>Ga0075436_100000175_pt1 | contig 40019 bp, 34 predicted proteins | sample RhiMethybrSRZTD5_FD_75303 | JGI IMG/M metagenome (GOLD analysis project Ga0075436, IMG submission 75303) | Populus rhizosphere microbial communities from Tennessee, USA - Rhizosphere MetaG P. TD hybrid SRZTD5 | ecosystem: Host-associated > Plants > Roots > Rhizosphere > Soil | place: USA...
AGGCTCATAGCAATGTGGCCAGCTTCGGAGATGGCGCCCGCATTTACGCCACTTGGGTGAAACCCGCGGTTCTTGACCTGCCCAAGGTGGCGGCGCATTTCGCCATCAGCTCGCTTTTCGACCACCACGAAGAACACCCCTCGATTTACTGTTACGACATCACGGTGAAAGACGTTCACCGATTCCAGTCGGGCCGGTTTCGGCTGGATGTCGGCCAGGAGCGGGTTTGCTCCCGCATCACTCAGGAGTGCGGCTCCTTCACTTACGGCGTATTGCACCTGGGAGACCACAACATCAATGCCGGGGTGCGGGAGTTCCGCGGGGAACCGGCCTATGCGGAGGCGCGGCAGGAGCTGTCGGAGGCTTTCAACCGCGCCGATGTGGCGGAATCCCTGCGATTGCTGGATAAACACTTCCACGGCGCCCAGTACACCCTGAAGTCGCTGTTCCGCGACGAACAGCGCCGCATAGTCGGGCACATTCTGGAGTCCACCCTGGGCGAGGTGGAAGCGAATTACCGGCAGGTGTACGAAAGCGATGCGCCGCTGCTGCGGTTTCTGAGCGAGCTGCACATGCCCCGGCCCAAGGTGCTGCAGTCAACCGCGGAATTTGTTATCAACAGCAATCTTCGTCATGCCTTTGAAGCGGAAGATCTGGACCTGGGCGCCATTGCCGCGCTGATGGACGCCGCCGCGCGCGATGAGATCACTCTGGATATCCCCGGGCTCAGCTACGCATTGAAAAAAAGGCTGGCGCATTTGGCGGAGCGCCTGGCAGACAATCCCGCCGAGCCCACCGTGTTCGCGCAATTTGAGGGTGCGGTTCGTCTGGCCCGTTCCCTGCCTTTCGAAGTGGACCTGTGGACGGCACAGAACGTCTGCTATAGGGTGCTGCAGGAGGTATGCGGCGGCGAACCGGTGTCGGCAGCTGATCAGGAATGGCTGCAGCGCTGGCTCGCGATCGCCGACAAGCTGCACCTGAAGTGCGCTGGCTTTGCCATGGAGGCGACGTCTCCGCCGGAGCCCGTGCCCCAGGCAGCATGAGCTTTGTCGAACCGCAGCATTTCCTCTTTCTCAGGCTAGAGAGTTTCAAAAGGTTCGAACAAATACCACATCCTCGCCGCAACCTGCGAAACCTTGCAACTTTGAAACCTTATTTGGGCAGCGATTCAAACTTGCCTGCCAGCTCCCGGTGACGCTCCCGACCCGCCTCCACGAGGGCGCGGAATATTGCCCGCGAGGCGGGCTCGTCTAATGAGCGCTCGGGGTGCCACTGCACAGCTAGGACAAAATGCTCGGGCGAGGTGCCTTCCAAAGCCTCAACCACTCCATCGGGCGCTTTCGCGGAGATGCGCAGGCCGTCACCCATTGTGGAAGCGGCCTGGTGATGACTGGTGTTGACCTGAATCTCCTCACCTGAAGGCACCTCCAGGATCTGGGCCAGCCGGGAAGCCGGTTCCACCCGGACCGTATGCGTTTTGTCACGGGCAGTGTGATCTATGGTGGATTCAATGTGCTGGCGCAGACTGCCGCTGCGGTAAACGTTCAGGATCTGCAGGCCGTAGCAGATGCCCAACACGGGTTTACGCAGGTTATCGGCGTCCCGCAGCAGCACTCGGTCGGCGGTGTCGCGCAGCGGGTCGGCCGGGTTGGTGCGCGGATCGGGCTCCGCCCCGTATTTCTGCGGGTCCACATCAGCCCGGCTGCCCGGCAGCAGCACGCCGTCGCAGCCTTCAATCAGCTTCATCAACTCCGCTGGCGGCCGGCCCAGCGGAATACGGACCGGCTCCCCACCGGCCTGCTCCACCGCCTGCTCGTACTGGGGCAGAACCCGCTCGGAATACTCCCGGTTGCTGGAGTGCGGCAGCGGTATCGCGATACGGGGAGTTGGAGCCTGAGCTACAGGTTTTCGGGCGCTTGGCATTTGGCATTTAGCGCTTGATGAGCCGAAGTTGCCGGACCAGCTCTCATGGACGAAATGCTAATTGCCAAGTGCTAACTGCTGATCTAAAACCCACGCCAGGCCGCCAGGCGTCGCCGATAATGCTTGAATTCTGTAATGAAGGCGATGACCAGGACTACCGTGGCTACCACGAGCGCCATCGGCAACGCTATGTATTTATAGGCGTTCGCCATATCAGGCCGGTGGCCCTGGATCAGGCCAAAAAGACCGAATCCAATAATAGCCAGCAGCAGGGTCACGGCAAAGGCCAGCAGGGTCAGCACAAAGGTGATCAGCAGGGCACGGACGAAAACGCCGGGCAGCCGGGGCTTGCGGGTTACAATTCCGACCTCAGCCATAACTCTTCAGCTTACAACGGGAGCGGCCCGCGATGCTGGCCTCGCCCTGCGCTAGAATAAGGCTCTATGGCGCAAGCAGCACACGCCCTGACCCGGTCTCCCGCGGACGTAATCCGGCAAAACCCGGTCTCACAGGCTCCCAACGGCATCTGTTATGCCTTCACCGGCAATGTCAGCACGCCCTCGAACGATCTGGAGCGCATGGTGGCGGCCGTTCCGCAGAGCGCCGCGGCTGCCCTGGAGCGCAAAGCCTATTACTTTGTCCCGCTCACCGTCAGCCAGGGCGATGAGACCCTGATTGCCGACCGCTACGACGTGGCCTTGAGTGATAACGCCGTCTGCCACCGAAACCTGAACGTGGGCGACTCGCAATGCGTCTTTATCTCCACTCGCCTGATGGACGACAAGTTCTCCGTCGCTTTTGAGTTCTATATCAATGTGGGGCATGCGGTGGTGGAGCGCGCCGGCGTTTCGGACGCTTTCAGCCGCCTGGTATGGAAGCAGGTGGAAGAGGGCGTGCGGGGCGAGACCAGCCTCGATGCCTATGAATTGCGCAAGCTGGCCACCGCTCCCGGCGCCGACGTGGAGAAGCACAAGAACGACTACCTGGAAACTGCCTTCTCGGACGCCATCTCCGTCTACCTGCTCTCGCTTTACCTGGATGTGGACTACTACGACCTGCGGGAACGCGATTACCCGCTGCTTGCCCCCACGCCATTAGCGGAGCGCCTGCGCAAGGTGGCAGAGCTGTTTCCGCCCAATTCCGGGTTTGAATTCGCCATCTACTACCGGCGGCGTGGGCAGTAAAAGCAGCTAGCGGCTGTCGGACCGCAAGTGTTCGTCTTCGCCGGCGCTAATCGCCAGCCGACGCCCCTTGCTTCCAACCAATCCCCGGCTACAATGCAGGCATGATTGCCCATCTGCGCGGGCGGCTGATCGCCAAACATCCCAACCAGGCCGTGGTGGAGGCCGCCGGAGTGGGCTATGACGTCACCATCAGCGTGCCGACGTTCTCCGCTCTTCCCGCCGTGAGTACCGAGGTCGCCTTGCATGTACACACGCATGTACGGGAAGACTCCATCGCGCTGTTTGGCTTTTTGCGTCCGGCGGAGAAGCAGTTGTTCGAACGCCTGATTTCAGTGAGCGGCATCGGTCCCAAGCTGGCCATCACCATCCTGAGCGGCATGGCGGCGGATGAGATGGTGGGCGCAATTCGCGGTAACGACGTGGCGCGCCTGACCCGCATCCCCGGCATCGGCAAAAAGACGGCGGAGCGCATGGTGCTGGAGCTGCGGGACAAGTTGCAGGATTTTGGCGCCGCGCCGGCAGCCGCCCCGGCCAGTCCGGTTGAGGAAGATGTGGTCTCCGCGCTGGTTAATCTGGGCTACCAGCGCCCTGCCGCCGAGCGTGCACTGGGCAAGGTGAGCAACGGCAACCAGCAATCCTTCGAAGCGCTCTTCCGGGAAGCCCTGGCGGCCCTCTCCAAGTAATTTTCACCACAGACGTGAAAGATTGTTCTTAATTGCCCACGAACTTCAAGTACAGATCCCGGTCTTTCTGGCAGATCTGGGCCATTTCTTTGATTTTGTTCCAGGCCAGCATCTGGGAATCGTCGTGGGCCCGTTCCATTACCTTCTCCCACTCGGCCAGGAAGGGCTCCATCTGCAGGTGGTTGAAGATGGTGTGACCATAGGGGTCAATGCAGTGCAGGATGGCGAAGTCCTTCTCCTCAAACGCCGGGACTACGCCGTGCAGCATCACCCACTCGCTGCGTTCGCCCAACTCATCTTCCAGTTTGACGACCCAGGACATTTCCCCTCCGGCGCTCGCGAGGTCAATGTACCACGACTATTTCGAAAGCAGAGTGCCCGATGAGCGGCTAGCCGCCAAACCTCGTCAGTTCAAGACCTTTGCCGATCGGCAAGGTGACAGATTCGACATTGGCCCGTTTGCGGACGTGCTCGACGTACTCTGTCAGCGAGTGGGAGAGGATGTTGTCGGCCACGACGAAGCCGCCAGGCGCCACCTGCAGCATGTCGAAAAAGCGCATATAGTCCTCCTTTTCACAGTCAATGAATGCCAGGTCCACCTCGCCTAACCCGGGCAGCACTGCGCCGGCATCGCCGCAGATGTAATCCACGAACCGCTCCAGCGCGAGGCTGCTCAGAAGTTCACGTGATTGCTGTTGCCGCTTAGGTTCGATCTCCATCGAGGTGAGCCGGCCGCCGACCTGTCGCGCGGCCGCGGCCAAGGCGATGGTCGAAATCCCGCTCGAACCGCCAATCTCAACCATCCTTTTGGCGGCTATCCCTGCTGCCAACGCGCAGAGAAACTCGGCGCTGGGCGGCTCCAGATTGCGGTGCCGCTCGGACTGCGGCAGCCCTCGCTGGTCCTGATCCAACTTGCGCTGCCAGAGGCGCGCAATGGCCGCCCGCTCCCGTTCGCCCAACATTTCAACCTCCTGCCTCGTTTTGAGCCTCAAACCGCCTCATCCAGCTACTTTCCAATGCAGAACGTGCTGAAGATCAGGCCGAGAATATCGTCGCTGGTGGTGGCGCCGGTGATCTCGTCCAGCGGACGCAGCGCATTATAAAGATCCAGCAGCAGCATTTCGTGGGGGACCTTCTGCTCGACCGCTGCGGATGCCGCATCGAGCGCCTGCAGGGCATTTTCCACCAGCCCACGGTGACGAGAATTGGTGAGCAAGCCGCTTTCCATCTGTGCCCCCTGCTCGCCGCCCACCTGGCGCAGAATTTCGGCACGCAGTTCGGAAATGCCCGAGCCCGTGAGGGCGGAAGTGCGCACAACGGGCAAGCCGTCAACGGTCCACAGCCGGTTGACGGCCAAGTCGGCCTTGTTCGCGACCGCAATCGCACACCTGCCAGTTACCTGATGCAACAGCTCTTCATCTTCCGCCGTTGCGGGCTGCGACGCATCCACAACCAGGAGCACCAGGTCGGCGTCAGCCAGCACCTCCATGGATTTGCGAATGCCTATGCTCTCGGCTTCGTCCAGCGCACGCCGGATGCCTGCCGTGTCCACCAGCTTGACGGGAATGCCTTCGAGGGCAACGGTCTCGCTGACCAGGTCGCGGGTGGTGCCGGGGGTGGGGGTTACGATAGCGCGTTCACGCTCCACCAGTCGGTTGAACAGACTGGACTTGCCGACATTGGGGCGCCCGACAATGGCCAGGGTCAAGCCTTCGTGCACCAGCTTGCCGTAGGCAAAGGAGCCTGCCAGCTCCTGCAAAGGGGCGCGCACGGCTGCGATGCGCTGCTCGATTTGTTCCCCCGGCAGCACGGAAACATCGTCGTCGGCGAAGTCAATGCCGGCTTCGAGCAGCGCGACCAACTCCACCAGCTTCTGCTTGATGGGCTGCAGGCGGCGGGAAAGCGCTCCCTCCAGTTGCTGGGCCGCAACCTTGGCCTGGTAGAGAGTTTGCGATTCAATCAGGTCGCGCACGGCCTCGGCCTGAGCCAGATCCAGCCGGCCATTGAGAAACGCGCGCATGGTGAACTCGCCCGGTTCGGCCAAGCGGGCCCCGCGGGAGAGTGCCAGCTCCACAATGTGGTGCAGCACCACCGGCGAGCCGTGAGCGGAAATTTCCACCACATCGTCGGTGGTATACGAGTGCGGCTTTTGAAAAAACGTGACCACGACCTCATCTACGCGCGTGAGGGCCGCCGGTGTGGAGCCAGGGCGTAGCCCCGTCTGGGCGGGCGGGACTCCTTCAGCCACACATCCGCTTGCACTTGCGGGCTCCACCAGCTCCCCGAACACGGCGCGCCCAGGCTCCAGTCCATGCTTCAGCCGCAGCATGGGCAGGGCAATCTGGCGGGCTTCGGGACCGGACAGGCGCACTACCCCGATCCCGCCGCGGCCCGGAGGCGTGGCCATGGCTATGATGGTATCGTCCAGGTTCACCGTTTTATTCTAGTGGGAGGAGGCCTGGATCTTTCACTCGGTCTTGTTGCCATCATCTAACCGAGTTTGAACCTGGAGGGTACCGAACCCATGTCGGCGATTGACGAGGTTTTGCGAGCCAACGAAGCATACGCCAAAGCCTTCACCCTGGGGAGCCTGCCCAAGCCTCCCGCCCGCAAGCTGGCCGTGGTGGCCTGCATGGACGCGCGCCTCTCGGTCGAGCAGTGTCTGGGTTTGAAGACGGGCGACGCCCACATTATCCGCAATGCTGGCGGGGTAGTCACTGAGGACGTCCTGCGCTCGCTTCTCATTTCCCATTATGTTTTGGGCACGCAGGAGTTTGCCATTGTGAACCACACCGACTGCGGCATGCTCAGCTTTACCGAGGAGGAGCTGCGCACCCGCCTGGAGAAGAGTACCGGTGTCTCCGCCGTGGTGCCTGCATATTTCTACAGCTTCCGTGACATTGAGGAGAATGTCCGCCGCCAGATTCAGCGGCTGCGTTCTCATGCCTGGATTCCTTCCGAGATCACGCTACGTGGATTTGTATATGAGGTGGAAAGCGGCCGATTGCGCGAGGTGGTCCCCGAATTGGCCCGGCGGGTGGGCTGAACTGCGGGCTCGGCCCAAGGTCCGATCCGCTATTAGTTCATTGCGTTTTGCCCACGACCCGGGCAGGCGCCAGCTTCATGCCCATCTCCCGCAGGATGATGGCCATCACCGGCTTGAGCCGCAGCTGCCTTTGCAGAAAACGATCGCGATCCATGAGCGCAGCGGGATCGTTGAACTCGTGGCTGCAGAAATACAGCTTCTGCTGCTTGGGCCGGCCCGCCGCCTCAAAGTACTGCCGGGCGAATTGGGGTGTGATGTAGCGATCATGCTGGGCGAATTGAAAGAATAGGACCGCCGGCGCGGATTGCCCCACAAAGTGCTCCGGGTTGATGGGCGAAATCACCTTGACATAGTTGGCAACTTGTTCTGGTGTGTAAGTCTTGTGTACGAAGTTGGATATGTAATTGTCGGCGGAAAAGTCAGTAAGTGTGGGCAAGCCGCCCATCAGGACCATCGCTTTGATGCGCTTGTCGGCAGCCGCCAGCGGCCCTCCCCAGGTGGCGCCAAGGCTATGCCCCACGTAGCCGAAACGCTTGCCGTCCACTTCCGGGCGGCTGAGCAGCAGGTCCACGCCATGGCGGATATCCACCACCAGCTGAATGTAGCCGTCGCGCTCCACCTCTGGGTGCGTGAAGGTATCAACGTTGGGAGCGCCCGGGCGGTTGTAGGGCGCGTCGATCAGCAAAGATTCCGCTCCGGCCTGCGCTAGCATGACCGCCTCGGAAAGAAATTCGGTGCGATCAGCCTGCCCCCAATGGATGAAGATTAGTGCCGCGAAAGGCCCCTTGCCCGGGGGCACCACCAGGTAAGCGGGCACGCGGCCGCCCCTGGGGCTGGCATAGGAGATATCGTGAACCTTGACGCCGTGCACGTCCTCGACAGCTTTTTCCTGGAAATCCAGCGGCGCCTTGGCGTCGTAAGCAAAAACTTCGGCGGCATTGGGAGCTGGGCCTGGACTTGGGGACTGAGCCCACACCATGATGCCAATTACCACGACGACAACGGGCAGCAATAGGGCTCGCATCGGCACCTCCCCGCAGCTGTCTAGCTTACTAGCCTTTGTGGCTGCTGGTTAGCACGGGAAACATACTGGGAACAGTGACCACGCCAAGCTGAGCGAAGTGCTAGCGCCGCCCGGCGCGCGGGGCCGGTTTGTAGTCCTTGGGATAGACGACGACGGCCCGACGGCCAGCCTCGCCCGTGCTCTCGGTCTTGAGATCGGCCTGGTCGCGCAGAGCCAGGTGCACGATGCGGCGTTCGCGGGACGACATGGGACTGAAGGTGTAAGGCACTCCGGTCTTACGCACGCGCTCCGCCGCCACCCCGGCGGCCAGCTTCAGCTCTTCCAGGCGCATGGCCCGGTGATTCATGCAGTCGAAGGCAACACGCTCATGCTCGGAGGGCGCCAGGCGTACAATCTCCTGTGCCAGATGCTCCAGGGAGCGCAGCAGCTCGCCCCCGCGTTCCAGCAGCACGTCGCTGTCCGGTCCCGAAAGCTCTACCAGGATCTCCGGCCTCTCCCAATCGCGCTCCTCGGGCAGAGGCGGATCCACCACAATGCGGTATTTGACGCGGAACCCGCACTCCTTCAAGACGGCTCGCAATAGCTCGTCAATCTTTCGCGCCGCGCCCGCTTTGTCCGAGATAGGCATGTGGCTGTTGGCCCTTAGGTGTGGGCTCTAATTGTGCAGCATGGGGATTCTTCCGCTAAGAGCTAAAAGCTAATAGCTTGCGGCCAATTTTTCAAACCTTAGCCTTTTTGCGCGCCCGCTTTTCCATCTCGGCGCGCATCTCCCGCCCCAGCTCGGTGCGGTTCATTACCGCTTGCTGGGCTATGCCAATTCCGTTGCTCAGCACCCAGTAAACGCACAGCCCTGCCGCCAAATTCCAGCTGATCACGCCCAGGAACAGCGGCATCATCAGATTCATCATTTTCTGCTGGGTGGGATCCATGCCGGCGGCCGGAGTCATTCTCTGCACAAACAAGGTAGAGATGATGATCAGAATAGGCAGGAGGTGCCAGGGGTCGGTCGAAGACAGGTCGTGGATCCACAGCCAGGGGGCATGCCGCAGCTCGATAGCTACCTCGAGCATGGCGTAATACGCGATCAGGAAGGGCATTTGGATGATGAGCGGCAGGCAGCCACCCACCGGGTTCACGCCTTCCTTTTTGTACAGCTCGGCGATTTCCTGGTTCATCTGCTGCCGGCGCGGATCCTGCATCTTGTACTTCTTGTATTTTTCCTGGATGGACTTGATTTGCGGCGCCACCTTTTGCATCTTCAGCGATGACTTCATGCTGGAAATGCGCAGCGGCAGCAGAGCCAACGTGATGATCAGGGTCTGCAGCGCAATAGCCCAACCCCAGTTACTGATCCAGTGCTGCTGCATCCACCGCAGCCAGATGAACAGCGGACGAGCGATGATGCCGAAGAATCCAAAATCCACCAAGCCGCGCAAGTCGCCATTAGCGACCCGCACCGACTCCAGGACATTCACCGCCTTAGGGCCGACAAAGACTCGCTCCGTAGTAGCCCCTTGGGTGTTGCCAACCGCTGCTCCCAGCAGGTCTTCCTTAGTGGTCTGGTCAGAACTGGGGTGGGCCGGATCCTTGGGAATTTCCACGCTGTTGCGCAGCGTGACCATGGCCGTGGTTTCCGGATGGTCGGGAATGAAGACCGCGGCAAAGTACTGGTCCTCCACCCCCGCCCAATGGAAGGGGCCGGCGATGGTGCCACCGCCGCTAACGCTCTTGGCCTTATCGCGCTGAATCTTATCGTTGAATTGCCGGGCTATGCGCGCGGAACCGTACGCGCTGGGCGTGGTCTGGTCCCCGAAGCCTGCCGGCCACGCCGGGTAAGCGGCCGTGGAGGTGCCTTTATAGACGACCGAAGTCTCCACCTTGACCACGTAAGTGTGATCGAAGTGAAAACTCTTACGCACCGTAAGCTCGCCATCGGCGTATTCGAAGCTGATGTCGGCGGGCGCATGCAGCGTGCCCGTCTGGCTGGCCACGTATAAAGAATTGCTGAGCCGGTTGCGCAATCCCTCGTCGTAGGTCCACAGCGACATGGGCAGACCGAACTTGGCGCCATCGGCATTCACCAGGTCCAGGGGCTTTCCTTTGTCGTCGGTTTGCTTCTTCAGGACCCAGGATTTGACCTGCCCGCCCTTATTGGTGAATTCAATGCGGTAGAGGTCGTTTTCAACCACGGTGATGGTTTCCTGCTGGGCCTGCTTACCGGGAACGGGAGCCTCGCTGGCGGGGCGAGCGCCTTTGCGGCCCCTGGTGGGCTTCTTGGTGGCAACTGCGGCCGCGGGTTCCGGCGCAGGAGGTTTGGCCGCAGGCGGGGCCGGCTGTGCGGCTCTCTTTTCCGTGCCGCTGGATTTCTGCGGCAACACCTTCTTCATCAGCAGGGGCTGAAGCGCCAGGATAACCAGAAAGGTGAGGGCGAACACCAGCAGCAGGCGGCGTTCGAGTCCGGGATCTTGTTGGGGATTTTGAAAGTCTGCCAAACCAATTTACCTGAGAAAAATCTTTCTTTTTACTTTGTGTGGTGAGCGCAGGCGGTGGCGGCGTGTTGCTCCCGGACCACCGGATCGTATCCGCCGCGCGCAAAAGGATGGCAACGCAACACTCGCCACGCCGCCTTCAGTCCGCCCAGCAACGCACCCTGGCGCTCCACCGCCTCCAGCGCGTACTCAGAACAACTGGGAACGTAGCGGCACGCGGCCGGCAGCAGCGGCGATAGGGCCCACTTGTACGCCCGCAGCAGCGCTATTGCGGTCCTTTTCATTCAAACCCTCTTCCGGGTGGCCGAAGTTCCGCCCGGGTTTCGGACTTTCCCGTCAATGACTTCAAAGACCCGCCCCAGTTCCTGCCCTATGTCGGCAAAATTTGCCTGCAACACCGACTTTTTGGGGTTGACCACTATATCCACGGCTGAACTCAGCCGGCCCCACTGCAAGCGTACCGCTTCCCGTAGCCGGCGCTTGATGCGATTGCGCTCCACCGCCCCACCCAGCACCCGGCCCACCGTAAATCCAATCCGCGCCTGGCTGGATTCGCGGGGCAGGAAAAACACGGTCATGTGGCGCGCGAAATGGCGCTGCCCCTTTTCGTACACACGCTCGAAATCAGCATGCTTCAGCAGGCGTGCGGCTCGGGAGAATGCCCCCGCCGGCTTCCCGGCGGCTTTTTGCCGTCCCGGCGATTGCGTGTTCGGAGGAGGGCCGCTCACAGTGGTCTCGGCTCGCTCAAATCCGGCTGTCCTGCGCAGGACAGATGTTACTCGCGGAAGCCCGGCTTCACCGATACCCGCTTGCGTCCTTTGGCGCGGCGGCGCGACAGGACCGCCTGGCCGCTTTTGGTTTTCATCCGTTGGCGAAAGCCGTGCGTCTTCGAGCGGCGGCGACGGTTAGGCTGGAACGTGCGCTTGGGCATGGAAAAAGTTAGCTGCTCCTTGCTGCTGAATAAACTCGTGGTAAGTGAAAAGTATAAATGAACCCTGCGCGAGCGGCAATTCTGCTGCCAGGAGCCTCGTTAGGGTGTGCGCTGGGCCGCGCTTGTGCTCTGCTTTCGTTGCTCTTCGTCCTTGGCCGCCGGACCGCGGAGAGAGAAGTATTAAGGCGAAGCCCCGCGGGGCAAAAATGTGGGCGGAGCCACTCTTCTCTGCATCAGGTTTGCGACATTACCAACTAATGACTTGACAGAATTTCCGTGCGCGCTACAACTCACCCAGTGAAGAAAAATCTCCGCGAACATTTCCACACGCAAAAAAATTTTCGTGCTAGTATGCCGAGCAGTCACTGCATTTCGGTTTACTCATTCTTTGCATACTCTGCTCCCGCTCCGGCGGGCGTTTCGTTCTATCGCATTTTTTCCGGGGTCCGTCAGTACGGCCCAGCTATGGTTTGCTAATGTCGGTTACTGGTACCGCTGTTGCTCCTAATCCGTGGATTCGCATTCTTGACGCGCTGGAAAAAAAGATCAACCGGCACTCTTACGATACCTGGCTGAAGCCCACGCGTTACAGCCATGCCACCGGTAAGGTGATTTACGTCCGCGTCCCCACTCCGGAGTTCCGCCATATCGAAGAGAAATACGCTGACCTGATCCAGGAAGCTCTGGACAACCTGAACCTGGAATTCCAGGACGTGAAGTTTGTGACTCCGGAAGATGATCCAGCGGCCACGCCGGTGCGTCATGACGGCGGGCTGTCAGCACCAGCGCCGATGCAGCCGCACACGCCCAGCGCCCTGGCTCACCAGGCGCGCTTCGACTGGGATGGAGCCGCCCAGCTCAATCCTCGCTACACGTTCGAGGCGTTTGTTATTGGCGCCGGCAACCAGTTTGCCCACGCTGCCTCGCTGGCCGTGGCGGAGCGGCCCTCCAAGGCTTACAACCCGCTGTTCCTGTACGGCGGTGTTGGCATGGGCAAGACGCACCTGATGCAGGCCATCGGGCACGAGATCAAACGGCGCCAGCCGCAAATGGCCATCTGCTATCTGTCGAGCGAGAAGTTCACCAACGAAATGATTAACTCATTACGCTACGACAAGATGAGCAGCTTTCGTGACAAGTTCCGCAATGTCGATGTGCTGCTCATTGACGACATCCAGTTCCTGGCCCAGAAGGAGCGCACTCAGGAGGAGTTCTTCCACACCTTCAACGCGCTGCACGAGTCCATGAAGCAGATCGTGATCGCCAGCGACCGTCCACCCAAGGAACTGGCTGAGATCGAGGACCGCCTGCGGAGCCGTTTCGAGTGGGGCCTGATTGCCGACATTCAGCCCCCGGACTTGGAAACGAAGGTTGCCATTCTGCAGAAGAAGGCGGAGCAGGAGCGGGTTACGCTGCCCACCGACGTCGCCCTCTATATAGCCTCCAATATCCGCTCCAACGTGCGCGAACTGGAAGGGGCGCTCATCCGCCTCATTGCCCACTCGTCCCTCATCGGCGCCGAAATCACCCTGCCTTACACCCAGCAGGTGCTGAAGAACTTCATTGATTCGCAGGCGCGCAAGGTCACTATCGAGGCCATCCAGAAATCAGTGGCCGAGCAGTTCGGCCTTAAACTGGTGGAGATAAAGGCCAAGAACAACTCGCGCTCGATCGTTTACCCGCGGCAGATCGCCATGTACCTGGCCAAGCATCTCACCGAGGCCTCGCTGCCGGAAATCGGTCGCCAGTTTGGCGGCAAGCACCACACCACGGTGCTGCACTCTGTCGAGAAGATTGACGAGAGCCGAAAGAGCGACAAGGATTTAAACAGGCTGCTCAATAAACTGACGGAGACTTTGGGCGGATGAATCGCGGTTCCGCTCTCCTTTTCCACCTCGCGGCCCAGTCTTCCTCCAGCCCCGCTGTGCGCCGCCTGTGGAATGTGTGTAACAAACAGTCGGATTTTGCCAGGGTCGCCAGCTTTCCCTGTCCAGCCACAGCCGGGAGCCCTTATGAACAGGGGGATTTTTGCTAGAAAAGCAGCTCCCCTGGCGGTTGGAGCCCGAATTTCCACTTTTCCGGCCTGCCTACTGTTACTACTGGTTTTATAGCTTTTTATTTTGATATAAGGGAAGTACTAATCTCGGGCTATCAGCCCGGTTTTCAGGTGGTCATTTATGCCGGCAGAGGCGATGGTCGCTACAGGGACGTCCACCATGGAAATCACCGTCAGCAGGTCTGAACTGCTGCGCGAGTTGACCGCGACACAGGGCGTGGTCGAGCGCAAGACGACGATTCCCATTCTTTCCAACTTTTTATTCGAAGCCGCCGGTGACAAGCTTTCTATTACCGCCACCGACCTCGACCTAAGCCTACGAACCTCCTGCAGCGCCAAAGTGAAGAAAGAGGGCGCGTGCACCATTCCAGCGCGCAAGCTCTACGACTACGTCAAGCTGCTGCCCGACGTGGATATTTCGGTGAAGCTGCTGGAGAATCACTGGGTCAACATCCGCGCCGGCCGGTCCAATACCAAGATGGTAGGCATGGCACGCTCCAATTTCCCGAGCTTGCCAGCCTTCCCCGGCGCCGGCATCGTGAAGATCCCGGCCGCGGTCCTTCGTACCCTCATCAGCAAGACGATCTTCGCTATCTCCAACGAGGAATCGCGTTACACCCTGAATGGCGCGCTCATGGTGCTTAAGCCTGAGTCCATTGTCATGGTGGCTACGGACGGGCATCGCCTGGCGCATATTGAGGCGCAGGAGAAGTTTGGCGCTAATGACATGCGTACCCTGATCCCCAAGAAGGCCATGTCGGAGCTGCACTCGCTCTTGCAGAACGCCGATGTGGACGAGGTGGAATTCGCCAAGGATGAGTCGACCCTCTTCTTCCGTATCGGACAGCGCCTGCTCACTTCCCGCCAGCTCACCGGCCAGTTTCCCAACTACGAGGCGGTGCTGCCCAAGGACAACACGAAAAGCGTGCTGGTGCGCTGCGACGATCTGAACGGGGCTATCCAGCGCGTGGCCCAGTTTGCCGACGAGCGCTCCGGCGCCATCCGCATGCGGCTGGAGAAGAACGAGCTGAAGGTTTCCTCTTCGTCCACCGAGGCGGGCGAGTCGGAAGATTCCCTGGATACTTCCTATACCGGCGACGCGCTTACTATCGGCTACAATTCCGCTTACCTGCTTGATTTCCTGAAGGCCGCCGATACGGAGGAAGTGCGCCTGGAGTTCAAAGACCCGCAGTCCGCCGGCCAGCTTCGCCCCGAAGGCGCCGAGGACTACAAGTACCGCTACATCGTGATGCCCATGCGGATCTGAGGGGATTACCCTGCACGAATCTCCTCCTCATACCAGTGTGACGAATACAGACGGACGCGCACCCGAGCGAGACCTCTGTGTTCCTTGTGCCGCCCCCCTGCAGGTCACGCTCATGTAATCCATAGATTTGACGTCCTTCCCGGCCGGGGCTACTCTACCCGCCTCGGAGGTGTGCCATGCTTAAGGGCTTTCGGCAATTTGTGCTGCGGGGCAGCGTAGTAGATCTGGCAGTTGGCGTGGTCATCGGCGCCGCCTTTGGTACGGTAGTGACCTCGTTCGTGAGAGACCTGCTCACGCCGTTCATCGCCGCCATCGTGGGCAAGCCGGACTTCGGCGCGCTGAAATTCACCATCAACAACAGCACCTTTCTTTACGGAGACTTCATCAACGCTGCCATATCGTTTCTTCTGATCGCCGCCGCGGTGTACTTCTTTGTGGTTACTCCCATCAACACCCTGGTCTCGCGCGCGCGCAAAGAACCGCCCGCCGATCCCACCACCAAGAAGTGCCCGGAGTGCCTGAGCGAGATTCCGATTGACGCGCGGCGTTGCGCCTTCTGCACCAGCGCGCTGACGGAGGTCAGGGCGAAGGCGGTATGAAGAATTGAAGTTGAAAATTCCCGATTGACGATCGTTCCAACGTGGTGCCGGGGGTGAATGCGTCAACCGCCATCATCTGCCGCCGATCGCCACTCCTAAGCCTCTGATTCTTCTGCTGTTGCGCCTCCAGATACCTGCCATTTTTCGCCTGCCCGACAGGTAAAAAAGCACCTGCGTTGTGCTAAAATAGAACACGGGTTGAGTTCCGCTAACTGCTTCTAATATCAATGAGTTGTGCCAGATTTTGGGGGATCAAAAAATCCTCCTTCTCGAGCCCGACCCACGCGTTCTTCACGGAGCTGAATGGCCACCAAAGCAACTTCTCTCACCGACACCGCCCTTGCCGATTCCAAGCTGAAAAACGGCAAGCTCGCGACCAATGGCAAGCCTAATGGCGCCAATGGAGCGCACGACTACAATGCCGACTCCATCAAGGTGCTGGGTGGCATGGAAGCCGTGCGCAAGCGCCCCGCCATGTACATTGGCTCCACCGGCGAGCTCGGCTTGCATCACCTGGTGTATGAGGTGGTGGACAACTCGGTGGACGAAGCCCTGGCCGGCTACGCGGAAAAGATTGACGTCACTATCCACGACGACAACTCCATCACCGTGGTGGATGACGGCCGTGGCATTCCCGTGGACACCATGGACCTGGATGGCGAAAAGGTGCCCGCGGCGCAAGTGGTCATGACCAAGCTGCACGCCGGCGGCAAGTTCGATAGCTCCACCTACAAAGTTTCCGGCGGCCTGCACGGGGTGGGTGTCTCCTGCGTCAACGCGCTCAGCGAAGAGCTGACCCTGGAAATCAAACGCGACGGTTTTACCTGGGAGCAGACCTACTCCAAGGGCGAGCCCACTACCAAGCTGAAGAAGATGGGACCGGCGAAGAAGAGTGGCACCAGGGTCCGCTTTAAGCCCGACACCACTATCTTCTCGGTCACCGAGTACAACTTCGACACGCTGGCCCAGCGCCTGCGCGAACTCGCCTTCCTCAACAAGGGCCTGCTCATCACGCTCACTGACGAGCGCACCTCTGACCCGAAGACGGGCGAGGCCAAGAAGGCGGAGTTTAAGTACAACGGCGGCATCGCGGAATTTATCAAGCACCTGAACAAGGGCAAGAGCGTGCTGCACGAGCGCCCCATCTACATGGAGGACGATCGCGACGGCGTGCACATTGAGATTGGCCTGCAGTACAACGACGGCTACTCGGAAAGCGTGTTCAGCTTCGCCAACAACATCAATACCGTGGACGGCGGCAGCCATCTGAGCGGCTTCCGCACCTCGCTGACCCGCACCATCAACTATGCCGGCCAGCAGCTCGGGCTGTTCAAAGATGTGAAGGAAAACCTGACCGGCGACGACGTCCGTGAAGGCCTGGTGGCGGTGATCAGCGTGAAGCTGCCGCAGCCGCAGTTTGAAGGACAGACCAAGGGAAAGCTGAATTCCGATATTGCCGGCACGGTGCAGGCCTTCGTCAACGAGCGCCTGGGCGCCTTTTTTGAGCAGAACCAGCCAGTGGCCAAGCGTGTGATCAACAAGGCCATTGAGGCGGCACGCGCCCGCGAGGCGGCGCGCAAGGCGCGCGATCTTACCCGGCGCAAAGGCGCTCTGGATGGCGGCGGCCTGCCCGGCAAGCTGGCTGACTGCTCAGAACGCGATCCCAACCGCTGCGAGCTCTTCCTGGTGGAGGGCGAAAGCGCCGGCGGCACCGCCAAACAGGGCCGCGACCGCCGCTTCCAGGCCATCCTGCCGCTCAAGGGCAAAATCCTGAACGTGGAGAAGGCGCGCTACGACAAGATGCTGGGCCACGAAGAAATTCGAGCCATGATCACGGCCCTGGGCACCGGCATTTCCAAGGAGGATTTTGATCCCGCCAAGCTGCGCTACGGAAAGGTCATCCTGATGACCGACGCCGACGTGGACGGCTCCCACATCCGCACCCTGCTGCTGACGTTCTTTTTCCGTCACATGCAGGAGCTGATCAAGCGAAACAATGTGTACATCGCCCAGCCGCCGCTCTATGGGGTGAAGAAGGGCAAGTCGCTGCAGTACATCAAAGACGACCGCGAGTTCGTAAAGGTGATGGTGAAGCGCGCGGCCGAGGGCCTGGTAGTGCGCTATGGCGAAGGCGCTGCCCGCCTGGAAGGCGCCCCGCTTACCAAGTTCATGACCGTACTGAACGAGTACCTTGTCTTCTTTGACAAAGTGGACAAGCGCATGCGTGACGACAAAGTTACCGAGTTGCTGCCCAAGCTGGACCTGGCCAAGCGCACGGACTTCGAAGGAGACAAGAAAGATTGCCCTAAGAAGCTAGAGAAGCTCGAAAGGGAACTGAAGAAGATCCAGAAAGAGCGCGCCTTCAAGAGCGTGGAACTCCGCCACGACGATGAGCACAACCTTTGGGAAGCGGTGTTCGTAAACTCCCAGGGCGCCGAGCACGTCATCAACTGGGAGCTGGCGTCCTCGCCCGAGTACCGGCAGATGATGGCCAAGTACAAGCAGATCGAAGCCAATATGGAACCGCCTTTCGTCATTGAGACGCTGGTGAAGGGCAACAGCGCCGGCGGGGAAGAGCTGAGCGACGCCGAACGCGAGGAGCAGGAGAAGGCGCAGAAGAAGGCGCCCAAGGCCGCCGCCAAAAAGAAGTCGGCGGAGCCGGAGATCGTGGAGAAAACTTCGCCCCGCGAATTGTTCGAATACGTGCTCAACGAAGGACGCAAGGATTTCACCATCCAGCGTTACAAGGGATTGGGCGAGATGACGGCGGAGCAGCTCTGGCAGACGACGATGGATCCCGAGCGGCGCACGCTGCTGTCGGTGAAACTGGAAGATATTGCCGAGTGCGAGACCATCTTCACCACGCTCATGGGCGAAGACGTGGAAGCGCGGCGCAAGTTCATCGAAGAGAACGCCCTCGACGTGAAGAATTTGGATATCTGACGGCGCTTGCCGGGCGTCTGGGCCCGGCGCCGGCATCCGGAGCGCAGCGAAGCATGCTTCGCGCCGGCGTACTCCGATCAAAATCAAATCACCCGTAGAGACGTAGCTCGCTACGTCCTTTTCTCTTTTCACGAAGCAGTCCTAAACAGTGACAGATCGCAACATTTGTTTAGGACCAGGGTCGCTCCACAGGTAACCACTTCCTTATTACCCGCGCTGCTCGCGGTTTCCGCGCAATTCCTCTCCGCGCGTACGTTCTACATACGAAGGCCGGAAAGCTGGGACTCCCTCCCGGACCCAAGAAACAACTGAGGCTAAGGACTATGAGAAAGCTCATCGTGGTACTGGTGTGTTTGTTTGCAGTAGCAGTCGCGGCGCAGGAGAAGCCGCAGGAGAAGGCAGCGCAGGATAACGCGCCCGCATTAACCATTTACAACCAGAACTTTTTTGTTGCGCGGGAGCGGCTGCCGCTCACTTTGCACGCCGGAGTGAATCACATTCAGTATGCCGGCATGACCAGCCTGTTGGAGCCAGATTCGGTGATCCTGCGCGACCCAGCGGGCCGCGCCCTGCAGATCCTGGAACAGAATTACCGCAACGATCCTATTTCCCAGGAACTGCTGCTCTCCATGTATGAGGGCAAAACGATTGACTTCCTGGTGCAGCGCGGCGAACACCAGGAAAGCGTGCGCGGCAAGATTATCCGCAGCGGCTATGTGCCCAGCGCGGCCTACAGCGGCGGCTATTCCCAGCCCGGCATGGGCCAGCCCATCATTGAAGTGGATGGCGTGCTGCGTTTCGGTCTGCCCGGCCAGCCTTTATTTCCTGCGCTGGGCACCGACACTATCTTGAAGCCAACGCTCAGCTGGCTGCTCGAGACCAACCAACCCGGCACCTTCGAGGGAGAAATTTCCTATGTCAGCGGCGGCATGAGCTGGCAGGCCGACTACAATCTGGTGCTGGCCGACAGCAGCGAGCGCGGCACCAACCTGGTTGACCTCGTGGGCTGGATTACCATGCGTAACCAGAGCGGCAAGACTTACGAGAATGCGCGCATCAAATTGCTAGCCGGGGACGTAAGCAAGATTCAGGCGCCCACGCCGGCGAGTCGCATCTACAACATGGCTGCGAAAGCCGCCGCCGATGAAGCCATGGCTCCCGTGGTCCGGGAGAAATCCTTCGACGAGTTCCACCTCTATACCCTGCAACGCCCCACCACCTTGCGGGACCAGCAGACCAAGCAGGTGGAATTTGTGCGCGCCACAGGCTTCCGCTCCCAGCGCCTTTACATTTACGATGGCGCCAATCTGGCCAACTACGGTTATTACAGCCCGGAGCAAGCGCGCCAGGATGTCAGTTACGGCACGGCTTCCAATCCCAAGGTCTGGGTCATGCAGGAGTTCAAGAACTCAGAAGCCAATCACCTGGGTATCGCCCTGCCCAAGGGTCGCCTGCGCTTCTACCGCCGCGACACGGACGGCCACCTGGAGTTTGTGGGCGAGAACACCATTGACCACACTCCCAAGGACGAAACTGTGCGCGTCTATACCGGAAATGCCTTCGACGTAGTTGGCGAGCGGCGCCGTACCAACATCCGCGTGGATTCGGCGCAGAGATGGATCGAAGAGTCTTTCGAAATTAAGGTGCGCAACCACAAAAAAGAGGCGGTGAATGTGCGGGTGGTCGAGCACCTCTATCGTTGGACCAACTGGAAGCTGATTGAGCAGTCGCATCAGTACCGAAAGACGGACGCGCAGACTGTTGAGTTTCCAGTGACGGTTGCGCCCAATGGCGAGCAGGTGATTACGTACCTGGTGCACTACTCGTGGTAAGAGTTATTTTTCATTCGGGCCGGGAATTGTGTTCCGGCCCGCTGGCTCAGGATGAGATCTTTGTAAAAGGAATTTGCGCGCACACCCGCGCCCTTTCGGGTGCGGATGTGTTCAGTGTCGAGAGGGTTATCGGAACGAACTTACGATTTTCGCGGGTCGTTTTAGCGGCTGGCTGGCTGACTAGTCACGGGCCGGTTAGCCAGGCGACCAGGCAGCCATCCAGCTCAGCACGAAATCTTTATAACTCACCTTCTGCAAAATCCAAGCACACCGAAGTACATGACCAGCAAGGGGCATCTTCGACGCTCTCTCCGGTTGAGAGAGCGCACAAGCCTGAGCACTCCCCTGAAATCCCCGCTGTGGCGCACGCGAACTCGGGGCGTTCGACTTCGCAGCCTGGTTCGCAAGCGAACTATCCTGCTCCGCTCATGGTGACACAAACGGCTGGTGGTGGTGCCGGACAGAGCACCGCCTTACCGCCGTCCTGCTAAAATGAAAGAGCGATGGTTCTTCCCTTCGTCCGCGAACTCTTCGCGGACGCGGAAAATCTGGCTCCGCTGTCGCGTGCGGCCTCCCACCTCAAAGAGGGCACGGGACGGGTTAGTGTCTCCGGTCTCACCCCCACCGCCAAGGCTTTAGCGACAATCCTTCTACATCGCAGTTCCGGGCGCCCCCTGGTCGTGGTAGTGGCGGATAACCGCGCCGCTGAGGACATTGTTCCGGTGCTGCAGTCGTTTTGCACTCTGACCGGAGCGGCCCAGCCAGAGTCCGTCGTCGCCCTGCCCACGCGCGATGTGCTGCCTTTTCAGAATCTCTCGCCTCATCCGGAGATTCAGGAGGCCCGGGCGACGGCGCTGTGGAAGATCGCGACCGGCGCCGCTTCCATCGTGGTGGCTCCGGTGGCTTCGGCGGCTATCCGGCTGCGTGCAGGCGAGTTCTACGCCGATTTGGCGCGGGTAGTGCGCCGCGGCGAGAGCGTGGACGCTGAAGCGCTGGCCCGCCACCTCAACACGGTGGGCTACACGGCGGCAGACGTGGTGGAGATGCCTGGGGAATACGCGGTTCGCGGCGGCATTCTCGACGTGTATTCGCCGGAAGCCGACCGCCCGGTGCGCATCGAACTGTTTGGCGACGAGGTGGAATCCATCCGCAAGTTCGATCCCGGCACCCAACGCTCCTCCACTCCCCTCGACGAAGCGGTGCTATTGCCGCTTACGGAGACACCTGCTACTGAGGAACTGCTGGGCGCCATTCATGCCCGCCTCTCCGGCCGTCGGATTAGCGGCGCCGAAGAGCTTTTGGAGGAAGCAGCGTTGGCCGCCGGCGCCACCGTCTTTCCGGGCTGGGAATTCTACGCACCGGTGGCGGGCGCGAATACCACTCTGTTTGACCTCCTCCCTCGCGCCGCGGTGGTGCTGGATGAGCCGGACGCGCTGGAGAGCGAGTTCGAGCACTTCTGGGAGCGCCTGGGCGAAATCCACGAGCGCAGCGGGGTCGGCAACTTGGTTCGCCCGGAGGATCTGTATTTCGCGCCTCAGGATTGGGAGCAGCGGGTTAGCCAGCTTGGGGTGGTCGAAGTCGAGCACCTGGGCATTACCCGCGCGGGCGAGGAGCAGCTGACGCTCAGCTCTCAGCCGACTACGCGCTTTCATGGCTCTGTCCCGGCCATGGTAGAAGAAGTGAAGAAACTCACCGCCGAAGGCAAGCACGTTATGTTTGCCGCCGGCAACACCGGCGAACTGGAGCGCCTGGCCGACATCTTCACGGAATACAACGTTCCTTACCGCCTCGGCAGTCCGGTGCGTCCTGGCGGCGAGAGCTACGCCGACGAGACCGCGTACTTCGCGGGCGAGGTGTACGCCACCACCGTGGTCAAAGCCTATGTGCCCGATGGCGTGCTGCTGACCGAGGCCGCACTGGTTATCTTCGGCTCGCGCGACCTGTTCGATGAGTCGGAAGCAGTAGTTAATCGCCCACAGCGGCCCCGATCCAAGACTTCCACATTCCTCTCCGACTTTCGCGACTTGGCCGTCGGCGATTACGTGGTGCACGTGGAGCACGGCATCGGCATCTACCAGGGCCTAAAAGAAATCGCGCAGCAGGACGGCAAAGCCGAATTCATGCTGCTGGAATACGCCGAAGGCGCCAAGCTCTACGTGCCGCTCACTCGCTTAGACCTGGTGCAGAAATACCGCTCGGCCGAGGGCGCCAAGCCGGCGCTGAGCCGCCTGGGCACGGCTACCTGGGCCAAAACCAAAGCGCGGGTCAAGAAGGCCATGCAGGACATGGCTGACGAGCTGCTCAAACTTTACGCCGAGCGCAAGACAGTGGAGGGCCACGCCTTCCCCTCCGATAACGAGTGGCAGCGCGAGTTTGAGGACTCTTTCGAGTTTCAGGAAACCGAAGATCAAGAGTTGGCCATCTCCGATGTCAAGCGCGACATGGAAGTGCAGCAGCCCATGGACCGGCTGCTCTGCGGCGATGTGGGCTACGGCAAGACGGAAGTGGCCATGCGCGCGGCTTTCAAGGCGGTCAGCGACAATCACCAGGTGGCGGTGTTGGCGCCCACCACGGTGCTCGCCTTTCAGCACTATGAAACTTTCAAATCGCGCTTCGCCGCCTTTCCCGTCACCATTGAGATGATCAGCCGATTCCGCACCCCCAGGCAGCAGAAGGAAATCCTGCAGCGGGTTGAGGCCGGCAAGGTTGACATTCTGATCGGCACCCACCGCCTGCTCTCGAAAGACGTGAAGTTCACCAATCTGGGCCTGCTGATCGTGGATGAGGAACAGCGCTTCGGCGTGCGCCATAAGGAGAGGCTGAAGCAGATGCGCAAGGACGTGGACGTGCTGACCATGTCCGCCACGCCCATTCCGCGCACGCTGCACATGTCGCTCGTGGGGCTGCGCGACATGAGCGTGATCGAAACCCCGCCTCGCGACCGCATCGCCATCCAGACGGTGGTGGCGGCCTGGGATGAAAAGTTAATCAAGTCATCCATCGAGCAGGAGTTGGAGCGCGGCGGGCAGGTGTACTTCGTGCACAACCGGGTGGACAGCATCTACGAAATCGCCGCCAAGGTGCAGGAGCTCGTCCCTCGGGCGCGCATCATGGTTGGGCACGGCCAGATGTCGGAGCGCGAACTGGAGAAAGTGATGCTCAAGTTTATGCATCACGAAGCCGATGTGCTGGTGGCCACCACCATCATCGAGAATGGACTGGACATTCCCCTCTGCAACACCATCATCATCAACCGAGCCGACCGTTATGGGCTCTCCGAGCTCTACCAACTGCGCGGACGCGTTGGGCGGAGCAACCGTCGCGCGTATGCCTACCTGTTGCTGCCCGCCGAGCTGGAGCTGACGCCGCTGGCTCGCCGCCGCCTGGCTGCGCTCAAGGAATTCTCCGACTTGGGAGCGGGATTCAAAATTGCCGCCCTTGACTTGGAGCTGCGCGGCGCCGGCAACATGCTGGGCGGGGAGCAGAGCGGACACATCGAAGCGGTGGGATTCGAGCTTTACACCTCCATGCTGGAGCGCGCTGTGCGCGAGCACAAGGGCGAGGTTGCCGCCGCAGAAGTGGAGACTCAGCTCAACTTGGGCCTCAATATCCGCATTCCCGCGGAGTACATCGCGGAAGAGAACCAGCGCCTGCGTATGTACAAGCGCATTGCCGGGGTGGAGAACGAGAACCAGCTGGCCGACGTTCGCTCGGAGCTCCAGGATCGCTACGGCGAAGCGCCGCAGCCCGTACGCAACCTGCTCGACTACGCTATCCTGCGCCTGCTCTGTAATCGAGTTGGCGTGGCCCGGGTGGAGCGCAAGCGCGATCTGGTGAGCATCAACTTCACTCAGAACGCAGCCGTGGAGCCGGAAAAGCTGGCCCGCTTCGTCTCCAGCCAACGCGGCGCGCAGTTTACTCCCGGCGGAACTTTGAAATTCTTCATCAAAGGCGCCACCCAGGCTGAAGAGGTGCTGGCCCGCATCCGCGGCGTGCTGCAAGAGCTGACCGGCGCGCTGCCGGGACCGGGCTTGGCCGGAGATGTCGAGAGTAAGGTCGCAAATTAATCCCAAGCTCTTCCTGCTGCCCTGTCAGCATGAGCGAAGTAGAGCGGTTCCTCCGGATCGCTCGGCAGCCGACGATTCCGTGCGCTTTCTCCCGCTCAACAGCGCAGCATCACGATCTGCCTGCCGTGCCGAATGAGCTTCCCATGTGATACCTTTACACGTTCGCGCGAGGGGCGTCGCCGTGAGCAAACCAGTCTGCGCTTTTCAGCTTCTCACTTCTTTTGCCGTTCTCTCGATCCTCATGAGCGTCAGCTTGTCCGCCCAGAGTCCCGCCCCGGCGCCATCGGCGCCCGCTTTCGATGCGCAATACGACAGGCTGGTGGACCAGTACTTTGACGCTTATTTCAAGCTTCATCCAACCGACGGGACGGCCGCGGGGTTCCATCAGTATGACTCGCAGCTGGAAGACTTTTCCCCCGCCGGCCTGGACCGCGAACGAGCTTTCCTGAAGGAGTATCAGCAGAAGTTCGCCGCGGTACCTGCGCCTTCGCGCCCGGCGGCGGCCGCCGATCTGGAGCTGCTGCGCAGCAGCATCGCCGGCCAATTGCTCGACTTGGACAATATCCGCATGTGGGAGAAGGATCCAGACCATTACTCCAGCTTCGTGAGCGCCAGCGCCTTCACCATCATGAGCCGGAATTATGCCTCGCAAGAGGAGCGCCTGCGAGCGCTGGTGGAGCGTGAGCGGCAAATGCCCGCAGCATTCAATGCCGCGCGGCGCAATCTGAAAAATCCACCCCGGGTTTATACCGAAGTGGCGCTGGAGCAGGTGCCCGGCATCATCGGCTTCTTCCAGAAGGATGTGCCCGCAGCGTTTTCCGAAGTCAAGGACCCGAAGCTGCTGAGCGAGTTCCACAGTACAAACCAGGCTGTGATCGCGGCGCTCAACAATTACGAGAACTTTCTCAAAGCAGACCTGCTGCCGGTCTCGCATGGCGATTTCCGCATCGGCGCGGAGAACTACCGCAAGAAGCTGCTGGACGAGGAGATGGTGGACGTTCCGCTGGAACGGCTGCTGGAAATCGGCATGGCCGACCTGCGCCGCAATCAGCAGGCATTCAAGGAAACCGCCGCCAAGATTGATGCCCAGCGCCCGCCCCAGCAGATTCTGCAACGGATGGAAAAGGATCACCCCGCGCCCGGGAACCTGCTGGATACGTTTCGCGGTGTGCTCGGCGGACTCAAGTCCTACATCGTTGCCCACCACATCATCACCATTCCTTCGCCCGTGCTGCCCATTGTGGAGGAGACGCCGCCTTTTGCCCGAGCCCTGACCTCCGCCTCCATGGATACTCCGGGCGCTTACGAGACCAAAGCCAAGGAGGCGTACTTCAACGTCACGCTGCCCGAGCCCAACTGGCCGGAGCAGCGCCGCCAGGAATTCATGGAGAGCTTTAACCGGGGCACCATTATCAGCACCGCGGTGCACGAGGTTTATCCTGGGCACTACACGCAGTTTCTATGGGTGCAGGAAGCGCCTTCCAAGGCGCGGAAGCTGATTTTCAGCGGTTCGAATGCAGAAGGCTGGGCGCATTATTGCGAGCAGATGATGCTGGATGAAGGCTACGGTCGCACACCTGGCGCGCCCGTGAACAAGGATGCCGCCTTTCTACAGCTCCGGCTCGGCCAGCTCCAAGACGCGTTGCTGCGCGACGCGCGATACATAGTCGGCATCGAAATGCACACGGGGAAGATGACCTTCGACCAGGGCGTGAACTTCTTCGTCAAGGAGGGTTACCAGACCCATGCCGTGGCGGAAATGGAAACCAAGCGCGGCACCTCCGATCCTACTTATCTGGTCTATACCCTGGGCAAACTGGAGATCATGAAGCTGCGCGATGATTATAAAAAGATGAAGGGCTCCAGCTTCAACCTGCAAGAGTTTCACGACGAGTTCATGAAGCAGGGAGCGGTGCCGGTGAAGATGATTCGCAAGGCCATGCTGGGCAACGATTCGCCGGTGTTGTAGAAGCAGCAAATAGATTTTTATGAAAAAACGAGTCCGCAAAGCCGTTTTTCCCGCCGCCGGACTGGGCACGCGTTTCCTGCCCGCCACCAAGGCTCAGCCCAAGGAAATGCTGCCCCTGGTAGACAAACCCATTATCCAGTATGGAGTGGAAGAGGCCATGGCCGCCGGGTGCGACCAGATCATCATGATCACCGGCCGGGGCAAGACCGCCATTGAGGACCACTTCGACGTCAGCTACGAACTGGAAAAGATGCTGGAGGAGCGTAACAAAACCGAGCTGCTGACCGTGGTGCGCCAGATTTCCGACATGATCCACGTGGCCTACGTCCGCCAGAAGGAAGCCATGGGCCTGGGCCACGCCGTTCTCATGGCGCGCGAACTGGTAGGCGATGAGCCCTTTGCAGTGCTCTTGGCTGACGACATCATGGACGCCGATGTCCCCTGCCTGAAGCAGATGATTGATGTCTTCGACGAGACGCAGTCCTCGGTGCTGGCCACGCAGGTGGTGGAAGGCCCGGCGATATCCTCCTACGGGGTGCTCGATTCCAAGCCTGCCGACGGCCGCTTTGGCGGACGCCTCTACGAGGTGTCCAACCTGGTGGAAAAGCCCAAGCCGCAGGACGCGCCTTCTAACCTGGCGATCATCGGCCGCTACGTGCTCACCCCCGGAATTTTTGAAACGCTCTCCCGTACTCCGCTGGGCGCGGGCGGTGAACTGCAGCTTACCGACGGTTTGAAGCTGCTGTTGGCCAAGGAGAAAATCTACGGCTACGTGGTGGAAGGCAAGCGCCACGATACCGGCGACAAGCTAGGCTTCCTCAAGGCTACCGTGGAGTTCGCCCTCAAACGTGCCGACCTGGGCAAAGAATTCCGCACCTGGCTAAAGCAACTGGAGCTATAGAGTCCTGCTCCCGGTTTGTGAGCCTGCTGAGCTTTGTGCCGAACAATGTAGGGTGGTCAGGATTTTCGTATCAGGGCACATCTTCAGACGTGCCGAACGCAGTCGAAACTGTCCGGTAGCCGCGCGGGTATAGCCTGGTAGGACCTTCTTTTTCGTGACCGGTCGCGTACCTGTGTAATCTGTACAGTTATGGCTCGCGTCAAGATACTGCTTGTCCTCCTGCTTGCCACCGCCGCCTGTGCTCAGACCCTCGAAATTGCACACCCCGCGCCTGATTTCGCGCCGGATGTGGACTGGATTGACCAGGGCGGCCATGTTCCGCATAGCATCAAGGGCTACCGCGGCCACGTTCTGCTGATTGATTTCTGGGAGTACACCTGCATCAACTGCATCCGCGACTTCGCCGTGGTCAAGCGCTGGTACGCCAAGTACCACCAGTACGGCTTCGACGTAATCGGTGTGCACTACGGCGAATTCGCCATCGGTCACGACACAGGCAACGTGCGCCGGGCCGCCAAGCGTCTTCGCCTACCCTGGCCAGTGGTGTCGGATGTGCACGGCAGCATCTGGAATGCTTATGGTTCGCAGGTGTGGCCCAACCGCTATCTCATTAACCAGGGTGGCAACATCGTTATGCAAGTAGAGGGCGAGGGCAACAATGTGCCCATGGAGAACCGAATTCGCGAACTGCTCGCCAAAGATCATCCCGAAGTGATGAAGGTTCCGCCGGACCCGCCGGAAAATACCTTCGCTCCCCAATGCGGCCGGCCGACGGAAGAAACCTACGTTGGGGCTTGGTTCGGCCGGGGCGCGCTGGAGAATAGCCAGGGCTATCACCGGGACCAGACCATGGACTTTCATGCCGACCACGCCCCCCGCGATGGCGGCGTAATCCTGGCGGGCAAGTGGCGCACGGAAACTGACGGAGTTATTTCTGAAGCGCCCAACGTCAGCGCCAACTTGCGCTACCACGCCCGCTCGCTGTACGCGGTGCTGAGCGTTAGCAATCCTAAGAAGCCGGTGCGGCTCTACCTCGAGCAGGATGGCAAGTCTTTGGTCCAGGCCAATGCCGGAGCGGACGTGAAATTTGACGGCCAGCGCTCTTACATTGAGGTGAGTGAACCGCGCATGTATTACCTGGCGAACAATCCCGAATTCGGAGCCCATACCGCCCGGCTCATCCCGGACGCCCGCGGCTTCGACCTGCACTCGTTCACCTATGGAAACAACTGCCAGCAGAGCTTCGACCAGCTGTAAAAACGGAACTCACCACTGAGACACCGAGAACGCTGCTCATTAGTTCTCAGCGCTTATTTTTCGACAAAGATGAGCGGTTGGACGCGGGGGACAACTTCGCCGATTTGAACGACAGGAACTTTATTTCCTTTGAGGTCGCGAGCCAGCCTCTCCGCATCGGCCGCTGCAACTGAGATGAGCAGGCCGCCCGCCGTCTGGGGATCAAACAGCAGAGTTTTCAGCTCTGCGCTGACGGCAGCCGCGAACTCCACCGCACACTCGGCGAACTCGCGATTCGCCTTCAGCCCGCCCGGAATGTAGCCGGCGCGCGCGCATTCCACAGCGCCCTCCAGCAACGGGACTCGCCCGGCGTGCAGGTGCAGGCTGACGTCGCTGGCCAGCGCCAGCTCCCGCGCGTGCCCCACCAGGCCAAAGCCGGTGATGTCGGTCATGCCGTGAACTTCATAGGTCTGTCCGGATGCAGGGACAGGCGCCCCCCCTTGTCCTGCCTTTCCAGTAATCACTTCTGCCGCAGCCTTGTTAAGCGTGGTCATGGACCGTGCCGCTGCCTCAATCCATTGCGGCTCGGCTTTCCCCTTCTTGATGGCAGTCGAGATCACTCCTGTGCCCAGGGCCTTAGTGAGCAGCAACCCGTCGCCGGGGCGAGCTCCGCTGTTGGCCAGCACGCGCTGGGGGTGGACCAGGCCGGTCACCGAGTAGCCGAACTTCAACTCATCGTCACGGATGCTGTGCCCGCCCACAATGGTGCAGCCAGCCTCCATCATCTTAGAAAGTCCGCCGGCCAGAATCCCCTCTAGAATTTCGAGGTCAGCCTTTTCGGGAAAGCAGACTAGCGCCAGCGCAGTGAGTGGCCGCCCTCCCATGGCATAAACGTCGCTCAGCGAGTTGACGGCGGCGATCTGGCCGAAGGTATAGGGATCGTCCACGATGGGCGTGAAGAAGTCCACGGTCTGGACCAGGGCGGTGTCGGGAGCGATTTGATACACTCCGGCGTCGTCAGCTTTGTCAAAGCCGACCAGCACGTTCGCGTCCTGTTGCCGGGCTAATTTCCCAAGCACCGCGTCCAGCGCCGCCGGACTCAGCTTGGAAGCTCAACCCGCGGCTTTGACAGATTCTGTGAGCCGCACGGCCTTCACGTCAGGCATGAGGGTATTGTAGCAATGGCTACTTTGTGGCCACGTCGACGATTTTCAACTCCGGCGCGGCATGATTCCAGTCGGCCGAGATGTGCTCCAAGGTGAGCCGGAAGGGGCGGCTCTGGCCGGGTGCAAGAGGAGCGGCGCTGAGGTCTACCACGTCAGTGTAGATTCCCCCGCTAGGCCCGCTCGTCAGCACGTGGATGGGCAGAGTCTCGCGCTGCACCACCTGTCCCAGGCTGTTCATGAACGTGGCCTGGACGATGGCGCGGGTCACCGTTTTGTCGCCGGAATTGGTGATCTTCCCGTCCAGGTAGGTTACGGTGGCGCCTACAAAATTTTCCGCGGCGCTCATCTTCAGATCGGTCAGCTTCAGGCTCGCAGCATAGGCTGGAGGTGGTTGCCGCACGGTGCGTCCGCTGCGGCCGACGATGGCCAGCACGGCCACCACGATCACCACAATGGCGACGCCCAGCCCCACAAAGGTCCAGATCCGGCCGCTCTCGTCCTGTTGCGCCGGCTGCGGCTCTATCAGCCCACCCATGGCGGAATTGTACTCCTCGGCAACTGGGCGATGAGTGACCGGAGATGTGCGATTCAGGCACGTCCGCAACACCAGCTCACAAAGAAAAAGGCCCGGCAGAAAAGCTGCCGAGCCGAATGTCACCCCACCGCACCCGGTTGGAGCGGCGGTGGGGTCCCGGGATGGACACGGCCAGTCCTTCACGTGTCCACGAAAAAACTTGGCTTAGGGCGCGTGGGCCGTAACCGTGGTTACTTTCAAGTCGGGCATCTGCTTGTTCCAGCCCGCGGGATAATGATCGAAGTACACCCGCACGGCGCGTGACTCGTTGGGCTTGATGGGAGCCTGTGTAAGATCCTGCGCCTCGGTTGCGGAGTTGCCCACCATGCCTTGCACGGGGCGGGATTGCGTTTGCAGCACCTGCCCGTTGATGCCGTGGAACCCGGCCTGTACCTGCACTCCGGTGATATCCGAGTTGCCGTTGTTGAAGAGCATGCCCTGCACGTAAAACGCGCTGCCCACGGTAGACGGCGTCATCTTCAAATTGGTGAGCTGAATCTGGTTGCCGGTAGGCTGCGCCGGCACCGCGGCCGCATTGGGCGGTAGCTGCTTCTTGGGCGTTTGCGGCAGCCACCAGATCAGCGCCGCTAGAATGGCCGCGGCAATGACAATTGCGATCAACGGCCAGGGAAACTGCTTCTTAGGCGGCATCTGCAAGCGTGGATGTATGTGGGGTTTCTGCGGTTCTGGATACTGCGGATTGGTTGCCATCCATCAACTCCCGGCCCAGGGGGAAAGCCTCAGTGAAAGAAGTAAGAGGCGATTAGACCCAGGGGCCACGATGGTCAGAATTGCTGCCACGATGCCCCAGGGGAACTTGGCGCCTTTTTCGACTTGTAGCTGTTGGTCTGCCATAGCTTAGATGGCTCAATTTCCGCCAACGAAGCTATTGGATGTAAGCGGTAAGTGGGGGTTTGCTCCGGTTACGATCTGGGGACTGAGGCGGGAGGCTGTTCCTGAGGGTTCCTGCGGTGAGGACTCTGTGCTGAGGGCAGCTAAGGACCTGCTCTTGGCGACGAGAGATGAACCGAAGCGGCCCCGGAAACCAAACCCTGCTATTGTCCGGCTACCGTCAACCCATCCAGGCGAATCGTGGGGCAAGCCACCGAGCCACGGAACTCCAGGTCATTGCCGATCTCGGCGATGTTGAAGAAGACGTCCTTGAGATTGCCGGCCACGGTAATCTCTTCCACGGGATAGGCGAACTCGCCCTTAGAGATCCACAATCCGCTGGCGCCGCGCGAGTAGTCGCCGGTCACCATGTTGACCCCGAAGCCAAGAAACTCGGTCACGTACAGGCCTTCATCAATGTCGGCCAGCATCTGCTGAGGCGTGCGACTACCTGGCTGCAGGAAGAAGTTGCCCGGGCCAATCCCAGGATTACCGGCCAGACCGCGGGAAGCATTGCCGGTGGTCTGAAGCTTGAGCTTCTTGGCCGTGTAGGTGTTCAGCAGGTAGGAATTCAGCGTTCCCCGGTCAATTACCACGGTGCGGCGCGTGGGGACGCCTTCGCTGTCGAACGGACTGGTCCCAAAACCGCCGGGCATGGTGCCGTCGTCCACGACGGTGACGTTTTCGCCGGCCACTTTCTGGCCCAGCTTGCCAGAAAGAAACGAAGCGCCGCGGTAAACGGAGTCGCCGTTCACGCCTTCAAAAATGTGGTCCAGGATGGAACGGGAAACCATGGGATCGAGCACCACCGGAACGGTGGCCGTGCGGGCCTTGCGCGCTCCCAGACGGCGCAGCGTGCGCTCGGCGGCGATGCGCCCTACCGCCTCCGGCGATTCCAGTCGGCTGAGGCTGCGCGCCACCGAATACCAGTAGTCGCGCTGCATGCCGCCATCATCTGCCTGCGCGATGGGCACCGCTGCGACCGAGCAGTAGGACCGCTGATATTCGCCCACAAAGCCGTGTGAATTGGCCAGCACTTTGCGCCCCGTGGCGGCGTCAAAAGAACCGCCTTCGGAGTTGCGGATGCGGGGGTCTGCGTCCATGGCGGCCTTCTCACAGCGCCGCGCGAAGGCGATGCGCTCCTCCGTGGACAGGGAGAACACGTCGTCGTAGTAGAGGTCGAGGTTGCCGGAAATCGCGCCCAGTTGCCCAGGTTCCGGGATGCCGGCGTAAGGATCTTCCGAGGTGACCCGCGCGAGCTGGAGCGCCGACTTCACCATGTGGTCGAGCGCCTGCGGGGAAAAGTCACTGCTGTAGGTGCTAGCCGCGCGCTGCCCGAAGAAGACGCGCACGCCCAGGGCCCGTGAGCCTGACTCCTTGAGCGTCTCCACCTGGCCCAGGCGCACGACGGTGCCAAACTCCGTGCCTTCTCGGACTACGCATTCGGCGGCCGTGGCGCCGCCCGCCATCGCACGGCGAACAACTTCGGCCGCAATCTCTTTGAGTTCCGTTTTTTCAGGCGCAGTAACGATGGGTTGTGAAATCATTTTGTCTCATGTCTCGCCGGTGTGGTGATGGCGCTTCGGCCGCGGCGTAGGAGTCGTATAGTCTATGCTGCCATTCCGCCTACGAACCGTTTCCGGCTCTCCAGGATCACGCGTCTCGCTTCCTTGTCATCGTGCCAGGCGATGGTCTTGGTGCGCTTGCCTTCCAGGTCTTTGTAGATGGAGAAAAAGTGTTCTACCTCGCGCAGTATATGGGTGTAGATATCAGTGTAGTTGCTCACCTCGGTATAGCGCGGATCGTTGTTCACCACGGCCAGCACCTTCTCATCACGTACGCCCTGGTCCAGCATTTCCAGTACGCCGATGGGCCGGACCTCGATCAGGCACCCGGGAAAACTGGCGTTATCCACCAGCACCAGCACGTCCAGCGGATCGCCATCGGAGGCCAGCGTGCTGGGGATGAAACCGTAATCACCTGGATAGTGCACCGGCGAATATAAAGTTCGATCGAGGCGGAAGACGCGCAGCTTTTTGTCGTACTCGTACTTGTTCACTCCGCCCAGGGGCACTTCAATTACGGCGTTGACCAGTTCCGGACAGCGCTCGCCTATCGGAAGATGAAGGTAATCCATCATCAACTTATCTTGTTCCTGGGGTGCGATTACTTTTGCAAAGACGGGGCTTCGCCCCGCTTCCAACATCACTTCATATAATCTCTGGCTGGCTCGCGCTTGGCCGTGCCGCCCACCGTAATGCGGTCCACTTTCAGCGTGGGAATGCCCACCCCCACTGGCACCGCCTGCCCGTCCTTGCCGCAGGTGCCCACGCCTTCGTCCAGTTTCAGGTCATTGCCCACCATGGAAACGCGGGTGAGCACATCCGGCCCGTTGCCGATCAGCGTGGTGTTGCGCAAAGGGGCGGTTATCTGGCCATCTTCGATCAGGTAGGCTTCCGAAGCGGAGAATACGAACTTGCCATTGGTGATGTCCACCTGGCCGCCGCCGAAGTTGGCGGCGTACACGCCCTGTTTCACCGAGCGGATGATGTCCTGCGGATCTTCCTCGCCAGCCAACATGTAAGTGTTGGTCATACGAGGCATGGGGATATGTTCGTAGCTCTCGCGCCGGCCATTTCCTGTGTCGGCCATACCCATGAGGCGAGCGGAAAGCTTGTCGCTCAAATAGCCCTTCAGGACGCCCTTCTCGATGAGCACTGTGTTCTGCGTGGGCGCCCCTTCATCATCCACATTGATGGAGCCGCGGCGGTTGGGCAGCGTGCCATTGTCCACGACGGTGCACTTTTCGCTGGCCACGCGCTTGCCCAGCAAGCCGGCAAAGGCTGAGGTCTTCTTGCGGTTGAAGTCGGCTTCCAGACCATGGCCAATGGCTTCATGCAGTAGAATTCCCGGCCAACCCGGCCCCAGCACCACTTCCATCTCGCCGGCTGGAGCCTCGCGCGCGTCCAACTGGATGATGCTCTGGCGCGCCGCTTCGCTGGCGAAGAACTCGGGCGTTTTTTCCCCGCTAAAGAAGTCCAGGGTCACTCGGCCACCGCCGCCGTAGGTGCCGCGGGCGGAGTTGTCGTCGGACTTGGCGATGCAGGAGACGTTCAGGCGGGCCAAGGGCTGGGAATCTTCCTCCAAGGTGCCATCCGAGCCGACCACCAGAATGTTGCGTACCTCATCGGCGTAGCCGGCGCGCACTTCACGAATGCGCGGATCATAGGCGCGGGCGGCACGGTCTGCCCGCATTACCAGGTCCACTTTGCTGGTGATCTCGGAGTCGGCTGTGGGCAGCGCCACCGGGTACAGGCTGCGCGGCGGCTTACGATGCTCGCCCACAACCGGCGTCTTGGCCGGACCGCTGGCGATCAGGGCCGCCGTGCGGGCCGCATGCAGGATTTTGTCGGGGGCGAGGTCGTCGGTATAGGCATAGCCAGTACGCTCACCCGCCACTACCCGCACGCCGCAGCCCGCGGAGATCCCCTGCGATGCCGTCTTCACCATGGACTCGTCCACCATCAGGGAGGTGGAAGTCAGGTATTCGAAGTACAGGTCGGCATATTCGCCGCCGGCGGAAAGCGCGGCCGCCAGGTAACGTTCCAGGTCGCGCTCGGTCATGCCGTAGCGCTCAAAGAAAAATTTATGCTGGTCTAGGGTCACATTCATTGGATGCTTCAGGGGCAGAGAAGAAGCACGCGCCTCGCCCATTTCATTATCACACAGAGGTTTGTTGAAAGCGGTCAGGAGCCAGCACTCAACATTGGCCGTGAATACGAAGCATGCCGGATTCGGAAGAGCACGACTTTAGCCGGGCCGCTGAAGCCGCCGAGCTTCCGCGCAATACCGAATCCCATTTTGGTCTTTCTTTCGTTACTGCGTCGCGTCTGTGTGGCCATTCTTGCCGTTAGCAGTGTCACAATTAAGTTGTGGAAGCTGCCTCGCTCGCGCGCACGCTGCAGCAGTATCTTGCCGAGGCGCGCGACGCCGTCGTAATGGAAGAAGGTGCGGTCTGCTTTTCGCTGGCTCGTTCTCACTACAGCATCTCCGCTGAGCATGGCAAGTGTGTTCTGCACCTGTGGTCGGACGAGCGCAACACGGTCCGGCGCGTGGTGGGCCTGGAGGAGAAAGGCGGCGTACTGCGGCTGGCCGTCTTGCGCTTTGGCCAGTCCCGTCCCTCGAAGCTGGAAATCTGCCGCGATCGCGACCGCCGCAGTCCATCAGCCAGGCAGGCATGTCGTATGGGGTACCAGCAGCGCTTGCGCCGTGCCTTGGCCCGCCACTTTCCGGAATTCACGCTTGGCCAGATGACCTCGGCGGTGGATCTGGAACACTCTTTTGGGCCGGTTTACGCCCGTGGCGTGTTGCGCCGGGGACGTTCTGGCTTCTCCTTCTTGGGTGTGAATGCGGAAGAAACACAATCGTCCGTTGATGCTGCCCTGACCTTCGGGATTTTATGGCTCAGTGCCTGCCGCGGATCGCTTAGCGATTTGCAGGTCGAAGGCCTGAACTTACTGGTTCCACCGGGCCGCTCAGCGGTGGTTCGCGAGCGCATGGCCCACCTGGACCGCGGCGCGGCCAAATGGCAACTCTATGAATTTGACGAGCGTGGCGAAGAACTGCTCCAGCTGGATACCGCCGATCGCGGCAACCTGGCCACCCGCCTGGTGCAATGCTGCGACGAAACCGCGGCCCGGCAGCGCTTCGCCGCCTCCATAGACCACATCAGGGCTCTTTGCCCCGAAGCGGATGCGGCGGTTCTATCTGCAGCGGAGATTGCTTTCCGACTGCGCGGCTTGGAGTTTGCCCGCGCCCGGACGACGGCCGAAGGCTTCCGCAATGCCCAGGAAATCATTTTTGGAACAGGTGCGTCGGAGAGTAGCCTGACCGACCGGAATGCCCCCGAATTCGAAAGCTTTGTTAAGCACCTGGCCGAAGTGCGTCGCCCGGGAGGACCGCGCGATCTTCCCTGCTGGCGCATGCATCCGGAACGCTGGCTGGAGTCGTTGGCAATCCAGGACGTAAGCAGCCTGGATGACCGCCTGGTGAACGTGCCCGTGTATTCCCAGGTGCCGGCATTCTCTGCCGCCGACCGTGCCATGATTGACGTGCTGGCTGCCACGCGCGACAGCCGGATGACAGTGGTCGAGCTCAAAGCTGACGAAGACATTCACCTCCCGCTCCAGGGCCTGGACTACTGGGCGCGAGTGGAATGGCACCATGCCCGCGGCGAGTTCACCCGTTTCGGCTATTTTCCTGGCATGGAGCTGGCGCCCGGCTCGCCTTTGCTGATCCTGGTGGCGCCCGCCTTCCACATTCATCCAGCCACCGACACACTCCTGCGTTTTCTCTCACCCGAAATTGACTGGACTCTGGCCGCCGTTGACGAACACTGGCGGGAGGAACTGCGAGTGGTCTTCCGCAAGCGTGCCCAGAACTTGAGCCCCGATTCGTTCGCCGCCTGAAGCCCGTGTACAATGCCTCTTCCGTGCTCACATTCCTCGGAGGGTTCATGCGCAGGCTCGGCTCCTGGTTTTCATTCTTCCTGATCGTCACTCTTGCCGCTCCTTCCTTACAGGCCCAGCTGAACAATGCGGACAAGCAGCTGGCGCGCGACATTTTCCAGCAGCTGATTGACATCAACACGACCGAGTCGGTCGGCAGCATGACCGCTGCCGCCGAGGCCATGGCCAAGCGCCTGCGCGATGCCGGCTTTCCGGCAAGCGATGTGGCGGTCCTCGGCCCCGACTCACGTCACGGCAACATGGTGGCGCGCTATCGCGGCACCGGCGCGCACAAGCCCATCCTGCTCATCGGCCACCTTGACGTTGTCGAAGCCCGCCGCTCGGATTGGACCACCGATCCTTTCAAGTTTGTGGAGAAAGACGGCTATTTCTACGGCCGTGGCACCCAGGACATGAAGAGCGACGATGCCATCTGGGTGGCCGATTTCATCCGTCTCAAGCGCGAAGGCTATAGACCCGACCGCGACCTCATTCTCGCCCTCACCTCCGATGAGGAAGGCGGCAATGCTAATGGCGTGGACTGGCTCATCAAGAACCACCGCGACCTGATTAATGCTGAGTACGTGCTCAATTCCGATGGCGGCGGCGTGAACACGGTGAAGGGCAAGCCCCTGTTCGTTTCCATGGATGGCAGCGAGAAGCTCTACGGAGACTACCAGCTCAAGGTGACAAATCCCGGAGGCCACAGCTCGCTGCCCGTGCCCGACAACGCCATCTACCACGTCGCCGACGCCCTCGCCCGCCTGGAAAAATACAAGTTTCCCTTCGAGCTCAATGCAGTGACCCGCGGCTATTTCCAACGCATGGCGACGATTGAACACGGCCAGCGTGCAGCCGACATGAAAGCCGTCCTCAAGACGCCGCCCGATCGCGGCGCCATCGCCCGCTTATCCGAAGATACGATATTCAACGCCACCCTGCGGACCACCTGCGTGGCCACGCGCCTGGAAGCGGGTCACGCCAATAACGCCCTGCCCCAGACCGCTACTGCCAACGTGAACTGCCGGATCCTGCCTGGGCACTCGCGCGAGGAAGTGCGGCAACAGCTGGTCAAGATTTTTGCCGATCCCAAAGTCGAGGTGCGCTACGTCGCCAATGACGGCACGGTGACGGATCGCGCTCCCGAGAAGCTGGGTTATTCGCCGGTGCAGCTGCGCCCCGATGTCATGCAGACTCTGGATAAAGTGGCGGCGCAGATGTGGCCGGGAGCGCCAGTGATTCCCACCATGTCCACGGGGGCCTCCGACGGCATCTACACCAACGCTGCCGGCCTGCCCACCTACGGCATTTCTGGAACGGCTATTGATATGGATGATGTGCGCGCCCACGGCAGGGACGAACGGCTGGGCGTGCAGTCCTACTACAACGGGGTGCAGTTCTATTACGTGCTCCTGAAGGCGCTTACCGGCGGGAAATAGACGCAATTGGTGGTTGGCAGCTGGGAGTTGGTGGGGTGTCCGGAATAACTGCTGATTACCAGCTACCACTTGCCGCCTTCAAGTCCTCCATGCTCCCAACAGCCTCCGAATCATCAGCAACTCGCCCAGGTGATAGGCGTTGTGATCGGCGATCAAGAGAGCTTCGCGAAGGATGGTTTGCCCGTCGCCCCAGGGAATGCGCGCATAGAGATCGGTTTTGGAGTCGCCCACCAGATCCTCCATCGACTTCAAGTCGGCGCGAAACTGCTTCACGCTGTTATCCCAGGCGGCAGCACTAGGCGGCGCGTCGCTCTCCGGCCAGTAGCCGTCCGGCCATTTCGGTGAAACGTGCTTGGAAGTGCGGCTGAACTCCAGGATGTCCCATTGGGCGAGCCGCATGTGCTCGAGCAGACGCCAGGCAGTATGCGGCTGCCCTTCTGGCTTCTTGCCCCGGAGGCGCTCGGGGAAATCCTTCACCACCTCATCGAATCTCACATGCGCATTCCCGCCCTTGAGCAGATCGAGCAGATGCTGGCGCAGAACCTGGCCGTCATCATCTTTTTTCTTCATGATGATTCTCCCTCTGCAAACTTTCGTAAGCCACTCCCGCGGCGGGCGGGCCCGCGTCCGGACGCTCTCCGTGAAACACGCGGCCAATCCCGCGTACTACCCGGCGCATCGGCAGCACCCCCTTTTCGTCGGCAAAAAAGATTTCTCCCGCGCGACCGCTGCGGTAGTACCAGCGCCTGAGGATGGCCAGGTGCTCCATGCGTTCCACTGTGGAAAGGTCGCAATGCGGAGCAAAGGGGGCTAGCGCCTCCTGAACCCGCGACTCCATGGATTGCGACTTCGCGGCCTGCTCGGCTGTGGGTTGGACGGCGAAAGGCAGCGGCCCGGCAATGGCACACGCCTGCACGGGAAACAGCGCCACCGCATTTTGCGCTGCAGAGCGCTGGATGATCAGCCCGGAGAGACGGTCCAGGCGGTGTACAACTTCCGGCAGTTGGCTGAGCACGGGCGTTAGCTTTTCCAGGTGCGCGTGCGCCGCCGCGGCGTTCTCAAATTCCAGGCTCGCGGAGGCCTGGTCGCGCTCCGCAGCCAGTTCCCGCGCCAGCGACTGGCCCCGCGTCTCGAAATAAGCTTGTACCCGCGCCACCTCGGACGCATATTGCTCGTCCGTACAGCCCTTGAAGCAGGGCGCCAGGCACATTTTCATCTCCGAGTAGATGCAACCGGGAAAAGCTGGATCGGGATGGAGGTCGTCCACGCATCGCCGCATTTTGAAAAAGTCCAGCGAGTCGTTGACAAATTTTTCCGCCGCAGCCCGCGAGGCGAACGGCCCGTAGTAAAGCGAACCGCCACTCAGCCGCCCCAGGCGCGTGGTGATGGAAGCTCGCGGGTATTCATTTTCCAGATGCAGTTTGACCAGAGGAGCAAGACGCAGCCGCAGGCGCGCGGAATAGGTTTGGGGAAAAGTTGCGCGCTGAACTTTGTAGAGCAGGAATCCGGATTCGAAATCGGAGCCAGTGAGGGTGTACTCGATGCTGCTTACCCGCTCCCGAAGGTTCAAGCGCCGGGTGCGCTCGTCTGTGCGGCCCAGCAGTCGCACCAGGCGGCGCCGGAGGTTGGCGGTCTTGCTGACGTAGGGCTCTGAGCCGGCATCGGCGCCCCGCAGCAGGAACACCGCCGCGGCCGCCGGCACGGAGGCAAAGATCTCGGAATCCTGCTCAGGAGCGAACTCCAGCCGGTGCGCCAGCATGATTCATTATTACCGCATACGGGAGCTCATCCCAGAGGAATTGGCGCTCGATAATTGCAGATTGGCGGTTGAAAAGGCGAGATGCGGGGAAACTGGCCAATCCGTCAATCTAGATCAGCAATGGTCAGTTATCGGAAGCTGGCGCTGCGGAATTTCTGCCGGAAGTCTTCTCCCTCCAGCTTCACCATGCGGCACATCTCGTGCAGTCGGGAGCGCATGCGCTCGCCAATGCGGTCGCCCAAGGTCTCTTCCCGGGCGGCGGCACGCGGTCCGCCCAGCACGCCGGCGGGCTTATCATCAAAATTCGTGGTGATGATGGTGGTTTTGTTGTTGTTGTAGCGCGTGTTCAGGATGAGGCTGACCGTGTCCCATACCCACTCCGTCGGCTTCACCGCGCCCAGTTCATCCAGGGCCAGCACCTCGCTTTCAAATACCGGTCGCAGCACTTCCAACTCGGTCGCCTGCACCGAGCTGTTGTAGGAGTTTTGAATTTCCTTCAGCAGCTCGCGGTAATCGTAGAACAGGCAGGCAAT
>Ga0075436_100000177_pt1 | contig 39844 bp, 35 predicted proteins | sample RhiMethybrSRZTD5_FD_75303 | JGI IMG/M metagenome (GOLD analysis project Ga0075436, IMG submission 75303) | Populus rhizosphere microbial communities from Tennessee, USA - Rhizosphere MetaG P. TD hybrid SRZTD5 | ecosystem: Host-associated > Plants > Roots > Rhizosphere > Soil | place: USA...
CCTACCATGTGGAGGCCTTTGGTCAACGAGACGGCAAACCTACTGCGCCAGGATTGAGGTGTCAAGTTAGAGCACAACAAGAGGAAAAGGGCTTGAGAAGGAGCGTGGCAAACACGCCATCAAACTGTGATCAAGAGTTCTTTTCTCCTCAGGAACGCAATCCGTTTAGTGTCGAATCTCTTCAATGAGAGTATGAGCTATCAATCGCCGTCGGACTAAGACTACGGGCAGTCCGATCTTAAGATGCCTGCGGAACCGGAAGCACGTCCTTCAACTGAGCGCGCATTTCTCGGAAGTCAGCTCGCAGAGTCAGCATTTCCGCCTTTGTGGAGTAAACGACGCTGGCAAGGCGATCTATATCACTGTACACCTGCTCGAAGCGTTCGGCCATTTGCGTTTCAAGTCGATCAAAGCGTGTTTCAAGTCGATCAAAGCGTCCCTCAAGTTGATCGATCCGGCCATCAAATCTTTTTTCGAAAGCGCTTATCCGCTCGAGGACGGTTTCAATGGTGGGTTTAGTCGTCATTTCGTCGGGCATTGGTCTTTGCCTCCTCAAGATCGGCGCCGCCCAGATCAGAACCCTTGCAAGAAGTAATACGCGCCCGACGAATCATAGTCAACAGCGAACGACGATTGCGCTACAACGGTCTGATCCAGATGTTGCGATACCGGACCGGGTCTCCATGGTCTTGAAGCTTGAGCGAAGCCTTTGGCCCGTGCGCAATGTAAAGCGCAGGCCGATCGTGCCATGTGTTGCCGTAAATCTCGACGTTGTTTTGAATCAGCACCCCGTTGTGAAACACAGTTATTCGAGCGCGCTCGGTGACTTTGCCTTGCTCGTCAAACTTCGGAGCTTTGAAGACGATGTCGTAGCTCTGCCATTCACCGGGCTTCCGCGAAGCGTTCACAAGCGGCGCGTACTGCTTATAAATCGCGCCGGCCTGACCGTGATAGTAAGTTTTGTTGTCGTAAGAATCGAGCACCTGAACTTCATATCTCTCCATCAGGAACACGCCGCTGTTTCCGCGCTCCTGACCTTCGCCTTTGACCAAAGATGGCGTAGCCCATTCGACGTGAAGCTGACAATCGCCGAACTGTTCCTTCGTGGCGATGTCTCCGGTTCTGGGAACCACTTCGACGTAGCCGTCAGCGACTTTCCATTTTGCTTCGGCGTTCGCATAAGCCTGGCGCCACTTCGAGAGGTCCTTGCCGTCGAACAACACGATCGCATCCGAAGGTGGGTCGCTGTCGGTCTTGCCTGGCGTAATGATTGGCGGTTCGTTCTTTGGCGGCGGAAACGGCTCCGCTTGTTGAGCGTTCTGATTCACGACTAAAGAACTGCACGCGGCGAGCAGAAAGATTGAAAGGGCGGCAAGCGCTCTTGGGTTCATAGAATTTTCGCTCCGGTTTCTTTTTCCATTTTCTTGTTGAAGTCGCGCGATTTTCCTTTTGGAATGCTAATCCACTTCCAGTTTTCTTCCACGAAAATTCGCGCGAGCAAGACTATTTGTCCGACATGCATCGCTACGTGAGCGAGCGATCTGCACAAGGCTCCATGAACTGTCCAGGCTTCGCCTCGTATAAAAACCGTGCCGCTCAATTGGTCGTCACTCAATTTTGCAAGCTCGGCCTCGAGCACCTCCCATCCTCGAGCCCACATCGCTTCAACCGATTTTCTGTCGAAGCCAGTTCCTTCAAATTCCGAGTCTCGATCTCTCCATGGTTTCTCGCCGTCGCTCGTCATAAAATCGGTGAACCGGGAAAGAAAATTCCCGCTGATGTGGCGAACCAGAATTGCGATCGAGTTGTTATCGGCATTGATCACTCGATTCAAGTCCTCGTCGGAGACCTGACTGATCGCTTTTTCGCCGATGCGCCGGTAGCTCGCGTATTCGAGAATGAAGTTCTTAGTTAACATTCGGCTCGCTCCGTTGTGGGAATCCTCGCGATACTATCGCCCGCAATTCGTTTCTGACAAGCTCGCAAGAATTATCCCCGAAAGGCCCGTGCTTGACGGTCGCTTTCAGCAGTTGATAGTTTGTCTCGTTGCGCCTCGGCGCGTATTCGCGACAGTAGAACCTTAGGAGAGAAGATGCGTTGGTCGAGCTTGTTCATTCCGACTTTGCGTGAGGACCCGGCCGACGCGGAAGTCGCCAGCCATCGGCTGCTGGTTCGCGCGGGTTACATTCGTCAGTTAACGGCGGGCGTGTACTCGCTCCTTCCGCTGGCTCAACGGGTTCGCCTCAAAGTAATTCAAATCATCCGCGAAGAGATGAATCGAATTGGAGGTCAGGAATTTCTGCTGCCTGCGCTCCAACCCGCCGAGCTTTGGAAGGAATCGGGTCGCTGGGATGTGATGGGCGACAACATGTTCAAGTTCCGCGACCGCAAGAACACCGAGACCGGACTGGCGATGACGCACGAGGAGGTCTTCACCTCGATCGCCCGCAACTCGATCAGCTCGTATCGGCAACTGCCACAAGTCTGGTATCAGATTCAAACCAAGTTTCGCGATGAAGCTCGCCCGAAGTCCGGCTTGCTGCGAGTTCGCGAGTTCACGATGAAGGATGCGTATTCGTTCGACGTCGATCTTGAAGGTCTCGATAAATCGTTTCGCAATCAATACAACGCCTATTGTCGAATCTTCAGCCGCTGCGGACTCAAGTACACAGCGGTTGAGGCGAGCTCGGGCGCGATGGGCGGAAGCGAATCAACCGAGTTCATGGTTCGCACGAATGCCGGCGAAGACAACATCGTCGTGTGTGGAAACTGCGGCTACGCTGCGAACGTCGAGAAGGCTACCTCGAAGCTCCCCGCGGTCGACGATGGCGCGGAGGCTAAACCTATCGAGGAATTTCCAACGCCCGGCGTGCGTACGATTGACGACCTCATAACTTTTCCTGGAGGTGCTTCGGCGGACCGCCAGGTCAAGACCCTTGTGTACATGCTCGATGAAAAGATCGCGCTCGTTTTGTTGCGCGGAGATCACGAGCTCAATGAAACGAAGCTCGCCGACGCGAGCGGAGCGATCAACATCAGGCCGGCTCAAGCGGACGAGATTCGCGATGCGCTTGGCGCTTCGGCCGGCTCGCTCGGCGCGGTCGGGGTGACGCCCGCGACGCATTCGAAGATTGGTCGAGTGATTGCCGATGATGCGCTTCGAGGTCGGCGAAACATGACCACCGGGGCGAATAAAGACGATCATCATCTGCGGGGGGTCTCGCTTGAGCGAGACATCGAGGTGAACAAATGGGCGAGTCTTCGAACGGTGAAAGCAGGCGAAACCTGTTCGAAATGCGAAGGCGTGCTTGATGTGTTCCGAGCCGTCGAGGTCGGTCACATCTTCAAGCTCGGAACCAAATACTCGGACAGCATGGGCGCTCGCGTTCTTCTTGCCGATGGTTCGGACGTGCCGATCATAATGGGCAGCTACGGCATCGGAGTTGAGCGCGCAATGGCCGCGGCCGTTGAATCGTTCAACGATGAAGCCGGCATCGCATGGCCGGTTTCAATCGCCCCCTTTCACGTGATTGTCACTCCGGTCAATGTCAAAGATCAGGAGCTGGTTGCCACCGCCGAACGCATCTACAGCGAGTTGAGCGATGCGGGAGTTGAAGCTCTGCTCGACGATCGGGATGAGCGAGCGGGCGTCAAGTTCAACGACGCCGATTTGATTGGTGTGCCCTTTCGAATTACGGTCGGAAAGAAAATCAAGGAAGGTAAGGTTGAGCTTACAACTCGTGCTACTCGCAAGTCCGAAGATGTTTCTATCGAATCGGTCGTTGAATCGATTCGCGCTAAGGTTGCCGGAGCAATCAACCAAGCGAATTGATCGGCGTAGCGCGCAATACCTGGAGCGATAGAGATGATCTATTCGCAACGAAGAATAATAATTGGACCGGCGCTGATTCTTTTGCTTGCGATACCTTGCGCAAACGCGCGAGCGATCCAGGAAGCTGGAGCGTCGGCCGCGGTGAATGCTTTCTACCGGTTTCACATCAGCCACAACAAGGACTTCACCGCGCGCAACATTCAACTGCGACGCCGCTTCTTGACCGCTGAGTTTTATCAGGTGCTGGTTGGCGAGATAAAGCGACAAGCGGCCTACAACAAGGCTCACCCTGATGAAGTTCCCGATTACGACGGAGACCCGCTCACAAACTCACAGCAATATCCCGACTCATTTCGCGTCGGCAAACAAGTCATGGATGGCGATCGGGCCAAGGTCACCGTCACCTTGATGTGGAGCGCGCGAACAAGTCGCGGCAAAGACAAACGCGACATCGTTGCGGTAGCGGTCAAAGCCACGACCCGTTGGCTCATCGACGACATTATAAACGACGACGGCTCAAGCGTTCGCGCCGAATTCACAAAAGCGCACTGAAACGCACACCGAGTGCGACACGAAAATCGCCGACGAATTTCACACAGAGTGATTGCTTAGCTGACCGACAGTCGGCGTAGCTCTCTCAAAGAAATTCTCGCGGGGCTGCATTTCCACCGTAACCTTTTCGCGCCTCGCCAGTTTATAAGATAGAGGGCCAAAGCGGTGGAGAGATTGGATTGACGGTTCCGGAAACAGACGCGGCAGAGCGGCTTGCGATCGAGGGCGCTCAAAGAGATCCTGCCCTGTTTGCACAGCTCTACGAGAACAACTTCGAACGCGTTTACGCATTCATCGCGAGGCGCGTCGGCGATCGCTATGTGACCGAAGACTTGACCTCCGAAGTTTTTCATCACGCGCTTGCCAATCTTTCTCGTTTCGAATGGCGTGGTGTGCCCTTTGCGGCGTGGCTCTTCAAGATCGCACGAAATGCAATCATCGATAGAGCTAAACGCGCGTCAAAAGAAGGCGGGTTGCCGCCGAGCCTCGACATTCCAGAAGGTTTCAGCCCTCAAGACATCGAAGAAGAAATCGAGCAACGCGCGGGGCTCTTCAAACTAGTCGCGCGGCTTCAGCGGGATCAACGTCTCGTGATTGAGATGCGATTCGCCGAAGAAAAAAGTATTCGTGAGATCGCCCTCGAGATGGGGCGAAGCGAGGGCGCAGTCAAACAGCTTCAGTTTCGCGCTCTTGAGAACCTTCGAACTTGGGGACGCGGCCGTGCAGGCGTGAACTCGGAGGAACAGACAGGTAACAGGAATGTCTAACGTGAGTTTGATAGAACAACTCGATGAAGCGATAGAGGCGTTGTTGGCAGATCCCGATGCGCCCCGTGCCGCTGTCGACTCGCACGCCAATGAGCTGCTTAGCGTCGCTGCCGAGTTGCGCCATCTTCCTCGCGCAAATTTCAAAGCAAGTCTCAAAGCTGAATTTGAAAGGAGAACATCAATGACCAGGTCCGCTGTAAAACCCATTCGCGAAGGTTTCCACACGATTACTCCGTACATCATCGTCGAAAAAGCAACCGAGCTGATCGATTTTGTGAAGCAGGCTTTCGGCGCCGAGGAGCTTTATCGTGGAATCGGCTCGGCAGGCGGCATTCATTGCGAAGTGAAGATCGGCGACTCGATCCTGATGATGGGAGGCGGCGAGGCCGTCAAACATAGGGCTACGCCGACGGGAATTCATCTGTACGTCAAGGACGCTGACGCTGTGTATGCGAGCGCCATTCAAGCCGGCGCTACTTCGCTGGGCGCGCCGGTTGATCAGCCGTACGGCGATCGCGAAGCCACAGTCAAAGACGCGGCGGGTAATCACTGGTACATAGCCACTCATCAGGCAACGGGCCACAAGCCTGAAGGCCTGCGAAGTGTGACGACTTTCCTGCATCCTCACGGCGCGCCTCAACTGATCGAGTTTCTCGAGCGGGCTTTTGGCGCCCAGCAACTCTCTCGCGAGCAGTCTCCTGACGGCATCATTCATCACGCGACTGTAAAGATCGGCGATTCGATGATCGAAATGGGCGAGGCTCACGGACCGTGGCAGCCGATGCCGACAACGTTCTTCCTGTACGTGGACGACGTCGATGCCTGGTACCGCCGCGCGGTGGAAGCGGGCGCGGCTTCACAGAGCGAGCCGGCCGATCAGGCTTACGGGGACCGCCTCGCGGGCGTAACCGATCCGTTCGACAATGTTTGGTATATGGCGACTCACATAAGCGACGCGCCGATGTCGTGACATCAATGATCGATGAGCGCCGGCGGCCTTTCGCTGATGACTCGCATCGAGACACGTCCTGTGATATCTAAGGAGTAGTGAGTGACGCGCGAACAACAATCATCGGACGGAGGTCAGAATGCGAAGATCATTAATTGTTCCAGTCGTCTTGTTGTGCGTGATGGTTTCTACTTCGGCTCAGCAGATGAGTTCCGATCATCACGAGCACATGGCGCCGCTTTCCTTCAACGCTGTTGAACAGGACTGGGCGAAGCAGCGCGTGGACAAGTCTCCGCGCCATCAGGAATGGGTACAAGTCAAGAACGGCAGCCGCACCGTCAATTCGTTTCTCGTTTACCCTGAAGTCAAGAATAAAGCCACGGCCGTCGTGGTCATTCACGAGATCTTCGGCTTGAGCGATTGGATTCGCAGTCTGACCGATCAACTGGCCGAAGCCGGCTACATTGCGATCGCGCCCGATCTGCTTTCGGGTATGGGCCCGAAAGGCGGAGGCTCGAATGACTATGTCGACGACCGCAGCGGCGTCACTCAGGCTGTAATGAAGCTTCCTCCCGATCAGGTGACCGCAGATCTCAACGCGATAGCAGATTATGTTTCAAAGCTCCCGGCTTGCAACGGCAAAGTCGTCGTCGGAGGCTTCTGTTGGGGCGGCACCCAAACGTTTCGTTTTGCGACTAACCGGCGAAACATCAAAGCCGCGTTTGTTTTTTATGGCACGGGCCCGGACACCAAAGAAGCGGTCGCGAAGATCAATTGTCCGGTTTATGGCTTTTATGGTGGCAACGACTCTCGCGTAGACGCCACGATTCCGAAGAGCCAGGAGATGATGAAGGAAGCGGGCAAGACTTACGACCCGGTGACTTATCAGGGAGCAGGTCACGGATTCATGCGAGCGGGAGAAGATCCAACGGACACCAACCCGGCAAACAAACCAGCTCGAGACCAGGCGTGGGTTCGGTGGAAGAGTATTTTGCAGAAGATTTAGTGGTGTTCATTCACGAAAATCGGGACGCAGACAGAAGATTGTCACAGTAAACGATTTCCTAAGATCACAAGTGTTGGAATCCGCAAAGTGGTTTTAAGTTTTTGACTCGAGAAATTTTGTTGGCAGTCGCAGATCAGAGAGTATCGTGTCGAACTGATCCAGCGCAGATTGCAGATCGTCCGCTATTTCCTGGGTAATCACAGCCGGATCTGGAAGACTCGCGGAATCTTCGAGGCTCTCATCTTTGAGCCAGAAGATGTCGAGGTTAACTTTGTCTCGCTTCAGGAGATCACGGTAGCCGAATGATTTAAATCTCTCTGACTCTTTCCTCTTATACCGGTTCCAGGGATTGAAACATACTACAAAATCATCGAGGTCGTCGCCCTTGAGCGGGTTCTCTTTTAACGTGAAATGCATGTTGGTGCGCAGATCGTAGATCCAGAGCGCTTTCGTCCATGGCTTCTCGCTTGCGGGCTTGCGGTCAAAGAAAAACACGTTGGCCTTCACTCCCTGCGAATAGAAAATACCAGTCGGCAGCCTTAGCAGTGTGTGAACATCACACTCGTGAAGCAGCTTTCGGCGGACGGTCTCACCAGCCCCTCCTTCGAATAGCACGTTGTCGGGAACCACGATAGCGGCGTGGCCGTGCATCTTCAGAATCGTGTACACGTGCTGAAGGAAGTTGAGCTGCTTGTTGCTCGTCGAAGCCCAGAAATCATCTCGCACAACGACCAAGCTCTCCTTCTCTTGCTCGCCTTGTTCGTTGACAACGGTCACGCTGCTCTTTTTCCCGAACGGAGGATTAGTCAAGACCATCTCGAAGTATTGGCCGGGTTGTCCCGCGAGACTGTCCTTCACAGAAATCGGACTCTCATCGCCGCCGACTCCGTGAAGGTAGAGATTCATCACACACAACCGCGCGACAGCGTCTACCAACTCAACGCCTCGCAACGTGTCGTGCTTGAGCCGCGCCTTCTGCTTCTTATCGAGTTGATAGTTCTTCGGATCGGCGATGAAGTCGTGAGCCGCGAGCAGAAAGCCGCCAGTACCTGCCGCGGGATCGCAGATTGTGATGCCGGGCTCAGGGCGCATCACATCCACAATGGCCTTGATCAGCGGTCGCGGAGTGAAGTACTGGCCCGCGCCGCCCTTCACGTCTTCCGCGTTCTTCTGAAGCAAGCCTTCGTAAGCATCGCCCTTCACGTCGGCTTCAAGCGTCATCCACTGCTCGCGGTCGATCAGGTCGGCAATCAAACGGCGCAGCTTGGCGGGGTCTTGAATCTTGTTCTGCGCCTTTCGAAAGATGACGCCCAGGAGACCTTTCTCTTTGGCGAGCGTCTCAAGCAGGTGTCGATAATGAATCTCCAACTCATCGCCGTCGCGTTTGAGCAGGCTCGGCCAATCGTAACCCTTAGGGATCGTGTTCGACTTATTGAATGGCGGTCGCGTCTGCTCATCAGCCATCTTGAGGAAGAGGAGAAACGTCAGTTGCTCAACATAATCGCCGTAGGACAGCCCATCATCGCGGAGGATGTTGCAGTAGTTCCAAAGCTTCTGAACAATTTGTTGGGAGTGATTGCTCATCTTTAGTTCACGAACCACTTCTACATTTTTCTTGGAAGAGCATGATTCTCAGGAAGTGCAATTCTGAACTGATAGTAGCAAAAGCGGGTGCTTAGGTGTTCAAGGTAGGGACTGCACAAATAACATCGTCGCACTCCTGTCGCATTAGAGAATTGCTGGTAGACCTCTTCCGTCGCAACGGTGAAGTACCTCTTGAAATCTATCCCCAGGTTCGGCAGGCCCTTGCCCATCAAATCTTCGCCCGATGTAACCTCTTGAAGAAAGTGATACCGCTCATCCTTGTTTTGGATAACGCGCTTATAAATATTGGCCTCAATTCGGTTAACGTCCACAAGTTCCTCTAGCGCAAATACCTCACAAAAGAGAATGCTGGGGAGGAGCTTGTCTGGTTTGACCGATCCCTCCTCTCTCGCGAGAAAATCCAATTCCAAATCGCAGTCCTGGCTTAGAACCACAGCGTAGGGATGCACCTTAGGCTTGATCTCGGGCCCGGCCTCTGTGTTTCCCATACTGCCCGGGACAACCCACGGCTCAACGAAGTCCGACACTATTTCGCACTGGCGCAGTGGACCGTTCTTTGGTGAAGGAGCGTAGATCGCTTTGTTATCAGAGGAACTACTCATCGCTTATGACGAAGGCTGGCCGTTGAAACGGTTCACCCAGCTTGGCGCGGGTTCCAGTGGTCTCTGGCAGGGGCCCAAGGCGCGTAGATCTGTGCGCGATTGTGCTATGGAATTCGTAGATGTTCGAAAGGGACTCTAACGCCTCGTGCAGACCCTCCTCTGGAACCCGGTTGACAAGCACATGACACAATACCCGTAACCATAAGGGCTCGTAGTTGTGGGGCTCCGTTTGCCTATTCTTTGGCTCAAACGAAACAAAGTGGGCAAAGTGTGCTCCCGTCACATCCTGATACCAATGCAGCGTCAATGGACCCTCAGAGTTAATGTTATTCACCGATTCGATTAGGTCCCATTGCATTGTGGAGCCTGTCGGTGATAAACCAACGAAAGAGTCTGGCGGAAAGCTTCTTAAAGAGATCAAGTTTTTCAAGTGCATTGTCTACCTCCGTCTTCGGCTCCGCGAAGAAATCATTATCAATAACATAGCATACCTCATCCGTCTCATTATCGGTCGCCAGCCCGTGATTGATTCGCACTTGACCCGCACCCTCGGGAAGCCGGATAAGCACTTGATGGAAAGCACCTTCAATCGCCGACGCGACGTCAGGAGATGAGAATAGACCGGAAATGTAAGATTGTAACAGGTCAGACCACGATGACCCCTCGAGTCCAAGTCTACTGCGCCTTATCACGTTGCGATAACGCAACCCAACTCTCGAATAGAACGCGGGCGAGTACAATTCAACGAATGCTGACAGCGGCAAGTCGAGATGATGTTTGAAGTCTTCCCATCGTCTGTATTCTAGTGACGAAAGACTTATCGAACCGCTGTTGAGACCAACGACCCAGAGATTATCGACAGACGAGAAATCGTAGGTGAGAGGGCTCCCCTCGATGTTCAAATCAAGCGGGAATATCTTTGCCACTTCCGGCGGCAAGCCCAGGTTCAGTGGAGTCCTCTTTTTTATCAGCGGATAATCACCTCGTATTCTATCTTGAAATGGCGCTGGAGCCTCAGATTCGATCCGGAGTATCTGTGGAAAGCGCAGTTCACATATTACCTTCTCCAAAGGGTTCTTATCGTATATTACTCGCTCTGACTCGGGAAATGGCATATCGGGATTATGATGGCCTCGTATGGCCCGGTCAAATCAATGTCAATCTTGTCACCGGCTGTTTCCTTGAAAGTGTTTTCCGCTTTGGCAAACATCGGCCAAGTCCACCTGAGATCTCAAGGCCTGCAATGCGCTGAGCCTTCGGGCGATTCGGAAACTCATCATAGGTTCGGCCGTCAAGTAAACGACCGGTTTCGTTCTTTCTGACTCCGCCCCACTGCTTGAAAAAGAAAGGGACTCGCGCCTGGCGGCACTGTTTTCGAATGTTTCGCACCCAAGCCTTTTCCATCGGTCTTGCGCCGGCTCCGCTCTCACCACCAACTATCACCCAGTTAATTCCGTCGAGGTTTATGGTGCCGATATCTTCTAAAAGAGGTTCAATAGAAAGAAACCGTCGCACCGCGGATGACTGTCGCAAATGATCGATGCGTAGAAGCCCGTGCTTCTTGTTCTCGACGCTCACGCCCCACCAGATGTGAGGCTGTTTTGCCGCGAAGTGTATTTTGGTATTCAACAAATCACGCATACGCTCCGAACGTTTAGTCAGAACCTGAAATGTATGCCACTTCGCAGTGGTCATTGTGCTGGCGACAGCTTCCACGTAGTCATCAGGCACATCGTCTTGGAACAGATCACTCATCGAGTTCACAAAAATCATCTTCGGCTTCCGCCAAAGTAGAGGCTGCATCAGCTTGTCTGGAACCAACCGCAAATCGAACCCTTGCTCATAAGGATGCCCAGGTACGCCGCGGAACCTCTCCGCGAACGTGCACGCATAACAATGCGCACAACCGGGACTAATCTTCACGCACCCTCGAACTGGATTCCACGTGGCATCTGTCCATTCGATTTTGGAGTTGTCACTCATTCACGCTCCGTTCTAACGGCCCGAATATGTATCGAAAATCTATCGAAAATCCTTCATTGGTGTCAAGGCCGCTTCTTCTTTGTGCCGCTAGCCGAGCACGACAGCTTTGGCTCTTCGGCGTCACAGCCTCCTCTCGCGTTTCTTCTCAGCCGTGAGCGCCTTCATCAGAGCCTTGCCACGAAACTTGCCGCGCAGGCTGTGAATATACTCACGAGTGATTGGCTTCAGCACGATCTCTTTCTCCGCTTCCTTCATTTCAATCTTTATGCGTGTGCCTTCCTTGATGCCGGGCTCCGCCCGAATCGATGATGGAATGATAATCCTTCCCTTAGATGTCATCTTGGTTTCCATGCTATTCGGCCGTGATGCGCCGGTACAAAGGCCGGCCCTTTAATCAGTCTAGCTGCGTTCTTTAAGGAAGCACGAGCAGAGATTTGGTCGAATCAAGATCGAAGGTGTGAATAGCCACTGACTGTTTTCGCAATAAGCCTTCGATTGGCTTTACGGGACGGTTTCCAACTCGCAGCCAAATGACTTTCGGAGGATGGCCATATACCAGACTGCGAGCCTGAAAATCCGAATCTTTAGACACAATCGCAAAGCCATTCAATTTGGCGTATTCCCAGATCTCCGTGTCTGTCGCATCACGCATTGCTAGTTCCCGTACATGGGCGCTGCCAGGATAAAGATCCGCAAGCAAGCGAGGGAGCCGAGAAGAGAGATTCTGATCGAACAAGAGCTTCATGCCTGAACGACGGCCAATTTGCGTTCACGGTCGGCGGCAAAAGCCAGACAAGCCCGAATGTCTTCAAGAGTGAGATCCGGGAACTCAGCTACTATCTCATCAGGGGACATTCCTCCCGCGAGATACTCGAGCACGTCGGTGACTGTCATTCGTGTGTTCCGAATGCAAGGCTTGCCGCTGCGTTTGTCCGGTGTGATTGTGATGTACTTCGTGTAGTCCATACCGGCTGAATGATACCACAAGCGTTGTGACACATCAGAAAAGGTTTTCACTTTGACGAATCATGGTTGAGGTCATCCTCACCTTCTGAAGTCTTACGGTGATACACTTCGTAATTGTCCAGGTTTTCTACCTGTTCGAAATCTTGTTCCAGCAATCTCATCACTTCGTCTCTGAACTGCTTCACTTGCTCGTCTTGAAGCCGCAATCCTGCTTCACGATCAGCCAACGGATATCACGATCTCGCGCCAGGTCTCGAATCTCATCAGCCGAATATGGATTGGTAGCGTGCATGCTCTGTGTGGCGGCAGTGCCACTGGGAATAACTCCAATCGGGAGTCCGAAGTTGGTATGATTTACTACGTTGAAGGCCTACGCGCGAAAATCCAGCGACTGCCTTTCCCGACTGAACGCGAGCTACTCAGGCGTTTAGTTTCCTCCAGGCCGCGCATTGCACAGTCCACCATTAGCAGGCGCCAGCAGTGCTTCTACAAAACGCGAGGGCTGAAAAGTGAGACGTACCACAGTGAGACGCAGCACAATTGACAAAGCCGACGATGCCGATTTAAAGTTCGCCGCATCCGGCAGCATCCGGCAGGCCCGATTCTGGAGTACGGTTCAAGCCTCCCGCTCTCGCAGTTGTGTTGATCCTCTTGAGAGCAACACGAGTGATCGAAGCGTCTACGACGAGGTTGTGAAATTTTATGACCGACGAAAAGTTTGAAGAGTATTTGAATGAACGCTACCGAGACCAAATCGACTATTACACTTCGAAGGCCGGATGGAACAAGAGGATGTACAACTGGTTTCAGTGGAGCGTCATTATTGTCTCCTCCGTTTTGCCGGTGTTGGTTGTCTCATTCAAGGAAGATCTTAAGTTTGTCGCCGCCGGACTCTCGGTTGTATTGGCCATTGGCACGTCCGCGTTGAAAGCGTTCAAGTTCCAGGAGAACTGGTTGAACTACCGCCAACTGGCGGAGACGCTCAAGCAGGAAAAGCATTTTTACGACGCAGAAATTGGCGCGTACGCAACCGCGGCGGACAAGCGAGCTCTGTTTGTCGATCGGGTTGAGTCATTGATCTCTCGCGAGAACGCGATCTGGGTCAACGTTCATCAGCAAAAGGAAGAAGCCGCCGGTAACGCGGCCAAACGCTGACTTGAAACTATTGCAGCCCTATGCGTTCGAGCAAACTCGCGAATCGCGGATCCTTGTGAAGCCAATCAAAGCGCGGATCGACCTTGAGGAAAGGCATCTGAAACGCACGATCTTGAAATGCGCGCTCAAGCAGGTTGAATGTCTCGTCTCTATCGCCAAGACCCGATGACACCAGGGCCATATAGTAGGCTGTGATGTAGCGCTCGGCCGCAATTTGCTTGAGTTCCTCGAGTACCTGTCTCGCCTCGTCTTTCTTTCCCGCAAGCGCAACTGTATAGGCCAGCTCCGCAGGCATAAGCGGTGAGCCGTTAGAACCGGTGGCCGCCTTCTCAAACTCATCGATGGCCTGTTTGTACTTACCCTTCTGCGCCAGGGCTTGACCCAGATACCGCCGCGCGGGAAAGAAAGTTGGATCCAACTCGAGCACCCTTTGCGAAACTGCTATTGAATCGTCGAACCGATGCAAAAGGAAGTACACCGACGCCAGGTTTGACCGGGAAATCAGAGACCTCGTGTCAAGCTCTTGCGCAACTGTCGCCTGAACGACCGCTTCCTGCGCGCGCCCGAGTGCCACGAGCAACTCCCCGTACCACTCATGAGCTTCAGCGGATTTCGGATTCAAGGCCAGAGCCTTTCGGAACTCCCTCTCCGAGTGGTTCCAATCCCAGTCGCCCCTAAACAGCGCGTATCCGAGTGAGACGTGAGCGTCTGCAAGAGCATCGTCGAGCGCCAGAGCTTTGTAGGATTCTGCTTTTGCCAAATGGAATTGTTCGGTGGGACGTTCCCCGTATGAAGCGAGCAGATTGTAGCATTGGGCAAGTGCGGCGTGCGACAAAGCGTCGCTCGGTTTGATGTTGAGGGCATCGTTGAAATACACGATGGCCTTTGCTAACGCATCAGGTGTTCTCTTGCTCAGGTAGTTGCGCCCGTTTTCGTAGAGCTCATCAGCAGACAGCCGCTTCTTCTCTTCCTCAATGAGCTTTATGCGCAGTTTAGACCTCTGCTGATTGGCAAGAACGAGAGCGACCAATGCAATGAGAAACAGCAGCCCGAAAGTGACCGCGATCACGCGTGTCCGTCTGATCGCTCTCCGGCGCTGTTTCTCTTTCTGAGCTATTTCCGCGTCGCGCACCATGACGCTCTCATTCAAAAGTTCCATTGCGGCATCAAATTCCGGATGATAGCGCGCTGCCCAAACCTTATTCGGCCTGGTTTCCTCACGCCAATTCAGGGGAGTCTGCAGCCCGGGGTCTCGCAACAGTCCTTCCTCGCCCTTTTTTCGTAGCGCGGCGGTTTCGGCCAATCGATGATAGATGCGAGCCGACCGCGCTTCTTCCTCCACCCACTCCGTCAATCGCTGCCAGCCGCGAATCAGGCTCTCGTGGGAAATGTCTATTAGCGATTCAGAGTTCAACTCCACACCTGGCGGCGGCATCAGAAACGATCTGCCGGCTCGTCGGAAGGTTTCAATGACGCTGACGGCTTCGGCTTGTGAGGCATCGGCTATCGCGCGGATTTCACCCAACGAGGTTGGGCGGCGGATTTCACGGTTGTCGGGGCCCTTCTCGGTAAGGCACTTGAAAAGCTTCTCCGCAATTTTACGCGAAGAGTCGTCGGGCAACTCATTGAACGCTTCATCGGCGTGCCAGGAAAGCGCCTCGGCCATCCCGCCGATGGACTGGTAACAACAGACATCGAGCGCGTCTTCTTCATTCCTAGTCTGATGATCATGGTTCTTGAGCCTCCACGTATCCCAGCTTCGCATGAGCGCGTGCTGGAGAATCGGCAATTGATCCTGATCATCCCCCACGTCGTTGAGCAACCGACTCACCAGCCGGGGCGTAATCGCGCCGCCCCCCACCGCTGCCGGGCCGGTGACCACCTCGCGGAGTTGATCGCGAGTCAGACGCGGAATGAGATACTGGCTTTCGTTTATTGCTTCAGGCAAATCCCAGAACTGCGAGCAATCACCCAAGTAATCGGAGCGCATCGTCAGCACGACGTAGATCGGGGTCTCACGCTGTCGTGACCCTTCAAGAATCAGCTTGACGAAGGCCGCGGCGTCGTTGTGATAAGACTCACCTTCAGACACGTTGGCGAACCGGAAAATTTCCTCGAACTGATCCACGACGACGAGCAGGTTTTCATTCTCGGGCATCGCGGCCTGACGAACTGCATCGACCAGTCCAAGATTGCCGCGCCGAAGCGTCGCTTCGGCGATCGCAGTCTGAATCGCCGCGTTCTCTTCGATCTCCGATCCAAACACGTCGCAAGCATTCAACGCCTGGGCCAGATTTCCGACTGGATCGCTGCCGGGACGCATGATCGCGATACGCCACTCGGAGCCGGCGCTGGTCATGAATCCGCCAAGCAACGTGGGCAAGAGTCCCGCGCGCACAAGCGAAGATTTTCCGCTTCCGGAGGTGCCGACTACCGCAAGAAACCGCGTGCGTCCGAGCTTGCTGATCAACTGCTCGCTTTGCCCGTCGCGACCGAAAAAGAGGTGGCTTTCGTCAAACTCGAATGGCCGCAAGCCGGGATAGGGATTCGCGGGAGTTCCGATCTCCGCGAACGTCTCAGTGGCCTCCTTAATCATTGCGACCGTCCTTTCGCTTTGTTGATCCGTTCCAGGAAGGGCCCAATCGCGCCGGGATTGAATTCGGCGTAGTTCTTGATGACCAGAGCCTCGAGAGTCTTAAAACGTTCTTTCGCGGGCAGCTCGGGCGCAGTAATGTAAACCGCTTTCGCCAGAAGCGGCGAAGTGCGGCCATAACCCGGGAGCTTGAGTAACTCGCGCAGCTTCATGCGCAGCCAGCCTTCGCTCGCGCGGCCCTGGAAGATCAACACGGCGTCGCACACCAGCAGGTTGTCTTTGTGATCCTGTAAAACTTCGGCTTCGTTTCCGTCCAGCAGCGGCAGCGTTACCTCGATTCCTCGCTCGAACAAATAGTTCTGCAGCGGCTCAACCGCATCAATGTCCTGCTGATCACAAATCAGGTACAGGCGAGTTGCTTCTCCCGCGGCTGGGGCCTGCTTCGGCCTCTGAGTGAGCTTAGTCTGAATAATAGTCTTGAGGTCTTCAAGTTTGACCTGGAGCAGTTCCGAACCGTTGTGAGAAGTAAAATTGTCTTGCAAATCGGCGATGAACCTTTGCTGGCGTTCGTCCTTCGATTGCAAACCGGGCGGCATCCATATCAATCTCGAGAACTCGACATTATCACCGCGCTCGATCGCCAGTTCCTGTTGCAGGCGAACGACCGAGCGGTCCTTCTCCATTTCTGGAATGATGCCGTAGTTCTCACCGACAAGGTGGACCGACAGCCGGCTGCGCTTTAGATACTCGCGTACGGCTTCTTCAAGCGCGGGAGCTCTCAAGGGAAGTTCTTTGTCGGGCAGCACCTGATGACCACGTTGCGTTAACTCGCGTTTGATTTTGTCGCGCTGCTCACTCAGGTCATATGTTGTTTCAGCCAGATAGACCGCTGGGGCAGATGGGTCGCCCGAAGCCGGCGCCGCCGCTTCATCATCCGAACGCAGCCGTTCAATCTGTTGTTTAATGTCCCACGCCAGGTCCTCAAATTTTTCCCAATATCTGGTGTCGCGATTGGGATCAATCTCCGGGCTGAACTCCCGGGCCTGGCCGGATGTCTCGTCATACTCATAAAACTCGTAGCCCAACAAACCTTGAACCTGGGAGGGATGACCGGTGCGCGGAGTAAAGGTCTTGGCAACCTTGAACACTCGCGACTTGCCGCTCACCGTCAGACCTCCCTGCGACGCTGCGTTCCGGCAAAACTCATCAAGTTCTCTCACACACCATTCGGATCTGAGATAGCGCGGAGATATGATGGAGACCAGAAGAGCGACGTTTGAAATCTTGTGCATCAAGATATCGGAGAACTCGTCGTTGCCCTGCAGCTTTGGGTCACGCCATACCCTGGGCGGTTCGCCTAGGAGCTGAGCGAGGCGCTTCCTCAATCGCTCCTCGAGCAACTGCACCCATCCTCTTTGTCCCTCGGCGAGCGGTTCATTGTCGATGTGAGCGTAGCTGATGAATATCTCATCTTCGTATTTCATGCCTCTCTCCTCAAGAGTCCGGCACTGGCAGCCTTGTTGAAGCGGAGCCTGATGGGACCCGAACGCCGAGTCCAATTCGGAGTGGGATGATTCTAACGTTTCTCGATTAGATTGCAAGGACGCGCCAGCGCCTCAAACTGCAGCAGGCGTGCCCGTCTACCGGGCGGGTTGCTGAGCATGTCTCCTGCTGAAAATTGAACCAGGGAAAATGACGAACCCGCGATTCGACGCTCAAACCAATCGCGGGTTCAAGTCTCTTCAGTGGCTGCAATCTGCCGGCACTTGATACCGAACAAACAAAGATCAAATATCCAGATTCTTCACATCGAGCGCATTATCCTCGATGAATTTTCTTCGAGGCTCGACTGCATCGCCCATCAAAACCGTGAACATCTCGTCTGTTTCGACTGCGTCGTTCACCTGAACGCTCAAGATCGTTCGCGTTTCCGGATTGAGCGTAGTCTCCCACAACTGCTCGGGGTTCATCTCGCCCAGCCCTTTGTAGCGCTGAATGGTCAGCCCGTTTTTCGCCGATGTCATCACGTGCTCAAGCAGCGCCTGTCGAGAGTCGACAATCGTGTGAGCGTCGTTCTCAGTGATGACAAACGGGGGGCGGCTCAAGTCCTGAAGCTCGCCGTAAAGTTGAATCGCCTTCTGAAACTCCACGTGAGTCGCCAGCTCCCAGTCGATCGTGATTCGACCGTTGCTTCGCGAACGCGCGACGGTTATTGAGAACGTGCTGTGTTCTTCATCGGCTTCGATCTCAGTTTCGTAGTTTGCGGCTTCAAGCGCCGCAGTCACCTTCTGCAGAAGCTTTTCCTTTTCGAAGATTTCATGAAGCTTGACTGCAGCCTTAGTGCTAAGCAGTCCGCTCGTTCCGGCAATCGCGTCGATGACCGTGTCTACCACCTTTCGGTCGTGCAAGCGGCGCTCGAGCTTTTCAAGATAGTTGTCGAGCTCGGCAAGCTTCTCGAGCTTCTTGCGCAATTCCGCGCCCTTGAATTGAGAGTTGGTTGCCTTGACGGTTACGGTCAGGTTCTCAGTCGCCTTGCGCATCAGATAAGCCTGCATCTCTTTTTCGTCACGCATGTACTGTTCGTTCTTGCCCTTTTTGATCTTGAACAAAGGCGGCTGCGCGATGTAGACGTGGCCGCGATCGATCAGCTCGGGCATCTGGCGATAGAAAAACGTCAGCAGGAGAGTTCGTATGTGCGATCCATCGACGTCCGCATCGCACAGCAGGATGATGCGATGATAGCGAAGCCTCGACACGTCGAAATCGTTCGCGCCGATGCCGGTGCCGAAGGCCGTGATCATCGTGCGAATTTCCGAGTGCCCAAGCATCTTGTCGTAGCGAGCCTTCTCGACGTTGAGGATCTTGCCTTTGAGCGGAAGAATCGCCTGTGTGCGGCGGTCACGTCCCTGCTTGGCTGAGCCGCCTGCTGAATCTCCCTCGACGATGAAGATCTCACAAAGCGCCGGGTCTTTCTCCGAGCAATCGGCTAGCTTGCCCGGTAGCGAGGCCGAATCAAGCGCGCCCTTTCGCCGGGTGAGATCGCGAGCCTTGCGCGCGGCCTCGCGAGCGCGAGCCGCATCGATGGCTTTGGCGATTATCTTGCGCGCGACTGTTGGATTCTCTTCGAAATAGCGGCCGAGGCCTTCGTTGACAAATGCTTCGACCTGGCCTTTCACGTCCGAGTTCAATTTACCTTTGGTCTGCCCTTCAAACTGCGGCTGAGGCAGCTTGACGCTGATCACGGCGACCAGCCCTTCGCGAACGTCTTCGGGTGCAAGCTTCTCGTCATCCTTCTTGAAAAGACCGGATGACTTGGCGTAGTTGTTTATCGTCCGGGTGAGCGCCGCGCGGAAGCCGGTCAAATGAGTTCCACCATCGACGGTGTTGATGTTGTTGGCAAACGAATGGACGATTTCGTTGTAGCCGTCGTTATATTGGATTGCGACTTCGACTGCCAGCGGGTCGGCCACGGTCGCTTCCCTTTCGAGATGAATCGGCTGTGGGTGCAGTACACTTTTGTTCTTGTTCAGGTGCTTCACGAATTCGGCGATTCCACCCTTGTAAAAGAACTCGTGAGACTTTTCGGTCCGCTCATCGTTGATGCTGATTCGAACTCCGGAATTCAAGAAAGCTTTCTCACGCAAGCGTTGTGAGAGCGTGTCGAAGTTGAATTCGGTCACTTCGAATATCTCCGGATCGGGCTTGAAAGAAACCTTGGTGCCGCGCCTCTTGGTTTTGCCTGTAGGCTGGAGCCGCGCCGTGGCTATGCCGCGAGAATACTCCTGCTCATAAGTCGTGCCGTCTCTCCAAATCTCGATCCGCAACCACTCAGAAAGAAAGTTCACTACGGAAACCCCGACGCCGTGCAGTCCGCCCGAAACCTTGTAGGCGTTCGAGTCAAACTTGCCGCCGGCGTGAAGTTTGGTCAGCACGACCTCGGCCGCCGAAATTTTTTCCTGCTTGTGAATATCGACCGGGATGCCTCGGCCGTTATCGATTACGGTGATTGAATTATCGATGTGAATGAAGACTTCTATGCGATCGCAGTATCCCGCGAGCGCTTCGTCAATTGAATTGTCGACTACTTCGTAGACCAGATGATGCAGACCGATCTCGCTGGTCGAGCCGATATACATCGCCGGTCTTTTACGCACGGCGTCGCGGCCTTCCAGAACCGTAATCGAAGCCGCGCCGTACTCTTGTGGATTTGTGCTCAAGCTATTCTCCTTTTGAGTGTGTGTAACCAATCTGATTCGCTGTCGTCCAGCGCTCTTCCTGAACCGTTACCCGTTCGCTGCTGATTCGAGGTCATCCAGACTCGATTCCACTTCTTCGTGTTCCCCATCGAGTGCGAGCGGATCGAATAACGAATTCTTCGAACCGGTCTCGCTCATTGCCTCTCCCGCTTCCACGTAATACACCGAAGCGCGATCTCTATAACGATTAGCGATTGCCCTGCGCGACGTGCTCACCACGGTTTGACCGCGCCCATCGAGCTCCGAAAGCAGGGCTTCAATGCGCCCTCGATCAAGCTCTGCGTCGATATCGTCGATTAGCAAAACGGGGCTTTCTTCGTAAATTGAATTGTAGATTGAAACCTGGGCTAAATCAAGCAAAAGCAAGGCACTTCGCTGTTGCCCGGCGCTACCGTAACGGCCTATTTCGCGGCCGTCCGACAGTATTTCCAAATCGTCTCTATGTGGCCCGATCAACGAGTGCCCGGCCGAGATTTCAGCCGTCAATCTCAACGCTAATCGCTCGCGAAAAAGATCGGCGTAGCGATCCAGATCGCCTTTAGCTTCAAGCTGCGAGCGGTAACGCACATTTATTCGTTCGGCGCCAAAGATCGCGTGACCATGATCGTTCTGATCGAGCACGCGATTGAGCTGCTCGACGTAATCGGTTCGTTGTTCGTGTATGGCTGCGCCAAGTTCAACAAGCTGTTCGTTCCACGCTTCGACCTCGCCGATGTAGCGCGCGGTATTGTCGCTTGTGTTAGCTTCACCCAACAAACGGTTCTTTTGTTTAATTACCTGATTATAACGGGAGAGCGTGTTTAGAAACCTCGGGCTTACTGCGACGGCCCCTCGATCTATGAAGCGGCGGCGCCGGCCGGGCTCGCCTCGAATCACGTCCATCTCTTCAAGCGAGAACACGAACACGTCGAGGTTGCCTACATAGCGCGAGAGCGCTTCGCGCTTGCCGTTGACGAATAGCTGCTTGGAATCCTCTGCCAGAAGAAGCTGAATATGCTTGGTTAGCGAGCCCCGCAATATTTCACCGCGCAAAACAGCCTGAGGCTTGTCGAAAGCTACGCACTCGCGAAGCTGGCTTGTTCGAAAGGACTTTGTGTTGCCCAAAATGTAGATGGCTTCAAGCCAGTTGGTCTTTCCCTGAGCGTTATTGCCGTAAAAGATGTTGAGTTCCGGCCCAAGTTCGGCGAAGCCTTCAAGGTTACGAAAGCCTGAGGCTTCAATTCGAGAGACCAGCATAGTTGAATCTTACCATAGCGCTTGAGCGATGTACGGCCTGAGCAAACGGGCGAAGAAAATGCTTTTTTTCGGGCGGTGGTAATACGTTCCCCATTTGAGCGCCATCCCTTTGTAGAGCGAGAGAAATTCAAAGCGCTCTGAATCAACTGAAATCCAAAACATCATCTCGAAAGGAGAAAGCCATGGGCGTAATACTTGGAGACGGGATCATCATCACAGACTAAATCCAGAAGGAAGCGATTAACCGACGGAAGACAAACGAGAAAAGGAGAAAACCATGGGCGTCGTACTTGGAGACTAGTTCAGCAACACAGCAACCGAAACCACAACAATCAACCAATGAAAACCGAGGAAAGGAGAACAATCATGGGCGTCGTACTTGGAGACTAGTTCAGCACCACAGCAAGCGAGACCACAACAATCAACCAATGAAAACCGAGGAAAGGAGAACAATCATGGGCGTCGTACTTGGAGACTAATTCAGCACCACAGCAACCGAAACCACAACAATCAACCAATGAAAACCGAGAAAAGGAGAACAATCATGGGCGTCGTAGTTGGAGACATGGGCTTCGTGCTCGCAGACTGATTCAGCCGGGACACAACTTAATAGGACACAGTGGGCGCGGCGACACTGAAACTTGACGCCTGATACGGGGCAAGCTTCAGTGACTCCGCGCCCTCGTTGCATCTCGCCTTCCTTTTACCAAAGTTCTTTCCCCCTTTTGACCAAACAATTCGTCCAACTTCATAAGTAAGCAAGTTGCGGCCTGGTACTCATCATTCCCCACTCGATTGATTGCGCTTGCCCAGGAGCGTCCCCCGCGCGGTAATATGTGGCTCATCCGGCAAAGCTCTTAGGCTTCATATGGAACAACGCGAGGCGAGGCAAGAGATTGACCAAATACTGCTGCCATTTATCCAGGCAACAGATGAAGCTGTCTCTCAACAACTCCTGGAGCAACTCGTCGTCGATCACGCCGAGCCGGTGATCAGGAATATTGTTAGACACAAGCTTCGGGTATCTGCAGGTTCTTCATCGGATTCGCGTTCAGGTGAAGATGCCGAAGAAATGCGGAGCGAAGTCATGCTCCAGCTTCTCTCGCGACTCGGTGAGCTAAAGGAAAATCCGAACGAGAAGTACATCAACAACTTTCAAGGGTACGTGGCGGCGATCACCTACAGCGCCTGGCACGAACACTTGCGTCGCAAGCACCCCGAGCGGCATCAGCTCAAAAACAAACTACGCTACCTGCTCTCGCACCGCGACACTTTTGCGGTTTGGGAAGGCGATTACAGACAGTTACTATGCGGATTGTCCGGCTGGGCAAATCAGAAGAAAACGCCCTCAGCGACGAGGCGGATCAAGGAGTTGACAGCGGCGCCGGAAGCCAGCGAGCGTGCGGGTTTGTCGGCCAACGATATACAACGGTGGGACCTCGCTTCGCTGGTAGCAGGAGTCTTCAGGTATCTCGGCTCATGCGTGGAACTGGATGACCTGGTAAATCTTCTGGCTGAGTGGACTGGTGTAAGCGATCAGGTTTCTCATGCATTTGACGACGAAGAAACCGAAGACCCTCTCGAGCGCGTCGCGGATCCACATGAATTAATTGATTCAGAGTTGCAGCGTCGCACATACCTTCGCCGCCTGTGGTCGGAGATACGCGAATTGAAGCCGCATCAGCGGACGGCGCTCTTGTTGAACCTTCGAGACGCGGACGGCGGCGACGTGGTATCTGTTTTGCCCTTATCCGGTATAGCCACGTTCAGCGAGATAGCGAATGCGCTTTCGATCACCGCGGATCAGCTTGCAGGCTTGTGGAATGACCTGCCGCTCGACGATATTTCGATCGCAAATCGCTTGAGCATCACCCGTCAACAAGTAATCAACCTGCGCAAGTCGGCCCGCGAGCGACTCGCGCGGCGAATGAGGACATTTTAGCGATGAAAAACTTCCGCGTAGTAATATCGACCGGTCTTGAACACCTTTAGTAGATCAAGGAGGAATGTATTGTCTGCTCATTTGACTGCCCGGCAAATCGAGGACTTGAACAGCCGCACTTCATCGCCATCGGAATTGTTGACGGCGATGAACCACATTGCGACGTGCGATGCATGCCGTGACCAGATTGCCTCCGAGCGACAGACTCGCGCGGCAGTTGAGTCGCTGCAAAGCGAACTTCGAAGCCAGGAACATACCGATCATCTTACTTACGAAGAGCTGGCCGCGAGCGTAGACGATTCATTGAGTCCTGCCGATCGCGACATTCTCGAAAGTCACGTGGAGATGTGCTCGCGTTGCGCCGAGGAGCTTGCCGACTTGCGCGCGTTCAAGGCGGAGATGACAACCTATCCGGAAATTGAACGGAGTTCTGCGCGCGCCTCATCGCTGCGCGAAAGAGTCATCGCCTTCTTGCGAGTTCCTTCGCTTGGAATTTCTTTCCAGATGGTTGGCGCTGCAATCGTGCTCTTGCTTTGCGTATCAGTAGCAACACTTCTATTGCGAAGAGGACCTGCGGTCCAGGAAATCAGCGAGCTTCGGCAAGAAGACGAAGCGCCACCAGAACAAAGTGCGAACCCCCAACCACCTTCACCAAGCCCTGCCTCGTCCGCAACGGAGATAGCAGAAACTATCAATGACGGCGACGGGATTGTGACGATTGACAAGGAAGGCAACGTCTCAGGACTTGAGTCTCTATCGCCGAGTTATCAACGCGACGTGAAAGCGACGTTGAAGAGCAGACGTGTTGAAGCGCCCACTCAGCTACAAGAACTCATCGGAAAAGCAGGCGTGTTGATGGGAACCACAGGTGAAGCAAACGGCTTCAGTCTGATTGGTCCCGTCGGAAGTATCGTGAGAACCGATCGGCCGAGCTTTCATTGGAAGCCGTTGAAGGGCGCGGCGAGCTACGTAGTCGCTGTGTATGACTCAAGCTTCAATAAAGTTGCATCGAGCGAAGCGCAATCGAGAACCGAGTGGTCACCGGGTCAATCGCTCAAACGCGGCGAGGTCTATTCGTGGCAGGTTACCGCGATCAAAGACGGAAAAGAAGTTGTTTCGCCGGCTCCACCTGCGCCCGCGGCAAAGTTCAAGATTCTGGACTCCGCAAGCAACAGGGAATTACAACAGGTCAAACGAGCCCATCCAGATTCACACCTGGTGCTCGGCATTTTGTATCAGCGAGCCGGGCTCCTGGAGGACGCCCAACGCGAGTTCAACATACTTTATAGAGCGAATCCCAACTCTGAGCTTGTCAAAAAACTTCTTCGGGATGTGAAGTCATTGCGGAAGTGAGAGCGACAGTCCGCAACATCTCAGAATCCATCTCCCATCACTATGAAACCGGCCCAATAAAACGGATGCCGATATTCCTTAGTTCGCAGCAAGCTCGTCGCCGCTTGCTGCAGAGCTTTCGCCGTTCCAAGCTCCAGCTTTCCTTTTGAAAGTCCGTTCTTCAAGTTGCGGTGGAATTCCACCATCAATTGCGTAGTGCTGGTCGAGTCCACTTTCCACTGGCTTACGACATTTGTCGGAGAACCGGCTACGAACAAAGCCCAGGTCAATCCGATCATTCCTTCACCTGCTCCCACTCTTCCGCGAGCGGTCTCGCAAGCGGACAACACTACAAGGTCGGCCTTCAGGTCCATCTTCATTATCTCCCAGGCTTCCAGCAGGCCGTCTTCGTTGGAGCTTGCGTCGCCCTGCGAAAGAACGATTTGAGAATACATCGGGCTGGTGTCGTTCAGGATGCCGTGCGTCGCCAGATGAAGGATCGTAAACTTTGGCGCTTCCGCCTTCATTCGGTCTTCACTGGCTTCTTTGGCGATGAAGATCTTGCTCTCGGCTGCGCCGTATAGTTGCGAGAGGTACTTCACCTCTCGTTCTGTTTCGGGCAGCGGCAGAAGCTTCTCGTCACCGCGCGTCAACGCCACCCGCTCCAGCGTCTTTGTGCCAAGCGCCGGATTACCAAAGGCGAGCAAGCTTGCTGACGTTGTCGGCCTGTTTATTCGTTTCTTGCGCAGAGCAATCATTTCCTGGAGCACAGTAGCCGACGGCACATAAGACACGGCGTGGTCTTCAAGCAAAAAACGATTTTGGCCGGACTGTAGAGCCTGGAACGGAAGCTCCCACAGCGGGCCGTCGGGAACAATGAGAAGATTGGTCTTGCCTTCGATCTGTGCCTGGGCCGGTTTGATTAGCAGATCGTATAACTGGTGAGCCTGCTCTCCGAAACCAAGGTCCCGGCGTGCGAGCTGATTGCGAAACAGCGCAGTCTTTTCGGCCACGTCTTTTCGTTTGATCGCTAACGTAAATGTCTTCAAGTCAACAGAGTCTTTGTTTGCTGCGCCGTTTTTTGTTGAGACAAAGAGATAGGTCTTATCGTCCCCAACTACATATTCGATTAACGCTGTTTGAGAATCCGGGATCAGGGCCGACACTTCCTTCATCGTTACGGGGTTGGCTTCGGCGCGCTGTACTTTCAAGTCAGGATGCGTGGCATACAAGGTAGTCTGAAACGTATCGTATTCCAGCCGAGCTGCTTGTAAGCGAACTTTGAGATCCGCTAACAGCGCTGAGTCTGGTTGTGGGCGGGCTTGTTCGCGCTCGATCTGGGTATTCATCGCGGTTAGGATGTTTCTCATTCTTAGTTCGCGCTCCTGCTCTTGCGGAGTCATTGCTTTGGCTACATCTACCTTGCCATTTCTAAGCACATCCAGCAGCACGCGGGCCTTGGCGCGTTCGGCATAAGAAAGAGCTTCGGCGTCCTTGTGCTGGTCGACCAGCAATCCGATCATCCCCTGGTAAGGCGAAACTTTGTTTTCGAAGAACTCTTCCTGCTCTTGCTCGCCGCCGGCGACATTGGAGCGAACATTTTCGATGCTGGAAATGGCTTCCTCGAAAGCGCGCTGTGCGAGTTCCGGTTGATTGAGAGCCTGGTGAGCCTTCCCTCCGGTCGTTTGCGCCTGCCACAAAAGATCGAGATTACCGATCTGTCTGGCAATTGCTGACGCGCGGTCGGCGTATTCAACCGATTTCGCGAAGTTGCCCTTATCGTACTGAATAGCGCTCATACTTTGCAGCGTGGTCGCGACTCCATCCTTATCGCCTATCGATTCAGAAATGGAAAGGCTCTTCTGGAAGTCCTCGAGGGCCTGAGCGTAGTTGCCCAGCTTATGATGAGCCAGCCCGATGGAATTCAGAGCAGTGGCGATCTTCCCCGTGTCTTCCATTTCTTCGACGAGCTTCAGACTGCGTTGGTAAGCTTCCAACGCCTTCGCGTAATCGCCCTGTGCTAAAAACACGTTCCCGGTGTTGTGCAACGACACAGTCAAAGAGGGCTTGAAACCAAATTGCTCGCTGAGCGACATGCACTTGCGATAGTATTCCAGCGCTTTCCCGTAATCACCCTGCCCTTCGTACACGGCGCCGATGGAGTTTGTCGTGTTTGCGATCCCAGCCTTATTGCCCAGTTCCTCCTTGAGGGCCAGCGCCTTCTGATAGTATTCCAGAGACCTGGCAAAGTTCTTTTGTCCGTAATAAACCATACCGATGTTGTTTAGAGCCGAGCTCAGGTACCCTCTATCTTTCAACTCATTCGCAATCGCTAAGTAGGTTTGAAAGTACTCGAGCGCTTCGCTGTAGTTGCCCTGGTCGAAGCTTACGAGGCCGATACGATTGAGCGCGATTGCGGCATCACCCTTATCGCCAATCTCTTTATTAAGCTCGACGCTTCGTCGTAGAGCCTCCAGTGCCTTGGGGTAGTCACCTTGAGTGCGATAGGCATCGCCAAGATTGAGCAATACGTAGGCTTTCAAGCCATTGTCACCGAGCGCCTCGGCCGCCGAAAGGCTCCTATGGTAGTACTCCACCGCTTTCCCAGTCTCTCCCTTGTCCCGGAAGAGTATGCCGAGATTCGTATTGAGACTGGAGATCGTCTTTTTGTCGCCAGATTCTTCAGCGAGCGACAAGGCCTTTTTAAGGTACTCCTCTGATTGAGTGAAATTGCCGTTGTAGTATTGAGCGATTCCCATGCCGCGCCATCCCACCAGCGCCCCTTGTCTGTTGCCAGTTTGTTCAGAAATACGCTTGGCTAGCTCAAAATTGGCGAGGGCCTCCGGATATTTTCTGGCACTCAAAAAGCGGTCCGCTTGAGCAGCTACGGCAGTTCCCAGCTCGGCGGTGACCAATACTTCATTAGCCGCAAGCAGACCATTTCGCTGCTGATCTGTTTGAGCGTTCACGAGCTTAGCGGCGAACTCCTCGGCAGTCGTAAAGAATTTAACAACCTTCCAAACGCCGTCGACTTTGTCAGCTCGCAAGATGATGTCCATCCGGCCAAAGCCGTCGGCAGGAGCTTTCGTCTTTCGATCCAGCCCGCTCATCACCGCTGAGATCCGAGCCGTCGCGATGTTTCCGTCTGCACTCACGCTGCCAATAGCCAGGTTCTTGATCTCGATTTTTTCGGTTTCGGAAAAAGTTTTCTGGATCTTTTCCTTGGTCGCTGGGTAGTCGGGAGATTTCACGTTGAGCAGGGACTCGATCGCGTTCCAGTCTCCTTTCTGATAAGCCGAAAAAAAACTGATGACAAGTTCTCGAACGACACGATCGTCAGCGGATTGCGCAAGCGTGGCCGCCGGAATACAAGCCGTCATTAGCAAAACCAGAGAACACACTCGAAGCGTGAGATATCGTCGTGAGTAAAACATAACGAGTCCTTTCATCAGGCCCATAAGCCTGAACAATTCCTCAGTACTTGTTTAGAAATATGAGAAGCTACTCGTCGTAGCGAATACTACGTGAAGTGCGGGCGAATTATTCCATAGCGGCCTCAATGAATCAATAGCTGCACGAGAGTTCGCGTCTTCACGTGAATTTGACAACACTTACTTCCTAAGTTAGGTTTGCACCGCGTTAGACTTTTTTCGCTGAGTCTTTGGAGCGAGCGAACGTGAAGGAGCCGGTCAGAATCGAGATCAGAGGCAAGGATGAGTTCTGGGGGCGCGCATTTCATGTCGAGTGGGACGATCAGTTTCCCGACAGGAAACTGACTGGCGAGGGGAAACATTTCATCGCTGACCGCGAATGGCTCGATGATCTCGAGCGCGTTGGCTCTCAGACTTTTTGCAAGGTAGTTCTCGCGCCTGAAAACGTGCCTAGAAGACGATGGATGATTTCTTTGATCGGGCGCAACGGCGCTTTGTAAGTCGGATTGCTGGAGGATTGACGATGGCGAATGAAAAAGAGGAGCTGACACGCCGCGAGGCAATCAAGTCGATAGGCGTTAGGGTTAGCGTAATCGCGAGCCTTCCTGTGCTCGGCGGCGCAGCGAACGCGCAGGAAATGGCGGCCCATCATCACTCGACTGATGCTGCGCAGGCGACTGCCCCCGCCAAATCCGAGCCGTTGAAGTTTTTTACGGAAGAAGAAAACAAAACGGTTGTCGAAATGTCCGACCGCATTATTCCATCCGACGATCATTCCCCGGGCGCAAAAGCCGCCGGAGTCGCAACGTACATCGACTTGATAGTAAGCGAATCACCCGATGTGGCTAAGAATACCTGGCGCGAAGGTCTGACGGCGATAAACAAGATGAGCGCCAACAGATTCGGCAAGACGTTCGCTGATTCTACCGTCGAACAGCAGACCTCGCTGCTTGAAGAAATCAGCAAAAACGAGAAATCACCTCAGACGGTCGAAGAGAAGTTCTTCAGGACGATCAAGTACGCCACAATAGACGGCTACTATACCTCGGAAATCGGAATTCACAAAGAATTGCATTACAAAGGCAACACATATTTGAAAGAGTTTACCGGTTGTACGCACCCCGAACATCAGCAGTGATGATGAACATTCACTCGCCCAGTCATTCCAAAAGTACAGAGCCCAGGAGACTGCTCAAATGAAAAGGCTTTCTACATTTCTGACTTTAGTTTTATTGTGCGCGTTATTGATTTCGTCATCAGCGGGGGCGCGCCAGGCTGAAGGCAAGCGAGGCATAACGGCCGAGGACTACTACTCGTTTGAATTCGTCGGCGATCCGCGCATCTCACCCGATGGCAAATTTGTCGCTTATGTTGTGACGACGGTCGATCAAAAGCAGAATCGCCGTCACTCCTCAATCTGGATGACCGCGGCTGATGGCAGCCGCGCGCCATGGCGATTCACAACGAGTCCTCAGAATTCAAACGCTCCGCGATGGAGTCCCGACGGTCAATCTCTTGCGTTCCTATCAGCGCGTCCCGTTGAAGGTTCCTCAACCCGTGCTTCGGTTGAGAACCCTCCAGCGGAAACGCGCCCGCAGATTTGGGTTCTGTCGATGAACGGAGGCGAAGCTCGCAGAGTGACGAACTTCAAAAACGGCGTGACCAGCTTTAAGTGGTCTCCGGATGGCAAGCGGTTCGCTTGCTTGAGTCGCGTCGGGCCAAGCGACAACCGGGCCGAGAATAAAGATCGCAGTGACGTGCGGCATTACTCTCACATCTCATACAAGTTCAACGACACGGGTTGGTTTGATGATCGCCGAAGCCATATTTTTGTCGTTGATGCGAATAACGGATCAGCAAAACAAATCACATTAGGAGATGAATGGAACGACACGGATCCGCAGTGGTCGCCCGACGGAACCAGGATCGCTTTCGTTTCCAACCGCACTGGCAAAGAGTATGAGGAAGATCGCAACTCCGATGTGTGGGTGATTCCGGCTGAAGGCGGCGCACTCACAAAAATTTCCGATCACGACGAAGCCGACAACAGTCCGCGGTGGTCGCCCGACGGAAAAACCATTGCGTTCATTGGACGAGTCCACGAATCGGAACACCCTAAGATTTGGCTGGCGCCCAGTACCGGTGGTGTCGCTTCGACAATGGCCGCTACGAACCTCGATTTGATACCCACGGATCTCGATTGGGCAGAAGGAGGCCGTGCGATTTGTTTCGAAGCCGGCGTCAAAGGTGAGACTCATTTCTTCAAGGTCGATGTCGCTTCGAAGGAACTCGCTCAGGTTACGCGTGGAGCGCGGGCAGTTCGAGCGGTCGACATTAACGACAAGACCCGCCAAATCGTTTACGTATCCAACGACTTCAAGCATCTGGACGATCTTTATATCGCCGACGTCAATGGCAGTAGTGAACGGAGGCTTTCCACACTCAACGAAGCGCTTTCGCGTCAAATTCAGCTCCAGGATGTGGAGCGGATCACCTACAAGAGCGTCGATGGTTGGGATGTTGACGGCTTCTTCGTCAAGCCGATCGGCTGGCAAGAAGGCAGGAAGTATCCGATGATCCTGAGCGTTCACGGCGGACCTGCGGGAATGTACGGAGTCGATTGGTATCACGAGTTTCAGGTCTACGCAGCGCGTGGGTGGGCAGTATTCTTCTGCAATCCGCGAGGCTCGACTGGCTACGGCGAAAAGTTCGAACGCGGAATTATTGGTGAGTGGGGCGGCAACGATTACAAAGACATCATGAACGGAGTCGACGCAATCCTAAAGAAGTATTCGTGGATCGATCGAGACCGATTAGGCGTGACCGGCGGAAGCTACGGCGGATACATGACGAATTGGATCGTTGGACACACAAATATGTTCAAAGCCGCGGTGACGCTTCGGAGCGTGGTGAACTTCATCAGTGACGACGGCACACGCGACGGCGCTTACGGGCACAGGCGAGACTTCGAAGGCGATATCTTTGAGAAGTTCGACTTGTACTGGGACCGCTCGCCGCTCAAGTACGCGAAGAACGTCAAGACTCCAACATTGATTTTGCACTCGGATAATGACTATCGAGTGCCGCTCGAACAGGGCGAGCAGTGGTTTCGCGCGCTCAAGCATTTCGGTGTAACGACTGAGTTCGTGATTTTCCCGCGCGAGAATCACAACCTGACTCGCAGCGGTGAACCAAAACATATTGTCGAAAGCTTGAACTGGCAGATCTATTGGTTTGATAGATTTCTCAATGGCAATTCGGCTGCAGTGCCGCCTGATGCGCGCTGAATTGGATAGAGTTGGTTCACGCCAGGAAGACAGCGAGTTCAGTTACGTGCGGGCTTTAGTGTCGAGCTCAAGCCCACCCTTTTCGACTTCAGCGCGGCGCGGTTTAATCAGCGACCAGAGCTTCAGCAGAACTCCGTGCGAAGCGTAAATCGTCGCGATGATCAGTAACACGTATTGCGAATTCAACCAGGTCAATATCACTACCAGGGCGATCCCGATTATCAGTATCCTGGGGTTGCGATTGCCTACACCAACGTTCTTGAAACTCGAATAACGCAGAGTCGAAATCATAAGAAATGCGAGGCAGATCACCAGCACCACAAGCACCGTGGCGTAGACGTGTGGACCGAAGCTAAGCGACCACCATCGCGCTTCTGACACATACCCGACGGGTCGCGGCGAGAAATGAGCGATCGCGGCGATCATCGTCGCACCGACTGGGATAGGCATTCCAACGAAAGCTTTCTTATCAACTTTGGGATTTTTCGGCGGAAGATTCGAATGAGGACGCCGAGCCTGCACGTTGAAGCGAGCCAGCCTGAGCGCGCCGCAAATGACGAATAGGAACGAAGCCGCCCAGCCTATGTTATGAAGATCGGCAACCTCACCGTAGCCCCAGGCGAACGCGAGCAACGCGGGCGCGATTCCGAATGAGACTACATCGGCTATAGAATCGAGCTCGAGACCGAACTCCGAAGTGGCGTTTGTCATTCGTGCAACGCGTCCGTCCAACAAATCGAAAAGCGCCGCAAGGCCGATAGTAATCGCCGCGCGATCGAAATGCTCAGTGGCCGAGCTAACCGCGGAACCCACCGAATCTGTCCCCGGTGTTATAAGCGCAAGAGCCTTCGCTCCAGCAAGCGATTCCATAACGGAATAAAACCCGCAGAAAATGTTAGCCGTCGTGAGCAGGCTGGGAATAACGAAAACGCCTTTGCGAAAGCGTTGTCGCAATCGTCGAGCTTGAGCTTCGTCTGCTCCATTTGGCGTGTTCCCCATTTGTTGTCCTCGTCTCTGCCCGTTATGAGATCGGATACTTGTTCGATAGTACGACGGTGCATCAGCCCTAGTCCACCGGTCACCGATCACCGGCCACCGATCACCAGTTTTAATGTGATGTAGTCTCTGATAAGATGCGTTGAGGGATGTGCTCGGACAGTTCCAGCCCGAACCAGCCATATTCGGAGGACCTATGAAGTCTCTAACGCTTATGAGAGCGGCGATGACTGCCGCCCTTGCGTTTGTACTGTTGACCGCTTCGATTCTTCCGCACGCGAACGTCCTTGCACAAAGCGGGCGTCAGCCGGCTAAGAAAGACGTCGAGAAGAAGTCCGATAAGCAAAAGGCCGACCAATCTCAGGAACCTGCACCGCCAGTTCCGAAAGACATTAAACAAGAGCCGCCGATCAAGCTTTCAACTCAGGTCGTTAACATCGATATAACCGTGGTGGATAAGAAGAGTGGACGACTGTATACGAACCTGACTAAGAAGCAATTCACAATCTACGAAGATGGCGTTAAGCAAGAGACTACAAACTTCTCTTCGGGCGAAGGCCCGATGACCGCGGTTCTTCTACTCGAAAACAATTACGGAAACCGAAATCGAGTCAGCTACTTTGACCCGAGTTTTGCGCGAGAGATTTTTCAATCGGCCGCGACCTTCGTGCAGGGGTTCGTCAAGCCGGAAGATCACGTCGCGGTTGTCACCTACAGCATGAAACCGAAAGTCATTCAGGATTTCACCGGTGACAGCGGGCTTCTGTATCAAGCCGTGCTTTCGGCCGCTCGTGACACGTTGAACTTCAGCGAAGCGAATATGTATGACGCCCTTTCATTCACACTTCTCGGAGGCAAAGCGATACAGCTCTACGCCGAAGGAGGCGGTGAGAACGAGTACGTTGGGCTACAGGAGGTTGAAGGTCACAGCGCGGTTATCCTGATGACGCTCGGCATTGATACGTTCAGCAAGATAACCTACGACAAGGCGATGAAAATAGTCGCGCGCGCAGGCGTCCCGGTCTTCATCGTCGGTGTTGGTAATTTGTTTTTCAAGAAGTACGAACATTTGATGGCTCCCGAGCAGCGGCTGACGTACCTGCAGGCCTACAATGGGTTGAACACCTTCGCGAAGCTCAGCGGCGGGGCTTATTTCCCGATGACCTTCGAGGGCGAGATCCCGTCGATAATGCAAAGCATTCAGGCGATGCTTCGCAGCCAGTACAGTCTCGGCTATTCGCCAACAAACACGCGGCGCGAAGGCAAGGAACGCAAAATCAGAATTGACGTCGATATAGACGGCGACGGCCAGCCTGATAACAAGATGCTCGATCTGCGTTATCGCGAAAAGTATATCGAGCCAAACGACAACCCAGGCGAAAAGAAAAAATAAAAGCTGACAGTGCAGGTAAGCACTGAAACGATTCGAAGCACGTGAGCCGCTTCAATTCTCAACGATGAGTCAGTTCGAGCAGTTGAATCTTTATTCCGGCGTAAGGTCGAAAGAAGCGCTTGCCTCAGTCTTCGACGAAGCCCTGCGCAAGCTGGTCAAGAAGGAGCCGACGCCAGAAATCGATGCGCAATTCTATCCGTACGCCGGACTCTCATCGACGATCAGATTGAGAGAAGGCCGAGTATACGCCCGCGTATCTGACATCCTGGCTGAATCGCCGCGTGAGGTTCTGTTTGCGCTCGCATGCATTCTTGTTGCGAAGTTATATCGTCTGAAGACCCCGGCGGCGCAAGAACGAATCTACCGGAATCACACCTTGAATCCTCTCGTCCTCGATGCTTCACATCTCGCCAGGCGAAGCCGTGGGTACAAACGAACGACTTCTTCACGCGGCAAAGTTTATGATTTGAGAGAACTATTCGCGGAGTTGAATGGGCGATACTTTGCCGGCGAACTCGAAATGCCGGTGCTTTCGTGGAGCCAACGCCCGACGCGGAGAGTGCTCGGACACCACGATCACGTTCACGGAGCGATTATCATAAGCACCACGCTCGACGATTCGCGAGTGCCGCGGCTGGTGGTCGAATATGTCTTGTATCACGAGATGCTCCACGTGAAGCACCCACCACGCGTTGTGTCGGGCCGGACCCAGTACCACAGCCGCGCCTTCCGCAAAGACGAGCGACGGTTTCATCGCTTCGATGAAGCGACGAAGCAGCTTGAGAGGATAGCCACAAGTCAACGCAACAGGATTCGCAAGCGCAAGCGTAGTTTTTAACCGTCGGGAACAAAATCCGAACTCCTGCGTTCTATTAAAGCGGGAAGGGTCCCGAGAGACGTTGAGATTGGGGATGTGCGACCCGGTTCTTCGGCAATTGGGGCCTGAGTTCAGAACAAAATCCTTCTCCTTTTGGGTCGGGGCGCTGTGATCAGCGCCCCGAAATTATTTTTGCCGGTCGACCAGCTCTTTATCCCGGTTCATCATTAAAAAACATTAACGCGAGGTCTAACATTTTTTTGAAACCGAGATCGCGCATTCGCGTTATTAGAGGCGTGAGTGAACAAACGAGAGTAGCCGCGATGAATTCTAATGCGCCTGATAGTCGTGACTGATCTCGTCAATCTTGAGCGTAGTCGCTTGGGGTGAATCCTCCTCCATTACTCACCGGGCGCCGCAGCAGAAGTTGGTTGCGGCGCCCGCACTTTTCTGACGCCGTTCTGATCATGTCGTCAAGCCAGCTTCTTGCGAAACCTGAAGGCGCTCAATATCAGAAGCAAGATTCCCATCACAGCCAAAGTAATCACTTCAGGTAAAAGATCCACGAGAGTCGCGCCGCGGAGCACGATCCCGCGAATGATTTCCATGAAGTGGGTTGCCGGGACGAGGTATCCGACAACTTGCATCACGATGGGCATTGAATCACGCGGGAACATGAAACCCGACAGCAGAACTGAAGGCAGCATTATCAACCACGCCAACTGTAGCGCCTGCATTTGACTCTGAGCCTTGGTTGAAATCAACAGCCCGATTGCGAGTGCGGTGAACAAGAATAAAAGCGACAACGCCAGCAACAACCAAAGAGAGCCGTTGATTGGAACGTCGAACACCAGTCGCATCACCGTCAAGACCGTAAGCGTCTCAACGATTCCGATCAGGCCATAGGGAACGAGCTTGCCAAGCATCAGACCGAAAGGGCGCACCGGTGTGACCAGCAATTGTTCGAGTGTGCCTCGCTCACGTTCCCGCACAATAGAAAACGCGGTCAGTAGCGTAGTGATGATTTGAAGTATCACTGCTATCAATCCCGGAACCATGAAGTTCGCCGAACGCGAGTCCGGGTTGAAAAGCATCTTGGGCCGAATCTCAATTGGGAGCTGCGATGTGCGGCTCTCGCGGCTCTGGAACATTGAGCTCAGTCTTGCCAGCGACTCGGTCAGCCCCACTTGCGAAGCCACCTGAAGACTCTGCGTGGCGATGCTTGAATCGGAGCCGTCGATAAGCACCAACACAGTAGCTTGCCGATTCGTGAGCAATCGATCCGAATAGTCCGGCGGAATTTTTATTCCGATCTTGACCCGGCCCGAAACTATAGCGTGATTCAATTCCTCATCCGAGCCTGCGTAGCTCACGATCTTGAAGTAGTCCGTGTTCTCGAATGCGTGAAGCAAGTCGCGAGACTGGGGACCGGGGTCGAGATTGTAGACCGCAGTCTTGATATTTCGAACGTCGGTGTTGATCGCATAACCGAACAAGAGCAATTGGAGCATTGGAACCAGCAGCATCAATCCCAGAGTAAGAGGATCGCGACTGATCTGAATCACTTCCTTATAAAAGACTGAACCGAATCCTTTGAACATGGTTTCTAGTTTCTGGTTTCTAGTTTTGGGTGTCTCGCTTAGTTGCTGGTACTAATGGGAAACCAAAACTAGAAACCAGAAACCCCCTTTCCATTCCCGGCATAGCGCTTCGTCAGAGTTACAAACACATCTTCAAGCGAAGGACGTGCAGGCTGTACCTCCGCTTCCGTGATACCAATCTGTTTGAGGGTCAGCTTGATTCGATCGAGCGGCTCGCTCGAGTCCATCAGCAAATGAATGGACTGACCGAAGATCGTCGCATCGCGAACATAAGGCGCACGCTTCAACTCTGCCAGCGCGACAGTTGTGTTTGGACAAGTCACTTCGGCCCACTTGGCATTCGCAGGCGTCACATCAGGCAACTTCTTGAGATCGTCGGGCTCGCCATAAGTGATTAACTTCGAGTTGAAGATGTAACCGACGCGCGCGCAGCGTTCCGCTTCGTCCATGTAATGCGTCGTTACAAACAAAGTTATTCCCGTGCTGGCGAGTTGAAAGAAAAGATCCCAAAGCTCGCGCCTCGCAACAGGGTCTATTCCGGCAGTTGGTTCATCGAGAAAGATGATCTTCGGTTCATGCACCAGCGCACAAGAAAGTGCCAGACGTTGTTTCCATCCACCTGAAAGCGCAGCAGCGCGACGGTCGCGAAAAGGGCCGATGTGCGTCAGGTCCATCACTGCATTTCGCCGTTCTTCCAACCTTGCGCCCTTTAACCCGTAGACATGCGCGTAGAAGTTTACGTTCTCCCAAACAGTCAGATCCTGATAGAGACTAAACTGCTGAGACATGTATCCGATCGTCTGTCGAACTTCGTCTGTCTCGCTCAGGATGTCGAAGCCCGCAACGCGCGCGTGCCCTGCGGACGGGGTTATCAGTCCGCAGAGCATTCGAATCAACGTTGACTTACCCGATCCGTTCGGACCGAGGAAGCCAAAGATCTCGCCGTTTCCAACCGACAGACTGAGATTATCGACCGCGGTCACGGTGCCAAACCTCTTAGTCAATCCGTTGATTTCTATTGCGTGTGACATAAATCGTGGAACGTGATGAGTAAAACGTGATGCGTGAAACGTGATTCGTGAAACGTGTCGATGATTTCAGTCGGCTATAATTCGTGATTTGTCACGCATCACGTTTTACGCATCAGGTTTCACCTACTCATCTTGGTATCGTCACGTCGGCGGCCATTCCCGCGCGCAGCTTGCGAGCGCTGTTGTCCAGCCGCACTCGCACCGCGAACACCTGGTTCGAGCGTTCATCGCGGGTTTGAACGTTCCTCGGAGTAAACTCACCTCGACTGGAAATCTCTTCGACGCGACCATTGAACTTCTCACCTGAGAATGTATCGACGGTTACCGACACATCCTTTCCCAACTGAACGTGACCCAGCTCCGGTTCGGGCACGTACACTCGCACCCAAAGCCGGTCAACTTCAACGAGCGTTGCGACGGGAGCATCAGGAGTGATCAAGTCGCCCGGCCTCGCCTGGAGCACTTCGACGAAAGCATCGGCAGGAGCCTTCACCTCGAGCTCCGCAAGCTGAGTATCAATCTGCTGCAAACTCGCTCGGGCACGTTCCAACTGTGCTTTGGCCGAATCAATGTCTTCCTTGCGCGCGCCACGCTCGACTAGCTCTCGGTTTGCGCTCGCTTGTTTGTATTGTTGTTGCGCCCTCGCGATCTCTTCGGGCCGCGTACCAGCGAGCAACAAATCGAGTTTCTGCCGAGCGGCTTCTCGCTGAGCCGCCGACCGATCATAAGCAGCCTTCGCATTGTCATATTCTTGTTGAGATTGAACTCCGTCGTGCACAAGCTTCGCTATTCTCGCGATCGTAGCCTTCGCGACCTGATAGTCCGCATCAGCCGCTGAAAGATCGGCGCGCGCGCCATCGATCTCCTCTTTGCGAGGGCCGTTGCGCGCTATCTCGAAGTTCATTCTTGCCGCTTGCTCCTGGGCTCGTGCCGAAGCTATCTCTTCAGGTCGCGACAGTCGCATTGTCTTCTGCAGATTCGCATCCGCCTGGGCCACTGCCGCGAGAGCATCGGCGCGGCGGGCGTCTAAATCGTATCGATCGAATCTGATTATCGGGTCGCCTTCTTTTACTTCCTGGCCTTCTTTGACGAGCACCGATTGAATCCGTCCGCTGACCTTAGAGCCGACGTGAATTTCGTCCGCTTCGATTGTGCCCGAGAGTGTCAGTCGATCGCTCGACTGACGATTGCTCAAATACTTCCAGGCCGCCGCCATTCCCAGCAGGAGCAAGAAGCCGACAAGAAGCAGAATAATTTTTCGAAAAGCAGGTGATGACATGATCACACCATCTAGCGTCTACTAACGCCTGGCTTGGTCTTCCTGGAAGACTTCTTGGGCCGTCCTTCGGCTGCAGCCCCGTTCAAAAAAAGATCAATCGTGTGCGCGGCGACTCGATTCACAAACTTCTCGTCATAAGCGTTCTTGCCGAGCGCTACCGAAATAATCGGCCGCAGAAACTGAAAGATGACGATCATTCCCATCAAACTGATCGGCGCGAGTTCCGCATCGATCGCGCGAAGCTCGCCGTGCTTGATGCCTTCCCGCATCGTGTCGCGCAGGATTGTGTAGTTTGTGACGGCATATTTTTCGGCGATTCGCATCAGATGCTTCGCGCCGGTTAGCATCTCTCGGTAAAGGATGCGGGCGAGATTGGGTTCACTCAGAATGTATGCCGAGTAAGCATCAACAAAAGCTGCCAGCCTGCTTTCGGTCGATGCCCGGCTGCTGGATGTCTCAACAAGCAGCGCCCTTACTTTTGAAGCGGCCCCTTCAAGAATCGCACGATACAGACCCTCCTTACTGCCGAAATAGTAGTGGATCATTGCGCCATTGACGCCCGCCTTCTTCGCGATGTCGCGAACAGCAGTCCCTTCGTAGCCGCGCTGCGCAAAGAGAGCCTCGGCCGCCGCGGCAATCTTCAATCTTGCTTCCGGGTCGTCTACTTTCGGTCTCGCCATATCAATTAATCAAACGTTTGATTAAATAATAGTGTTCTGTCTAAAGAAGGTCAAGTTAAACTTTATTCAGCGTTAGATCTTGTGTATGAGAGGCTGGCTCGGTCAGCGGCGGCGAATGCGGGAAATGCGATTTGCGAACGTGTCGGTCGCGGTTTTCAATTCCTCGACGCCTAAGATCGAAGCGGCGAAATAGAAAACAACGGCGCCTAGTGAAACAGAAGCGGCGACGTTAACAATTCTCGCAGCGAAGCTCAAACCTGCGGCCCTGACGATGGCCTCGGTTACAACCCAACACACGATCCCCATCACCCCGGAGGCCGCCAGGATCTTGCTCAGCACAATGGCAGTTCTCTTGCCTTCAATGCCATTCACACGGCGACGCATTATCAGATAGAGCAGACCGAAATTCATCAATGCTACGGTTGAGGTTGACAGTGCGAGGCCGCGCTCGCGAAGGGGCCCGACAAGGATCGAGTTCATCACAAAATTTATGACGATCGAAAGGAGGCTTATCATCATCGGCGTGCGCGCGTCGTTCAAAGCGTAGAAAGCT
>Ga0075436_100000180_pt1 | contig 39663 bp, 31 predicted proteins | sample RhiMethybrSRZTD5_FD_75303 | JGI IMG/M metagenome (GOLD analysis project Ga0075436, IMG submission 75303) | Populus rhizosphere microbial communities from Tennessee, USA - Rhizosphere MetaG P. TD hybrid SRZTD5 | ecosystem: Host-associated > Plants > Roots > Rhizosphere > Soil | place: USA...
AGGAGGGGTTTGCTCCTCGGCGGTGTCAGGGCGCAATTCGCCTTCCGAAGTGAAGAGGCGGCGGTCGGTTACGGTAAATTCAGGCTTCTTTTCGGCCATAAGAGTTCAGATATTTTCTGCGGATAATGTAAAGGGCAAAGGTTCCACCTGGGCGCGCGAAGCTCCAAGTTCGACGACCGCACCCGCGGCCCCGGCCTCCTTGCGAAGATAGCCCAGGGCTACCGGAACTTCCCCATCGTTCGCCGGAAGCATAGCCGCGCTAGTCACTTCGCCAACTTCTTTGCCGCTGGCCTGCACCTTGGAGCCGGGCGCGGGCAGCGGACCTTCCACAATGCGAAATCCGGTAAAGCCGCGGTGCAGGCTGCCGCGGGCGCGAATGCGTTCCACAATTTCCTGCCCAATGTAGCAGCCTTTGGTAAAGCTGATGGCGCGCATTTGGCCGGTTTCCTGGGGCAGGTCGCGCTCGCGAATGTCCTGCCCGTAACGCGGTACTCCGCCGGCGATGCGGGCCAGCTCTAAAGCCTCTGCCCCCACCGGCGTGGCGCCGGCCTTCACCAGCGCGTCCCAGAGCGCCGGGACCTGTCCGGCTGTTGACCATAATTCGTAATTAGGCGCGAGCGGGTGATCGCCGCGAACCAGGGTTGCTTGGGCTGCTCCGCATTTCACGTCGGCCAGCTGGAGTTGCTCCAGCCCCGGAATTTCGATCCCGGCAGCGCGCAGCGTTGCTTCCACTTTCGGCCCCTGAATTCCGATCGCAGCCCACTCCTCCGCCGGCTTGAACTCCACCTGGTCCATGATGATGAACCGTTTCAGATGGGCATGGAGCTTGTCCGCTTGGGCCGCCTCGACAACCATCACAAAATCGTCGCCGCGGTTGTAGACGCAAAGATCGCCTACGATGTGACCCTGAGGAGTCAGTACAAACGCGTAAACTCCGTGTCCGGCGGCCAGGTCGCGGACGTTGTTGCTGATCATGCTGTTCAGCCAACGCACCCGGTCGCGACCGGAAATCAGGAACTGGCGCTCCCATTCCAGCTCGTAAACGCCGCAGCCGGAGCGCAGGGCGAGGAATTCAGCGCGGCAGTCGGAAAAAACCAGCGCGGTTTCAGCGCCCGCATATTCACCCCGCCGCACGCCCAGCTTCTCAGTTGACGTAGTCGAAACCATGCGAATTCTTAATTATACCGAGGAGTCCGGGCACGCTGGTGAGAGTACGTGGGCACAGGACCCTCGCCTCAACTGCCCCTGTGGGCACAGGCGCCCCTTCGACACGCTCAGGGCAGACTCTCGTCTGTGCGGGCGAGCTAAGCTTGCCCGCCTTTTGGCGGCTGGGACAGAACCGCGGCCACCCGTTTTGTTTCACATAGCGGCTGAATGTTGGGTACATTATATGGGCCTAAGACTTGCGCCGCTCTGGTTCGTGCACGGCCGCATTGCGCCGCCCCAAAGCATGCGCCTGCACGCCTAACACGAGGTCGAATCATGACAATCTCCCGTCCACGCCTGCTCCTGGTTTCCTCAATCATTCTCTGCCTGGCTTTCGCTGCCCATGCCCAGGACGGCGACCATGACAAAAAAGAGCAAGGCTTCCGCTTCCGTTTCGTTGGCCCGGAGGTTGGCAACCGCGTGGCCTCTATCGCCGGCGTGCCCGGCGATCCCAGCACTTACTACGCCGGTGCCGCTTCCGGCGGCGTGTGGAAGTCGAGCGACGGCGGCAATAAGTGGGCGCCGGTCTTCGACAAGCAGCCTGCCATGGCCATTGGCGCTCTGGCAGTGGCGCCCTCCGATCCCAGCATCGTCTGGGCAGGCACCGGCGAGGCTTGGGCCATTCGCGACAGCGATGTCACCGGCAACGGCATCTACAAGTCCACCGACGCCGGCCACACCTGGACCCACATGGGCCTGGACGAAAGCGGCCGCATCGGCCGCGTCATCGTCAGCCCCCGCGATCCCAACACCGTCTTCGTTTGCGCCCTGGGCCGCCTCACCGGGCCGCAGCAGGAACGCGGCGTCTTCCGCACCACTGACGCCGGCCAGCACTGGGATCGCGTCCTGTTCGCGGATGAGAACACTGGCTGCTCCGGCCTCTCCATGGATCCGCAAAATCCGCTGGTCCTCTTCGCCGGCATGTGGCAGGTGGAAATGCACACCTACGCCGAACTCAGCGGCGGCCCCGGCAGCGGTGTCTGGGTTTCGCGCGATGGCGGCAGCCACTGGACACGCATCCAGGGCCACGGACTTCCCAAATCGCCCCTCGGCAAGATTGATGTAGCGGTTGCGCCCACCGATTCCAATCGCATCTACGCCCTTATTCAGACCGCCGACCAGGGCTCCCTCTGGCGCTCCGACGATGCCGGCGAAAGCTGGCGCGTGGTCAATTGGGACCGCGCCCTCATCGGCCGCGCCGGCTACTACATTCGCGTGGCCGTTTCTTCGCGCAACGAAAATGAAGTCCTGGTCGCCAATAGCGCCTTCCACCAATCACTCGACGGCGGCCAGACCTTCCGCTCCGTTCCCTGGGGCGGCGATACCCACGACATCTGGATTGACCCTCACAATCCCGATCGCTTCGTCATCACCGACGATGGCGGCCTCATCATCACCACCGTGCATGGCCGCGGTTTCCATCGCGTCACCCTGCCCATCGCCCAGATGTACCACGTGGCTGTGGACAACCAGGTGCCCTACTACGTGTACGGCAACATGCAGGACGATGGCACCATGCGCGGTCCCAGCCTCGCCGCCAGGCCCGAATACGGCGATTCGCCCGATGCCGGATGGGACCACCACATGGGCGGCTGCGAATCCGGCTTTACCCTGCCCGATCCCGCCGACCCCAACGTCGTCTGGGCCACCTGCTATGGCGACGAGGTCACCCGCTGGGATGCGCGCACCAAAATGGCGCGCTCCGTCAGCCCCTGGCTGCACACGCTGGACTCGCCGCCCAGCCACCTGAAGTACCGCTGCCACTGGACTCCGCCTCTCGCCATTGATCCCTTCGACCACAACACCGTTTATTACGGCTGCCAGGTCATCTTTCAAACCACCAACGGCGGCCAGAGCTGGTCGGTGATCAGCCCCGACCTCTCCACCAAGGACCCCAGCCGCATCATCTCCTCCGGCGGCCTGGTGGGCGACAACCTCGGCCAGTTCTACGGCGAAGTGGTTTTCGCCATTGCTCCTTCCACCCTGCAAAAGGGCCTGATCTGGGCCGGCACCAACGATGGCCAGGTCTGGTACACGCGCGACGGGGGCGGCCACTGGAACAATGTCACGAAAAACATCGCCGGCCTGCCCGCGTGGGGCACCATCACCAGTATTCAGCCGTCATTCTTCGATCCGGGAACAGCCTATATCTCGGTTGACCTTCATCTCATGGACAACCGCGATCCCTACATCTATAAGACCACTGATTTTGGCCGTTCCTGGAAGCTCATTAGCGGCGGCTTGCCCCGGCATCCGCTCGCTTACGTGCGCGTGATCGCCGAGGATCCGCATCAGAAGGGCCTGCTCTTCGCCGGCACCGGCAACAGCCTTTACTACTCGCTCGACGATGGCGGCAACTGGACCGCGCTCCAGAAAGGCTTGCCCCACGCCACCGTTTCCTGGGCGGTGGTGCAGCCCAACTTTCACGACCTGGTGGTTTCCACCTACGGCCGCGGCATTTATATCCTCGACGACATCACCCCGCTGGAAGAGATGGCGCACCGGCAATCCGCAGCGGATGTGCGCCTGTTCGCCTCGCGCCCCGCTTTCCGCTTTCCCGAAATCGGCAATTCGTTCGTGACGTACTCGTTAAAACAGGCCGCCAAAGATCCGGTGAAGATCGCCATCCTCGCTTCCAACGGCAAAGTCATTCGCGACCTGAAGGGGACGGGCAAGGCGGGCCTCAACCGGGTTGACTGGGACCTCCGCTACCAAGGCCCGCGCCTGGTCGCGCTTCGCACCACGCCCGAGGTCAATCCGCACATTTGGGAGGAGCCGCGTTTCTGGGGCAAGGAGTCGCGTCCCATTACCCACTGGGGCATGGACTCCAAAGATTTGCCCGGCCCCATGGCCGCACCCGGCAACTACTCCGTGCGCCTCACCCTGGATGGCCACACCTACACCCAGCCTCTGGAAATCGTGCGCGATCCTCATTCCCCGGCCACCGACGCTCAGATCGAAGCATCCGTCAAGCTGCAGCTCCGTATTCGCGACGAGGTCAGCGACGTGGCCGATATGGTCAACCGCCTGGAATGGATGCGTAAGCAGTTGCACGATGCCGCCGGCATGTTGCGCAGCGAGAAAGGCGATCCCGCGCTGCTCAAGAGCGCTCTTGATACCGACCGCCATATGCAGGAAGTGGAGTACAAGCTGGTTTCGAAATCCCTTACCGCCAGCGACGACAAATATTTTGTCGAGCCGTATCAGATCTACTACAACCTGCTTTGGCTCAATGCCGAGATCGGCCCGGGCGCCGGAGACGTGGCCGGGGGAACGGGCTTCCCGCCCACCGACACTGCCTACGAACTGCTCAAGGAGATTGAAACCAATCTCGATGCTGTGAAGGTCGAGTATGCCTCTCTCATGGACAAGCGCATCCCCGCATTGAACCGCGCCATGCTGGAGAAAGGCGTCATGCCGCTGCCCGGCGCGGCGCCCGCCGTGGAGGTCAGCGCCCCCGCCGCCGGCAAGGGTAAGCAGGAGGTCACCCGCCAGCAATGAGCGGCGTGAGACAGGTTTGTTGGTCCTGGCTGAGCCTTCAGCCATATCGAACACGATTCGTGTCAGGGCACGCCTTCAGGCGTGCCGTTCGCGGCGTCGGAATGTTTTGAAAGGGCGCGGCTTCAGCCGTGCCATACAGGGCACCCGATAATTTGGGCTTTAGCCCCTGACGGGCCGCGCCGTTGGGGATTGAAGCTTTTGCTTTCGGAAGGGTACGGCTTTAGCCGTGCCGTTTGGGGCGCGGATGATTCGGGCTTTAGCCCTGAGGGTTCGTGGAAGCGTGCAGCCGCACGAAAAGCGTGGGCAAAGACGCGGGCTTTAGCCCCTGTAAAACATGACTCCTACTTATGACGTCGTGATCATCGGCGGCGGCATCGTCGGCGCCGCTTGCGCCCGTGAATGCGCCTTTGCCGGACTGCGCGTCGCTGTGGTCGAGGCTGATTTCGCAGGCGGAGGCGCCACCGCCTCCGGCATGGGCCACATCGTCGTCATGGACGACTCCAAGCCGCAGTTCGCCCTCACCCGCTACTCCCAGCAACTCTGGCGTGAACTGGCGTATGAGCTGCCGCCTGATGTCGAATACATGCCCTGCGGCACCATCTGGGTCGCCGCCGACGAGCAGGAAATGCAGGAAGTCCGCCGCAAGCACGACTTCTACGGCGTCCGCCGCGTGCCCACCGAAATCCTCGACCCACGCTCCTTGTACGAAGCCGAGCCCCACCTGCGCCCCGGCTTGCTCGGCGCCCTGCTCGTCCCTGAAGACTTGGTCATCTACGCTCCCTGTGCCGCCCGTTTCTTCTTGCGGCAAGCGCAGGCTCGTTGTTGCGATCTGCACATGGGCAGAGTGACGGGCATCCGCGACCACGGAGTCGTTTTGCAGGATGGCAGCGTGCTCCGGGCCGGCACCGTCGTCAACGCCGCCGGCACTTGGGCCAAGGAACTTACTCCCGGGCTGGAGATGCGTCCCCGCAAGGGCCACCTGGTCATCACCGACCGCTATCCCGGCTTCGTACGCCATCAACTGGTGGAACTCGGCTATTTAAAAAGTGCCCACACGCTTACCGCGGAATCGTTCGCATTCAACGTGCAGCCCCGCCTCACCGGCCAGCTGCTCATTGGTTCCTCGCGTCAGTTTGGCGTCGAAGAGAAGTCGGTGGACAACCACATCATCGCCGGCATGCTCGCCCGGGCCTGCGAGTACCTGCCTGAGCTCTCGCGCATGTCTGCCATCCGCTGCTGGACAGGTTTTCGCGCCGCCACTCCTGACAAGCTGCCCGTTATCGGCAAGTGTCCCGGCCACGAGCATCTGTACCTCGCCACCGGGCACGAGGGTTTGGGCATCACAACTTCGCTGGGAACTGCCCGCCTGCTGCTCGATCAGATGTTGAACCGCGCTCCTGCCATTCCGCTCGAGCCCTATCTTCCCGGCCGCGTCATGGAAACTGCCCATGCCTGATCTCGTGCAGATGACCATTAACGGCGTTGCGGTTCGCATTCCCCGCGGTTCGACCGTTGCCGCGGCTGTCTTGTTGGCAGGCAGCTCCGCTTTGCGGCGCTCCGTGTCCGGCGAGCTGCGAGGCCCTCTCTGCGGCATGGGAGTCTGTTTTGAATGTCGCGTCGCGATAGATGGCCGCCGGCACGTGCGCAGCTGCCAGTTGCTCTGCCGCGAAGGCATGGAGGTCACCATCGGTGGGTGAACGTGCAGAGTTCGACGTGCTGGTGGTGGGCGGCGGCCCTGCCGGAATAGCAGCGGCCTGCTGCGCCGCCGAAGCGAAACTGCGCGTTGCCGTCGTGGACGACAATCCCGCCCTCGGCGGCCAGATCTGGCGCGGTGAACCGGCTTCTCCCGGCACCTCTCAGTCCGCCACCTGGTACCAGCGCGTCGCCCGGCTCCCCGTGCACATCATTGCCGGCACGAGAGTGTTCGCACCGGTAGGTCCGCGCACTCTGATGGCGGAGTCGGAGGACGGAGTGTGCGAACTCGCGTTTCGCAAGCTCATCCTCGCCACCGGTGCCCGCGAGCGCTTTCTCCCATTTCCCGGCTGGACTCTCCCCAATGTGATCGGTGCTGGCGGACTGCAGGCGCTCGCCCGTTCGGGAGTAAACGTGCGCGGCAAGAAGGTCGTGGTGGCCGGCACCGGTCCGCTCTTGCTCGCGGCAGCCGCCCATCTCCGACAGGGGGGTGCTGAGATTTGCCTGATTGCCGAGCAAGCATCCTGGCGTCGCCTGCTGGCCTTCAGTGTGGGACTTGCCCGCCATCCCTCGAAGCTGAAGGATGCCCTGGCGCTGCGGCGTGAACTGGCGGGCGTTCCTTATCTCGCCGGCTGCTGGCCGGTGGCCGCGCAGGGCAAAGAGAAGTTGGACAGCGTAATCCTGCGCCGGGGCGCAAAAACCTGGAACGTGCCTTGCGACTACCTTGCTTGCGGTTTTCATCTTGTGCCCAACACTGAGCTTGCCGCCTTGCTGGGCTGCCGTGTGGAGCAGGGAAGAGTTCGGGTAGATGACTTTCAGCAGACCACGGTGGCTGACGTTTATTGCGCGGGCGAGCCCACGGGCATTGGCGGCCTGGAATTATCTCTGGTGGAAGGCCAGATTGCCGGGCACGCTGTTGCCGGACACTTGGATGCAGCTCGCGGCCTGTTCGCCAAACGAAAAGGCTTGCGCCGCTTTGCCGCCGGAATGGACCGTGGCTTTGCTCTTCGCCACGAATTGAGGAACTTGCCGCAACCGGATACGCTGGTTTGCCGCTGTGAGGATGTCCCGCTCGGGCGCGTGCGCGAGCACTCTTCCTGGCGCGCCGCCAAGCTGCTCACCCGCTGCGGCATGGGGCCCTGCCAGGGCAGGGTTTGCGCTCCCGCCGTAGAATTTTTGTTAGGCTGGAATGTGGAATCGGTGCGCCCGCCGGTTTTTCCCGTTCGCGTGGAAAGCCTGATTGCCACCGCTGCTTCACAAAGCCCGAGTTGAGGAGCTAGCCATGCAATGGAAGGGCGTCATGCCCGCAATCACCACTTGCTTTGACCGCAGCCTTGGCCTGGACCTCGCCTTCATCGGCGAGCACTGTGGCTGGCTGGTGGACAACGGCTGCACCGGCATCGTTCCCCTTGGGTCTTTGGGCGAGGGCGCCACCCTCACGCCCGACGAGAAGCTCGCCGTCGTCAAAACCTGCGTCAAGGCAGTGGGCAGCCGCGTGCCCGTGGTCGCCGCAGTTTCCTCCCTCAGCACCCGAGAAGCCGTGGATCTGGCCCGAGCTTTCGCTAATGCCGGCTGCCAGGGACTGATGGTCCTTCCTCCCTATGTCTATCTGGGCGATTGGCGAGAAAACAAAGCCCACATCAGCGCCGTCCTTAAGACCACCAGCCTTCCCTGCATGCTCTACAACAATCCTGTGGCGTATGGCGCCGATTTTCTTCCGGAGCAGATTCAGGAGTTGGCCCGCGAGCACCCGAACTTGGCGGCAGTGAAGGAGTCGAGCACTGACGTGCGCCGCGTGGCCGCCATCCGCGCATTGCTAGGCGATCGCCTGGCGGTGCTGGTGGGCGTGGACGATGCCATCGTTGAAGGCGTCGCCATGGGAGCAGTGGGCTGGATCGCGGGCCTGGCGAACGCCTTGCCCTGCGAATCTGTTGCCCTGTTCGATCTGGCCCGTCGCGGCGAAAACGAAAAAGCCTTCGAGCTCTACCGCTGGTTCCTACCCCTGTTGCGCATGGATACTGTTCCCAAATTCGTGCAGCTCATCAAATTGGTGCAGCAGGAGGCCGCCATGGGCAATGCTCGCGTCCGTCCTCCGCGCCTGGAACTTGCCGGCGAGGAACTGGAAACAATGTTAACCCTGATTCGACGCACGCTTTCCAACCGTCCTGCGGACTTTCGCACTCCAACCCGGCAAGTGACCCATGCCCCATAAAACTCTCACTAGAATCGAGGTGCAGGGTCTGTCGCTGCTTGGCTCGCGCTCCGCCTCGGGACGTGGAGAGCCGTTCCAGGCCGTCAATCCCGCCGATGGCAAAAAGCTTCCGCCTACTTTTTACTCCGCCACGCGCGAAGATCTGGAGTCGGCTGCCCGGCTGGCTGCGGACGCGTTTTCCGTGTACAGCCGCGTGCCGGGAAAAGAGAAGGCGGCGTTCCTGCGCAGCATCGCCCGCCACATTGAAGCCATCGCTGAACCGCTGGTGTCCCGCGCCATGCTGGAAACTGCTTTGCCTGCCGGGCGTCTGCAGGGGGAGACAGCACGAACTTGCAACCAACTCCGTCTTTTCGCCGATTTGGTGGAAGAAGGCTCCTGGGTCATGGCGCGCGTTGACCCCGCGCAGCCCGAGCGCAAGCCCCTGCCTCGTCCTGATGTTCGCTCCATGCTGCGCCCGCTGGGCCCGGTCGCTGTTTTTGCGGCGAGCAATTTTCCCATCGCCTTTTCCGTGGCGGGCGGTGACACCGCTTCCGCCCTCGCCGCCGGCAACCCCGTCATCGTCAAGGCTCATGCCGCCCACCCCGGGACCTCGGAGCTCGTTGGACGTGCTGTGCGGGAAGCTGTGCGCGAGCATTCGCTCCCCGAAGGCGTGTTTTCGCTGCTTTTCGATGCCGGTTTTGGAATTGGAACGGAGCTCGTTAAGCATCCCGCCATCAAGGCAGTGGGCTTCACCGGCTCGCGCGCGGGCGGCGATGTCCTGCGTAAGGCGGCCGCTTCTCGCGCCGAGCCTATTCCGGTGTTTGCCGAGATGGGCAGCGTCAATCCCGTATTCATCCTTCCCGGTGCACTGCGGGAACGCCCGGACCAGATTGCCTCCGGCCTGCATGCGTCCATGACCTTGGGCGCTGGCCAGTTCTGCACCAAGCCGGGATTGGTTCTGCTGGCTGGCGACGATCTGGCGCGGAAGTTTGCTTGCAAGCTGGGCGAACTGGTCGCCGCCCCTGCTTCCTTCACCATGCTGACGCCCGCCATCCAATCTGCCTATCTCCAAGGCATCGCGGCGCGCTCGCGTGCCGGTTCGGCTCAGAAGCTGGCGGAAGGGCCGCCTGCCGCAAGCGGGGGCTGTGGCACGGCGGCTGTTGTCTTCCAGGCTGATGCGCAAACTTTTCTCCGCGACCGCAGCCTGGCCGAAGAGCTGTTCGGTCCCTCCACGCTGCTGGTGAAGTACTCAAACCGCGAGCAGTTGCTGGAGTTGGCGCGCGGGCTCGAAGGCCACCTCACCGCCACGCTTCACGGCACCGAGCAGGATCTGGCTGATTCCAGAGACTTGATTGAAATTTTGGAGACCAAGGTCGGCCGCCTCATCTTCAACGGTTTTCCCACTGGAGTTGAGGTCTGCCACGCCATGGTCCACGGTGGCCCCTATCCCGCAACCTCCGAGAGCCGCACCACTTCCGTGGGCACGCTGGCTGTCCTGCGCTTCGCCCGCCCGGTGTGCTTCCAGAACTTTCCACAGCCCGCCCTCCCCTCAGAATTGCAGGATTCGAATCCTCTCGGCATCTGGCGCCTGGTGGACGGCCACTTCACCCGCGAACCCATTCAATGAATGGGCTCCCCTTTACACCATCCTGGGAAAGTGCGGGTGCCCCATATTTGGCCGCGTGACCGACTGTTTGAACTGACTACGAGTCTCCAGCGGCCAAATGTGGGCAATGGGGGGTGCTCCTCTCAAGCACGTTTGCTGGGAGCGGGCCTCTAAGCGAAGAAGGGTGGGAACCCCCGGACTTCAGTCCGGGAACGCGAGCCACCGTAGAAGCCCCGGACTTCAGTCCGGGGAATAAGAGCCAAGAAAACCCGGGGCTTCAGCCCCCAGCGGGGAAATATTACTCACTTCCAAACATCGGCACCTGCCCCACGTCAGCCGCCGCGGCCTTGCGTTTCCGCCCACGACCTATGCCGATCACACCCAGCACCGTCAGGCCCGCCAGCGCGGTTCGCGGCACGAACATGCGCTGCGTATTGGCCCGCAGGTCCGGGGGATTTACCAGGAAACCCTCGCCGGTCACCTGGGTTAAGTCGTTTGGCATCAATCCTTCCATCACTTCGCCGTCCTTAAACTTCAGGCGTACCCACAGGCCCTCGGTGCGCGGCCGGTTGGCGAAGGTCTTGCGCTGGGGTGCGCTGGCCTCCGCAAACTCGCGCACAAAGTACACAATTTTGATCTCCCGCAAATCCACGGCTACCACGTTTCCCGCCGTGTTCAGCATCTCTAACTTGCCTTCTACCACAAAGTTAGCCGAAGCCACGTAGCCGTTCACCGTGTCCCGGTCCAGCTTGCGGACAATCACTTTTTTATGGGTAGAAGGCATGATTTTTGGGGGAAACGGCCAAGGCTCGCCGGCCCTCACCTTCGCGATTGTCGCATTTTTTGCCCTGTTTTCCGCTGCAAAATTGCGCACTTTTGTAGCCAAACCAGCATTCTTTGTGGTAAGGTGAGGGGTTTATTGCGTCCTCGCAAAGCCGACCTAAGTCCATTGGAAAGAGAAACTTACCCGCTGTTTGACGGGGCTGGCCAGCGGCCATGGGCCGTGCCGCTCCGGGGTGTGCGCGCAGTACGCAAGTCCACTATTTTCTAACAGATGGCTGATTACATTTACACCATGGAGATCCGGCTCACCCCGGAGCAGCAACGCGCCGTGAACGCGTTGCAAGATGTGGTACGCGCTAATGAGATGAACGTGTATCTCACGGGCGGCGCGATGCGCGACATCATCAGCGGTTTTCCCATCCGCGACCTCGACTTCACCGTCCAGGGCAACCCGCTCAAGCTGCAGAAGGACCTGGAGCGGGCGGGGATAGCCGTCCAAGGCGTGGATGATGACCTGAAGACCCTCTACCTGATGTTTCCGGGCAACGTGCGGGCTGAGCTAGCCATGGCGCGCTCGGAACGCTATGACAAGCCGGGCAAGCCTCCCCAGATTGTCCCCTCCACTATTGCCGAAGACCTGCGGCGACGTGACTTCACGGTGAACGCCATGGCCCTTTCGCTGAACCCGGGGTCGCGAGGGCTGCTGATGGATCCCTTCAATGGTGCCGCCGACATTGAAGCCAAGGTGCTGCGCATCCTGCATAATTATGCCTTCCTGGAGGAGCCTTCGCGTCTGATCCGGGCTACGCGCTTTGCGGCCCGCTTCCACTGGCCCCTGGAAGAGCGTACCCAGGCGCGCTATGACGCGGCCAAGGAAAACAACTACATCGAGAACATCAGCGACCGCGCCATCGGGTATGAAGTGGAACAGCTGGCCTACGAAGAAGATCCCATCCACATCATCAAGGCGCTGGAGAAGGAAGGCTGGCTGAAGGTGCTGAACCCGCACTGGAGCACGGCTAAGATTGATACTGCGGAGCTGGGGCAGCTGGCCAAGGGGCGGCAGCAGATGACCGAGCTGGGCTACACCCTGGACACCGGCCCGACGGTGCTCTACTTCCTGACCAAGCGGCTGAGCGATCACGATACGGCCGACATGCAGAAGTTGATCCCCCGGCGCGACCTGGTGGAGAGCTGGCGGCGCCTGGAATCGGACGCCAAGGAGCTGGCCAAGAAGCTGACGGGCAAGGAAGCGGCCACGCCATCGCGCACCTGGGAGCTGCTTTCCAAAGCCAAGCCGGAGACCATCCTGTTCCTGGAGCTGACCACGCGTCAGCAGGCGGTAGAGCAGAAGATCAAGAATTTCTTCACTAAGTGGCGGCAAGTACAGCAGAAGCTGCCGTTGCCGGAGATGACCGAGCTGCGCATTACGCCCCCGCTGCCGGAGTACCCGAAGATTGCGCATGATGTGTTCCTGATGTTGTTGGACGGGAAGATGCGCTCGCGCACCGAGATTCTGAAGTACTTGAAGCCGCTGGCGCCGCCGCCCCCACCACCGCCACCTCCGCCTCCGCCCAAGCGCGGGCGCGCGGCCAAGGCGCAACTGCAGGCGCAAGCGCAGGCGAAAGCTTCGGCTCCCGCTGCCGCCGCAGTTCCGGCAGGCAAGAAGCGCAAGGGCAAGGCAGGGGAAGCGGCTGTGCCGGCGATGGCCGTCGCCGCCGCACCCGCAGCAAAATCCGCCGCGCCTGCTCCGGCGTCGAAGGCCAATCCCGCGCCCAATCCTGCCAACGGCTCCGTCAAGCCGCCAGCTCCCAAACCCGCCGAACCCAAGTCCAAAACTAAAGCGAAGCCGCAACCGCCCGCCAAAAAAACTAAGGGAAAGAAAAAGTAAGGGAGTAAAACCTGTCATCCTGAGCCGAGGATGCGCCATAAAGACGCGCATCCGAAGGACCCCTGCAACGAGTTAGCGGTAATTACCCAGAAAAAACTTGACAGCCCCGGGAGACCGGTTTCTTCGCTGCCATGCCTCAGGTGCATGGGAGCTAGAGAATTCCCTGGTGCAGCAGGAAGGGGGGAAGATTGCAGACCCCGAATCCTAATACGAGTGCTGCGCCTGGCTCTACAAGTGAAGCCGCGTCTCCCCACACAATCCTTTTCATTCTCCGAGCGCGTCATTTAGATTAGTGAGAATGTCGAGCACCGGGGAGCGATTCGAACGAGCGGTGGCCATCATGGAGCGGCTGCGGGCGCCGGGCGGCTGTCCGTGGGACCGCGAGCAGACCTTCGATTCCATCAAGCCCTACACCCTGGAGGAAGCCTACGAGGTCCTGGAGGCGATTGATAATCGTGACTGGGACGAGCTGACGGGCGAGCTCGGCGACCTGCTGCTGCAGGTGCTGTTCTACGCCGAAATGGCCAAAGAGCAGGGCACATTCTCCATTGACCAGGTGCTGGAGCGCTTATCGAAGAAGCTGGTGGACCGGCATCCGCACGTGTTCGGCAATGTGAAGGCGGAGACGTCGTCAGAGGTGCTGCGCAACTGGGAGGCGCTGAAGGCGGAGGAGAAAAAGAAGCGGCTGGAGGCGGGCGGAGGGAAACCAGCCAAAGCGGAGGAGCAGCCGAAGTCGGTGCTGGCGGGAGTTTCCTCGGGCATTCCGGCGCTGCTGGAGGCCTTCAAGCTGAGCTCGCGGGCGGCGCACGTCGGCTTTGATTGGCCGGAGATCGGCGGGCTGTTCGAGAAGCTGAACGAAGAGGCCGGCGAGCTGCAAAATGAGCTGCAGCAGTTTCCGCAGCCCGGGCCTAAGCCGCAGATGCGGGGTGTGGCGGGTTCGGGCGGGCAGAAGGTGGACGAAGATTTAAGGCGGCGCCTGGAAGATGAGGTGGGCGATCTGCTGTTTGTGGTGGTGAACATCGCCCGCTACCTGTCGCTGGATCCGGAGTCGGCGCTGAAGCGCACCAACCGCAAATTCAAGCGGCGTTTTCAGTGGCTGGAGGAGCAGCTGCGGGACCAGGGCAAGGCGCCGCAGGACGCCAGCATGGACGAACTCGAGAATCTATGGCAACAAGCGAAGCAGCAAGAGAACGGGAAGCGGTGAGCGCGCCGGCGGTGGAGATCCGCAACTGCCACGGGCTGGAGGAATTCCGCGCCTGCCTGGAGATGCAGAAGCAGGTGTGGGGCTTCACCGACGCCGAACTGGTGCCGCTGCGCATGTTCGTGGTGGCAGCCAAAGTTGGCGGGCAGGTGATTGGCGCCTTTGCGGGCCAGGAACTGGTGGGCTTCGCGCTGGCGGTGCCGGGGGCGCGGGCAGGGCATCCTTATCTGCACTCCCACATGCTGGCGGTGCGGGAGAGCCATCGGAACAGCGGCCTGGGGCGAAGGATCAAGCTGTTCCAGAGAGACGATGCGCTGGCGCGAGGCTACGAACTGATCGAGTGGACCTTCGACCCGCTGGAAATTAAGAACGCCTACCTCAATATCGAGCGGCTGGCAGCGATCGCCCGGCGCTACAACCTGAATCAATACGGGATTACTTCCTCGCCGCTGCAAGGATTTTTACCCACCGACCGGCTGGTGGCGGAGTGGTGGCTGAAGTCGAAGCGGGTAGAGAGTTTTCTGCATAACGGTCAGAAGTCAGAGTTTGAGGCGGTGCGGCGCATTTCCGTGCCGGCGCAGATTTACGAATGGAAGGCGGCGGAGACGACGCGCGCGCGGGCGGCCGAAGTGCAGGCGCAGAACCGGGAGCAGTTCCTGAAGGCGTTCGGCGAAGGCTTGGCCGTGCTGGGCTACGAGCGCGATGTCCAGGGCAACGGAACGTTTCTTCTGGGGCGGTGGAAAGAGAAGTGGGGCTATGGGGAAAGCGGGGAGCGGCACGGCTGAAGGCCTGCCCTTCCGAAAGATCTTTCCTGCGCTTCCGAAAAATGAATATTGAAGCCATCACGTTGCGGGAAATTCGCATGCCGCTGGTCCATTTTTTCGAGACCAGCTTCGGGCGCACATATGAGCGCCGCATTCTGCTGGTCACCGTCCATTGTCAGGGGATAACCGCCTGGGGCGAGTGCGTGGCCGGAGAAGACCCGTTTTACAGCGACGAGTGGATTGACGGCGCGTGGCTGGCGCTGAAGGACTATCTGGCGCCGGCAGTGATGGGGCGCAAGCTGGAGGCGGGGCGAGAGTGCGTGCCGCTGTTCGCGCGGGTTCGCGGGCACCGCATGGCCAAGGCGGCGATTGAAAACGCCCTCTGGGATGCGGAGGCACGGGAAACCGGCCAGCCGCTATGGAAGCTGCTGGGGGGAACGCGGCGGGAGATTGCCTGCGGGGTTTCTATCGGAATTCAGGACACGGTGGAGCAGTTGCTCGAGAAGATCGCGACCGAACTAGCGGCTGGGTATCAGCGCATTAAGGTGAAGGTGAAGCCGGGCTGGGACGTGAAGGTGCTGGAGCGGATCCGCCAGAAGTGGCCGGATATTCTGCTGAGCTGCGACGCCAATTCCGCCTACACCCTGGACGATGTGGCGCACCTGAAGCAGTTCGATCGCTTCAAGCTGCTGATGATCGAGCAGCCGCTGTTCAACGACGACATCTACCTGCACGCGCGGGTGCAGCGTGAGTTGAAGACGCGCATCTGCCTGGATGAGTCCATTCGCAACGCGCGTGACGCGGAAATGGCGGCGGAGCTGCATGCCTGCGGCATCGTGAACATCAAGGTGGGACGGGTCGGGGGCTTCAGCGAAGCGCTGCGGGTGCATGACATTTGCCAACTGCACCAGATTCCGGTGTGGTGCGGCGGGATGCTGGAATCGGGCGTAGGGCGGGCGCAGAATATAGCGCTCTCCACGTTGAACAACTTCAGCCTGCCGGGAGATGTTTCCGCTTCCAAGCGTTATTGGAAAGAGGACATCATCGAGCCCGAGGTCACGGTTTCAGCCAAGGGAACAATCAAGGTATCTGATGAGCCGGGCACGGGATATCGGGTGCGCGAGGATCTGATTGAAAAATTGACGGTGAGGAAAGAAACCGTTCGAAATACCTAGTACCGAGTACCCAGAGTCTCCCACTGCGTCAGTGTCGGACATTTCCAAGCTCACCAGCCGGGCTTCGCCGCGGTCGTTCCGCGCGCAGAGTGATGGATGGGTCCACGCCGGCGGCGCCAGGCCGGCACCCAGCAGGCGATCAGGCAGACGGTGGCCAAGCCCGCGCTGACTCCCGTGGGGAGTAGAAATCAATGCCTTTGCAGCTTGATTTCTGAAAAGGTCTCTGGGCAGCACAGTGGGGCCAGGCAGTTGCGCGGGTGCTCGGCTGGAGCATTGCGCGCTCTCAGAATGACAGTCGGTTGGGTACTACTTCCGCCCGGTATTTTCGTTCTCGGCCAGCACGCCGTCGTGGCCCTTCTTTAAGAACTCAACACCCTGGGCAAAGGTCAGGTGGCCGGGGACGCGGCGGAAGTCGCTGGAATCTTCCGTCTCCTGGATATTGATGGTCTTAAAGAAAAGAGCTTTGCCGGTAAAGCTGAGCTGCATGTGGGTGGTGCTCCAGTAGCCGTTGGCCACGGGACCTTGCACTACCACAAAGCGGCCGCCGCGATCGAGGTGGCCGAGGATGCCCCAGCCGAAGCCCACATCCTTGAAGAGGGTGCCATCAATGCGCGCGATGCGCGCACGGTGGGGCTCGATGAGCAGGAATCCCTCCATACCGGTAAACACCTGTTGCTCCCGGGAGGGAGGATCGAAATAAGGGTTGGGCGTGAACCTGAGTCGCACGAGTTGCAAGCCATTCACTTCCTGGGTGCCTTCATACTGGTAACGGAAAGCATCGGGGAGTGTCTGCACCATGCGGGTGACGCGGTCGGAGTCTTCCTTCTGCTGTTTCTGTTTTCTGCGCAGCTCGGCGGGATTGCGCTGAAGTTGCTCCAGGCGGGCGATCTCCTGTTGGCGCTGAGCCGAGGTCAGAGGCTGGTCGTTCATAGCGACCAGCATGCCGGCGGTCCCTTGGGCGGTTTCAACGTATTGCCGGGTCTGCACGCCCTTGGGGGTCTGGCGGCGCACACGGAACATCAGGCTGACGTCGTCGTCATTGGATTTGACCTCATTGGCGACCGCTCGCCGTACCAGTTCGTGAGGATTGATTGCGGGCTGCTGGACGGCCGGGGGAGCGCCGTTGGGAGCGGACGGAGCCTGCTGCGCAAAAATCGCCGCCACGGCGATAGCTACCACCGCTGCCGTAGCCCAAACTGGCGCACTTCTGCGGATCATCGTTGCGGTCCTGACTGCTTGGGTCGTGTTGCTGTCCAAAATTCTACCCAATTAGAGTCTCTGAATGCCAATGCTGTTGCCCGAAGTGTCTGCGCGCGGCAAGTGATAGCAACAGAAAGGGAAGTTCAAACAGGCTGGAGAAACGAAGGGCGAGAAGGAAATCGTCGGCTCGTTCGAAAAGGCAGTCCCAGTGATTTTGAAGCCATGTGACGTGAGGAGGACGCTGTTCCCCTGGTTACTAACCGCCCTCTACCCGTTCCATGGCGCTTCCGAACGAGCCGACGTAGATCCTATAGCAACGGAGGTGCCAAAGACCCGGCGATAAGAAAGCTGGAAGCAGCCGCTGTTGGCCTGTGCCGCAGCGAACGGGAGCCTGCCGGGCAACGGCGGCGCACAATTACGCGGGCAGCGGGAAGCCGATAGTGATACCCGTGATGCAACCGCTGAGCATGCGGGTGCCAGCAGGCGGGAACAGCTGCCGGGAGTACTCCATGGTGAGGGGAGCTGGGGAGTTCCGAAGTAACCGTTAAAATGGGCGGTAAATGCGCTAAAATCCAGGTTCAATCAACGGTTCAAGGTTGAGCCTTTAAAAGGAAGCGGGGCAGAGGTGCAGGCCGGCAAGTCCGGGCGGAAGGCATAAACTTAAGCGCTGGAGGGACTTACATGTGGAAGCGGAAGGAAGATGAAGAGGCGGAGGGCGGGCCAGTGAAGCCGCAGAGCGGTTTTGGAGGAATGCCGCAGGGTCGTTCCGACTCGCCTCGAGTGACGGCTCCCGTGGGAGGGCCGGCGCACCTCGGCAAGTCGGTCATGATCAAGGGAGAGTTGACGGGCAGCGAAGATCTGTATGTGGATGGCACGCTTGAAGGCACCATCCAACTGCCGGGAAACAACTTGACAGTGGGGCCGAACGGGCGGGTGCGGGCCGGGATACACGCCCGCGGGGTGATCATCGAGGGCAAGGTGGACGGTGACATCGAAGCCAGCGAACGGGTGGAACTGAGGAAAACGGCGGTGCTGATGGGCAGCATCGTGACCCAGCGCGTCGTGATCGAGGATGGGGCGTACTTCAAGGGCGGCGTGGACGTGAAGAAGGCAGCCCCGGCGCCGATTCAACCGCGTCCGGAAATGAAGCACGAGCCGGCCCCGGCGGCCAGTTCAGCGGCAGCGGCGAGCGGCAGCGCTTCGCAGGCCAAGGCACCAGTTTTGGAGCAAAAGAAATCTTAGCCACTCCCCACTCGCGGCTTAACGCGATACACTAAGACTCAATCGCACCAGCACGCGGCGATAGTGTTTCCCATGGGTTCTGTGGCGCAGAGTCTTCGAAAACTTTTTCGCGGTGGCTCCAGTAGCGAGCCAAAATCGTCCACGCCGCAGGGGCGCGTGCAGGCGCGCTCGTCCCGCCGCTCCAGCGGGCTGGGAGAACTGACGCGGGCGCTGGCCGGGCGGGAAGGCCTGTGCGTGCTCGATATCGGCGCCACCTCTCCAGATAACATCCAGCACTTCACCGAATTGGGCTACAAGGTTTACAGTGAAGATGTTCTGCTGGCCTCCAAAGAGCAGCAGTATTGTGTTGCCGACGCCGACGGCAAACAAGTAGTGGACGAAAAGCAGTTTCTCAGCGACAACCTCAACTACGGAGCGCAGACGTTCGATGCCGTGCTGTGCTGGGACATGGCCGACTACATGGAAGAAGCGCTGGTGAAGCCGGTGGTGGCGCGCTTGTGGTCGGTGCTGAAGCCGGGCGGCCTGGTGCTGGCCTTTTTTCACACGAAGGATGCGGGGCCGGACGCGCCGTTTTACCGTTACCACATCGCCGGGACCGACAACCTGGAATTGCAACTGCTGAACGGGGCAGGACGCAACGGCAACAGCGACGGGTTGCGTCTGCAGCGGGTGTTCAACAACCGGCACATCGAAAATCTCTTCCGCGATTACGCCAATATCAAGTTTTTCCTCGCCCGCGATAATGTGCGCGAAGTACTGGTCAAACGGTAAACCTCACCGCCGAGAGTGCAAAAATTATTCCTGTTTTGCTTACGTTTCAGCGCCGAACCATCTCGCGTGCAGCTTCCTATTCGTAGTAGTGCAGTGCTGCTAGAAACGCCAGGGCGGGGCAGAGCCCCGCCCCCACACAGGCATTTCACACGCATACTCTAGCGAACCGCGCCGCGGGTGGCGCGAACCACAAAAGCGGGGAGGCCGGTGTGGTGGAGGAGAGAGACGAATGGGGCACGCAGCTGGGTGGGCAGGCTGAGCAGGCGGCGGAAGCGCGCGGCATTGCGAAAGATGGGCAGGAAGTTTTGCGCGTAGGTCTGCTGGTAAGCGAGGCTGGCGGCAGCCAGCGAGGTTTGGCCACGCCAGAAGGGAAGCAGGCATTTGGAGGCGGCCGTGCCGCTGCGCAGGGCCAGGGCGATGCCATCGCCCACGAAGGGATCAATGAAACCGGCGGCATCGCCGGCCAGCAACGCGCGATCGCGCAGCGGTTCCGGCCGGCGAAAGAGCAGGGGTGAGGTAGTGACGGGCTCGGTAGCAGGCTGCCAGTACTTGCTGCGGCTTTGGAGCTTGCTGTTAAGGGCGAACAGTTCGGGCAGGGTCGTGGCGGCATCGGCGCGCACCATGGCGGAAACGTTGATGGTGTCCGCGCCGACAGGCTGCACGCCGCAGTAGCCGCCCTCAAAAAAATATAAATCCACCGAGGAGGGCGGGCTGGGCTCGTGAAAATGCGCTTTGATGCCCAGCCACTTATGCGCCGAAGCGGAGGGCGGAGGCAGGCTGAGGCTGGACCAGCGCCCGGAGGCATTGATAATGCTGCGCGCTTCCCAAGTACAGTTCGCGGTTTCGACCAGGAAGGGCCCCTGGCCGGAGATTCGCCGCACCGGCGTTTGCAGGCGTGCCTCAGCGCCGGCTTGTTCCGCGGCGCGCCAGAGTGCCAGGTCGAGATCGAAGCGGGAGATGCTGGCGGCGGGAGGAGCAACCGGGGCACGCAATTGACGACCGTCGAGAAAGAGGCGGGCGGCGGCGATACGCGGAGCACGGTCGAGCAGAAGGTTGTCCATCAGCAGGGATGCAAGTAAGGCGAGAGATTCCGCGGAAACGAATTCGCCACAAACCTTGTGGCGGGGAAAGCGTCCCTGTTCCAGTACGAGGACAGAAGCGCCGGTACGGGCCGCGGTGATAGCGGCCGCCGCGCCTGAAGGTCCGCCGCCGATAATCATGAGGTCATACATGCCCGTGCGATTGCCGTGGTGCCGTCCGGTGTTTAATAGCGTGCCGTACCCAGGACTTCCGTCCTGGGCTTTACTGTGACGCCCATTCGGGGCTGACCCGGTGCCCAGGACAATTTCAACTCGTGCCCCAGCACGGAGACAGTTTCAACTCTCCCAATGCAGAAAGCCAAGTACAACGCAAAAAGCCAAGTTACATCTCTGCCCCCTGCCCTTTCCATACGATCACACCCATGCGGAACAGGTAATGGCGGCTGAAATTCAGGCGGGCGGCGCCGGTACGACTCAGCAGGGTGCGCATTTCGTCTATCGTGTAGGCACGGCGGACGGAGGCCACCGCGTCGTGCCGGGTGAGACGGCTGCGATAAAGAGGGAAGCCGGCATACACCAGCCAGAGATGCAAATAATGGCGGATGAGGTCATTGATCAGCACCGCCAAGCGGCACACCCGCAGGCCTTCGTGCACAAAGCGCAGCAATTCTTCAGGTTCAAGGTGGTGCGCAAACAGGCTGCAGCTCACCACGTCGAAGCTGCCGTCGCGAAAGGGAAGAGCCACGGCATCAGCGGCTACGGCGGGCCGGGAGCTGTTCAGATGCGCAGGGGAGCGGTCGAGCAGGGTGGGGCTAAGCTGAATGCCGCGGCGCCGCAAAACAGCACTAGTGCGCTCCGGAACATACCCGGACCCGGCAGCGACTTCGAGCAACGACAGCGAAGGTTTGCCCGCCTGATGCGCTACGTGTTCGACCAGTCTGGTGGTGGTGCGCACGCCGCCAAACCAGCTGTTGATGAAGCGCAGATCGCGCAGGCTGCCGCGAATTTCGGCAGGGGTGCCCGCGTCCATATCCAGCAGCTCGGGAATGACCACGCGGTGCATGATTTGAATAGATGATGGAAGATTTAAGAGTGACGAATTGTCGAAGTTTGTGCCATGGTCAGCAGCGTCTTGCGTCCGCAGCTGGGCGGCCCTTAAGGATTGATGGTTGTTGATGGACAAGGTTACGGCTGAAAAGTGCCGAAAAAGAGCAGTTGAGTTGCGGCCAGGCACTATCGCGCGCCCCTGCATGGCCGTTCACCGTTCTTCATTCGTCAATCTTCAGTCTGCAATCGTCAATTCCTACACTTCCGCCAGTTCTTCTTCCAGCAACTGCTTGTTGTAGAGGTCGGTGTAGTAGCCGTTGCGCGCCAGGAGTTCGTCATGAGTCCCCAGCTCCACGATCTGGCCGCCGTGAAGGACGGCGATGCGGTCGGCATTACGCACCGTAGAGACGCGATGGGAAATGAAGATAGTGGTACGGCCCTGCATGATTTCGCGCAGGTGGTTGAGGATTTTGTCCTCGGTGTTGGTGTCCACGCTGGAGAGGGCATCGTCAAGCACAAGGATGCGCGGATTGCGGATGATGGCGCGGGCGATGGCGGTGCGCTGCTTCTGCCCACCGGAAAGGGTGATGCCGCGCTCACCCACCATGGTGGCGTACTGCTCGGGGAAGTCCTCGATTTCGGCGGCGATGCTGGCACCCTGAGCGGCCAGGCGGACCTGCTCAAGACTGCTCTGCTCGGTGCCGAAGGCGATGTTCTCCTGCACCGTGTCGCTGAAGAGGAAAGTTTCCTGGGGCACGAAGCCGATGCTACGGCGCAATGTATCGAGGGGAAAGTCGGTAATGGGATGGCCATCGAGCAGGACGGTGCCTACAGGCGCGTCATAAATGCGCGGAATCAGGCTGACCAGAGTGGACTTACCGGAGCCAGTAGGCCCGACGATGGCCAGGCTGCTGCCGGCGGGGATTTGCAGGTTCACGTCACGCAGAACAGGAGTGCCGTTGTAGGCGAAATTCAGATTGCGGAACTCGAGTTCGCCTCCCACCACGGCCGGAGCAGCGCCATCCGCGGCCATGTCTACCACCTCGGGCTTCTCCTGCATGATCTCGTCAATACGCGCCAGGGAAGCTGTACCGCGCTGGAAGATGTTGATCACCCAGCCGAGAGCGATTACAGGCCAGGTAAGCTGCACCATGTAGGTGAGAAAAGCGACGAAGTTGCCCAGAGTCATGTGGCCCTGGATGGTTTGGCGGCCGCCCAGCCATAACACCAGCACAATGGCAAAGCCGAGCAGGGTGGTCAAGGTGGGCCATAACATGCCCATCAGGCGGACCAGCTTCAGGCTGCGGTTGATGTATTCCCTATTGGCGGTCTCGAAATTGGCAACTTCGGCCTCCTCCTGGACATAGGCGCGAATCACGCGGGCGGCGGAGAAGTTCTCCTGGGCGCGGGCGGAAATGTCGGAGAACATGGCCTGGATGCGCTCAAATCGTTCGTGAATCTGCCGTCCGAAGTACTGCACAACGATGCTGACGATAGGCAAAGGGGCAAAAGCGTAGAGCGTCAGCATGGGGCTGATGCGCACCATGAAGTAAAGCGCCGCGACGGTGAAGACCAGGGTATTGGCGGAGTACATGATGGCCGGACCCAGCAGGTTGCGCACTGCGTTGAGGTCATTGGTAGCGCGGGCCATGATATCGCCGGTGCGGGTGCGCTGGTAGAAGGAGTAGGAGAGGTTCTCCAGATGGCGAAAAATATCGTTGCGCATCTCGAACTCGATTTCACGCGAGATGCCGATGACGATTTTGCGGTTCAGGAAAAGAAATATTCCTTTGGCGCACCACACGCCAAGGACGAGGGCGGCGTCAATGAATAGCTGCTGGCGGCTGACCCCGTTTTTCAGGTGGTCGAAAGCACGGCCGATGAGCAGCGGAATGAAGACCGCAATGCCGTTCTGGAGCAGCACGCAAACGGCGCCCAAGGCGTAGCCCTGGCGGTGGTGATTGAGATAGGGAAATAGCGGCTGCAGTCGCTTCAACATCGCGGATATAGATGTGATTTTAGCAGGCGCGGGTCCAGGAAATGTTGATTAGATGGCGGCCTGGCTCAGGACAACTCCCGCTTTGATCGGGAGGTGCTCGACTCGCGCCTGAGCGAGCGCAGCCCAAAAAAAAGAACGAGCAGCATTGGACGACGGAGAACGGCTGTGGTGGCACGTCGCTTCATGGCTAATCTTAAGGTTTTGGGAGCAATTCTGAAACCCAGACAGAGAGCACTATGGTAATCGAAACCGCTGCCCCGAGTTTGATCACTGGGGTGAGGTCGGCTTTCACGTTCATCGGGATTGCGCTTGCTCCGAAATAGGTATGGGATTTTTAAAGCACGTGAACCCCTTGTTCACGTGAAGCGAGCGAGCACGAGAGTGATCCATACTGCGCCCGAACAAACGGGAAGAAGGAGAAGCTCCCCACTTGGCGAATAAAAAGCGAATATGTTACACTCCTAACTCGGCTGGATATTTCGGGCCGTATCTGAGACTAGAATTCTCATTCGATTAGGAACGACCAATAATGAAGATGCCTTTCACCATTCTCTCCTGCATGACGCTTTTGCTTGGGATTGGGTCACTGGCCCGAGCCCAGACGGAGATGCCGAAGCCCGCGCCCGAACTAAAGAAACTCGACTACTTCACGGGCACATGGATCGCGAAAGGCGAAGTAAAGCCGGGACCCATGGGCCCGGGAGGCAAATTCAGAGGAACAAACCAAGTCCAGTGGATGGACGGTGCGTTTTTCCTGGTGACCCACTCCGAGTTCAATGGCGCGATGGGCAAAGGTACCGAAACGGCCTACATGGGCTATGACAGCAACGAAAAGATGTACACCTACGATTCTTTCAACTCCCTGGGGGAAGCCGACCACGCCAAAGGCAATGTGGACGGAGACACTTGGACGTGGCAGAGCGACACGAGGATGGGACCACAGACCATGAAAGGACGACTCACGATCAAGGTGCTTTCGGCCACGGCCTACAACTTCAAGTTCGAAATGTCGCCCGATGGCGCCACTTGGAACACCGTACTGGAAGGTAAAGACACGAAGAAATAGACGGCTGCCGACTCTCCAGGACGGAGCGCCCGTTCCGTCCTCATCTCGTTCATGGACTGCGCTAGGTAGGGACTTTCAGGACTAGATAGCCGCCGACCAAGGCGAAGATCAGGTCGGGCGACCAGGCAGCGAGCATGGGCGGCAACTGGCTTAGATTGCCCATGGCCTCAAACAAGCTGGCGACGACGGTGTAGGCCACCGCGATGCCGACGGCCACGGCCACGCCGGTGAGGGCGCCGCGGCGGGCGGTGGTGAGGGCGAAAGGAATGGCGAGGATAGCCATCACAAAGGTGATCAGGGGGAAAGCGAACTTTTCCTGCAGTTGCACTTTAAGCCGAACAACGTCGAAGCCGGACTGCTCCAGATCATGGATATAACGGGTGAGCTCGTCATAACTCATCTCCGAGGACTGCTTCACTTCTTTCTTGAAGTAGCTGGGCGGCTCATTCAGGTCGGCGAAAGTAGCCACGTCGAATTTTCTGTAGGACTGGATGGCTGGCCCGTGGAAAGCGCGCTGCCAGCCCGTCTCGTAGATCCATTTGTTGAGGCTGTCCTCCCAGTGGGCGCGGGCGGCGTAGACGCGGCGGGTGATCTGAAAGCTGTGGGGCTCGAATTCGTACGCGGTGATGCGGGCAAACTGGTCGCGGTCAGAATCAAAAAACTGGTAGTAGTAGATGGTGTCGTGCTGGCCGACAATCCAGCGGCGGTCAGGGCGCAGGTAAGTTTGTGCGGGCTTGCCCTTGATGATGTTGCGTAAGGCGTCCTGGCGGCGGTTGGCAGCGGGTAGGTAGAACTGGTCGAAGAAGAACAAGCCGCTGGCCAGCAGCACGCCAGTGAGCAAGATGGGCACCACGATGCGGTAGATGCTGATGCCGCTGGCCTTCATGGCGGTGAGTTCGTTGGCTTTCTGCATCAGCCCCAAGGTGACCAGCACGGCGAGCAGCATGCTCATGGGCATGGTCTTGTAAATCAAATAGGGCGCCACGTTGAGCAGGTATTCGCCGACGATCGAAAGTGGAATCTTGTTGCGCAGAATATCGCCCAGCAGCTCGAAGAAGGTGAACACCAGTACCAGGATCAGGAAAGTGGCGAGGATCATCACCAGGTAGGTGGCGAATTCCCGAAGGATGTAGTCGTCGAGCAGGAGGGGAAAGCGCGCACTGAACATGCGCTTCCGGGAATAGGGGCGCTCCGCGGCGCGGCTGCCCAGCAGGGCTTGCTTGCGGGCGAGAGCACCCTGGCGGAGACGCTGCCACCAGCCGCGCGCCGAGCCGATTTCGATGGGCATTTTGTCCACGCGCCATAGCAGGGCCAGGCCGCCAACCAAAAACAGGATGTTGGCGAGCCATACGCCAATCGCGGGAGAGAGCCTTCCCTGGCGGGCCAAGGACACGCCAAACAGGGAAATGAAGTAATAAACGAACACCAATCCAATGGTGAGGACGACGCCGGTGGACTTGCCGCCCTTTTTGGAAGAGAGCCCGAGGGGAATGCCAACCAGCGCAAGCACCAAGCACGCGGTGGGCAAAGCAAGGCGGCGATGGAACTCGATCATGTAGGAGCGGGACTGGCCGGGATCTTTAGTTTTGGCCGCTCGCAGCAGCAGATCGTGGCTGCTGAGTTCGGTGGTGGGCGTCGGCTGCCCCTGATTTTCGGGCGGCATCTGGATGGGAATGTCGGTGGCGTTGAATGTGGTGATGGAGTACTGCTGGGGATTCTTGGGATCCGTCTCGTGCTGCTGCCCGTAGACAAGATGCAGGTGGACGTTCTGCGGGCCCTCGCTGACGGCCATTCCCTGGCGAGCCACGATAATCCTGGGATTGGCCGGGTCGGTGATGTCGGCCAGAAAGACGTTGCGCCAGATGGCAGAGCCCGCGGTAGTGGTGGCGTCCTGCACATAGAGCACAATGTTTCGGAAGCCCTCGTAGAAGACGCGCGGCTGCACTTCAAAGGAAACCTGCGAGGCTTTGAGTTTGTCCTGGAGGCGGTCGAGGGCAGCGGCGGAACGCGGCGCCCAGTAAACGTTATTGACCAGAGCCAAACCCCAAGCAGCCAATACAAAGATGGAGATGATGCGGACGAAGGTGGCCACACCGATGCCGCTGGCGCGCATGGCAGTGACTTCACTGTCCGCAGCCAGGCGGCTGAGCCCGATGAGGATGCCCACCAGCACCCCCATGGGAATGGTAATGGTGAGGGCGGTGGGGATGGTGAAAAAGAACAGCTCGGCCACGCTGGGCAAAGGGGCGCTGGCGCGCACCACCAATTCCAGAATTCTCTCCAGGTCGCGCAGGAAGATGACAAAGGTAAAGACCGCCGCGCCGATCAAAGCGTGGGAGAGTACTTCCCGCAGAATGTAGCGCGTGAAAATTCTCATTCGGCGCTGAGGAGAACGTGCAAGAGTCTGTAGGGGAAGTCTAGCACGGGGCCAGAGCAGTTCTGCGTTCCTGATTCGCAGGGTGCAACCCACGCCGGAATTGCGAAGCGCTCAGCGATTGGGAAAACTGATGATTGAAGATTTTCGATTGCCGAATGAAAACCTACTCATTCATGGAAAAGTATTGAGTTTTGCGGCCCCGCTGAACTAAGACGTTATAAACTTGCGGCCGCTTGCTAACCGACCGGCCGGCCAGCCGTCGGTTTGTTAGCCAAGGAGCCGCCATGATGCATATTGGCCAGGACGTTCGCTATGCCTTGCGCACCATGCGCAAGTCCCCGGGATTTGTGGTGGTTGCGGTGCTCACCCTGGCGCTAGGCATCGGCGCCAACACCGCCATTTTCACGGTAGTCAACGCCTTGTTCTTTCACCCGCTGCCGGTACGCGACCCGGAGCGCGTGCTTTCCATCTTCACCACCGACCGGCGCAACCGAGGTGGGCTGAGAAACTTTCTGCCAATTTCGCATCCCAACGGAGAAGACGTTCAGCGCCGGACGCAATCCTTTGCGGGCGTGGCCCTGGAGATATTCTCCAACGTAAGCATGACCATCAACGGCCACCCCGAAAGCCTTAACGGCGACCTGGTTTCGGGGAACTACTTCGATGTGCTGGGAGTCCAGGCCGCCCTGGGGCGCACATTCCGTCCTGACGAAGACCGGGAAGCCGGGGCGGGCCCGGTGATTGTGCTCAACCATGGCTTCTGGGAACGGAGATTCGCGGCTAATCCCAAGGTGATCGGCGAAACCGTGCTGCTCAACGGGCAGGGCTTCACCATTATCGGTGTGGCTCCCAAAGGGTTTCAGGGAACCGCCGTGCTGGGCGGCCCGGACGTGTGGGTGCCCACGTCCATGCACGACCAGGTGCTTTCCGGGTTCAATAAAGAGTGGTACAACGACCGGCGATTTTTGGGATGCTTTGTGGTGGGCCGGCTGAAACCCGGCGTTACTGAGGCGCAGGCGCGAGGGGAACTGCAGGCGCTGGGCGCCGATCTGGAACGCGAATTCCCGCAACCGAATAAGGACCGCGGGTTCACAACCGTGCCACTGCTGCAGTCCACCATCAATCCCAACCTGCGCGGGCTGTTTACCCGGGCCGGCGCACTGATGATGACGGTGGTGGGCCTGGTGCTGCTGATTGCGTGCGCCAACATTGCCAACCTGCTGCTGGCGCGGGCGGCAGGGCGTAAGCGGGAAATCTCCATTCGCCTGGCAGTGGGAGCATCGCGTTCCCGAATTGTGGCGCAATTGCTAACCGAGGCCACGGTGCTGGCTGTGGCAGGCGGTTCGCTGGGCATTGGCCTGGCTGTGCTGGGGCGTAACCTGCTGTGGCAATTCCGTCCGCCTTTTCTGCAGCAGAGCTATCTGGATCTTGCACTCGACAGCAAGGTGCTGCTGTTTACAGTGTGCCTGGCGCTGGGCACCGGGCTGCTTTTCGGCTTGGCTCCCGCCCTGCAAGCCACCCGCCCTAACCTGGTCCTGGAGCTAAAAGAACGTTCCGGCGGCGAGGTCTTCACCGGCCGCCGCTTTGCCCTGCGGCACGCCTTCATCGTTGCCCAGGTCGCGCTTTCGCTGGTGGCTCTGATTGGCGCCGGGCTGTTTCTGCTCAGCCTGCGCAACGCGCAGCAAACCGATCCTGGCTTCAATACTCACAATCTGGCCATGCTCTCCTTCGACCTGGGCTCGCTGAACTACGACGCTCCACGGGAAAAGGAGTTCCAGCGCCGAGCGCTGGAAACAGTGCAGACCATGCCCGGGGTGCAAGCCGCCACCCTGGCCGCGAATGTGCCCCTGTTCGGCGGAGGTTTTAGCCGCAGTGTTTTTCCGGAGGGCCAAGAGGCGAGCTCTACTAGCAACGGGGTGCTGGTCACCGTGGACCAAGTAGCCCCCGGTTACCTGCAGACCATGGGAATTCCGCTCATGCGCGGGAGGGACTTTGACCGCGCGGTGCGCGAAGACAGCCCCAAGGTCGCCATCATCAATCAGGCTGCCGCCCATCGGTTCTGGCCCAACCAGGATCCGGTAGGAAAGCGGTTCAAATTCTATGGCGAAAACGAGTGGGTGCAGGTGATCGGAGTGGCCCATGATGCCAAGTACGTCAGCCTGGGCGAAGATCCCAATCCTTACATGTACCTGCCGCTGATTCAGAATCCCAGCCCGGCAATTACGCTGTTCTTCCGCACCGGTTCGGATCCCGGCAACCTGCTGGGGGCCGTGCGCAAACAGGTGCAGGCGCTCGACCCCAATCTTCCCCTGACCAATGTCTGGCCCATTGGCGAAGTCATTATGCAGGCGCTGTGGGCGGCGCGCTTCGGGGCTGGATTGCTCTCCGTATTTGCGATGATCGCGGTGCTGCTGTGCGCGGTAGGCATCTACGGGGTGGTTGGGTACACGGTGAACCTGCGGTTCCGGGAAATCGGCATCCGCCTGGCGTTGGGAGCGCAACCCAGAGATGTGCTGATAATGGTTCTGCGTCAAAGCGCCACCACCATTGGCATTGGACTGGGACTGGGCCTGGTGTCGGGCTTCATTCTGGCCCGGCTGATTGCCAACCTGCTTTATGGAGTGAGCGCGGCAACTCCCATCGCCTTTGCAGGCACGGCCCTGCTCCTGGCTATGGTGGGGCTGATAGCCAGTTGCGTACCGGCATACCGGGCGGCCCGGGTGGACCCGCGCGTGGCATTCCACTACGAGTAAGGAGCGCGGACACGCGAACAGGTACGCGTGTCCCGATCCGACCTTGGTGCGATTCACGGCCACCGCTGGGCTGCGGATGCCATGCTAGACTCTTATTTCCCTCGGGAATCAGCAGCGTTTCGTCATGCCTGTTATCCGCGTAGTCCTGCTCTGGCACATGCATCAGCCGTATTACAAAGACCTGGTGACAGGCGAATACTGCCTGCCCTGGGTGCGGCTACATGCGCTGAAGGACTACTACGGCATGGTGCGGGTGGCGGAGGAGTTTCCCGGGGTGCACCAGACGTTCAACCTGGTGCCCTCGCTGGTGGCACAGATTCAGGAATACGCCGCGGGCACGGCGCGCGATCCTTTCCTGGATCTGGCGTCGAAGCCGGCCGCGGAACTGATCCCGGAGGAGCGGCGTCGGGCGCTGCAATATCTGTTCCAGGCTAACCCGGTGCAATTGATCGGGCGCTACCCGAGGTATCGCGACCTATGGGAACGCTATCACGGGGCGGGAGAGATTCCCGCGCGAGCCGAGCGTTTTTTCCAGAACCGGGATTACACCGACCTGCAGGTGCTCTCGCAATTGGCCTGGTTCGATGAATTTTTCCTGCAGGAGCCGGAAATCGCCGCGCTGGTACACAAGGGCCATGACTACACCCGCGAAGACCAGGAGTTCGTGATCGCGGAGCAAGGCAAGTTGCTGCAGCGGGTGCTGCCGGAATACATGGCCGCGGCGCGCAGTGGGGTAGTGGAGCTTTCTACGTCGCCCTTCTACCATCCCATTCTGCCGCTGGTTTGCGACACCGCCATGGGCTCCGTGTCGAGCCCGGGAAGGCCATTGCCACAAGCCAGATTTCAGCATCCGGAAGACTCCAGCGAGCAGCTGCGGCGCGGCCTGGAGTTGCACGACAAAGTGTTTGGCAGCCGGCCGCGCGGGGTGTGGCCTTCGGAGGGCAGCGTTTCCGAGCAGGTGCTCGCCCTGGCGCACGAGCAAGGCGTTCAGTGGATGGCCACTGACGAAGGCGTGCTGGGGCGCTCGCTGGACTTCAACTTCGCGCGCGACGGCAGCGGCAAACTGCCGGAACACGCAGCCGAGAAGCTGTACACCATCTACCGCTATGGAAAAGACAATGCGGGGATGCACCTGTTTTTCCGTGACCACACGCTTTCGGACCTAATCGGCTTTGTGTACTCCAGCATGCCCGCCAAGGATGCTGCAGAACACTTAATCAAAAACATCAAGGAATCGGCCAGACCTGTTCTTGCGCAAGGAAAGGATGCGGTGGTCGCCATCATCCTCGATGGCGAGAACGCGTGGGAATATTATCCGCAGTCGGGACGCGAGTTCCTGCGCCGTTTTTATTCCGCTCTGCAGAAGGATTCCGAACTGGAAGCGGTGACCGCTTCGGAAGCCATTGCGCGGCAGACAGATTTCGGGAAATTGGAGTCGCTGGTGCCGGGCTCGTGGATCAACGCCAATTTCGACATCTGGATTGGAGCGCCGGAGGATAACCGCTCCTGGGACTACCTTTCTGCGGCGCACGATTTCTTCGGGGATCACGCTCCCCACGTGGAGCCGGGCAAGCGCGAGTTGGCCTACGAGGAGCTGCTGATTGCCGAGGGCAGCGATTGGAACTGGTGGTACGGTCCCGAACACCATTCGGTGAACGACCGCGAATTCGATGAGCTTTACCGCAAGCACCTGGCCAATGTGTACCAGGCGCTGGGGGCGGCGCCGCCGGAGCATCTGGCTCATCCCATCTATTCGGGCGTGGGGCGCCCGGTTTATGTGCCGCAGACCGCGTATATCCATCCCCGCATTGAAGGCGACCTGGTGCGCTACTTCGCCTGGCTGGGAGCGGCCATGTACACGGCCGACCGGCGCTCGGGCTCCATGCACGGCAAGCGGTTCGTGCTGGATGCGGTGTACGCCGGCATTGACGAGCAGTACCTCTATGGGCGCATGGACTTCGCGGGCAAGCCGCCGGAAGAGCGCTGCGAAATTCTGGTGAATCTGGAAGTGTGGCTGGAAGAGGCGAAGCAGCCGGGTCGCACGCTGTGCCTGGACATCGCCTGCCAACAGGGGGCGATTGCCGCGTGGCACCTGCGGGAGACGGCGACGGGGGAAGTGGTGGCCGGGTCGGGGCAGGGATCGACCGGAGCCGAGCTGGTGCTGCGCAAGAATTTTGAATTCAAGCTGCCGCTGCAGTGGGTTGTTCCGCAATTCGCGGCAGCCAAGAACGGCGGCTCAGGCGCCGGCAGCAAGCTGCGAGTGCGCTTCAGCCTGTGGCGCGATCGCCTGCCCATTGATGCGCTGCCGCTGGAAGGATGGATCGAGTTGTACCTGCTCAATGAGGCGGAACTGGCAGCATTTGCGTTTGCGCAATAAACGATGAACGCAGGGGCCGCAGGGAGGACCGGGAGTCGGTAGTCGGCAAGAAATTCTCAGCTCGAAAGTTGTTGTCTGCTTGTGACTACCGACTCGCGACTCTCATCATTCTGCGCCGCTGAAGCTGCCAGCCGGCCCAACCGTCGTGGGCCGGCTTACTTCAAAAATCAGCACCGTGCCTGCAGCCAGGGTGGCGGAGCGGTGCTTGTAGAGCCAGTGTGCCATGGTCGCGCCCGCGCCCACTCCTGCCCCGATCAGGCCTCCCTCGGCGCCGCCAATCAACGCGCCCATCAGCAGGCCAGCGCCGCCGCCAACTGCGGTTTCGCGGGTGTCGTGCCGGTCATGACCGCTGCCCTTGAACTGGCCTTCTTCATTCACGTCGGAACCGTCACGCAGGCTGGTGTCCACCAGCACGGCGCTGAGCGCGTACTTGGCGCCGTTCGGCAGGGTGACACTATCGGGATGCAGGCCGATGGTGGGCTTGCCGGCAATGCGCCGCGGTTCGTTGATCCTGGTGACATGGCCGATGACCGTGGAGCCGGCGGGAATCACGATTTTTCCAGATTCCATGACCGGTTGCGTCACGGTGCCCCAGAACTGATCGCCCGTCTTGTTCATGAAGGTGGCGAGCGTGCTTTGCAATTTCATGTAAACCGGGGTGCCGGGCGAGAGTGTGGATTGCGCCATCGCGGGCAGGGCGAGCAACGTAGTGGAAAGCAGCAACGTCAGTCTTTTTTTCATGGGTGCCTCCATTCAGTACTTCAGTACCTGGTACTCAGTTGAAGGTTGAGTGACGGCAAACCTTGCTCATCCGGAGCGCTGCATGTTGCCGAGCACGTCAAGAACCTGCTCCGTCGGCGCGCGGTCGGCCTGGCCATCACCACGATAAATAAAACGGATCACACCGCCGCGGTCTAGGACCAGGGTGGCGGGATGCGCGATGTTGAAAGCGTCCATGCCCATGCGGTGATACAGGCCGAAAGCCTTGGTCACGCTGCGGTCTTCATCCAGCAGAAAAGGGAAGGAGACCGGATGCTCCAGCAGGTATTTCTCCGGCTTAAAAAATCCTTCGCGTTTTTCCGCCGCGACATAGAGCAAGTCGGCACCGGCGCCGCGGATGCGATCTTTGAGTGACTCGAACTGAGTCATGCGCTTCACGCAGTTCGGTCACCAGGTACCACGCAAAAATTCCAGGATCACCGGGCCGCGCTGCCATAGCGCCGCAAGCGAAAAACTTTCTTTCCTATTGGCGGCAGAGAGCGTGAAATCGGGCGCCCGGTCGCCAACGGCAAGAGTTTCCGTTCGGTCCTGCATCCTGTTTGGACTCTAGCCCATGGTTTTGTTGGCGAACAATAACCAAGGGAGTACTCAGTGGCCAGTGGCTTAGCCGTGAAGGGAGTTGTCGCGCGTGCGAGATGCTTCGGACCTCAAAGTCCCCAGCATGACGCCTTCATTCGAACCGCATGACGCCTCCGCGTGGAAGCGAGTTCGCGGCGGAGCGAGGCGCCAAAATTGAGGCGAACTGGGTTCGCCCGCACGTGTGCCGGTGCACGGTTGATATAATTTCTGGTTCGGCTGTTGAGTGCGAGTGTTCCAGTGGACGGCAGAGCGTCGTCACTTCGAGCAATTCTGGATACCAGGTACTCGTTCCAAGATCTCTTCTAGGCCAAGCTTTCGAATTTATTCTGTGAGGCATCATGACGAAAATCCAGCAAGTACATGCGCGCGAAATCCTTGATTCGCGCGGCAATCCCACCGTAGAAGCAGAAGTAAAGCTTGAAGGCGGCGCGAAAGGCAGGGCGGCGGTGCCTAGCGGCGCTTCTACGGGCCAGCACGAGGCGGTAGAGCTGCGCGATGGCGACAAGAAGCGCTACGTGGGCAAAGGCGTGCTCAAAGCGGTGGAGCACGTGAACGGCGAGATCGCCGATGCCCTGGTAGACATGGATGCTGCCGACCAGAGTGGGCTTGATCAGAAAATGATTGAGTTGGACGGCACGGAGAACAAGTCGCGATTGGGGGCCAACGCACTGCTGGCGGTTTCCATGGCGGCGGCGCGGGCCGCGGCCAATGCGCACCGGCTCCCGCTCTATCGTTATCTGGGCGGACTGGGCGCGAGCCTGCTGCCCGTGCCCATGATGAACATCCTGAACGGCGGCGCTCACGCCGACAACAACGTGGACTTCCAGGAATTCATGGCCATGCCGGTAGGCGCGCCTTCATTTTCTGAGGCGTTACGCTGGGGCGTGGAAGTTTTCCACACCTTAAAGGGAGTGTTGAAGAAGCGCGGCTATAACACGGCAGTTGGGGATGAAGGCGGTTTCGCGCCTTCGGTGAAATCGAACGTGGAGGCGATCGAGGTAGTCCTGGAGGCCATCAATGCGGCCGGCTATAAGCCGGGTGCGCAGGTGGCGATCGCGCTTGACCCCGCGGCCAGCGAGCTCTACCAGGACGGCAAGTACGTTTTCAAAAAATCAGACAAGTCGGCGAAGAGCTCCGAGGAGATGGTGCGCTACTGGAGCGAGTGGGTGCGGCAGTATCCCATCGTGTCGCTGGAGGATGGGCTGGCCGAAGATGACTGGAAGGGCTGGCAGATGTTGACCCAGGAAATGGGCGGACGCATCCAGTTGGTGGGCGATGATATTTTCGTGACGAATATTAAGCGGCTGCGGCAGGGCATCGAGCAGAATGTGGGTAATTCCATTCTCGTTAAGCTCAACCAGATCGGCACGGTGAGCGAGACCCTGGATGCAGTGGACCTGGCGCGGCGCAACGGGTACACCGCGGTGATTTCGCATCGTTCCGGAGAAACCGAAGACACGTTCATCGCCGATTTTGCCGTGGCCACGGCGGCCGGGCAAATCAAGACGGGGTCGGCCTCGCGTACTGATCGCGTGGCCAAGTACAACCAGCTGTTGCGCATTGAAGAAGAGCTGGGCGACGGGGCGAGGTTCCTGGGGCTGAAGGCGCTGAATTATCACGGGGAGCTGGCAGGGAAGGCGCGGGCGTAGGCGAATGGCGGCATTAGTGGCTTTCGGATTCTTGTAGTATGGCTCATTGTCGAAGTCGTGCACGCTGTAGGAAATCACGAACAACTGCTCCCGCAAGCACGTGATTAGCGGCTGGATTGAATTCCATGAGGATCCTCAGGCACTGTGCCGTCCCTCCGGGACTCGAGCCTACTGTATGGGACGCCGACCCAGGACTTCCGTCCTGGGCTTTACCATGCTGCCCCTCCGGGGCTGATCCGCATTCGGTTTCTCGGTGTCCCCTGGTGAAAGTGGTATTGGTGAATAGGAATGCGGAATAGACCTAAACCACTCATTCTCGTCATCCTCGACGGCTGGGGTTACCGCGCGGAAACCAAGGCCAACGCCATCGCGCTGGCGCGCAAGCCCACTTACGACCGGCTGCTGCGCGAATATCCCAACACGCTTATCCACACCAGCGGGCGTGTTGTCGGGTTGCCTGAAGGGCAGATGGGCAACAGCGAAGTCGGCCATCTCAATATGGGCGCCGGCCGCATCGTGCATATGGACATTACCCGGCTGGACTTGATGATCCAGAACGGCGAATTCTTTTCCGACCCCACCCTGCTGGGCGCGATGAAGCACGCACGCAGCGGCGGGCGGCGGCTGCACCTGTTTGGGCTGCTTTCCGACGGCGGAGTGCACTCCCACCAGAACCACCTCTACGCGCTGCTGAAAATGGCCAAGCAGAGCGGCGTGGACCGCGTATTTGTGCACGCGTTCATGGATGGCCGAGACACCCTGCCGACCAGCGGTGCCGGATATCTCGAGCAATTGCAGCAGAGAATGCGGGAGTACAATTCGGGCAAAATCGCCAGCATCAGCGGGCGCTACTACGCCATGGACCGTGACCGGCGATGGCCGCGCATTGCTAAGGCGTTCAACGTCATGGCGCAGGGCAATGGCGAAGCCGCGCGCTACGTGGACGCGGTGCAAGGCGTGAAGGACTCCTACAACAAGGACGTGACGGACGAGTTCATTGTGCCTTTCGTTTGCACGGATAACCGGGGCGAGCCGCTGGCGACGATCCGCAACGAGGACGCCTGCATCTGCTTCAATTTCCGCGCCGACCGGGCGCGGCAGATCACCCGGGCCTTGGCGCGCAACAGCGGGCTGAATGCGCAGCAGGGAAGCGATCTTCCCGATGCCGCGGGCCTGGACGCGGAAATTCCGCGGGGGCGCGTGCCCAAGAACCTGCACTACGTGTGCATGACGCGCTACGACAAACAGTTCGCTTTGCCGGTGGTGCTGCCGCCGGAGCCACTCAGCAACATTCTCGCCAACGTCATGGCCAACCTGAACCTGCGCAACCTGCGGGTGGCGGAAACAGAGAAGTACGCGCACGTCACGTATTTCTTCAATGGAGGGGTGGAGCAGCCTTTTACCGGCGAAGAACGCGTTCTGGTGCCCTCGCCCAAGGTGGCCACCTACGACCTGAAGCCGGAGATGAATGCCCAAGGCATTGCCGCCGAAGTGGTAAAGGCGGTGGAGAAAGGCGCTTTCGATGTAATGATTGTAAACTTCGCCAACGCCGACATGGTGGGACACTCCGGCCAAATTGAACCGACGGTGAAAGCCGTGGAAACCGTGGACGCCTGCCTGGCGGAGATCGAGCGTGCGGTGCGGCAGCGGGGCGGAGCCATAATTGTCACCGCCGACCACGGCAATGCGGAGCTGATGATTGACCCGGCCACCGGAGGCCCGCACACCGCCCATACCACTAATCCCGTGCCCTTGATTTTGGTGAGTGGCGAAGACAAAAAAGTTTCGCTGCGCTCAGATGGCTCGCTGCGCGACATTTCGCCGACGATTCTAGGCCTTCTGGGAATTGACCAGCCCAAGGACATGACCGGGCACGACCTGCGCCAGGGGCTGGGCACGGCGGAAAAGAAATAATCAAAAAAATGGAGCGGGCAGGCTGCCAGGAGGGCTGGCGCCGTACCCGCTCAGCACTTGCGGAGAAAATCCGAGACTTTCTTGTCGCTAGCTGATGGAGCTGGCAGTCTCGGAGAACACGGTGTTGGCGTTGGAGCCAATCAGTCGGATGGTGCCAACCACGATGACCAGGATGACGGCCAGCATTACCGCGTATTCGGCAATGTCCTGACCTTCATCGTTCAACCACATGCTGCGAATCAGATTCACCATTGTTATCCTCCGTGCAAAAGTTTTAAGAGGGGGAGGCTTACAAAAGCGTCGCAGGCGGTTGACTCCTGGGCAGCTCAGCCCGAACGGGAAAGAGCGCCGCCGGCAAGATCTTATTTCAGCTTTTTGCGCAGCCGCCGAACTTCCACGAAGGTCAGGGCTGTCGTCATGCAGACCACGCTGGCGAACAGAACTTCCAAGCCGAACATTGTTTGCATTGCGTCGTCCTCCTCTAGGCGGCCAGAGAACGAAGCTCGTTCGCTGCCCACGCGTGTAACTATGGGGCCGGGCAGCCGGAAGGTAAACATTACCTTCGTCCAACTGCAAAGCGGGCGTTCTCCAAGTGATTACCAGCGGGAGTACAGGAGATTACGAACGCGCAAACCGGCGTCAAATAAGGTGTTTAGCGGATGTCGTGTGGCAGGGATGGTCGGAGTTGTGGTTCGGCAGCGGCTAAAGCCGCTTTCCGGAAGAGCTGTATCGGCACGGCTGAAGCCGTGCCCTGATACGGATCTTCATACGAATCTGCGGTGCTGGGCAACACGGCCAGCGTGCTGGGCAAAACGGGCAGCGTGCTGGGGCTGAAGCTTTACTGGGCCGGGCACCGCGGCTTACAAGTGGCAGCTGCTTAGGCCCTTCTTCTCCAAATAACGCTGGTGGTATTCCTCAGCGCGATAAAAGGTTGTGGCAGGCACAATCTCGGTAACAATGGGCTGGCGGAAACGCGCCTGCCGGCGTTCGCGGGAAGCGCGGGCCGCTTTCTCCTGTTCGGGAGAGTGGAAAAAGATGGCAGAGCGGTACTGGGTGCCGAAGTCGGGACCTTGGCGGTTGGGCGTGGTCGGGTCGTGCATCTCCCAGAAATGGTCGAGCAACTGGTCGTAAGAAATTTTGGCGGGATCAAAGCTGACTTCGAGAGCCTCGGCGTGGCCGGTGCGGTCCGTACATACATCGTGATAAGTGGGGTTGGCCATGCTACCTCCGGTATATCCAACTGCCGTATCCAGAACTCCCGGCAAAGCGCGGAAGGAGGCTTCCACTCCCCAGAAACAACCGGCGGCGAAGGTGGCGTGTTCCATGACAAATCCCCTAAGGAGTTTGATTCAATTCAGCCGAGGAAGATGCGAACCGGCGCGAGTTTCAAGCTGGGCTCAGAAGCAGGAATTTGCAACCTGAAACGTGAAACCGAAACTGCCTTCATTGCGTCATGTGGATAGCCAGCTGCTTCTCCTGTGGAGTCATCTGGTTCCACAACATTTCCAAATCGTGCGAGATATAGGAGTTGTTGGGCTGCTGGCGCAAAGCCAGAGCAAACCAACGATAGGCGATGGCCCGGTCCAGGGGAACACAGTGGCCGGTGGCGTAAAGGCCGCCTAAGGTGCTCTTGGCCTGGACGCTGCGGTTGTCGGACGCCTCGCGCAGATAGCTTAGGGCGCGATCGCAGCTCTGAGGAACGCCGGCACCGTTGAGATATCTTTGAGCGTCCGCGAGCAGGACGGCGTTCTGTTCGTCGAGAGAAGGCGCAGCCGGCGCGGTTTCCGCGCGACGCGTTCGGGTTTTGGCCGACGGGCTGGGCGGTTTGGCTATGGCTGCCGTCTCCTTAAGAGCGGCGGGCGGGGGCACGTTCTGCTTGGCCGCCGCATTTTGAATTTCAGTGGAACTGGGGGGCGGAGCCACCGCTGCCCCGGCGTTCGGGGCTGATCCGGTGGAATCGGCGCTACCCGCGGCGGGCGGCGGAGTTGGTGCGTTGGTGTTCTCGGCGGCGCCGGGGTTGGCGTTGGGAGCGACCGCGGCCGCTTCCTGCCTTTGCTGGCCGATGCGGGCGCGCGCCTGTTGAACCAACTGGGCCAAGCGCGCGCGGCTCAGGCCGCCATGGCCGGCCTGCAGCCACACCAATCCGCCCACAGCCGCCAAAAGCACAAGGAACAAATATAGGCCCCAATGGCTGCTGGAAGGCTCGTCATCCAACAGGTAGCTGCTGCTCAGGTCGGGTTCATCGCTCAGGCCCAAAAAGGAAGGGCCATGAATGGTCCGTTCGGGCTCAAACTCAGGTTCCGCGTCGGTGAGAGGGGGCTCCGAGCCGTTATTTCGTGCGGCAGCCACCGGCTCGACGGGTTTGGGCTGGAGCAGGGCGGTGCCACACTTCCCGCAGAACTGATTATCGAACGGGTTTTCTCTTCCGCAATGTGGACAAAAGGTGGTTATCATAGCGCTGCAACAAGCCAGCGACGGGGCGGCGCTCCTATTATCTACCATTAGATGTGAGCTGATGAAATTAAGTTCTCCAGCAGTAGCTTGCCTTTACACTAAAGCTGGCAGCGTGTTAGTCTCGTAACTGGTTACAATAAAGACGAGAAGACAGGAGTGCGGCAGGTTCAGTGCTAGCCCGAGAGCAGAAGAAAACCCTCATTGACCAGTATGGCACGCATGCCACGGACACCGGGAGCCCGGAGGTCCAGATCGCATTGTTGAGCGAGCGAATTGGTCAGCTGACGGAACACTTTAAGACGCACAAGAAAGACCACGCTTCCAGGCGCGGTCTGCTCATGCTGGTCAGCAAGCGGCGGCGCTTGCTGGACTACCTGAAGAAATACGACTCCGAGCGATACCAGA
>Ga0075436_100000183_pt1 | contig 39280 bp, 35 predicted proteins | sample RhiMethybrSRZTD5_FD_75303 | JGI IMG/M metagenome (GOLD analysis project Ga0075436, IMG submission 75303) | Populus rhizosphere microbial communities from Tennessee, USA - Rhizosphere MetaG P. TD hybrid SRZTD5 | ecosystem: Host-associated > Plants > Roots > Rhizosphere > Soil | place: USA...
AAGGTGCCGCAGCTTTCCGAGTCGGTCGCCGAAGCGACGCTCCTCGACTGGCACAAGAAGGAAGGCGAGCCGGTCGCTCGCGACGAGAACCTGATCGACATCGAGACCGACAAGGTCGTGCTCGAGCTGCCGGCACCCGCCGACGGCGTGCTCGTCAGGATCATGAAGAAGGCACGCGAATCGGTAGGCTCGGGCGACGTTATCGCGCAGATCGACACCGAAGCGAAGGCAAGCGCCTCCCCGGCAACCGCAAAGAAAGAAGCACCCGCAGAGAAGCCAAAGGTCGCGCAGGCGCCGGTGATGCCGTCGGCGCAGAAGATTGCCGCTGAGCGCGGCGTGGATCCGTCCAAGGTGCAAGGCACCGGGCGCGACGGCCGCGTGACGAAAGGCGATGTGCTGGAGGCGGCGAAAGCACCGCCACAGCCGCAACCGCGAGCGTCGCTGCAGCAGCCGACGCCGCCGATCAACCTCGATCAATTGCTCGCCGGGCGCCCGGAGCAGCGCGTGCCGATGTCGCGCCTGCGCCAGCGTGTCGCCGAGCGCCTGGTGCAGTCGCAGTCGAGCGCCGCGATCCTCACCACGTTCAACGAAGTGAACATGCAGCCCGTGGTGGAGATGCGCAAGAAATACCAGGAGCGCTTCGAGAAGGAACACGGCACGCGCCTTGGCTTCATGTCGTTCTTCATCAAGGCGGCGCTGCACGCGCTCAAGCGCTTCCCGGTCGTCAACGCCTCGATCGACGGCACCGACATCGTCTACCACGGCTACTTCGACATCGGCGTCGCGGTGGGCAGCCCGCGCGGGCTGGTGGTGCCGATCCTGCGCGATGCCGACCGCATGAGCTTCGCCGAAATCGAGAAGAAGATCGGCGACTTCGGCAAGCGCGCGCAGGACGGCAAGCTGACGCTTGAAGAGCTGGCCGGCGGCACCTTTTCCATATCGAACGGCGGTGTCTTCGGCTCGATGCTGTCCACGCCCATCATCAACCCGCCGCAGTCGGCCATCCTCGGCGTGCACGCGACCAAGGACCGCGCGGTGGTGGAGAACGGCCAGGTCGTGGTGCGGCCGATGAACTACCTCGCGCTTTCCTACGACCATCGCATCATCGACGGCCGCGAGGCGGTGCTCTTCCTCGTCGCGATCAAGGATGCGCTCGAGGACCCGGCGCGGCTCGTCCTGGAAATATAGGAAGACGCCACGATGGACGCTTTCGATGTGGTGGTGATCGGGGGCGGCCCCGGCGGCTATGTCGCGGCGATCCGCGCCGCGCAACTCGGCCTGAAGACCGCGTGCGTCGATGACTGGCAGGGGGCCGATGGCAAGCCCGCGCTCGGCGGCACCTGCACCAATGTCGGCTGCATCCCCTCCAAGGCGCTCCTGCAGTCCTCCGAGTACTACGAGCAGGCGGCGCACCAGTTCGCCGACCATGGCGTCAAGATCAAAGGGCTGGACCTCGACCTCGGCCAGATGCTCAAGCGGAAGCTTGGCGTCGTGAAGGCGAGCAATGACGGCGTCGCGTACCTCTTCCGCAAGAACAAGATCCAGTTCTTCCACGGCCGCGGCGCCTTCGGCAAGTCACCTTCGGAAGTAATCGTGGGCGGCCAAAGCCTGCAGGCGAAGCACGTCATCGTCGCGACCGGCTCCAATCCGCGTGCGCTGCCGGGCGCGCCCTTCGACGAGAAGCTCGTCCTCAGCAACACGGGCGCGCTCGCCATGGCGGAGGTGCCCAAGCGCCTGGGCGTCATCGGCGCCGGCGTCATCGGGCTCGAAATGGGCAGCGTCTGGCGCCGGCTCGGCGCGCAGGTCACGATCCTCGAAGCGCTGCCTGCGTTCCTCGGTGCGGCCGACGAGCAGATCGCGCGCGAGGCAGCGAAGATCTTCGCCAAGCAGGGCCTCGCGATCGAGCTCGGCGTGACGATCGCCAACGTGACGCCGGGCAGGAAGGGCGTGAGCGTCGAGTACGCGGCGGCGGACAAAAGCGCGAAGACCCTCGAATGCGACCGGCTCATCGTCTCGATCGGCCGCGTGCCGAACACGCAAGGGCTCAATGCCGCGGCCGTCGGGCTCAAGCTCGATGAGCGCGGCTTCGTGGCGGTGGACGGGGACTGCCGCACGAATCTGCCAAACGTATGGGCCATCGGCGACGTGGTGCGCGGGCCGATGCTCGCGCACAAAGCGGAAGAAGAGGGCGTCGCAGTCGCGGAGCGCATCGTCGGCCAGAAACCGCATGTCGACTTCAACACCGTGCCCTGGGTGATCTACACGACGCCCGAGATCGCCTGGGTCGGCGAGACCGAGCAGCAGCTCAAGGCGCGCGGCGCCGATTACCGCGCCGGCACCTTCCCGTTCATGGCGAACGCCCGGGCGCGCGCGCTCGGCGATGCGGCTGGGCTCGTCAAGTTCCTTGCCGACGCAAGCACGGACCGCATCCTCGGCGTGCACGTCATCGGCCCGTTCGCCGGCGAGCTCATCGCCGAGGCGGTGGTGGCGATGGAGTTCGGCGCCGCCGCGGAGGACATCGGCATGATCTGCCATGCCCATCCGTCGCTCTCGGAGGCGATGAAGGACGCGGCCCTCGCCGTCGACAAGCGCGCGATCAACGTATGAAGCGCGTCGTGCTGCTATTTATCGGGGCGCTTGCCGGCTGCACCTCCGCGCCGACGCAGTACGCCACCCTCAGCGATCACGTGATCTCGCTGCACGCGGGCGACCTCGAAGCGGCCGGCATTGCCTTCGTCACGCCGGCGAGCATCACGGGCCAGGAGCAGGAAAAGCAGGCTGTTGCGCTCACGTTCACGGACGCGCTACGTGGGCGAGCTGAACCTCCAGGGCTTCACCCAGAGCTCGAAGAAACGGCTCGGCGTGCTCGGCTTTCGCCTGATCGACACACAGCTCGGCGACGTACGCCTCTACTTCCAGATCTGGGACAGCCGTGACGGCAGCCTTGCCTGGGAGGGCATGCAGGAGCTGCGCATCGCCGTCGACACGACGAAGGAGCAACCGGTGACGCTGCGCGCGCTGCTCGAGCGCACGGCGCACGATCTCGTCGCCAAGGTTCCGTGACGCCCGATGTCGTCACTCTCTATGAGCAAAGCCTCGCGCAGCGCGGATTCGTCTCCGACCCGGCGCAGTGGCGCGCGGTAGAGCGGCTGCAGCGGCTCTACGAGGAGTGGAGCGCCTACAAGGCGCGGCGCAGCAGCGCGCTCAAGCGCCTGCTCGTGCATCCCGACCTGCCGAAGGGCGTTTACCTCTGGGGTCCGGTCGGACGCGGCAAGAGCTTCCTCATGGACGCGTTCTACCGCTGCGTGCCGCTCGTCCGCAAGCGCCGCGTGCATTTCCATCATTTCATGCGCGAGATCCATCGCGAGCTCGACGAGCTGCGCGGCACCGAGGACCCGCTCGCCGCGGTCGCCGAGCGCACGGCGCGGCGCTACCGGTTGATCTGCTTCGACGAGTTCCACGTCTCGGACATCGCCGATGCGATGATCCTCGGCCGCTTCCTCGAGCAGGCGATGGACCGCGGCGTCGAGTTCGTCATGACGTCGAATTACCAGCCGGACAACCTCTATCCGAACGGCCTGCAGCGCGAGCGCTTCCTGCCGACGATCGAGCTCATCAAGCGCCGCCTCGACGTCGTTGCGGTCGACAACGGCACCGACTACCGGCGCCTGAAGATGGAGCGCCTGAAGGTGTACCACGTCGGCTCGGATGCGCCGCTCGCGCAGATCTTCGCCGAGCTGCGCGATGTCGAGGAGGAAAGACATCCCCTCGACGTCGAAGGTCGCACGATTGCATACCGTAAGCGCGCGGGCGGCCTCGTCTGGTTCGATTTCGAAGTGCTCTGCGGCGGTCCGCGCTCGTATGCGGACTACGTCGATCTCGCCCGGCGCTTCCATACGGTGATGCTCTCGGGCGTGCCGCGCATGTCGCCGAAAGATTCGGACGCCGCGCGACGCTTCACCTGGCTCGTCGACGTCTTCTACGACGACCGCGTCAACCTCATCATTTCGGCCGAAGCCGAGCCCGACCAGCTCTTCACGGCGGGAGAGCAGGCGGCCGAATTCCAGCGCACCGTGAGCCGACTCTACGAGATGCAGACGGTCGAATACCTGCAACAGGAACGAAGGAGGGCAGCCGCATGAGAGCCGCGTTTCTCGCCGCCATCGTGTTCTGGAGCGCGCTCGCGGCCGCGCAGTATCCGGCGAAGCCCATCCGCATCATCGTGCCCGTCGCCGCGGGGGGCAACCAGGAGATCACCATCCGCGCGGTCGCCGAGGAAATGTCGAAGACGCTCGGGCAGCCGCTCATCATCGAGGCGCGCCCGAGCGCGAGTGCGCTCCTCGGTACGCAGCTCGTCGCGCGCTCGGCGCCGGATGGCTACACCGTATTGTCGGTGTCGACCACCTTTGCGCGCGCGGCGACGCTCGTGCCGGCCGCGGGCTACGACCCGGTGCGCGACTTCGCGGCGGTGAGCCTCGTGTCGCGCATCCCGCAAATCCTGGTGGTGAATCCGTCGCTGCCCGCCCATTCCGTGCCCGAACTCATCGCGCTCGCGAAAGCCAAGCCCGGTGAGCTCGCGTACGCGAGCTCCGGCATCGGCTCTACCGGGCACATCGCCGCCGAGCTCTTCAGCCGCCGGGCCGGCATTCGCATGCTGCACGTGCCTTACAAGGGCAATGCGCAGTCACTCGCGGATGTGCTCGGCGGTCAGGTGCCGCTCATGTTCGATCAGATGAGCACCTCGCTCGCGCACGTGAAGGCGGGGCGCCTGCGCGCGCTCGGCGTGACGAGCCGCGCGCGCTCGCCGCTCGTGCCCGATGTGCCGACGATCGAGGAGCAAGGGCTTGCCGGGTTCGAGGACGTGACCTGGACGGCGCTCATGGCGCCGGCCGGGACGCCGCGCAACGTGCTCGAGCGCCTGCGAAGCGCCGTCGCGACGGCAGTCGTCGCGCCCGAGCTGCGCAGCCGCTTCCTTGAGCGCGCGATCGAGCTGCAGGCGAGCGCGTCGCTCGAGGAGTTCGCCGCCTTCGTGAAGCACGAAGTCGCTGCCTTCGCGCAGCTCGCGCGCGAGGCGAACCTCAAGGCGGAATAGCTACTGCCAGTACGGCGGGAAGGCGGAGTTCCGCTGCTCGGCTTCGAGCAGCCGCAGCATCGCCGGCCATTCCAGGATGCCGTAGGGCCGGCGCGTCCCGGGCTGATACAGGTGCGCGGTCTTCGCCAACACGTCGCGCGAAGGCATGACCAGATCGGTGGGCGCCGCCATCGCATCGACCTGCGTGCGGCACGAAAGCTCGAGCTGGTACATGGTGTTGAACGCTTCGGGAACGCTCGGCCCGCACGTGAGCAAGCCGTGCGAGCGCAGGATCATCGCGTTATGCGCGCCGAGATCGCGCACGAGGCGCGCCTGCTCGGCGAGATCGATCGCAGGTCCTTCGTAGTCGTGATAGCCGATGTGCCCCTCGAAGCGAATCGAGGTCTGGCTGATCGGCAGCAGCGCGCATTGCATGGCGGCGACCGCCATGCCTGCGCGCGTGTGCGTATGGATAACGCAACGCACGTCTGCGCGCGCGCGATGGATCGCGCCATGGATGACATAGCCGGCCTTGTTCACGTAGTAGTCGGTATCCGGCTTCCAGATCACGTTGCCGTCGAGATCGATCTTCGCGAGGCTCGACGCCGTGATTTCCTTGTAGAGCAGGCCGTACAAATTGATCAGGATGTGGTGCTGCGCGCCGGGCACCCGCGCCGTGATGTGGTTGTACGTGAGGTCCGTCATGCCGTAGTAATCGACCAGGCGGTAGCACGCGGCGAGATCGACGCGGGCCTGCCACTCTTCGGCGCTCACTTCGTCGCGGATCGTGCGAAAGTTGGTGCGGTAGTTCGGTAATTTGTCCATGGCCGGTGCAAGAATATAGCGATGAAGCTCCTTTTGGCGATCGTGCTGGCGCTCGGTGCCGCGGCGGCGCAGGCGCAAGCCTACCCCGCCAAGCCGGTACGGCTGGTCATTCCGTTCCCGCCGGGTGGGTCGAACGACGTCGTCGGTCGCGTGGTCGCCGCGCAGCTCTCGGAGCGCCTGGGCGAGTCCGTGCTCGTGGACAACCGCGGCGGCGGCGGTGGCACCATCGGCATGAACGCGGCGGCCAAGGCGCCGGCCGATGGCTACACGTTGCTCTTTGTCTCCGTGGGTTTCCCGGTGAGCATCGCGCTCGGCCAGCTACCGAAGGAATCATTGGAATGGTTCGTGCCGGTTGCGCCGGTGGGCACCGGGCCGAGCCTGCTCGTCGTGCCGACTTCGCTGCCGGTAAAGTCGCTGCAGGATCTTGTCGCTCTCGCCAAGCGCAAGCCGGGTGAGCTGAACGCCGGCGCTGCCGGCGTGGGCAGCTTCCAGCACCTTGCCACGGAGCTCTTCAGGCTGCAGGCGGGCATCGACATCGTCATCGTGCAGTACAAGGGCGGCGGACCGGCGCTCACCGACACGATGGCAGGCCAGGTACAGATGAACATCGGCAGCGCCGTGCAGAACGTGCCGCAGGTGCGCTCGGGGAAGCTCAAGGCGCTCGGCGTCGGCGGGCCGCATCGCCTGGAGGCACTGCCCGATGTGCCGACGTTCGCCGAGGCGGGCCTTCCGGGCGCTGAAGCCACCAACTGGTGGGGAATCGTGGCGCCGGCCGGCACGCCGGCGGCGGTGCTCGATCGCCTGCAGCGCGACGTTGCCGCGATCCTCGAGGCGCCGGAGACGCAGAAGCGCTTCCAGCACGAGGGCGTCGACGTGTTGCGCATGACGCGCGAGCAGTTCGGGCAGCATATTGCTGCCGAGACGACGAAGTGGACCCAGGTGGTGAAGCAGGCGGGCATCAAGGCGGAATAGAAAGGCATCCATGGAACGCTTCAAGGCTTTCAAGCTCACCGAGACCCCGGACAAGAAGATCCGCGCCGAATTCGCCGACTACTCGCTCGATCAGCTCGACCCGGGCGACGTGGTGGTGCGGGTGGCGTACTCCGACGTCAACTACAAGGACGCGCTCGCCGTCACGGGCAAGGGGAAGATCCTGCGCCGGCCCTCTACCATCGGCGGCATCGACTTCGCCGGCACGGTGACCTCGTCGACGAATCCGCGCTGGAAGAAAGGCGACGCGGTGCTCACGACGGGCGGCGAATACATCGGTGTCTCGCACGACGGCGGCTATTCGCCCTATGCGCGCGTGAAGGGCGAATGGATCGCGCCGGTGCCGCAGGGGCTCTCGCTCTGGGAAGCGATGGCGTTCGGCACCGCCGGGTACACCGCCGGCATCGCTGTGCATCGCATGGAGCACAACGGCCTAAAGCCCGCCAACGGCCCGGTGCTCGTCAATGGTGCGACGGGCGGTGTCGGCTCGATGGCGATCGCGATGCTCGCGAAGCTCGGCTACGAGGTCGTGGCACTGACCGGCAAGGAAAGCGAGCGGGACTGGCTCAAGCGCCTCGGCGCGGCGGACGTGATGCTGCGGCGGGACGTCAACCTCGAGAAGATCCGGCCGCTCGACAAGGCGACGTGGGCCGGCGCGGTCGACAACCTCGGCGGTGAGACGCTCGCCTGGATCGCGAGCACCATGAAGGAGAACGGCGTCATCGCTTCGGTCGGGCTCGCGGCGAGCTTCAACCTCAACACCACGGTGATGCCGTTCATCCTGCGCGGCGCGAGCCTGCTCGGCATCAATTCGGGCGAGAGCTCGCGCGACATCCGCGATCGGGTCTGGCAGCGGCTCGCGAGCGACCTCAAGCCGCCGCTACTCAAAGAGATGTGCCGCACCATTGCCTTCCGCGACCTGCCCGGCGTGTTCGAGGACTTCATCAACGCCAAGGTGAATCGCCGAATAGTGGTGGACCTCTCGGAGTAAGCCGGCTTGCCGCCCGCGACCGACCTGCCGCAGCAGCGCGTTCTGGTCGTGGACGATTCCAAGTTCGTCCGCACCACCTTCAGCACGATCCTGCGGGCCTCGTTCGAAGTGCGCGAGGCCGCGGACGGCGAGGCGGCATGGCACGCGGTGGAGAGCGACTCCTCCATCGTCATGGTGTTCACGGACCTCGACATGCCGAAGCTGAACGGCTTCGGTCTGCTCGGGCGCATCCGCGGCGCGACCGACGCGCGCATTCGCGAGCTGCCGGTGATCATCATCTCCGGCAACGAGGAAGCGGGCGCCAAGGAGCGCGCGCGACAGGCTGGCGCGAACGATTTCATCGCCAAGTCGGCGGAGGCGGCCGAAGTGCTCGCGCGACTGGACAACGTCCTGCGGCTCGTCGGCACGCGGCGCGAGCTGGAAGCAAGCAAGCAGGCGGTGGAGCAGACGGCGACGCACGATCCCGTCACCGGCACCTTCACGCCCCATTACCTGCTTCTCGAGGGCAAGAAGCAATACGCGAATGCGCGCCGGCACGCAGCCGAGCTCTCGGTCATGGCGCTGCGCATCGACACCTACGGCGAGATCGCCGCCGCAGCCGGCAAGGAAATCGCCGACGTGGTGCTCACGCGCATCGCCAAGGTGTTGGTGGAGAAGGTGCGCACCGAAGATTCGATCGCGCGCACCGCGGAGGCGAGCTTCATGGTGCTTGCGGCCGGCACCGCCGCGCCGCAGATGCTCGCGCTCGCGCAACGCCTGCAGCGCGAGCTCACCGAGGCGAAGATCACTTACCGCGGCACGCAGCTCAAGATCGGCAGCCGTTTCGGCGTCGCTTCGCTCGGCGTGGATGCGGTCGACACGGTAGAGGAGCTCTTCAGGCTCGCCGCGCAACGGCTGCAGAGCGCGCCCACTGCGCCGGCCGCGCTGCCCGCCGCGCCCTCGATCGCCGGAAAGCTGCCGCATGAGATCGAGCACGCGCTCGCCGTGCTAGAGAAGGCGGACCCCGGGCGCCTCGGCGCGGCGGCCAAGGAAGTGCTGCATCGCCTTCACGCGATCGCCAAGTTGCTCCAAAGCAAGAGTTAAACTACACCGATGCAGCGCTACCGCGAGTTCCACCGGCGCTCGATCGAGGACCGCGAAGGTTTCTGGGCCGAGCAAGCGCAGCTCATCCACTGGCAGCGCCCCTTCCGGCAGGTCCTCGACTATTCGCGGCCGCCGTTCGCGCGCTGGTTTGTCGGCGGCGAGACGAACCTCTGCCATAACGCGCTCGACCGGCACCTCGGCGCGCGCGCCGAGCAAAAGGCGCTGGTGTGGATCTCCACCGAAGTGAATGATGCGCGCACGTTCACCTACCGCGAGCTCCATGCCGAGGTGAACCGCACGGCGGCGATGATGCAGGGACTCGGCGTGAAGCGCGGCGATCGCGTGATCATCTACATGCCGATGATTCCGGAGGCGGCGTTCGCGATGCTCGCCTGCGCGCGCCTCGGCGCGATCCATTCGGTCGTGTTCGGCGGCTTCGCGGCCGCGAGCCTCGCCGCGCGCATCGACGACGCAAGACCCGCGCTCATGATCACCGCCGACGGCGGCAGCCGCATGGGCAAGGCCGTGCTCTACAAGGCCTTGGTGGACGAATCGCTCAAGGTCGCGAAGCACCCGCCGCGCAAGGTGCTCATCTTCCGCCGCGGCCTGGATGCCAATATGCCGACCGTCCCCGGGCGTGACGTGGACTGGACTGCGCTCGCCAAAGAGCACGCGGGCGCGAGCATCCCGTGCGCCTGGCTCGAAGCCAACGAGCCCTCGTACATATTGTTTACGTCGGGCACCACGGGCCGCCCGAAAGGTGTGCAGCGCGACGTCGGCGGCCACGCCGTCGCGCTTGCCGCCTCGATGAAGCACATTTTCTGCGGCGAGGCAGGCGAGACCATGTTCACCACCTCGGACATCGGCTGGGTGGTCGGGCACTCGTACATCATTTACGCGCCTCTCCTCGCGGGCATGACGACCATCATGTACGAGGGCGTGCCGATCCGGCCGGATGCCGGCGTCTGGTGGAAGATCGTGCAGGACCACAAGGTGTCCGTCATGTTTTCCGCCCCGACGGCCATCCGCGTGCTCAAGAAGCACGACGTGTCCTTCATCCGCAAGCACGACCTTGCCTCGCTCAAGCATCTCTTCCTCGCCGGCGAGCCGCTCGACGAGCCGACGCACCGGTGGATCACCGAGTCGCTCGGCCGGCCCGTGATCGATCATTACTGGCAGACCGAGACCGGCTGGCCGCTCCTCTCGGCACATCCGGGCGTGGAGCAAACGCCGCTCAAGATGGGCTCACCGAGCTTTCCCGTCTATGGCTACGACGTGCGCCTCCTGCACGAACAGACTGGGAAGCCGGTAGCCGACGGCGAGAAGGGCGTCGTGGCGATCGCGCCGCCGCTGCCGCCGGGCTGCATGTCGACGGTGTGGGGTGACGACGAGCGCTTCGTCAAAACCTATTTCAGCGACTTCAAGGGCCAGCGCATCTACTCGACGTTCGATTGGGGAATCCGCGACAAGGACGGCTATTACTTCATCCTCGGCCGGACCGACGATGTCATCAACGTCGCGGGGCACCGCCTCGGCACGCGCGAGATCGAGGAGGCGGTGAGCATGCATCCGAATGTCGCCGAGTGCGCGGTCGTCGGCGTCGCGGACGCGCTGAAAGGCCAGATGCCGCTCGCCTTCGCCGTGCTCAAGGATTCCGGCAAGCGCACCTCCGCCGAGGAAGTCATGCAGACGGTCGACCGCCAGCTCGGCGCCATCGCGCGGCCGAAGGCCGTCCATTTCGTCACCGCGCTCCCGAAAACCCGCTCGGGCAAGACCCTGCGCCGTGCGATCCAGGCCCTTGCCGAGGGCCGCGATCCGGGCGACCTTACGACCATCGAAGACCCGAACGCTCTCAGCCAGATCAAAGAGGCCCTGCACTCATGAAGCAACGACCGATGCTGACGCTCGACGACTGCAAGAAGATCTCCGCCGCCGCCGAGGCCGAAGCGAGAAAGAACAACTGGAACGTCTGCATCGCGATCCTCGATGACGGCGGACACCTGCTGCACCTCGCACGCATGGACGGCGCGACTCCGGCGAACGCGCGCATCGCGCTCGAGAAGGGCCGCACGGCCGCCGAGACGCGCCGCTCGACCGCCAACTGGCAGGAGCGCGTCGGCAAGCGGCTCGAGCTCTTGCGCATGCCGGGCGTCACGCCGGTGCAGGGCGGCCTGCCCATCGTGTTCGACGGCACCTGCGTCGGCGCAGTGGGCGTTTCGGGCGTGCAGTCGCACGAAGACGAGCAGATCGCGGCAGCGGGAATTAAAGCGCTCGGCTGAGTGTTCAGCCGGGCATCCGTTCGGTAATCCAACCCCGGGAGGAGAGACCCATGAAGCGTCTGTTGTTGGCAGGAGCGATGGCGACGTTGACCTTTGGCGCATCGGCACAGCAGCAAAGCAATCCACGCGACGCGGTGCCCGACAAGATGCCCAACGACATTCCCTACGGCGCCCCGATTTCGCTCGATCGCGCCCAGGCCGCGATCAACGCAGCGATCGCTGAATCAAAGAAGCGCGGCTGGAAGCTGAACATCGCCGTGCTGGATTCGGGCGCAAACCTGGTCGCCTTCGCGCGCATGGATGGGGCGCAGCTCGGCTCGATCCAGATTGCGGAGCACAAGGCGCGCGCCGCGGTGAAGTACCGTCGCGAGACGAAGGCCTTCGAGAGCGGCATACAGGAAGGCAACCTGCACTACCTGCTGACGCTCGACGACGTGATCGCTTCGCGCGGCGGCATCCCGATCGTGGAGAACGGCCAGATGGTCGGCGCCGTGGGCTGCTCGGGCGGCACCGGCTCGCAGGACGAAGTCGTGTGCAAGGCCGGCGCCGACGCGCTTATGAAGCGCTAGACCGGCTAGGCGCGATCTTCGCCGGTCGCGCCGAGGTACGCGCCGAGCGCCGGATCGACATTCGGCGCGAATAGCTCCGCGACGTCCATGCGACGTCGCGTGAGCTGCTGCTCGTCGAGGTACTGCACGAGCGCCTCGAGCGTCGGTCGGCTGCCCTCGATCGAATAGTCCCAGGCGACCTCGCGGCTGCGCTCGATATCGTCGGTCACCCAGGGCAGGCTCACCGTGAGGGCGTCGGTGTCGTACAGGTGCCGCTGCGCGAGGTCCCGAGCGCGCACGAACGCGCGATAAAGGTTCACCGCGAGCCATGGCTGCGCCTCGTACACCGCGCGCCGTAGCACGAGCGTGTGCATGATCGGGAAGATGCGCGTCTTGCGGTAATAAGCGAGCTCGACTTCCCGGAAGTTCGGGATCAGGCGCTTCACGGTGGTTCCGAGCCCGCGTGGAATCACCACCGACAGCAAAGCGTCGATCGCGCCGCGCTCGAGCAGCTCTTCGAGCGGCGCAGCGCCGCCGAACGCTTCCAGGCGCACGTCCTGCGGCTGGCGGATGGCGCGGATCGGCCGTCCGACGAGCCAGCTGACGTCGCTCGGCCGCACGCCGTACTCGTGCTGCAGGAAGCCGCGCGTCCACACCGCGGCCGTCATCTGATAGTCGGCGACGCCGATGCGCTTGCCTTTCAGGTCCGCGGGTGAACGAAGTGGGCAATCCATCCGCACGTAGAGCGCGTTCTGCCTGAAGACGCGCGACGGGAACACCGGGATCGCAGTGAAGCGCTCGTCTCCCTCCGAGCGCAGGATGGTGTACGAGGAGAGCGACATCTCGGAAGCGTCGAATTCCTCGTGGTTGAGCATGCGCCAGAAGGTTTCGCCGGGGCGCAGCGCGAGGTACGTGAGCTCATCGATGCCTTCGATGCGCACGCGGCCGTCGATGAGCGCCTGCGTGCGGTCGTAGCGGCCGCAGGCGAGGGTGAGTCGCACGGCTGAAGTATAGTTCGCCGTCATGCGCGTTCTGATCGCGGGCGGCGGCATCGGCGGCCTCGCCGCCGCGCTCGCCTTGCTCAGGCACGGCATCGACGTCGACGTGTACGAGCAGGCCGCGGAGCTGAAAGAGGTCGGCGCCGGCGTGCAGCTCGCCGCCAACGGCACGCGCGTGCTCTACGCGCTCGGCCTTGGTGAGGAGCTCAAAGCCCTTTCCTGCGAGGCGCAGGGCAAGGAAATCCGCCTCTGGAATACCGGGGAGACGTGGAAGCTCTTCGATCTCGGCCCGGTATCCATCGAGCGCTATGGCGCACCGTACTTCACCGTCTACCGGCCGGACCTCCTCGATGTGCTTGCCCGCGCCGTGCGCGCGGCGAAGCGCGACGCCCTGCACCTCGGCGCGCGCTGTCGCCGCTTCGTGCAGGACGATGACAGCGTCACCTTGCAGCTCGAATCCGGCGCCACAGCGCGCGGCGACGCGCTCATTGGCGCCGACGGCGTGCATTCGCGCATCCGTCAGGCGCTCTTCGGCGCGGACACGCCCGAATTCACCGGCGTCATGGCATGGCGCGGCGTCGTGCCGATGGAGCGCCTGCCCGCGCACATGGCGCGCATGGTCGGGTCCAACTGGGTCGGGCCGGGCGGGCACATCGTGCATTACCCGCTGCGCGCCGGGCGGCTCATGAACTTCGTCGGCGCGCGCGAGCGCGCGGACTGGCGCATCGAGTCCTGGAGCGCGCGCGGTACGCAGGAGGAGCTCCTCGCCGACTTTCGCGGCTGGCACGCCGACATCCAGGCGTTCATCGGGGCGATCGACGTCCCCTACAAATGGGCACTGATGGTGCGCCCGCCGCTCGAGCGCTGGACCGTTGGGCGCGTCACGCTGCTTGGCGATGCCGCGCATTCGATGCTTCCGTTCCTCGCCCAAGGCGCGGTCATGGCGATCGAGGATGGCTACGTGCTTGCGCGCTGCCTCGCGCAGCACGACGTGAAAATGGCGCTGCAGCACTACGAGGCCGCGCGCCGCGAGCGCACGCGGCGCACTGTCGAAGGCTCCGCCGCCAACATCCATCGCTTCCACAACCGCCTGCTCGCCGACCCGGACGAGGCCCGCCGCTTCGTCGATCGCGAGTGGGCGAGCCAGCGCATCGCCGATCGCTACGAATGGCTGTTCACTTACGACGCAACGAAGGTCCAGGTGTGATGGACCTCGAGCGCTTCCGCCTGCGCCGCTTCCTCGAGTCGTTGCCGCCGGAGGAGCTCGAGCGCGTAGAGCAGCCGATCGCACTCGGCGACGTGGCTGCCGTGCACGACGGCAATCCGAAAGCCGTGTGGTTCGCGAACGCCGGCGGCGCCGAGCTCGCGGCGAACGTGGCAGCGAGCCGCTCCCGCCTTGCGCTCGCCTTCGGCACCTCCACCGACCGGCTGCTCGCCGAGGTGCTTGCCCGCCTCGGCGCGCCGCAGCCGGTGGTCGAGGTGAGCGAGGCACCGGCGCAGGCCGTGGTAGAGGCCGATCCGGATCTCACGGCGCTGCCCGTGCATTTGCAACACGGCTACGACGGCGCGCCTTACATTTCCGCTTCCATGGATTTCACGCGAGATCCGGCTCGCGAAGCGACCAATGTGGGTATCCGGCGGCTCATGCTACGTGGCCGGCGTGAGGCCGGCGCCGATCTCAATGCGCCGTCCGATCTGCAGACGATCTATCGCGCCGCGGTGGCGCGCAAGGAGCGCCTGCCCATCGCGTTCGTCGTCGGCTCGCATCCCATCGATCACGTTGCAGCGGCGATGCGACTGCCGGGAGACGAGCTGGCGCTGATGGCCGCACTGCGCGCGGCGCCGCTTCCCGTGGTGAAGTGCAAGACAACCGACCTGCGCGTGCCTGCGGATGCCGAGTACGTGCTCGAGGGATATCTCGACGAGCGGGGCTACGCCGAGCCCGAGGGCCCCTATGGCGAGTTCCTGGGTTATTACGGCGCTTTGAAGACGAACCCGGTGTTCCATCTGACGGCGATCACGCGCCGCAACGACGCCGTCTTCCAGTCGGCAACCATCAGCGGCCGCATGCTCGCGCGCACGGACACGGCGCAGCTGAATGCCATCCGGGTGGAAGTGTCCGTGTGGCGCGCGCTCGAGACGGCGGTCGGCGAAGTTGTCGGCGTCTATGCGACGCCCTCGAGCGGCGGCGCGTTCAACGTGCGCGTCGCGGTGCGCCAGCGCATGCCGGGCGAGGCGCGCCTGGCAATTGGCGCGGTGTTCGCCACGCCGGTCAACGTCAAGCACGTCTTCGTCGTCGATCCCGATGTCGATATTTTTTCCGACGAGCAGATGGACTGGGCGCTCGCCACGCGCTTCCAGGCCGAGCGCGACCTCGTCGTCGCCGGCGGTTTTCGCGCCATGCCACTCGACCCGTCGCTGCGCGGTGCCCGCACCGGCTCGAAGGCGGGCTTCGATCTCACGCTGCCGCTTGGCGAGCGCAAAGGCATCGACAGCCGCCTGCCCGCGCCGCCGACCTACGACGCTCGGCGCTTCCCGTCCATCGAGGCCGCGCTCGCCGATGGTCCGAAGTTCTTCGTCGAACTGATGAGCGCGCGCGCCAGCCGCGACGGGCGCGAGATCGTGCGCGAGCTGGAAACGCTGCGCCAGGCGGGACGTCTGGAGCGCGATGCCGAGGGAAGGTACGTCACGCCCAAGGGAAGCCGATGAGATCCATCATTGCTGCGCTGCTGTTCGCGCTTTCATTCGCTGCGCGGGCGCAGGACTGGCCTACCAAGCCGATTCGCTGGCTCGTGCCTTTCGCGCCGGGCGGACCGGCCGATGTCGTGGCCCGCATCCTGGCCGGCGCGCTCGGCGAGCGTACCGGCCAGCCCAACATCGTCGAGGACCAGCCGGGCGCGAGCGGCAACATCGCGCACGCCAACGCCGCGAAATCGGCGCCGGATGGTCACACGCTGGTGTTCGTCGTGCCGAGCGTGATCACGAACCCCGTCTACATGAAGGCCGCGGTGGATCCGTTCCGCGAGCTCGCGCCGGTCATCCATCTCGACAGCGCTTCCATGGTGCTGGTCGCACATCCGGCGTTCGCGGCCGCAACGGTGGCGGACGTCATTGCCGAGATCAAGACGCATCCCAGCGCGGTGAGCTGCGGTTCGTCCGGCGCGCTGCCATCGGTGGGCTGCGAGCTCCTGCGTGCGCATGCCGGCGCCGATATGCTCATGGTCATGTACAAGGGCAACGGTCCCGCGCTCAATGCGGTCATTTCGGGCGAGATCAATCTGCTTTTCGACGTCGTTAACACTGCCGCGGGTCACGTCAAGTCCGGTCGCGTGCGCGCCATCGCCACCACCGCCCCGAAGCGCGGCATCGGCCCGCTCGGCGAGTTGCCCGTGATGGCGGAGACCATCCCGGGCTTCGAGCTCGTCACCTGGCATGGTGTGATGGTGTCCGCAGCAACGCCGGCGGCCCTGATCGAGCGGGTGAACCGCGAGCTCAATGCCGTGCTCCAGCGTGCGGATGTGCGCGAGCGCTTCGTGAATTCAGGGCTGCAAATCACGGGCGGCGCCCCGGAGAGCTTTGCCGCCGTCCTGCGGCATGACTACGACAAATATGGTGCTGCGCTGCGCGCGGCCGGTGTCAAGCCGGAATGAAGCCCGTACGGCGCATCGTCACCGGCCACCGCCACGGCAAGGCGATCGTCCTCTTCGACGGCCCGGCGCCGAACCAGAAGCGGCGGCAAGCCTCGGGACTCGTCTCGACGCTCCTCTGGGCGACCGATGAGACGCCCGCGGATATTGCGGGCAGCGCCGATCGCGCGGCGCGCGAGATCGGCGTGCCGCCGCCGGCGGAGGGCAGCATTTTTCGCGTGGTCGACTTCCCGCCGGAGCAAGGGCCGCGCTCACGCGAGGCGATCCTGCGCGAGATGGGCGTCGCCGAGGCGGGCAGCGCCCGGCACCACGGCATGCACCGCACGCGCAGCGTCGACTATGCGGTCGTCATCGAAGGCGAGATCGACATGCTGCTCGACGATTCCGAAGTGCATCTGCGCGCGGGCGATGTGCTGGTGCAGCAAGGCACCAATCACGCGTGGGTTAACCGCGGCAATGCACCATGCCGGATCGCCTTCGTGCTGATCGACGCGCGCGAGATTCCGGCATAATCGCTCGCACAAAGGAGGGGACCCATGAGCGCAAACATGCAGTCAACCAACGCTTACAGCCCGAGCATCAACCCGCAGTATCAGGCGACGCTGCTCCTCGTCGGACGCATCCTGCTCGCCCTGATTTTCGTATGGTTCGGCTACCTGAAGCTGATGAACTGGGGTGGCAGCGTCCAGTACTTCACCAAGTGGGGCTTCGCGTGGGCACCGACACTGGGCGCGGCACTGGCGGTGATTTTCGAGCTCGGCGGCGGCATCCTGCTTCTCGTCGGCTGGAAGACGCGCTGGGTGGCGGCAGCGCTCTTCGTCTACGTGCTCGTCGCGACGCTCATCGTGCACACGTACTGGACCTATGACGCCGCGCAGCGATTCGCCCAGATGGCGAACTTCTACAAGAACCTGGCGATCATGGGCGGCATGCTGTGCATGATCGCGGTCGGCCCGGGCCGGTATTCGGTTGACAAGGCCTGATGCCTCGCTGATCCAGGCGCTCGAACGATCCCATCTGCATCCGCTGTGGGATCGCTACAAGCGCATCACGCCCGTAGCACCGCAGCCGACAGACGCGCCGATGCACTGGCGATGGCGCGATATCGAGCCCTTCGCGGAGCGCGCGGCAACGGAAGTTGGCATCGAGGATGTCGAGCGCCGCGCCCTCATCCTCGCCAATCCCGCCTTCGGCGGTGACACCGTCACCACGCACAACCTGATCGGCGCCTTCACGGTGCTCGAGCCGGGCGACAAGGCGGTCCCGCACCGGCACACGGCGGCAGCGATCCGCTTCTCCACGCGGGCCGAAGGCGCGGTGACCATCGTCAACGGCAAGCGCTGCGAGATGAAGGAGGGCGATCTCGTCCTCACGCCGCCGATGTGCTGGCACGGCCACATCAATCAGGGCACGCGTCGCACCGTCTGGTTCGATGCCGCCAACATGCCGGCGATCTGCATGCTCGATGCGAGCTTCTTCGAGCCCGGCTCGCGCCACGACGAGCGCTTTTGGGAAGTCGCCAACGAAGGCTCGCAGGAGTACCGTTTCCCGGGCGACGAGGCGCGTCGCGCCCTTGCCGCGGCGCCGCGCGCGACGGATGGCTCGCGCCTGCACCGCTATGAGAAGAACGGTGGCTCCGTCATGCCGACGCTCGATCTGTACTTGAAGCGCATCGATGAGCCGACGCGCCGCTCGCGCGCGACCTGGAACGCAATCTGCCTCGTCGTGTCGGGCGAAGGCCGCTCGACGGTCGGCGAGAAAACCTTCGAGTGGTCGCGCCACGACGTCTTCACGGTCCCGCACTGGACGTGGGCGGCACACGAGCCCCTCGGAGGAAAGGCGGGAGGCGCGGCGGAATTATTCGTCGTCACCGACCGCGCGATCTACGAACGTCTCGATCTCCTGCGCGAAGAAATACAGTGATAGGCAAGTCGGTCCTGCGGGTCGAGGACCAGCGGTTCCTCACGGGCAGCGGCCGGTACATCGAAGATCTCGGCTTTCCGGGCGAGCTCCATTGCGCGATCGTGCGCTCGCCGCATGCCCACGCCAAGGTTCGTAGCGTGCGCGCGCCTGCCGGCGTGGTCATGCTCACCGCCGATGACATGGCGCGCGACGGCGTGCGCGCGATGCGCTGCGGCTGGGTGCTGCCGGGCATGGTCGAGCCGGCGCGTTACGCGCTCGCGCGCGGCACGGTGCGCCATGTCGGCGAGCCGGTCGCCGCGGTGTTCGCCGAATCGCGCGCCGCGGCGGAGGATGCGGTCGAGCGGGTCGAGGTGGACTACGAGCCGCGGCCGCTCATCGACGGCGAGCGCGCCTTCACCTGGGCGCGCGGCGATCGCGCGACGACCGAAGCGGCGCTCGCGCGCGCGCCGCGTCGCGTGGAGCTCGAGCTCGTCAACAACCGGCTTTGCGGCGCGGCGATAGAGACGCGCGGCGCCATCGCCACAGGCGACACGCTCTATTGCGGAACGCAGGCGCCGCACCACATCCGCCGTTACGTGTGCGAGGAGCTCGGTATCGGCGAGACGGAGCTGCGCGTCGTATCGCGCGACATGGGCGGCGGCTTCGGCTACAAGGGCAAGCACTACCCGGAGGAGACGCTCCTGGTCTGGGCGGCGCGCAAGCTGCGCCGCCCGGTGAAATGGATCGCGCGTCGCACGGAATCCTTCTTGTCCGACACGCAAGGCCGCGACCACGTCACGCGCGCGACGCTCGGCTTCGATGACGACGGTCGCTTTCTCGCGTTGCAGGTCGAGACGCGCGCCGATCTTGGCGCGTACGCCTCGAGCTTCGGCGCCGCGATCCCCGGTCCGATTTACAGCGCACTGCTCGCCGGCGTGTATAAGACGCCCGCCGTCTTCGTGCAGGTCACCGGCGTATTCAGCAACACGGTGCCGACCGACGCCTATCGCGGCGCCGGACGCCCGGAGGCGTGCTATGTGCTCGAGCGGCTCGCCGACAAGGCGGCACGCGAGCTCGCCATGGATCGGGCGGAGATCCGGCGGCGCAACCTGATTCCGGCGAGCGCCATGCCCTATAAGACGCCCGTAGGGCCGACCTACGACTGCGGCGATTTTCCGAAAATGCTCGAGCGCGCGCTGGCGATCTCGAATTACGGCCAGAAGAGAAAACCCGGCCGGGGCATCGGCATCGCTTGCTACGTCGAATCCTCGGGCGTTGCGCCTTCACGCCTCGCGGGCATGATGGGTGCACGCGTCGGGTTCTACGAGTCGGCGCAGATCCGTGTCGCGCCCGACGGTGGCATCACCGCTTACCTCGGCACGCACAATCACGGCCAGGGTCACGCCACGACGTACGCCCAGATTCTCTCGGCGCAGCTCGGTGTGCCGCTCGAGCGCATCGGCATCGTCGAAGGCGACACGGCCGCGGTGCCGGTCGGTACCGGCACCTTCGGCTCGCGCTCGATCGCCGTCGGCGGTTCGGCGCTGCACGTCGCCGGCCGCAAGGTGATCGCCAAGGGCAGGCGCATCGCCGCGCATCTCCTCGAGGCCGCAGAGCCGGACATCGAATTCCATGACGGCGCCTTTGCCGTTGCCGGCACGGACCGCAAGGTGAGCTTCGAAGCGGTCGCGCGCGCGGCGAACGTCCCGCACAACTATCCGCCGGACCTCGAGCCCGGCCTCGACGAGAACGCGTTCTACGATCCGCCCAACTTTGCCTTCTCCAACGGCGCGCACGTGTGCGAAGTCGAGGTGGACGCGGATACCGGCGAAGTGAAGATCGTCGGCTACTGGGCGGTCGACGACATCGGCACGGTCATCAACCCGATGATCGTCGAAGGCCAGCTCCACGGCGGCGTAGTGCAGGGTCTCGGCCAGGCGCTGACCGAGCGCACGGTGTACGAGGAGGGCCAGCTCCTCAGCGCGTCTTTCATGGACTATGCGCTGCCGCGCGCCGCGGACGTCCCGTTCTTCGAGTCGGAGCTGGACGAGAGCCAGCCGTGCACGCACAACCCGCTCGGCGCCAAGGGCTGCGGCGAGTCGGGCACGATCGCGGCGCCGGCAGCGGTAATGAGCGCCATCCTCGATGCGCTCGCCCCGCATGGCGTCACCGACCTCGAGATGCCGGCTACACCGCAGCGAATCTGGCGCGCCATAATGCGCAAATGATGCAGTCCGCGCATCGCGCGCAGGAGGTCAATCCGGCGAAGCTCGCGCAGCTCTACCGCCGTGAGTTCCAGCTGTGCGACGTGCGCAAGGGCGAGACCATTGCGGTGGTTAGCGATCTGGCGACGCGCCGCGAGTACATCCAGTCCGCCTTTGCCGCCGGCGACGATCTCGGCGCGGACATCTACGAGCTCTGCGTGAACGCGCTGCCCTCATGGACCAAGGTCGGCGTGCCCACCATCGGGCAGTGCAAAGGCACGCTCGAGGCTGTCAGCGCGGCGGACATGGTGTTGGTTTTCCATGTCCCGCTCTTCACCAAATGGTTGAAGCAGGTGATGGACGGCGGCACGCGCGTACTCATGATCATCGATGCGCCGGACGATCTCGAGCAGCTGATGTCGCCGGCGGGCTTGAAGGACGCGTGCAAATACGCCGAGTCGCTCTACAAGCGCACGCGACGCGTGCGCGTCACCAGTTCTGCGGGTACGGAGCTCACGTATGACTGTGGCGAGTATCCGGTGATGACGCAGTGGGGTTATGCGGACGAGCGCGGGCACTTCGACCATTGGGGCGGCGGTCATATCCACACGTTTCCGAATGAAGGCAGCGCGCACGGCACGGTGGTGTTCCAGCCGGGAGACATCGTGATCCTGCCGTTTTGCCGGTATGTGGCCGATCCGGTGAAGCTCACCATCCGTGAAGGCCATATCGTGGAGATCGAAGGCGGCATGGATGCGAAGCTCATGCGCGACTGGCTGGACGACGGCAAATCGTCGGCCGGCGATCGCGACCCGTACGCGGTATCGCATCTCGGCTGGGGAATGAATCCGCAGGCGCTCTGGTACGGCATCGCCCTTCACGGCGACACGCCCGAGCGCCATCGCGCGGCGGCGCGCACGTTCCCCGGCAACTTTCTTTTCTCCACCGGCCCGAACACGCAAGGCGGGGGCAAGCGCAACACGCGCGGCCATTACGACGTGCCGATGCGCGACTGCACCGTCGAGCTTGATGGCAAGGTAGTGATCGAACGCGGCAAGATCGTCGACGAGAGAATGCGCGTCAAGCGCGAAACACGCTAAGGGGGAAAAGTGCGGGTAATCGTCCTGGGACTGGCGCTGGCCGCAGCAGCGGCCGGGCATGCGGCGGACAAGGTCAAGATCGGGTTCATCAGCACGCTGTCGGGGCCGAACGCTTCCATCGGCACCGACATCCGCGACGCCTTCAACCTCGCCGTCAAGCTGAACGGCGGCAAGCTCGGCGGCGTGCCGGCCGAGGTGCTCGTGACCGACGATCAATTGAAGCCCGAGAACGCGAAGCAGATCGCCGAGCGCTACCTTCGCCTGGACAAGGTCGACTTCATCACCGGCATCGTGTTCTCCAACATCGTCCTCGCCGTGGCGCCGGACGCCATCGCGAACAAGGTGTTCTTCATCTCGCCGAACGCGGGGCCCGCCCAGTACACCGGCGCCCAGTGCAATCCGTTCTTCTTCGCCGCCTCCTGGCCGAGCGAGGCCTACAGCGAGGCCGCCGGCCAATACATGACTTCGAAAGGCATCAAGAACGCGATTTTCCTCGCGCCGAACTACGTCGGCGGCCAGGACGCGGCGAGCGGCTTCAAGCGCATGTACAAGGGCAAGCTGGTCGAGGAGATGTATACCAAGCTCGGCCAGCTCGATTACTCCGCGGAGCTCTCGCAGATCCGCGCCAAGCAGCCCGACGCACTTTATGTGTTCCTGCCCGGCGGCATGGGGGTGAACTTCATCAAGCAGTTCGTCGCCGCGGGCATGTCGAAGGACATCCAGCTCGTCGTGCCGCTGTGGGGCTCCGATCAGGACATCATCCGCGCCGTTGGCGATCCGATGCTCGGTCTCTTCAGCGTCGGCCACTGGTCGATCGACTTCGATAACCCGGCGAACAAGAAATTCGTCGCCGCGTTCGAGAAGGAGTACAAGCGGCTGCCGACAGGCTACGCGGCCTCCGGCTACGACACCGCGCTGCTCATCGACTCGGCGGTGCGCAAGGTGAAGGGCAAGATCGAGGACAAGGACGCCCTGCGCAGCGCGCTACGTGCGGCGGACTTCCAAAGCGTGCGCGGTCACTTCAAGTTCAACCGCAACCAGTTCCCGATCCAGAACTACTACCTGCAGGTCGTCGGCAGAGGCCCGGACGGCCGCATCATGCACAAGACGCTCAGCGCGGTGCTCAAGGACCGCGGCGACGCCTATGTCGATCAGTGCAAGATGAAGTAGGGCCCTAGGGCAGCGCGACGATCCGCTGCTCGCGCAAGCGCCCGATCTCTTCGGTCGAGCAGCCGAGCAGCTTCAACACTTCCACGCCGTGCTCGCCGATCTCCGGCGGATCGGCACGCTTCGCAAGGCGTGCGCCGTCGAACTCGAGCGGCAGCGCCGGCACATGGATCGTCTTGCCGCGCGCCGCGGTCGGGATGAGTCCGCCGCCGGTGTTGAGATGCGCGTCGTCGAGCAAATCCCACGGCTTCGCGATCGGCGCGAAGGGCAGGCCCATGGCTTCCAGCTTGGCCGCCAGCTCGCCGGTGGTGAAGCGCCGCATCACTTCGGCGAGGCGCGGAATGAGCCACGCGCGCTCCTTGACGCGCATGCCGTTGGTCTTGAGCCGCGCATCGGCCGCGAGCTCCGGCTCGCCGAACTCGCGGCAGAAGACTTCCCATTGCGTATCGGTGACGACGCCGATGAAAAGCTGGCCGTCCTTGGTCTGAAAGATGTCGTACACGCCCCACGCGGGGCGCTTCACCGACATCGGCGGCGGCGCTTCGCCCGTGAGCTCGTACTGGGCCATGTGCTGGGCGACGAGCAGCGCGGTGGTTTCGAACAACGAGCTGGTGACGCGCTTGCCGCGACCGGTCTTATCGCGCTCGCGCAGCGCCGCGACGATGCCGAGCGCGGCAAAGGTGCCGCCCAGGATGTCGATCACGGACGAGCCCGCTCGCAGCGGCCGATCCGGCAGCCCGGTCATGTAGGCAAGGCCGCCCATCATTTGCGTCACCTCGTCGAGCGCGGCGCGATGCTCGTACGGTCCGCGCAGGAAGCCCTTGAGCGAGCAATAGATGAGGCGCGGGTTACGCGCCGTGAGCGCGGCATGCGAGAAGCCGAGCTTGTCGAGCGCGCCGGGGCGAAAGTTCTCGGTGAGGACATCGCTGCGCACGAGCAGGCGCAGCACGAGCTCGCGTCCCTCGGCTCGCTTGAGATCGACGGCGAAGCTCTTCTTGTTGCGATTGAAGACAGGGAAGAAGCCGGCGCCGGCGTGCTCGAGGCGGCGCGTGTTGTCGCCTTCCAGCGGCTCGACCTTGATGACCTCCGCCCCGAGATCGGCGAGCATGAGCCCGCAGGAAGGACCCATCACCATGTGCGCGAACTCGACGACGCGCACGCCTTCAAGCAGCGGCACGGAATCCTTTGGGCAGGCCGGCGAGCGGCGTGTGGCCGTAGACCGGTTCTTCGGGTATGGCTTGCACCAGGATCTTCCGCGCGGCGAAGAGCTTGTCGAGATCGATGCCCGTTGTGATCCCCATGCTCTCGAACATGAACACGAGATCCTCGGTGATCACGTTGCCGCTCGCCCCGGGGGCGAACGGGCAGCCGCCGAGGCCGCCCATTGAGCTGTCGAATGCGCGCACGCCTTCCTCGTAGGCGGCGAGCGCGTTCGCGAGGCCGAGGCCGCGGGTATTGTGAAAGTGCGCGCCCTCCAGCTTGTGCCCGATCTCTTCGCGCACGCGGCGGAACAGCCGACGCACCTGTGCCGGGTTGGCATAGCCCACCGTGTCGGCGAGCGCGATGCCGTCGCAGAATTCGGCGAGTGCCACGGCGATGCGCACGACATCGTCTTCCGGAACGACACCTTGCATCGTGCAGCCGAAGGCCGTCGACACCGCGCCTTCGATTTCCACCTCCGAATGCGGAAGCGCGGCGCATTTGCGCACTTCCTCGACCATCTGCTCGGGTGTCATGCGCACATTCGATTCGCTGTGCTGGCGGCTCGCCGAGACGGGGAAGGTGACCTTGTGAGCTCCGGCGTCGAGCGCGCGCTGAAAGCCTTTGACGTTGGGCGCGAGCGCAACCACTTTGAGACCGGCAATCCCGCGAGCAAACGCGACGATCTCGGCGGTATCGGCCATCGCCGGAATGAGCTTCGGCGGCACGAACGAGCCCACCTCAATCTCCTTCAGCCCCGCGTCGGCGAGCGCCTGAATCCAGGTTTTCTTCGCCGCCGTAGGCATCAGATGCTTCGCGTTCTGCAGGCCGTCGCGCGGGCCGACTTCGCAGATGTGAATCTGACTCATCGCTTGATTCTATTCTCGATGGCGACGAGCGCGCCGCCGCAGGCCGCGCCTGCGGCGGCAAACGCGAGCATCGCCCAGAGCGCCGCTCCCCACCCGCCGTAGTGCGAAGCGATCCAGGCGATGGCGAGCGGCCCGAAGAATTGGCCGACGTTCGAGAGCTGCTGCACCATGCCCGTGCCGGTCGCGATGTGCTGGCGCGAGCGGGCGTGCATCGGTAGTCCGGCGAAGATGGACGCGGGAATAACGCCCGCACAGCCGGAGAAGACGAGCACCAGTGCGTAGCGCAGGGCGGCGGGAAGCACGGGTGCCACCATGCCGAGCTCGCAGAGCGCCGCGATCGCGCACGCGGAGACGACAAGCATGCCGCGCGGGACGCCGCGCGAGAGCAGCCAGCCGCCGGTGAGGTTTCCCGGGACGTTCACGAGCACCATCATCGCGGTGGCGACCGAGGCCGCAGCGGTGCTCGCGCCGCGCTCGCTGAGAAACGTCGGCAGCCACACCATGATGGAGGTCCACTGCGCGACGTAGCAGGCAAAGAGCAGCGACATCGCGATGTTGCCGGGGCTGACGAGCGACTCCGCGACAAGGCGCCAGGAGCTGACGGCCGAGGGCGGCGAGCGCTGCACTTCGCGGGCGCAGACGAGTGCCGCGATGACGGCCGCGAGCGCGAGCGCAAGCCACAAGGCGCGCCAGCTCGCTGCCGCAATGAAGAGCGGCGCAGCGAGAAGCGCGATCGTGCCGCCGGCCGGCATATACGCGCTCCACAAGCCGAGCGCCTTGGCACGATCGCGCGCATCGGCGCTCATCGCGCTCATCAGCGCCGGTGCCGGGACTGCGAAGCAGATGAAGCCCACGCCCTCGATGAAGCGCGACACGAGAAGCGCGGCAAAGCCGTGGACGCTAGCGCCCAGCACGCCGCCTACGGCGAGCAGGGCAAGGCCGGTGAGCGCGAGGCGCTTGCGGCCATAACGGTCGCCTAGCATCCCGGCCGCCATGCCCACCAGCATGCCGAGCACGTTGAATGTCGTGACGATGAACGTCGCTTCGACGAGCGACAGGCCGAGCTCGATCCGCAGCTGCGGCAGCGCTGGCGGTACCTTCGTGACATACGCGCCCGCGACCAGGCCGCCGCCGAAGACGGCCCAGATGCCGCGCCAATGGGTCAAGCCGCGGTGACCGGGAGCTTGAGCTCGACGATCTTCTTCGACCACTCGGCCGGCCCGGTGCCGTGCACCGACGCGCCCTTCGAATCCACGGCGACGGTCACGGGCATGTCGCGCACGTCGAACTCGTAGATCGCTTCCATGCCGAGATCGGCAAAGGCGAGCACGCGCGATTTGCGGATTGCCTTCGCCACCAGGTAAGCGGCGCCGCCTACAGCGATGAGATACGCCGCCTTGTGCTTGCGGATCGCGTCGATCGCGCTCGGGCCGCGCTCGGCCTTGCCGATCATGGCGACGAGGCCCGTTTGGGCGAGCATGACCTCGGTGAACTTGTCCATTCGCGTCGAGGTGGTCGGGCCGGCAGGGCCGACGACCTCGTCGCGCACCGGATCGACCGGGCCGACGTAGTAGATGACGCGATTGGTGAAGTCCACGGGCAGCTTCTCGCCGCGCGCGAGCATCTCCTGGATGCGCTTGTGCGCGGCGTCGCGGCCCGTGAGGAGCTTGCCGCTGAGAAGCAGGCGCTCGCCCGGCTGCCATGACGCGACCTCCGCCTTGCTCAGCCGGTCGAGATCGACGCGACGCGAGCTCGCGTCCGGCGTCCACGTGACTGCCGGCCAGTCGGAAAGCTTCGGCGCCTCGAACTCGGCCGGGCCCGAGCCGTCGAGCACGAAATGCGCGTGGCGCGTCGCGGCGCAGTTCGGAATCATGGCGACCGGCTGGTTGGCTGCGTGCGTCGGATACGTGCGAATCTTGACGTCGAGCACGGTGGAAAGCCCGCCGAGGCCCTGCGCGCCGATGCCGAGCGCATTCACCTTGTCGTAGAGCTCGATGCGCAGCTCCTCCGTCTTGCTCTGCGGCCCGCGAGTCTTGAGCTCGGCCATGTCGATCGGCTCCATGAGCGACTCTTTCGCCATGAGCATCGCCTTTTCCGCGGTGCCGCCGATGCCGATGCCGAGCATGCCGGGCGGACACCAGCCGGCGCCCATCGTCGGCACCGTCTTCAGCACCCAGTCAGCGATCGAATCGGAAGGATTGAGCATCGCGAACTTCGACTTCGCTTCCGAGCCGCCGCCTTTGGCGGCGACATCGACCTCGACCTTGTCGCCGGGCACGAGCTGCACGTGGATCACGGCTGGCGTGTTGTCGCGCGTGTTCTGCCGCGTGCCGAGCACGTCGGCGAGCACGGAGGCGCGCAATGGATTTTCGGCATCGCGGTAAGCGCGGCGCACGCCTTCGTTGACGACGTCCTCGAGCGCCTCCGCGAAATCGAAGTGCACCTCCATGCCGATCTTGAGAAACACGTTGACGATGCCCGTGTCCTGGCAGATCGGGCGATGGCCTTCGGCGCACATGCGACTGTTGGTGAGGATTTGCGCGATGGCATCTTTCGCCGCCGGGGACTGCTCGCGCTCGTACGCGCGCCCGAGCGCCCGCAGGTAATCCGCGGGATGGTAGTAAGAGATGAATTGCAGCGCGTCGGCGATGCTCTGCACGAGGTCGGCCCGCCGGATCAGGGTCATGGCGAAGTGCTTTACAGAGGATTGATTTGGTGATTGTATCTGCCCGCCGACATCACCGAAGAATGGACGGAGGAGCGTTATGGAAGCCCGGGCAGGCAAGAAAACGCGCGGTCAGCCGAAGGCCTCGCCGAGCGACGACGTATCCGAAGCTCAGATCGCGGTGCACTGGCAGGAGGAGAAGTACTTCGCGCCGCCCAAGGAGTTCGTCGCGCAGGCGAATCTGCGCGACAAAAGCATCTTCAAGCGCTTTGCGCTGGAGAAGTTCCCGGGCTACTACCGCGAATTCGCGGAGCTCCTCGACTGGTACAAGAAGTGGGACAAGCTCTTCGACGGCTCCAAGCCGCCGTTCTGGCGCTGGTACGTCGGCGGCAAGATCAACGCCTGCTACAACTGCGTCGATCGCCATCTCGCCACCCACCGCAATAAGACCGCGCTGCATTTCGTCGCTGAGCCGGAGAACGAGCCGATCCAGCACATCACCTACCAGGAACTGTATGTGCGGGTGAACGAGCTGGCGGCGCTGCTGCGCGACTTCTGCGGCCTCAAGGCGGGCGATCGCGTCACGCTGCACATGCCGATGGTTGCGGAGCTGCCGATAACGATGCTTGCCTGCGCGCGGCTCGGCGTCATCCACTCGCAGGTGTTCAGCGGCTTCAGCGGCAAGGCGTGCGCGGACCGTGCCACCGACTCCGAGAGTCGTGTGCTGATCACGATGGATTCGTACTACCGCGGCGGCAAGCTTCTCGACCACAAGGAGAAGGCCGACATCGCGGTCGCCGAGGCGGCGAAGGACGGTCACACGATCGACAAGGTGCTCGTGTGGCAGCGCTATCCCGGCAAGTACTCGAGCCCGACGAAGATGGTCGAGGGCCGCGATTTCATCGTCAACGAGGTGCTCGCGAAATACCGCCGCAAGCGCATCGAGCCGGTGCAGCTGCCGGCGGAGGCGCCGCTCTTCCTCATGTACACGAGCGGGACGACAGGCAAGCCGAAAGGCGCCCAGCATTCCATCGGCGGCTACCTGTCATATGTCACCTGGACATCCAAATATGTGGAGGACATCCACCCCGAGGATGTCTATTGGTGCATGGCGGACATCGGCTGGATCACCGGGCACTCGTACATCGTGTACGGGCCGCTTGCGCTTGCCGCATCCTCGGTCATCTATGAGGGCGTGCCGACGCATCCCGATCCGGGCCGCCCATGGCGCATCGCCGAGGAGCTCGGTGTCAACATCTTCCATACGTCGCCGACTGCGATACGCGCGCTGCGCAAGGACGGCCCGGACGAGCCCGCGAAGTACGACTACCGCTTCAAGCACATGACGACGGTCGGCGAGCCGATCGAGCCCGAAGTCTGGAAGTGGTACTTCAATGTGGTCGGCAAGAAGCACGCGGTGATCGTTGACACCTGGTGGCAGACGGAAACCGGCGGCTTCCTGTGCACCACCATGCCGGGCATGCACAAGATGAAGCCCGGAAGCGCTGGCCCCGCGGTGCCCGGTATCCATCCGGTGATCTACGACGAGGAAGGCAGGGAGTTGAAAGCGGGTTCCGGCAAGGCCGGCAACATCTGCATCCGAAACCCGTGGCCGGGGATCATGCAGACGATCTGGAAGGACCCGGAGCGTTTCGTGCGCGTGTATTACTCGCGCTACTGCAAAGATGCGAAGAGCAAGGACTGGCGCGACTGGCCGTACATGGCGGGCGACGGCGCCGTGCAGGCGAAAGACGGCTACTACCGGATCCTCGGCCGCATCGATGATGTGATCAACGTGGCCGGCCACCGCCTGGGCACCAAGGAGATCGAGTCGGCCGCGCTTCTCGTCCCCGAGGTGGTCGAGGCCGCCGTGGTGCCGGTGGCTGACCAGATCAAGGGCAAGGTGCCGGACTTGTATGTAGCGCTGAAGCCGGGTTTGGCGGCCTCTGACGAGATCGCGAAGAAAGTGTCGGGCTCGGTCGTCTCAGAGATCGGCGCGATCGCACGACCCCGGCGCGTCATCATCGTGCCCGACATGCCGAAGACCCGCTCGGGCAAGATCATGCGGCGCGTGCTGGCCGCGATCTCGAACAAGCAGGATCCGGGCGATGTCTCGACGCTGGCCAACCCGGAGGTCGTAGAGCGCATTCGGGAACTGGGTCAGCCGTGAGGGTCGTTTGCGTTTTGGGAGGTTTGATGTAAGCATCGCGGCGCCAGCACTTGCGGATAACCAACTAGGGAGGGGCGCATAGCCATGGCAATCGAGATCCCGAAGAATTTCAGGACCGTGATCGTTGCCGCCTCGGTCGGCAATGTCATCGAGTGGTACGACTTCTATATTTTCGGCAGCTTGGCGGCGGTTCTGTCGGTCAAGTTCTTCGACAAGACACATCCGGTGGCCGCGCTGCTCAGCACGATCGCGTTGTTCACGGCGGGCTTCCTTATTCGGCCACTGGGGGCCTTCCTATTCGGCTGGCTGGGCGACCGCGTCGGCCGCAAGTACACCTTTCTCATCACGCTGAGCGGCATGGGCATCGGCACCGGATGCATCGGCCTGATACCGACGTTCCAGGAGATCGGCCTCTCGGCGGCGTTCATTCTTTTTGCACTGCGCATGCTGCAGGGTCTTTGCCTCGGCGGCGAGTATGGCGGCGCCATCACATATGTCGCCGAGCATGTGCGCGACGAGCGGCGCGGCTACTACACCGGCTGGCTGCAGACCTCGCCGACGCTCGGCATCGTCGTCTCGCTCGCCGTGATCCTCGGCTGCCGCACGTACTTCGGCAACGACGTCTTCAACGACTGGGCCTGGCGCGTGCCGTTCCTGACTTCCTTCTTTCTCGTCGCGGTCGCGATCTACATCCGCCTGCAGCTGCAGGAGACGCCGGTCTTCCAGGAGATCAAGGCCAAGGGGCAGATGACCAAGAACCCCTGGAAGGAGGCGTTCCTCAGCCAGAACATCAAGTTCGTCGCGATCGCGTCGATCATCGTGATCGGGGAGGGCGTGGTCTGGTACAGCGGCCAGTTCTGGGCCCTGTACTTCCTGCAGCAGGTCTCCAAGGTCGATCCCATCACCACGGCGTGGATCGTGGGAGCAGGGCTATTGATCGGTACGCCGACCCTCGTGCTCTTTGGATGGCTCTCCGACATCGTCGGCCGCAAGCCGATCATCCTCGGCGGATTCCTGTTGGCCGCCGTGACCTACTATCCGCTGTACATGTGGCTCGGAGCGGTCACCAAACCGGGCGCCATCAACTATCCGGTCGCGATATTCATCGTGGCAATCCTGGTCTCGTACGTCGGCATGGTGTACGGGCCGATCGGCGCATTCCTCGCCGAATATTTCCCCGGCCGCATTCGCTATACGTCCGTGTCGGTGCCCTACCACATCGGCAATGGCTGGGGCGGCGGACTGGTGCCTTTCATCACCTCGGCGGCCTTCCAGGCCACGGGCAGCGTGGGCAACGCGCTGCTCTACCCGATTCTCGTGCCGGCGGTGTGCTTCGTGCTCGGGGTCTTCCTGATGCCGGAGACGCGCAAAAACAGCATCTGGAACGAAGGGATGGCTCCGGCGCACAGATAACGCCGCAGCCGAACGAACCAATGGAAGCCCGCCCTCGAGGCGGGCTTTCTTTTTGGCGCGCGGTAAAATGCCGGTCCTCGCGGAGAGATGGCCGAGCGGCTTAAGGCGCACGCTTGGAAAGCGTGTAAGCGTTAATAGCGCTTCGTGGGTTCGAATCCCACTCTCTCCGCCATAGCGCTGAAAAGAAAACGCCCGCAGCTTTTGGCTGCGGGCGTGTTAACCATCGCGCTTGACGCGATGGAGGAGGATCCTGCGCCCACATTAACGTGGCGCGCGTACCAGCGCCTGACTCGCAACTGACGAGGGCCTGACTGGCAGTTGCGATGACATACAATGGACGCCGGCGGGCCTCCCCGCATTGCAGTCTGGTGAACCTGGTCAGGTCCGGAAGGAAGCAGCCACAGCCGGCCGCTGCAAGTGCCGGGGGTTAGGCTCGCCACTCACCCTTCTACGGCGATGAGCTACCAAGTACTCGCGCGCAAGTGGCGCCCCAAGGATTTTTCGAGCCTGGTCGGCCAGGAGCATGTCGTGCGCGCGCTGCGCCACGCGCTCGAAGCGAAGCGCCTGCATCACGCGTATCTGTTCACCGGCACGCGCGGCGTCGGCAAGACCACCCTCGCGCGCATCCTCGCCAAGTGCCTGAATTGCGAGACCGGCATCACCGCCCAGCCCTGCGGCAAGTGCTCCGCGTGCATGGAGATCGATGCCGGGCGCTTCATCGATCTGCTGGAGGTCGATGCCGCCACCAATACGCGCGTCGATGAGATGCGCCAGCTTCTCGAGACGGCGCAATACGCGCCGACCAAGGGCCGCTTCAAGGTGTACGTGATCGACGAGGTACACCAGCTTTCCGGGCACGCGTTCAACGCGATGCTGAAGACGCTCGAGGAGCCTCCCGAGCACATGAAGTTCGTCCTCGCCACCACCGATCCGCAAAAGATCCCGGTGACGGTGCTCAGCCGCTGCCTGCAGTTCAACCTGAAGCAGATGCCGCCGGTCGCGATCGTCGCGCACCTCGAGCACATCCTGCGCGAGGAAAAGATCCCGGCCGAGCGCGAAGCGCTCGCGCTGCTCGCCCGCGCCGCTGCCGGCAGCATGCGCGATGCGCTGTCGCTTCTCGACCAGGCGATCGCCCATGGCGCGGGGCGCGTCAGCGCCAAGGATGTCGCCGACATGCTCGGCGCCATCGGCCGCGGTTATCTGCTGGATCTCATCGAGGCGATCTCCAGCGGCGACGCCGCGGCTGCGGCGAAGATCGCCGACGATATGCAGGCGCGCAGCCTCTCGTTCGACGCCGCCCTTGCCGATCTGGGCGCGCTGCTCTTGCGGCTCGCGCTCGCGCAAAGCGTGTCGGGCGCGCTCGACGATGAGCCCGAGCGCACGCGCCTCGCCGAGCTCGCGGCGCGCATCGATGCCGAGTCGCTGCAGCTCTATTACCAGATCGCGCTCCAAGGCCGCGAAGATCTGCCGCTCTCGCCCGATGAGCACGGCGGTTTTGTCATGACGCTGCTGCGCATGCTGGCGTTTCGGCCGGAAGGCGCCACCCCGGCCATCGAAGCAAAGGCCGCGGCGCGGCCCGCGCCGAAGCCGCAGGGCGCCGGCGCTGCGGGCGCTTCGGACGCGTGGCCCGACCTCGTTCAGCAGCTGCCGATTGCCGGCGCCGCGCGCGAGCTCGCGCGCAACGCCGAGCTGCAGCGGCGCGAGGGCAACGCCTTCGATCTGGTCGTGCCCAAAGGCAAGGCCTATCTTGCCGAGCGCGCCTACACCGAGAAGCTGAAGAGCGCGCTCGAGCAGCATCTGGGCGCGCCCGTCGTTCTTAAGGTGACCGTTGGAGAGACGGCAGGCACGAGCGCGGCTGCGTTGGAGGCGAGCGAGCGCGAGGCGCGGCGCGCGGCTGCGGCGCAGTCGGTGCAGGCCGATGGCTTCGTCAAGGACCTCGTCACGCTGTTCGACGGCAAGGTCGTGGACTCGACTATCAAGGAAGAGCGCAAATGAAAGGCAACATCGGCCAGCTGATGAAGCAGGCGCAGATGATGCAGGAGAACATGCGCCGCATGCAGGAGCAGCTCGCGACGCTCGAGGTCGAGGGGCAGTCGGGCGCCGGCATGGTGAAGGTGCAGATGACCTGCAAATACGAGGTGAAGCGCGTCGCCATCGATCCTTCGCTCGTGGCCGACGAGCGCGAGATGCTCGAGGACCTCGTGGCGGCGGCTTTCAACGACGCGGCGCGCCGGGTCGAAGCGATGATCGCGGAGAAGATGAGCGGCATGACCGCCGGGCTCGGACTGCCGCCCGGATTCAAGCTGCCGTTTTGAGCAAGGACGCGGTTCCCTCGGCGAAGGGCCTCGAGCGGCTCGTCGAGGCGCTGCGCGTCCTGCCGGGCGTCGGTCCGCGCTCCGCGCAGCGTATGGCCTACCACCTGCTCCAGCACGACCGCGCCGGCGGCGAGCAGCTCGCGCAGGCGCTGGAGCAGGCGCTCGCCACGCTGCGCCGCTGCGCGAAGTGCAACAACTTCACCGAGGAGGAGGTGTGCGCGCTTTGCCGCTCGCCGCGGCGCGATGCCAGCCTGATCTGTGTCGTGGAGACGCCCGCTGACCTGTCGATGGTCGAGCAAACGCTCTCCTACTCGGGCATGTACTTCGTTTTGATGGGTCGTCTGTCGCCTCTCGACGGGGTTGGCCCGCGCGACATCGGCCTCGAGCGCCTGCAGGCGCGTGTTGGCGATGGCGAAGTGCGCGAGGTGATCCTGGCGACCAACTTCACCAATGAAGGGGAGGCCACGGCGCATTACATCGCCGAGATGCTGCGCGCACGTGGCGTGCGCGTGAGCCGCATCGCGCGCGGCGTGCCGCTCGGAGGCGAGCTCGAGTACGTCGATGCCGGCACGATCTCGCAGGCGCTGCTGGAGCGGCGCGAAATCTAGTACAGTTTTGCCCCCGAGGAGGACGCGATGAAATCGATTATCTTCATTGCCGCGCTCGCGTGCGCGAGCGCGGCGCAGGCGCAGCTCGAGAAGCGCGATGTGCATATCGCCGTCGGCGGCAAGGTCGCGCTGTACTACCTGCCGCTCACCATCACCGAGCAGCTCGGCTACTTCAAGGACGAGGGTCTCAACGTGCGCATCAGCGACTTTCCGGGCGGCACGCGCTCGCTGGAAGCCGTGGTGGGCGGGAGCGCCGATGTCGTGGCGGGCGCGTACGAGCACACCATCAACATGCAGTCGCGCCGGCAGCACTTCCAAGCGTTCGTGCTCACCGGCGCGGCGCCGCAGATCACGGTCGCGATTGCGAGCAAGCTCGCCGGCCAGTATCACTCTGCGAAAGATCTCAAGGGATTGAAGGTCGGCGTGAGCGCGCCGGGCTCGAGCACGAACATGGTGATCAACTACGTGCTCGCGCAGGGCGGCCTGAAGCCGACCGACGTGGCCATCATCGGAATCGGCACGGGCGGCGCGACCGTCATCGCCGCGATCGACCAGGGCAAGGTCGACGCCATCTCCCAGACCGACCCGGCGGTCACCATGCTCGAGAAGGCGGGCAAGGTGAAAGTGATCGCCGAGACGCGCACGCCGGAAGGCACCGCGAAGCTCTTCGGTGGCCCGATGCCGGCGGCAAGCCTCTACGCGCCGATCGATTTCATCAAGAAAAATCCGAACACGGTCCAGGCGCTGACGAACGCCACGGTACGGGCGCTCAAGTGGATGCAGCAAGCGAGCCCGCAGCAGATTCTGAAGACCGTGCCGGAGCAATACCTGCTCGGCGATCCGGCGATGTACCTCTTTGCCTATAACAACGTAAAGACTGCCTACTCGAAAGACGGCTATTTCCCCGAGGCCGGGGCGAAGACGACCCTGAAGGCGCTCGCGTCCTTCAACCCGAACATCAAGCCGCAAGAGATCAACCTGGCCGAGACCTACACGAACGAGTTCGTGAAGCGCGCGCACGCCAAGCTCGATAAAAAGAAGTAGCGCATGTCGGCCGTGGTCCCGGCGCTCGCGCTCGAAGACATCAGCGTGACCTTCGTTTCGCCGGACGGCGGGCGCTACACGGCGGTGCGCGACACGACCCTCGAGGTTGAGCCGGGCGAATTCGTCTCGGTTGTCGGGCCGACCGGCTGCGGCAAATCGACGCTCCTGAATGTCGCTGTCGGACTGCTGCAGCCTTCGGCCGGAAGCGTGCGCGTATTCGGCGAGCCGCTGGCCGGCCTCAACGCCAAGGCGGGCTACCTCTTCCAGACCGAAGCGCTCATGCCGTGGCGCACCGCGCGCGCCAATGTCGCGGCGGGCCTGGAATTCCGCGGCATCGCGCATGCCGAAGCGCTTCGCCGCGCCGATGACTGGCTGCAGCGCGTGGGCCTGCGCGGCTTCGGCGCGCGCTATCCGCATCAGCTCTCCGGCGGCATGCGAAAGCGCGTGGCTCTTGCGCAGACGCTGATCCTCGACCCGCAGATCATTCTCATGGACGAGCCGTTCTCGGCGCTCGACATACAGACGCGCCAGCTGATGGAGAACCAGCTCCTCGAGCTCTGGTCGGCGAATCGCAAATCGGTCATCTTCATCACCCACGATCTGGAGGAGGCGATCTCGCTCTCCGACCGTGTCGTCGTGCTGGCGGCCGGCCCGGCATCGCATCCCATCGGCGAGTTCGCCATCGACCTGCCGCGGCCGCGCGATGTCGCCGAGATTCGGCTGACGCCACGCTTCATCGAGCTGCACACGCTGATCTGGCATGCCATGAAGCAGGAGGTGCTTAAGAGCTATGCCCAGCAACAGCTCCACTAGAGCGCTGCGGTTGTGGCAGATCGGCCTGCTGCTTGCGCTGCTGGGCTTCTGGTACGTGGCCACCAGCCCGACGCTCCTGCCGCCTCTCTATTTCGACGATCCGAACAAGGCGGCCTTTTTCTTCGGTGAGCCGCTCAAGGTGTTCGAGCGCATGTGGGACTGGTTCGCCTCGGGCACCATTTATGCGCATCTCTGGGTCACGCTGCTGGAGACGCTGCTTGCGTTTGTGCTCGGCACTGCGCTCGGGCTCGCCATGGGATTGTGGCTCGCGCTCGCGCCAACCGCCTCCGCGCTCCTCGATCCTTACATCAAGGCGCTCAACTCCATGCCGCGCGTCATCCTCGCGCCCATCTTTGCGGTGTGGTTCGGCCTCGATATCGGCTCGAAGGTTGCGCTTGGCGTGACGCTGGTCTTCTTCATCGTGTTCTTCAACGTCTATCAAGGCGTGCGCGAAGTGAGCTTTACCGTCGTGGCGAACGCCCGCATCCTCGGGGCAAGCGAGCGGCAGCTGCTGCGCCATGTTTATGTGCCGAGCGCAATGAGCTGGGTATTCGCGAGTCTGCACAACTCCGTCGGCCTCGCGTTCGTGGGCGCGGTGGTCGGCGAATACCTCGGCTCGTCGCGCGGGGTCGGTTACTTGATCCTGCAGGCCGAGGGCACCTTCGACATCAACGCCGTGTTTGCCGGCATCGTCGTCCTCACCGCCTTCGCATTACTCCTCGACTGGCTGGTCACGCTCGCGGAACGGCGCCTGCTCGTTTGGCAGCCACGCGGCGGAGAGACTGAGAAGATCTGATGCGTTGGGTGCTACTCCTCCTGGCTCTCGTCTGCACGCTCGCGCTTGCGCAGCCATATCCCGCGCACCCGGTAAAGCTGATCGTGCCGTTTCCGGCCGGCTCGACGCCGGACATCGTCGGCCGCACGCTGGCGAGCAAGTTGCAGGAGGCATTCGGCCAGCCGTTTGTCGTGGACAACCGCACCGGCGCCGGCGGCAACATCGGCACCGACGCGGTGGCCAAGGCGCCAGCCGATGGCTACACGCTGCTCATCGGCATCAATGGTCCCGTAGCAACGAACAAGTATCTGTACAAATCCCTGCCGTACGACCCGGACAAGGACCTCATGCCGATATCACTGCTCGCCACCGCCCCGCAGATGCTGGTCGTGTCGCCGCAGCTGCAGGTGGACACCTTTCGCGGCTTCGTCGAGTACGCGCGCGCGCACCCGGGCCGGATTTCCTATGGTTCGGTGGGCAGCGGCAGTGCTTCCCACCTCACCATGGAGCTATTGAAGAGGGAGGGCAGCTTCGAAGCGGTCCACGTACCCTATCGCGGCTTTCCGCCCGCGGTCACCGACATGCTCGCCGGCAATATCCAGGCGATGTTCGCCATCATCCCGGGCGTGCTGCCGCACGTGCGCGCGGGCAAGATGAAAGCCCTCGCCGTCACGGCGCTCAAGCGCAACGCGCTCGCGCCGGAGGTGCCGAGCGTCGGCGAGCTCGGCTTCCCGCAGCTCGAGTCACTGGCATGGATTGGGCTTCTCGCGCCGGCCGCGACGCCGCCCGAGGTGCTCGAGCTCCTGAGCGCCGAGACGATACGAAGCATGCAGGCGGCAGCGGTGCGCGAGCTCCTCGGCAAGCAGGGCTTTGAGGTCGTCGCCAGCCCGCCCGCCGATTTCCGGCGCTGGATCCACGCGGAATCCGAAAAGTGGTCGCGCGTCATCCGCGCGAGTGGCGCTACCGTCGATTAGCCGGGTCCGCGCCGACCAATTTCAAGCAGGCGCTCGTAATCGTCCGGCGCGTTATAGACCTGCGCTGAGATCCGGGCCCAGAGCGCCTCGCCAATAGGCGTGATGGCGACGGCGATTTGGTGCTGGCGCATGAGCCACGACTGAAGCCGCGCCGCAGCTTCGCGCGTCGGCGGTGCGGCGCGCTGCCATGGCCCTGGCAGCCGAATCGCCGCCATTGCTGCGCGCATGGCCGGCGGGCCGCCAAGGGGCTCCGCCCAAGCGCTCGCAATCCTCTGCGCGGCGCAGGCGGCGAGCTCGTGGCAATAGCGGCGAACTTGCGCGGCGCCCAGATCCTCGAGGAAGCGAATGGCCGCGCCAACCGCGAGCCACGGCGAAAAATCGCGCGTGCCGGTCCATTCAAATTCGCTCGTGAACCCGGTGCCGTAAGCGTGCGAGATGGCGAGCGGATGAACTCCGTGTTGCGCTTCGCGCCGCGACCAGAGGAACGCGCAGCCGCGCGCGGCGAAGAGCCACTTGTGGCAGTTGCCCGCGTACCAGTCGACGCCCAGTCCGGCGACATCGAGCTCGATCTGTCCGGGCGCGTGCGCGCCGTCGACGAGTACTGCAACGCCGTGGGCGTGCGCTAAAGAGGCGATTTCCGCGAGTGGCCAGACGACGCCGGAAGGCGACGAAATGTGATCGACGATAAGGAGCCGCGCACGCTTGCCAAACGCCGGCGCGAAAGCCGCGCGAAGTTGAGCCGGGTCTTGTAGCGGGATCGGGACGTGCGCCTCGACCGCTATCGCGCCCGTCCGCTCGCAGACGTAGCGCACGGCCTGGCGCACGGCACCGTAGCTCTGGCTCGTCAGGACGATTTCGTCGCCAGAATTGAATTGCAGCGAGCGAAGTACCACGTTCACCGCCGCAGTCGCGTTCTCGAGGAACACCACGTCGGCCGCAGCGCATCCAATAAAGTGGGCGAGCGTGGCCGTCGCCTCGCGCAGGGCCGCGGGCAGCACGTCGCGAAAGAAATGGTCGGGATTTGCCTCCATGCGCGAGCGCCAGTGCTCGACCTCGGCGAGGACGTCGCGCGGCGGCGTGCCAAAGGAGCCATGGTTCAGGAAGTCAACCCCTGGCTCGAGGAGAAAGCGGTCCCTGATCGATCGGCCGAACGCCGGCATGCGGCCGAGTCTAGCCGTGGGGGCAGGAAACTTCGGTGCACGCGCCCGTTCCAACGCTGTCCCGCGCGGGAAATCGTTGCGATTCGTTGACACGATGTTGCAGCGCCCCCTATAATCTTTGTCTCTTCGGGCGCGGGGTGGAGCAGTCTGGCAGCTCGTCGGGCTCATAACCCGAAGGTCAGAGGTTCAAATCCTCTCCCCGCAACCAGCTCTTTAAAAATTCGCAGCCGATAGGTGTGGGCGCTTGAGCTTAGGCGCAACCGCAAGGCGTTTTTTTGCCGAGCGGCTCCAAGCATCAAGTGCTCACAAGAAGTAAACCTCGTTTACTTTGAGTGAAGCATTAGCAATTCGCCGGCTAACCACCGGCATCAGGTTCAAATCAATTGAAGAGTTTGATCCTGGCTCAGATTGAACGCTGGCGGCATGCCTTACACATGCAAGTCGAGCGGCAGCGCGGGGGCAACCCTGG
>Ga0075436_100000184_pt1 | contig 39212 bp, 33 predicted proteins | sample RhiMethybrSRZTD5_FD_75303 | JGI IMG/M metagenome (GOLD analysis project Ga0075436, IMG submission 75303) | Populus rhizosphere microbial communities from Tennessee, USA - Rhizosphere MetaG P. TD hybrid SRZTD5 | ecosystem: Host-associated > Plants > Roots > Rhizosphere > Soil | place: USA...
TTCATCCAAACATGGCAACGATGTTAGCCTTTGTGGCGACCGACGCGGCCATTTCTCCCGTGTTGTTACAAAAGACGCTCAATGACGTCACGCGCAGAACATTCAACGCCATCAGCGTGGATGGGGATACTTCCACAAATGACACGCTGCTCGTATTGGCGAACGGCGAGGCCGGCGCGCCCGCCATCAAGAAGGGCAGCAAAGCGCATCGCGCGCTCACAGGAGCGCTCGAAGAGGTTTGCCTGTCACTCGCGCTGCAAATCGTGGCCGATGGTGAAGGTGCGCAGCGAGTGATCGAAATCGAAGTGCGGCACGCAAAGAGTGAGGCGGCCGCGCGCCGCATCGCGGAAACGATCGCGACTTCGCCCCTGGTGAAAACTGCGTTTGCCGGCGGCGACCCCAATTGGGGGCGCATCTTTGCTGCTTCAGGCCGTTCAGGCGTGAAATTCGATCCGGCCCTTGTGGACATCAAAATGGCAGGCATCCCCGTGCTGCGGCGCGGCCAGCCGTTGGCGTTTAACGAACGCGCCGCCAGTAACAAACTTCTCGCCGAGCACGTCCCGATTGTCGTGGATCTCCACGCCGGTGACGCCCGCGCCCGTTACTGGACCTGCGACTTCACCGCGGAGTACGTGCGCATCAACGCGTCTTATCGCACCTAGTGCAGGGCCAGCTACCGCACCTAGCCCTTTGTACGTGAGCGGACGGGAGATACCACACACCCACCCCACTATTGCAACGTTATCAAAACAAAGTGGTTGCAAATTGGGCTGTGCGTAAGCGTATGAAAACAAACATTGCGAGCTTGAGGTGAATGCGGCAGGCGATTGCGAGGGAGTACGTACCCCCCGGCCATTTTGTATCGTTATCAAAAGAAAAGAGTTACAGAATTTGACTGTTGGAAGTTGTTGAAAACAAACGGGCAAGGAAAGTGTGTCAAATTGAGGCAATTCGTAAGTTGTTGAAAACTGGTTAGGCAGAAAGATGTCGTAGGAAGCAAAAGTGGTGGGCGGGGCGACATTGGTGGCGGACCTGTTGAAATGCAATACGATAATACCATAAAGTAACGTCTCTGTCCAGCGAAAATCGTAAAAAGATGGAAGAAATTTAAGTCGAGTGGATTCTAGGGGATAGCCTCTCGAAAACTCGGGATAAATGAGACGAAGGTTGAGCGAGGAACAGTCAATATTCGCGAATCGATAAGGGGTAAGGTAAGCCGTTTGGATGCCAGGGGTTAGACGGGAGAATCCTCCGGCTCGACGCCGACGTCGTCGCCTGGCTTCGCCGCCAGGGCAAGGGTTACCAGACTCGCGCCAACGCCCGCCTCCGCGATGCCATGCCCCGCGACCTTCGCCGCAAAGCCAGTTGGTCCGCATCGTTCCCCTTGCTAGCCCCTCATGCAAGACCCGCGGGATTAGCCACAGAGGGGCGTCACCATAGCCGCACCAACTCTTCGGAAGCGGAGTCAAACTGCGTCCGGGGACAAAACATTGAGTACGTCACCATCATGGCAGAACATATTTTCGGAAGAATGTGTCTGCTAGCTCTGGGCTGAGTTGCCGAAGAGTTTCATAAACCTTCATGACCTTTGTTCGATTCCCTAGTAGAGCGTAGGTTGCGCCGAGGTTGTACCAAGGCTCGGCGCTGTCCGGCTTCAAACGCACGGCCTCTTCATAGGCTTTCACGGCTTCATCTGTTCGCCCTGAGCTCCTATAAACGAGTCCTAAATTGTTCCAAGCTTCGGTAAACTCTGGCTTAAGACGGATTGCTTCTTGAAGTGCCCGGATCGCCTCGCTATTTCGTTTCAGGTTTCTATAGATGGTGCCCAAATCGTACCAGCCCTCAGCGTCAGAGGGCTTCAACCGAACGACTTCCTCAAAGGCTTTGCTCGCTTCATCGTCTTGATTTAGGTGTGCGAGTGCTGTACCCAGGTTGTACCAAGCATCGGCCATGTCAGGTTTCAGGCGTGTCGCTTGCCGCGCGGCGTCGCGCTCATCGCTGTATCGGTCCAAATTTCCCAACACAACAGCCAGGTTGTTCCAAATGCCTGCTTCTTCTGGCCTCATTTTTATGCCTTCCCTATAGGCTCGCACTGCCTGCTCGTGATCTCCGTTTTTTTCTGAAATGTTCCCTAGCTGAAACCAGACGAGCGCCTGGAAGGTCGGGTTATCGCTTTCGAGCTGCCCTTCTGCGGCCGGCGAGCGCGACATGAGAGACTGAATCCAATCACCTGGCAGGGCGAAATTCAGATTCTGGCCATCCTTTAAATAAAATGTCGTTATCCCTACCAGCTGCCCCTTAGCGTCGAAAAGTCCCCCGCCGCTCGACCCAGGAGAAATAGCAGCCGAAGTCTGCACGACAAGCCCTCCTTCGAATTCCCGCAGCCCAGAGATCAATCCCTCCGAAAGTGTCAATTCCAAGCCCTCTGGCGCTCCCAAGGCATAGACGCGCTCTCCAACCGAGAGAGTTGAAGAAGAACGGATAGATACCGGTTGAGCTGTAAGTCTCTCAGCTTTAAGTCCACAGAGATCGTGTTCTGAGTCGATATGCAAAATAATGGCCGACCAGGCGCGTGCTCCGCTTCTGATCCGCCATCCCACGCCCTTTTCCACTACATGACGGTTTGTAACGATCTCATCAGGTGCAACTGCGACACCGCTACCCGTCACGACAACCTTCCCTCCAGCATCAAGGGTTTCCACAACGAAGATGGACCGAACAAGCCGCCTATAGAGTTGTTGAGTGTTCTCTTCCTGAGTTTTCTGTGCCGGTGCCTTTGGCGACGGCGTATGAACAGAGCTCGTAGAAACAGAAAATGAAAAAATGGAAGCTGTTAGGGCGCCTCCGGCCAAGAAGTAGCATTTCCTGAGGAAATCCATTGACGCCTAGCCCTCTTTATACAGGCCAACAGTACAATGGGTCGGCCGAGAATCGTTCCATTTTTCAATTAATTTGGGCTTGTACGTGGAGTGCCAACTTCTGATCTCGCGATAGTAGCGCTTTAGCCCACCGTTCAGCTGCTTGCAGTTGTCAATCCGATAATTCGCCGTCTCGCCATTACACTTGACTCTGAAGTGTGGAGGCGGGTGCTCATTTGAAAATACCTCGACTTTGAGACCTCCAAAGCGATCGACGAGTACGAAGAGAGTATCGCTGGGGAAGCGCCGCCCATCTCCCTTTGATTCGGAAATGTTTAGAGCAATTCGCAGCTTCGCCACAGCATCAGCGTCATCGAACGGAACTACCCATTCACGCTGCACTCGAGGACGGGCATTAGGCTTGCTCATAGCGTTATCCGATGATAGCAAACCATGCGTAGACTGAGGTCCGGGTTTCCTCGCCTTAGCACCGGAACTTCACGCCGAGTGTTGAGCGTAATGCCGAGCTAACTCATGCAGAGCGTTGTTAGCCTTTGGGCCATCGGAGATAGACCTCGCCTTTGCGAGTGATGGCGGCGACGAACGGGGGTTCAAGCTTGCGGGCGAGACGACGCATTTTTGGTATGGCGAGTTCGAGCACGGCACCCATATCTTCACCGGACATGTTGCCGGACGCAAAGACGAATTCGCGCACGGCATGTTCCTTCAGTGCTTGCTTTTCGAGGAAGTTATAACGTATTCGCTTGTCGGCTGTGAGTAGAACCCAACCGTTGGCGCCAACTTTGGGCAACCATGTCTCATCGGGCGTCCCTCGCGGAAAATGAGCGAGGTGGCGCTCGAAGCGCACGGATGCTTTGGCCAGGGTGTCCTGAATTGCGCGGGAGTTGCAGAGATTCTCGTCCAGGTAGAGGACGAAATCTTCAGGCGGCGACGGGGAGGGCGCTTTCCCAGCGGATGGCCTCTTCGATCTGCGGCGGCGTGCAGCCATATTCTTCGGCCAGCGCGGTGACGGACTCCCGAGCGTTAAAACGCGACGCGATTATAGCAGTAGAGATACCCGTTCCCGCGATAACGGGCTTGCCAAAACCAACCATAGGATTGATCTCGATCGTCTTCGGCTCAGAGGGTTTAGGTTCGACAACAAATGGGAAGAATCGGAAAAGGCCCTTTGGATCGATTTCCACTCTTTCCAGATGCATCCGATAGAAATCCAGGCTCAGTTGGTCGTGGGGCTGCGAGACGTTGATGGTCTGTCCCATACGCTCGATAAAAAGATTTCTGCGATCCGTAAGGAAGACTTCACTGATGAGCGGATGCGGCTGCGGAAAATCCTTGCTGATTTTTTGCAGGGCGCTGCGGACCCTGGGGAGCCTCAGATTGTATATCTTCCGCATCGCAGCGAGAGCATGACACTCGAGAAGATTCAGGAAAGAGAGACGAGCAGGATTAGACTCTGCCGGCACAATAATCGGAGTCTGCTTACCAAATCCCGTAAGCCAGTAGCGCAAAGTTGTGTAAGGAACTTTCAGATAGACCGCGGCTTCCGGCAAGCCATAAGCCGGCTCTTCGTAAAGTTTATTGTAGCGGGCGGTCATTGTGGCGACACCGTGAAGACACCATCCTGAATGACGGTCTCCACCTATACTACCATTTTGCTGCTTTCGCCAGCCTGGTGGTGTCCAAAGGTATTCAGCTTGGCAAATCGTGCTGCAACCTGAGGGGTGGAAACCTTAAGGCCTAGCTAGCCAAGCCCTGCTACTCCCACTTCCAGTTGGCGAACTGCTCGCGCAAAGCGGTTTTCTTGAATTTGCCGACGGAGGTGCGCGGGATGGCATCGAGAAAAACGAAAGCATCCGGAAGCTGCCACTTGGCGAAAGACTCGCCAAGAAACGCGCGCAATTCTTCCGGAGTTGCGCGCGAGCCATCTTTCAGGACGACGGCGGCCAGCGGGCGTTCCTGCCATTTGGGATGGGGGATCCCGACCACGCAAGCCTCTTTCACCGCAGGGTGGCCCATCAGGGTGTTCTCCAAATCGACGGAGCTAATCCACTCGCCCCCGGACTTCACCAGATCCTTGGCTCGGTCCACGATCTTGACATAGCCGTCTTCGTCCATGGTGGCGACATCGCCGGTGCGGAACCAGCCGTCTTCGGTCCAACGATGGGCCTGATCCGGAGATTCGTAGTAGCTCGCCGCGACCCATGGGCCGCGGATTTCGATTTCGCCTGACGTCACGCCATCCCAGGGCGCTTCCCCTTCCGGCCCCACCAACCGAATCTCGACAAACGGAGCGGGCCAGCCTTGTTTGGCGCGGGCTTCGTACTTTTTGCCTTCGGGCCAGTCCCGCATATGTGCCCGGAGGCCGCCGGAGGTACCGATGGGAGTGGTTTCCGTCATGCCCCAGAGATGCTTGATGTGCAGGCCGAAGCGATCGAGCCGCCGCATAAGCTCCAGGGGAGGAGCCGTGCCTCCACAAACGACGCGGATGGGATTTTCGAATTTCCACCTGGTTGGATTTTTTTCGAGCGCGTCGAGAACCGCAATCCACACCGTGGGAACGCCGCAGGCGACGGTCACGCGCTCGCGGACCATCAACTCCAGAATGCTTTCTGGGTCCACATGAGGCCCAGGGAGCACCATGCGCGCGCCAAGCATGGTGGCCGCAAACGGAATTCCCCAGGCGTTGGCGTGGAACATTGGAGCGACGGGCAGGACGGTATCCGCTTCGTTCATTCCAAACACTTCAACGAGGCCGCAGCAGAAGGAGTGCAACACGATAGCGCGGTGCGAATAAATGACGCCTTTGGAAAACCCGGTTGTCCCCGAGGTAAAGCACATGGCCGCGCCGTCATTTTCATCAATCGCGGGATAACGGAAGTCAGCATCGGAAGTCGCCAGCGCCTCTTCGTAATTCAAAGAGCCTTCGGGCGTGGTGTTGCAACCATAAGGCACTACGATCACGCGCTCGAAAGAGACGTCTTCACGGAATTTCTCGTAGACGGGATAAAGCACGTCGTCAATCAGGAGGAAGCGATCACCCGCGTGTCTGGCGATACTGGCGATTTCGTGCGGGTGAAGGCGAAGGTTCAGCGTATGCAGGATACCACCGGCACAGGGAACACCGAAAAAAGCCTCCAAATGGCTCGAGTGATTCCACATCATGGAAGCAACGCGATCTCCCGGCTTGAGTCCAAGTCTCAAAAGCGCCGAAGAAAGGCGGCGAGCCCGGTTATAGAATTCCCCGTAGCAAGTACAAACGATCGACTTGTCCGGCTTTCGCGAAACAATTTCAACCCGAGGGAAGATTTTCCCGGAACGCTCCAGGATGGTGGGAAGCGTCAGCGGAAAATTCATCATTGTGCCGCGCATAGAGCCTTCCGGACAGGACGCCAAACGGGCGAATGCTAGCACGAATTTCCGGTGCGGGGGAGAGGAGAGGTACGGGGGCCCCACACAATCCGGCCATTTTATTTAGTTGCAAATGCCGTCAAATTCCGAGACCATGCAGCAGACCGCTGAAGTATCGGTCCTCGCTCCCTCGGCGGCTGCGCAGATTCGCCTCCCCGGTGAACGAAGCTGTGTCTTCGGCGCGCTCCGCGACTCGCAAGTCAGGTTCCGGGCAGAAGGAGTAAGAGGTGAAGAAGCTCTACATCGGTAATCTTCCGTTTTCGGCAACGGAAGATCAGCTTCAGGAGTGGTTTTCTCAGGTGGGTGTATCCCCTTCGGGTGTCAACCTCATTCGGGACCGTTTCACGGGTCAATCGCGCGGGTTCGCTTTCGTCGAAATTAATAGTGACGAGGATGCGGACCGGGCGATTAATTCCTTGAACGGGCAGAATTTCGGCGGGCGAAACCTGGTGGTCAACGAAGCACGTCCTCAGGCAGAGCGCGGCGGCGGCGGGCGCGGTGGTTATGGCGGCGGGCGCGGCGGCGGGCGCGGCGGCGGTGGTGGTGGGCGTGGCGGAGATCGTGGCGACCGCGGTGATCGCGGCAATCGCTGGTAACCAGGCACTTCCAGTTTGAGTGAGTCGGGCCTCCCCACACAGCAAGGCCCCATACTCCTTTCCCAAGAATCCTTAGCGGCAGGTCTGCGCGAATGGAAGATTTCGCGCGCTTCCAGCCTTTTCCAAATTCACCCTTCGAATGAATTTGGAGCCATATGAGTTTGCGCTTGGGCCAGCTCGCCTGTACTCCGCGCTGCGTTCTCGACGTTCACAATCGCTCCGGGAAACACGCGAAACAAATCCCCTCGTAACGTGTTTGATACAGCAGGCAAGGAAAAGGCTTTGCCGGGAACTCGCCGATGTATATGAATAGCTCTTGCTTTGGAGCGGGGTTCGCCAAGGGAGGCGCAGAAAGAAACCTCGGTGAACCTTCTAGGCGGTCGCCGCATCCAATGGCTTGAACAGAACGTATAGCAAAATAGTATGACCACTTGGAACAAACGCGATTGGAAGCAATTCTACGAGGTGGCGCGCCGCCCGTGGCGGGCGCACCGTCCACCCAGGCCCGTGTATCCGACAGGTCTAAATCGCGTGCTGCCGGCACAAGGGTTCAGTCTTTCAGAATTGGACGACGCGGGTGTGAATCTCGAACTCGCCGAGCGACTTGGACTCCCTGTGGATGCAGGGCGAATCGGCACCTATGAGCCAAACGTAACCGTGCTGCGTGATTTCGTCCGCTCCTCGCGGCACCCGCTCTAACCTTTCCGGTCAACAGGATTCTGCTGTCCCAAGCTTTTCAACTAAACTTCTCACTCGTCGCAGACTAGAATAGCGGCTCGCCTTTAGGAGCTATGCTATGAAGAAATCCCTTCTTCTATTTCTGCTGATTCCGGCTTCCGTTTTGCCCGCTGCCACAGGGCCGGAATATTCCATCCAGGCCATTCGCTACGCTTCCGCAGAAGATGAAGTGGCGGGCCTCGTGATGGGCGCTCCCAAAGGCGAAAAAATCAACATCGCCATGGTCGTTTGGCTAATCCGCGGCGGCGGGCGCAACATTCTTTTTGACAGCGGCTATCACCGCGACACTTTTCTCAAATACTTTCCGTCCACGGAATACATTCGCCCTGACGAGGCGGTGAAGCTCGCCGGAGTCCAACCTGAAGAAATTACGGACATCGTCATCAGTCACTCCCATTGGGACCACATCGGCGGGATTGATCTCTTTCCCAAAGCCAGGGTTTGGATACAGAAGGAGGAATATCAGTATTACACGAGCGACGCTTGGCAGCCGGGTGGAAATCACGGTGGCATCGATCCCGAAGACGTTCAGCAACTGGTCAAGCTAAATACCCAAGGGCGGGTGCATCTGACAGACGGCGATAATGTCGAGGTTTTTCCAGGCATTCGCGCCTACACGGGGGCGCGACACACGTACGCCTCACAATATTTGCGCGTGGAAGGAAATCCTCCGTTTGTCCTGGCCTCGGACAATTGCTATCTCTATCGAAACCTCGCAGAGCACAAGGCCAGCGCGACGTTTTCCGAGGCCGACGAACCCGCCAACATCAAGAATCAAGCGCGAATGGTCGAATTGGCAGGCTCAGTGGACCGCGTTGTGCCCGGCCACGACTTGCTGCAATTTCAGAAATTTCCCACGCAGGGGCGCATTGCAAAAATAAGATAAGCAACTAGCTCCAATCCCTTACGCGCCCGTCTAAATAAGTACTTGACTCTGGAATGCGTTCCAGGGTCGATACTCTTCTCGTCGAGGTTTCACTCATGGAGCAGAAACTTCTTCGTTCCGGCCAGCTTGCGAAGATTGCAGGCGTCAGCACGGATTTGCTGCGCCACTAGGAGCGCATCGGCGTATTGCCAACCGCGATTCGCGCCCCGAACGGATACCGGCTGTATCCACTGCATAGCGTAAAGCGTGTACACGCGGTGCGCTCTTCAGTCGCCTTCGGCTTTTCACTGACGGAACTGTCGCGGATTTTCGCTACGCGTGACCGTGGGGGAATCCCCTGCCGGGAAGTGCGAGCCTTGGCGGAGGAGAAGCTTCACCGCGTCGAGCAATCCCTTAAGGAGCTTCAGGCCTTGCGTCGCCACATCTGCGAAACTCTCCGTCTTTGGGATCAGCGGCTCGCCGAGGCCGGGAGAGCCCGAAGAGCAGAACTCCTTGAGTCCTTAACAGAAATTCCGGGGAAACCTAAAGCTGCAGCCTCAAGTTTCAAGAAAGGATTTCGCAAATGAAAAGCCCAGTCCAAATTGCCGCGATTTTTGTCATTTTTGCTTTTTCCGCTATTGCGCACCAGAAGCCGCCGGACACCGCCGAGATGTCCGTGTGTCCAATGCACGCGCAGAACCCATCGTCCCAAGGCCAACATCATCAGGGCGTGGTTCAGCGCGGAGACAAAGTGATGGGTTTTTCCCACGAGAAGACCACGCACCATTTCCGGCTCTACCCGGATGGCGGAGCTATCGAGGCGGAAGCGAACGACTCAAAGGACGCCGCCAGCCGGGACCAGATTCGTTCACATTTTGAGCCCATCGTAACGATGTTTGCGGCAGGAGATTTCTCTGCGCCCATGCTCATTCACGCCCAGCGTCCACCGGGCTCGGAGATAATGAAGCGTCTGCGCAACGTGATCGATTACAAGGTGGAATCCACGGAAAAAGGAGCGCGCATCCACATTAAGACGAAGGACTCCGAGGCGCTTCGCGCCATTCACGAATTCATGCGCTTTCAGATCTCCGACCACCAAACCGGCGATCCCGTGGAAGTGACGAAAGTACCATAGCCGCCCACCGGGCGATTTGTAGGCTGCTTGGGTTGCGCGTAAAATAAGAGTTTCGCGCGTGCTCCATGGCCTCGCCCTTTAATATCCTCTCTGATTCGCCGGCGCCTCTGGTGCCTCCACCGGACGCGCATCCGCGGCCCGATTGGCTGCGTGTCAGGTTCTTTGGCGGAGAGCGTTTCCAGGACCTGAAGCGTCTGATGCGGACCTTAGACCTGCATACTGTTTGCGAAAGCGCCCGCTGCCCGAACATGGGCGAATGCTGGGAACATGGCGCGGCAACGTTCATGATTTTGGGAGACATTTGCACGCGGGCGTGCGGGTTTTGCGCCGTGCCCTCCGGCAAGCCCGTTGGTCCTCCCGACGAAGATGAGCCCTATCGTGTAGCCGATGCCGTGGCGAAAATGGGCCTGCGCTATGCGGTGGTCACCAGCGTGAATCGCGACGACCAGCCCGATGGTGGTGCGCACATTTTTGCGCGCACGATTCAAGAGATTCGCAGGCGCGTGCCTGGCTGTAAGGTGGAGGTTCTAATTCCCGATTTCCGCGGCGATTGGAACGCGCTGGACATCGTTCTTGCTGCTCAGCCGGATGTTCTCAACCACAATACTGAAACGGTGCCACGCCTCTACCGCCAGGTGCGCAAAGGCGCGGTCTATGAGAGGTCTTTGGAGTTATTGCGGCGTTCCAAGGAGGCGCATCCCGAGGTGCCCACAAAAACCGGGATGATGCTGGGCCTCGGCGAGGAAAAAGAAGAAGTCCTTGGCACCATGCAGGAACTAGCCGCGCAAGGGACGAACATCCTCACTCTGGGCCAATACCTCCAGCCCACGCGCGAGCATCTGCCGATCGTGCGCTACGTTCATCCCGACGAGTTCGCGGAATACAAGATCCTCGGCGAAGCCATGGGCTTCAAGCATGTGGAGTCCGGCCCGCTGGTTCGCTCGTCCTACCACGCCTTCGATCAAGCAGAATCCGCCAGCCGGTAGTCGCGCACGTACGGGCTATTCCCTTCACGAAGCGTCTAACCTTTCTCGCCTCTCCTCTCATTTCGGTGCGGCAGTGGACCAGTCGGTGAAAGGCACGGCACGGCCCCCGCGCACAACTGTCAGAATCACGCTGTCAAAACCTTTGTGCTCCTTCGATGAATAATTCAATTTGAGTTTTTAAGCCGAGGCCCATATCTACTTCATGGAGCGACTCGATTCCGCGAATCAATCCCTCGCGGGTCAATTCCTTCCCTGCCTTTTTCATCCCCTCGACGAGCACCATGGCGTCCACAAATCCTTCCAGACTCACAAAGTTGGGTTGAGCGGAGGGATAGTATTTCGTCAGGGTGCGGCGCCGCGACCGTTTTGTATTCGGTGAGATAGTACGGCGGCACAACCTGCGTAACGACCATGCCCTCCGCATCGGATCCGGCTTCCTGGATCAGGTCATCCGTGCCGACAAACGACACCGTGAGGAAAAGCGGCTTCCAGCCTTTGGCGTGGGCTTGCTTCAGAATCGGCGCAACTGTATTCGCGGGCCCGACCAGCACCACCGCTGCGGGATTGGCGGCCTTCACCGTGTCAATCGCCGCTTCCACTTGACTGGTCTGTCGCGGATAGGACGCCGTTGCCGCCGGTTCAGCGCGGTGCCCTTTTAGCGCGGTCTTCACGCCTTCTAGCACCGCCGCGCCAAAGGGGTCTTCCGGGTAGATCACGCCAATTTTCTTGTAGCCAAGCGCGCCCCAGAGACCGTTCACTTGTTCGCGCGTCTCGTCAAAATACGAGGCCCGCACATTCACCACCCAATGGCGCAACGGAACATACAGCATCTGTGCGCCGGTAAAAAGCCCGACAACCGGAATTTTGTTGCTCTCCGCCAGCGGGAGGTGCTTCACAGCCGTGGGAGTTCCCACAAAGAACCCCAGAGCGAAGACCTTCTGTTCCATCAAGCGGTTAAAGCAGGCTTCGGTCTTGGCAGGGTCATAGCTGTCATCGTAGGAGATGAGCTTGAGTTTCCGTCCGTCGACGCCGCCGGCGTCGTTCGTGAGGTCAATGTAGGCTTTCGCTCCAGTGACGGTTTCCGTGCCAAGAAAATGGGAGGGGCCCTCCAGCGCGGAACACGAGCCAATCAACACTTCTCTTTCGCTGATGCCAGGCACGCTTTGCCCCAAAACTAGTGGAGGGAGCAAACAAAGACACACCGCGACCGCACACAGCCCAAGGCTGTACCTCAAAAACGTAATTTTCATTTCGTTCTACGTCTTGTGAAAGACGCCCCTGTGGACGAACCCTAGCTCCTGTTTATTCCTCTGTCGGAAGCATGTCAATGGAATACGCGCAGGCGCGTTACAAGAAGTAAGCGCCCTGATCCGGGATTAGCAAACCCCAGAATGCTACTTGATGCGAGGACCGAGCAAGACCAGGCCTATGCCGGAGACGAGAAGCACGATGGAGACGGCCGCGGGGATTTGGACGTTCTTTTCCTCATCTACAGTGGCTTTGAACGAGCCAATCTTCGCCACCTCTTCCTGCTTGTGATAGCTGAAGTTCGGATGGACAAGCCCCACGACACCGCTGATCAGCAGGATGACGCCAAGAATGATCACAAAGCGCTTCATGCGGCTCCAACCTACCACAATTAACCGATGGTCTGCGGAGGAAACGAATTCTGAACACACCTCTACGCCGGTGGGGCGCAAAGGAGTGGCAAAGGTGAGTACACGAAAGACTCAGGAACGGCTGGCGGCCGCAGCGGCTTTCTTGGCAGCCTTCGCCGCCGCGGAAGCTTTACGGCGCCGCTTGGTCTTCGGCGGCGTGGCGGGAGCTTCACCAATCAGTTCGGCGGTCATGATGCTGGTAACAAAGAGCTTGGGGCCATGGTCGTCAAAATCCACGGACGTGCGTTCCAGGTCCGAGGCGGTGACGATTCCCAAGCCGTACACTTCATGTTTAATGGTCTGACCTTCTGCCATTACTTGCACAACATCCTCCTTGACCACTCTGTCTCAGAATCTCGATTCGAATCTCTTGGTGCGGGAGCCCCGGCAGTGACCGGGACTCCCCGAAAACAGGCTAGAGGCTTGTAACGTTCTCTGCCTGAAGGCCCTTCGGGCCCTTCTTCACCTCAAATTCCACCGTCTGACCCTCATTGAGGGACTTGTAGCCGTCCATCTGAATGGCGGAGAAGTGCACGAAAACATCTTCGCCGGTCTGACGTTGGATGAACCCGTAACCCTTCGAAGCATTGAACCACTTCACTGTGCCTTGTTCCTTCACTTACACTACCTCGTTATTAGAATTGCTTTGCCTCTCTTGGTCCGTTCCTGGAATTCCCTGAAGCGGTTCTCGCTCCGGCTTCCCAAGTGCCGCGACAGCCTCCAGCCCGCAAAAAAAGGCCGCAAAGTTTGTCCTTGCAGCCCCTCGAACGAGTCAAAAGGTAATACAAGAGCAACAAATGCTAGGAATAATTTACCAGAAAATGTACGGTTTGTCCACGCGGAACCACGTTGGCCGCCCGTTTCGGTATACCACTTAACTCTCTATAAATAAAAGGGTTAGAGAAGAATTTTGAGTTTCTACGGCGGAAAGTGCCCGTCGGCTGGCGTTACTCGAGAGATTCCGGTTCCAGGCTCAAGGCCCCTTCTCCTGTGGCCTTCTTTTCCCAATACTTCCGGACCCAGGCTTCCCAGCTCTTGCCGGCTGCGGTGTCCTTGCCCGTAAAAGAAAGTGCCGCAATATTGGCGTAGGGAACCTTCAATTTCTGGTTCGCGTCTTTGGGCATTAGCCGCACGAAACTGGTTATAAGGGTTTTCCCCGCAACACGATCGAAGATATAACCCTCGATTTTTGAATTGTCTTTGAGCGTCAACGTTACGTCGCCGCGATAGTCGAAGGCCTTCTCCAGGGCGATGCGCAGTTCCTCTTCAGTGGCCAATTGCGGAACCCAGCCTTGAACCGTTTCATGCAAGGTTCCGGGGGCGACTTCCAAAGCATCAGGATCGAGCGGAGATCCGTCGGTGTGGCTGGGGCGGTCCGCGTGGCGGGGACCACTCATACTCGGGTCTCCTCGAATTGGCCCTTGCCCGCTTCGATTTGAACCAGGGGATTATACGAGTGCACAGGCTTTACGGACTCATTCAACATCGCCAGAGCGTCGGGATCGCCGTAAGTTGTTGAGAAGGTGGCCTTCACGGTCGCCCAGAGACCGCGCCAGCCGCTGAACGTGTGATCTACGGCAGAAGCCTCATAGCCGCTGTGCACCATGCAGTTGGCGCACTTGGGATTGCCGGACTCCGTGCCGTAGTTTTCCCATTCCGTCGAGTTCATTAATTCCTGAAACGTGTCGGTGTAGCCATCCTGCAGCAAATAACAGGGTTTCTGCCAGCCAAACACGTTGTAGGTGGGCATGCCCCAAGGAGTGCACGCATAATTGCGCTTACCCATCAAAAACTCGAGAAACAGGGGCGATTGGTTAAATTTCCAGCTTTTCTTCCGGTTCGCCAGAATGGCGCGGAACAAGCGCCGCGTCCGCGCGCGTCCCAGGAAGTGCTTTTGGTCTGGCGCCTTATCATAAGAATAGCCGGGGGAGAGCATCATGCCTTCGACGCCAACTTCCATCATTTCGTCGAAGAAGACGCGCACGCTTTTGGGATCAGCGCCGTCGAAAAGTGTCGTGTTGGTGGTCACACGGAAGCCTCGCTTGAGAGCTTCCTTGATTCCATCGAGTGCCAGATCGTAACCGCCTTCGCGGCACACGGAAAAGTCGTGATGCTCTTTTTGTCCGTCCATGTGAACAGAAAACGTCAGGTATTTGCTGGGCGTGAAGAGATGCAGTTTTTCCTTGAGGAGGAGGGCATTGGTGCACAGATAGATGTATTTCTTCCGGGCAACCAGCCCTTCCACAATCTTGTCAATTTCGGAATGCATCAGCGGCTCGCCGCCGGGGATGGACACCATCGGCGTGCCGCACTCTTCCACCGCTTTGAGGCATTCCTCGGGCGACAATTCCTGCTTCAGGATGTGCGCCGGATATTGAATCTTTCCGCACCCCGCACAGGCCAGATTGCACCGGAACAAGGGCTCGAGCATCAACACAAACGGGTAGCGCTTGCGTCCCAGTAGCTTCTGCTTCAGGACGTACGTTGCGACCGTCCACATTTGCGAGACTGGTACCGGCATGTTCCTCACTTACAAGGAATTTGGATAGGGGTACACCAAAGCCCCCAGAGTCTCTTTGCAAAACCGAGACTGCAAATCTATTGTACCCGAGAACCCGAGAAATCCGCGCGGTTCCTTTTGGCCCCCTTAGCGCTTGTGCAACCCGATTCCTGCCTGGCACGGAAATTGCACTTCTCCCTAAGATGCAATCCACGGTTGAAACAGAATATAGGAGGTCGCTGTGGGTCTCTGAGGAAGCTTCAGAGGTAAAATCGTCGCCTGGGCAAAGCACAGAAACCAAGGCGTTTATGCCGCGACGGAATCTGATCACCCTCTTCGATGATTTCTCCCGCTTCGCCGGCGATGTGGCCGTCGTGCAAACCCGCGGGTACCGCCGGGAAAGGCTGACGTACGCGGAACTTTCCACGTACGCCTTGTTTTGGAGCCATGCGCTCGGCGGGCGGGGAATTGGTCCCGGCGATCGCGTCCTTCTGTGGGGCCCCAACTCTGCCGAATGGGTCGCGTGCTTCTGGGGAATCCTTTTGCGCGGCGCGGTTATCGTGCCCATGGACGCCGCGGCGTCTCCCGATTTTGTTCAACGGGCCGTCCAAGATGCCGGTGTGAAGCTGATCCTGCGCGACCGGCAACTCGGCGAGCTTCCTGGCGTACCGCCCTCTCTGATCATCAACGATCTCAAAGAAGTTTCTACAACTCTCGCGCCCGCGATAAATGCGGAAGTTGTTCCCGGCGAGGCTTCGACCCGCGAGACGATTGCGGAAATTCTTTACACCTCGGGAACTACTGCAGAGCCGCGCGGCGTTGTGTTGACGCACGGAAATTTTCTGGCCAACCTGGAGCCGCTTGAGCGAGGCATCGAAGAATATCGAAGGTATGAGCGCTGGTTTCATCCCTTGCGGTTCGTGACGCTTGTTCCCTCGAGCCATGTTTTTGGGCAATTCATGGCGCTTTTTGTTCCTCCGCTTCTCGGCGCGACTGTCGTTTTCGAGCCCTCTACGAACCCTGCTGAGATCATTCGAACGGTGAAGCGTGAACACGCCACCGCGCTCATCGCTGTGCCGCGCATGCTGGATTTGCTGAAATCGGGGCTGGAACGCGATCTGGAAGCCCGCGGTCAATCCTCGTGGCTGCGCGGAACTCTGGAAAGAGCCAACGGGCGAAAATTCCTTCGCCGCGCCTGGTTGTTTCGTCGAATTCATCGGCGCTTTGGCTGGAAATTCTGGGCCTTCATCTCCGGCGGTGCGGCGCTTTCGAATGACACCGAGAGCTTCTTCAAGCGCATGGGTTACGCCGTAGTTCAAGGATACGGGATGACAGAAACGGCCTCGCTGATCAGCTTAAATCATCCTTTTCGCGCAACCGAGGGTTCTGTGGGCAAGATTCTTCCTGGACGCGAATTCAAGCTTGCCGAAGATGGTGAAATTCTTGTGCGAGGAGAAAACGTCGCGACAGGCTATTGGAAAAATGGCGTCCTCCAGCCGTCTGGGGAAGAGGGATGGCTGCACACCGGCGACCTGGGAGAAGTGGACACGGAAGGCAATCTGCGATTCCGCGGGCGCAAGAAAAACGTCATCGTCACGGCGGCGGGTCTGAATGTGTATCCGGAGGACTTGGAGAATGCTTTGCGCAAGCAGCCGAGCGTGCGCGACTGCGTGGTCATTCCTTTTGCACACGACGGCAATGCCGAACCGTGCGCGGTCCTCCTGATGCAAGATCCCGACGAACCTGCAGCAAGAGCTGCCGTACACGCGGCGAATGCCTCTCTTGCTGAATACGAACGCATTCGCCGGTGGCTTCTTTGGCCGGAGTTGGATTTCCCCCGGACCTCGACCAGCAAGCCGCGCCTGCCGGTCATCGTTTCCCGCGCGCAAGAACTCCTGAATGGTCAGCCCGCCAATCACGGAGTAGCAGGGGAAGGTGGCCTAGTCCAGCCAGTTGGCTTCACTTCTCCGTCCGGCCGGGCCGGAGTAGCCGGTCTTCTAGCCAAAATAGGCGGCAGGCAGGCAGAGGCAAATCGCCTGGAACAAGAGCTGAACCTCACCTCGCTCGATCGTGTCGAGTTGATGAGCGCGCTCGAAGAAAAGTTCCACGTGGAACTAAATGAGACTTCCTTTGCGGAAGCCAAGACGGTTGGTGACCTCGAGCGCCTGCTCCAACGACCCACCGGCGGATACAACAAGACTAGTTATATTTATCCACTCTGGGCCCAATGGGAGCCTATTCGATGGTTCCGGCTGGTGGTTTACTACGCGCTGGTTTGGCCCGCCACGCAGATTCTGGGACATCCCAGAATCGTCGGGCGCGAAAATCTGCGTGACTTGCGCGGGCCCGTGCTCGTGGTCTCCAACCACATCACGCGCCGCGCGGATATCGGACTGATTCTCGCCGCGCTCCCGCCGCGATTCCGCCACCGCCTCGCCCCAGCGATGGGCGGAGAAAGCCTGGAGCGAATGCATCGTCCGCCACGCGACTGGTTCTTTGCAACACGCTGGGCCTACTGGCTTGGCTACTGGCTGGTTGCTGCGCTCTTTAATGTTTTCCCGTTGCCGCAATTCTCCGGCTTTCGCGAAAGCTTTCGCTTTGCCGGTGAGTCCGTGGACCGCGGCTACAGCCTGCTGATTTTTCCCGAGGGCGAGGTAAATAACTCTGAAGACGGCCGCATGGCGCCGTTTCAGTCCGGCATCGGATTGCTCGCGGAAAATCTCGGCATCCCCATTGTGCCGATGCGCGTCGACGGCGTCTGGCAAATGAAGCGCGAGCGCCGCCGACTCGCTAACTTCGGCGAAATCTCCGTTCGAATCAGCAGGCCCGTGACCTTCGCTCACGGCACTCCTCCCGACGAAATCGCCCGCCAGCTCGAATCGATCGTTAAGTCTCTATAACCAGCAACAACGCGCGATCTTGTAATAAGCGCTACTCTCCCCGCATCTAATAGTTATGAACAAGAACAGAATTTCCCGGCCAGCAGGGATTGGGCTCCTGTGGCAAAATAGAAGGTTCAGAGAACTCGATTGATGGCACACCGTACGACACTCACACAAGAACAGCCTGCCAAGACGCCTAAGGCGGTCAAGAAGGCTTCAGCCGCCGCGCCAGAAAAGGCTGCGGAAAACCAGGAACGCGAGCGCATTTTCGACGCTTTCCGCCGCTGGGGATACTTGGAAGCTAACCTCGACCCGCTGGGAATGCTCCAGCCGCTGAAGCATCCTGATCTTGCTGGGTTGACAGGAGAAGCCGCCGAAGAGGCGCGCCGCATCCACTGTGGCACCGTGGGCGCGGACTTCATGCACCTGCCGGAACCCGACAGGCGGCAGTGGATCATCGAGCGCATAGAAGCGCCCGCTGGGGAAGTCGACCAACAGAAAATCCTCGAGCGCCTGATTCGCGCCGACCTATTCGAACAGGTTTTGCAGGCGCGCTATCTCGGCTCGAAGCGTTTTTCTTTGGAAGGAGTCACGGCCCTGATTCCCCTGCTTGATTCAATTTTGGAGGCCGCCGCAGAATACGGCGCGGAGTCTTCCATCATGGCTATGAGCCACCGCGGCCGTTTGAACGTGATGGTGCACGCTGCGTGCAAGAGCCCGCATGAAGTGGTGGCGGGCTTTGAAGACGTGGATCCGCGCAGCGTCCTTGGCGCGGGTGATGTGAAGTACCACGTAGGCGCCACTGGCACCTACACCGCCTCTTCAGGCAAAGAAATTGGGATCCACCTGGTTTCGAATCCGAGCCATCTGGAAGCAGTTGATCCCGTTGCTGTTGGCCGGTCTCGCGCCAAGCAAACGCGCTACGGCTTGCGTGGCTCTTACGTGGACCGCTCACAGGAAACAATCAACAAAGTCGTTTCCATCATGATGCATGGAGACGCCGCTTTCGCCGGGCAGGGCATTTGGGCGGAAACCCTGAACTTCGCTGACCTGCGTGCGTACACCATCGGCGGCACGATTCACATAATCGTTAACAATCTGATCGGCTTCACCACGCCCCCACGTCAGGAACATTCCGCGCGCTTTGCTTCGGACATCGCCAAGCGCCAGTCCGTACCCATTTTTCACGTGAACGGTGAGGATCCGGATGCCGTAGTGCGCATCGGCAAGATTGCTACGGAATATCGCGCCACGTTTGGCAGCGACGTGGTGGTGGACATTATCGGCTACCGTCGTCACGGCCACAGCGAAGTGGACGACCCCACGATCACGCAACCCAAACTTTACGAGCGCATCAAAGACCACCCGCAGCTTTGGAAGATTTATGCAGAGAGCACCGGCATTGACGCCACCGGAATCGTCCAAAGCGTCCGTAAGGAGTACGAAGAAGAGCAGACCAAAGCTCGTGCCCTGAAGAAGATTCCGCGTCTTCGCCAACTCCCGGAGTACTGGGCGCCGTACTCCCATGGCCGTTACAAACCGGAGTATGAAGTTGACACGGGACTGACCCGCGAAAAACTCGCCGAAATTACCGACGGCCTCGTGCGCGTGCCGGACGGTTTTCACACCCATCCGAAAATCGTGAAATTGCTCGAGCAGCGCGCCGAAATGGGGCACGGGAAGCGCGCTGTCGATTATGGTTTTGCTGAGGCATTGGCTTTTGGCTCCTTACTTCTCGAAGGCACGCCGGTCCGCCTCACTGGCCAGGACTCGCAGCGAGGCACGTTCAATCAACGCCACGCCGTGCTGATCGATACCGAGACGGAGAAAGACTACCTCCCACTTTGTCATCTCTCGCCCAATCAAGCCTTCTGCGAGATTTACAATTCGTCTCTTTCCGAAGCGGGCTGCCTGGGTTTTGAGTATGGCTTCAGCCGCGATTACCCGGAAGCGCTCGTGCTCTGGGAAGCGCAATTCGGCGATTTTGCAAATGGAGCACAGGTCATCATCGACCAGTTCATCAGCGCGGGCGAGGACAAATGGAATCTTCCCGCGGGCATCGTGATGCTGCTGCCTCACGGCTACGAAGGTCAGGGGCCGGAGCATTCGAGCGCCCGCCTGGAACGCTTCCTGCAGCTGGCCGCTGAAGACAACATGCAAATCTGCCAGCCTTCCACCGCAGCGCAGTATTTTCACATGCTGCGCCGGCAGGCGCGCCGCCCGTGGCGCAAGCCGCTGATTGCTTTCACGCCGAAAAGCATGCTGCGGCATCCGAACGCCAGTTCGAACATTGAAGAATTTACGAATCCGCGATTTCTACCTCTGGTACCTGACCGCGAGGTGCAGGACGCCTCGTGCATCCTGATCGCCAGCGGAAAAGTGGGCCACGAATTACGCGCCGAACGGCGCCGCCGCAAGGACACGAGCACGGCCATATTCTTTCTCGACCAGCTCTATCCCATGCCCCGCTCGGAGATTGCAGCCGCCATTGCCGAGCACCCTAATGCCCGCGAAATCGTTTGGGTGCAGGAGGAGCCAGGAAACATGGGCGCCGCCGGTTTTGTGCTTCCCCGTCTCGAGCGGATTGCCAAGGCAGCAGGCGTCGGATTGCGCTCCGTCAAGCGCTCCCCCAGTGCCAGCCCCGCGACCGGCTCCGCCAAAGCCCATGAATTGGAGCAAAAAACGCTGCTCTCTCTGGCCTTCACAACGTCAGGCAACAATCCGACGAGCAACAATTAGCGCTTTCCGCCTTAACATTCCATTCACACAAATGTAAACGGCGCGTTATCAAGCAAAAGGCGCCTTCTGTCACAATCAGGCGTGCAGCAAAAAACTTTGAGTGAGCCGAATTATTCCAGTTCCTATCGCCAGTCGCCGGGCTACGATACACTTTCTTCGGGCAGGCGCATCAGGCGCTCCGTCGGTATGAAACGCGTATTCATTATCGAAGACGACCGCGACATCGTAGAATTGGTTCGTTACAACCTCGCAAATGAGGGTTTTCAGGTTGCCGCCGCTCACGACGGCGTAACCGGCCTCGCCACTTTGAAAAAAACCCCGCCGGATATTCTGCTCCTCGACCTTATGCTTCCCAAACTTTCTGGCTTGGAAATTTGCCGCGAGGTTCGCCGCGACGAGTCACTCAACCGGCTGCCCATCCTGATGCTCACGGCTCGCGGAGAAGAAGCCGACCGCGTGGTCGGGCTGGAAATGGGCGCCGACGATTACGTCACCAAACCCTTCAGCCCGCGTGAACTCATCGCGCGCGTAAAAGCGCTTCTGCGCCGCTCTGAAATTCCTACGGACGTCCCGCATGCCGTTGAAATTGGCAAACTCACCATTGACCCGGCTTCCTACCGCGTGTGCCATTCCGGCAAACCGGTCGTGCTCAGCACCCTGGAGTTTCGCCTTCTCTATTACCTCGCCTCGCGTCCGAACCGCGTTTTCACGCGCGATCAGTTGCTCGATGCCGTTTGGGGTACGGATCGCTTTGTCACGCCGCGCAGCGTGGACGTGTACGTGCGCCGGCTCCGCGAGAAAATCGAGTCCGATCCCGAGAACCCAACCCTCTTGAAAACCGTCCGCGGCGCCGGGTATCTTTTCGAGACACGTGCGGCTTAACCTTTTCTGGAAACTCGGCTTTGCTTTCTTCGCGCTGCTGATTGCAGTCCTGCTGCCCGTGGATTACTACGCGGAGCGCAATCTGCGGCGCGACTACCAGAGCGCCGGTTTCGATCAACTCGCCGCCATCGCGCGCATCGCGCTGGCCAGCCCGCCTCCCGCTTCGGTTCTCTCTACAACTTCGCGTTCGCCTTCTCCCGCTCTTCGCGAATGGGTTGCGAAAATGGCAGCCAGCAATGTTCGCGTCACGGTTATCACTGCCGACGGTCTGGTCCTAGCGGATTCCCAGTCTGATCCGCAGACCATGGAGAATCACGCGGGGCGTCCGGAGATTCGAGATGCTCTCGAAAATGGCGAAGGCCAGTCTGTCCGCCACAGCGTGACCATCAACCGCGATCTGCTGTATTACGCCGCCCGCTATTCCGTCCCAGGCGGCCCTCCGGTAGTCTTGCGCTTTGCAACGCCGCTTGGGACTGTGAACGAAGAAGTTTGGGCGTTTCGCCGCAGGCTCTGGCTGTCCTCTCTCGTTATGCTCGTTGTTACGGGAATGGCGTCACTCTTGATCTCCCGTTCTTTCTCGCGCCGTGTGGAACGATTACAATCCTTTTCCCGCCGCGTGGCAGACGGAGATTTTCGCCCCATCGAAGCAGACCGCTCCGGCGATGCCTTGGAAGGCTTAGCTGCCTCTTTGAACGACACGGCAAGCCGCCTTGACCGCGCCATTCGCACCCTGACCGAGGAGCGCAACCTCTCCTCCGCGATTCTTGGCAGCATGGTGGAAGGGGTCGCCGTGGTGAATTCCAGCGAGCGCCTGGTCTTTGCGAACGAAGGCTTCGCGGAAATCCTGGAACTGGGTGTGCCACCGCAGTCCGGCAGTTCGCTGGTCGAGACAGTACGCCAAACCGAGCTTATCGAAGCCGTGCGTGCAGTTTTAAGCGGCGCGCCGCGCGTGGAAGCGGAAATCGTCACTGGAACGCTGCGCCAGCATTTCTTCGCGGTAACCGTGGCTTCTGTCAAAGCCGCGGAAAACTCCGGCGCCGTCATCGTCCTGCACGACATTACCGATCTTCGCAAACTCGAACGCGTTCGCCGCGATTTTGTCGCGAACGTCTCTCACGAATTCAAAACTCCGCTCACCGCGATTCAGGGCTTTGCGGAAACTTTACTCGCGGGTGCGATGGACGATCCTCAAAACCGCGTTCGCTTCCTGCAAATCATTCTGGATCATTCGCGGCGCCTCGCGCGGCTTACTGATGACCTGCTTGAACTCTCCAGAATGGATGCCGACCGCGTCGCGCTGGAGGTGGACTGCCTGAGCGTTTCGCAATTCGTTCAAAGCTGTATCGAAACGACCCAACGGTCGGCTGCCGAGAAAAATTTGCGGGTTTCCGTGAATCTGAAAACGTCTCTTCCGGACATTGCCGCTGATCGCCGGCGTCTTGCTGAAGTCTTGCAAAACTTGCTGGACAATGCGGTGCAATACACGCCTTCTGGCGGCCGGATTACCGTTTCCGCGTCGTCCGACGGAGAGGAAGTCGAGTTCACTGTTTCCGACACGGGAATCGGCATTCCTAAGGTGGACCAGCCGCGCATCTTTGAGCGTTTCTACCGTGTCGATGTTGCGCGCTCCCGCGAAGTCGGGGGCACCGGCCTCGGCCTTTCCATCGCCAAGCATCTCGTTGAGGCTCATGGTGGCCGCATCTGGGTGGAGAGCGAAGTGGGGCAAGGTTCGCAGTTCCATTTCACGGTTCCCGTATTTCAAGCGCAGCCCGCAGCGTCACGACCAGCACGCTAAAGCTATAGACAGGAAAGCCTCGGCTCGTGGTCACTCCTTTATCCACTTTTCATTGGCGCTTTAACAAACTGTAACCATTTCCCCGTCAAAATGGCGCGGAGAGCGGGAGTGTAGGTACGGCAGTTCCGCTCCGGAAGGAAACCGATGGCCTCAACCCCTCGACTCACCGAAACCGTCCTGCTCGACACGCTCATGAACTATCTCGTCTCCATGGCGCGCGCCGTCGAGAGTGCCATGAACCGCGCGCTTGATGCCATCGTGAGCCTCGACAATCCCCGCACTGCCGCTCTCCCCGGTGAGGTGTTTCTTCTTGAGCCGCGCATCAACGAGATGGAAATCGTCATTGACGAGCATGCCATCCGGTTGCTTCGTCAAGGCTCCTTCCCCGAGGATGAATTGCGGTTGATTGTTGCTGCGCTGAAGCTGAACAACGATCTGGAGCGCATTGGAGATCTGGCGGTAAACCTGGCGGAGAGAGTGGTCTCCCTTCGCGAAATGCCCGGCGCGCAAATTCCTGAAGAACTTGCCCCGATGGTTGCCGCCGTGCGCAGCATGGTCAGCCAGAGCCTCGGCGCGCTCATTTTCCGCAATGTCGAGATGGCCACCACAGTCCTGGAGAGCGACGACGTCGTCGATCAATACCGCGATCGCATCTTTGAGCGCCAGCTTCAGCAAATGACCGGCGAACCGGGCTCGGTCAGCCCGGGCCTGCAGTTCGTCCTCGCCACGCGTCACCTCGAACGCATCGCCGATCACGCCACCAATATTGCCGAAGACATCATTTTCTGGGTCCGGGGCCTTGATGTCCGTCATGGCCGAGGGATTGGCGGCCTCCGGGAGTCGAACATCACGAAGAATTCACAAACGCTTCATTCCGATGTGACTCCCGGCGGCGATACTGACCAAGTCATCTTCACGTAGTGTCCTACCTCGGGGACCGGTTGCACCCCTGGCTCCGGTCCCTTCTCCTCCCTCCTGCGTTTCGGTTCGACAGCCTTTCTCGCTTCCCTGCCAAAATCTCCCACTTGAAGGGTACACCCCCCATGGCGATGGAAAGAGTGCGCAACGGATTGATTCCAAAAGAGTTGCATTGCTGCCGTGGCGCGAAAGAGTGCGCAAGTACTTGAAAACAAGGGGGATGATAGGAGCAGGACGAGTTAAAGTCCTTCTTGAGGAGATTTCTGTTAATACCCCTACTACCCTCCCCCCGGTATTTTTGGAACTGCGCATTCTAAAGGGGTTACACTGAGGTGTTTTTGGAACTGCGCATTCTAAAGGACTTAGCACGCTAAATCGCGGAACTGCGCATTCTAAAGGAGTTAGCGTAGTGGACGGACCCTTTCCGACCGGGTCGGAACCTGCCCGGCATGAAGGGAAAAGGGCGATCGAAGCTCGGGGTAAACGGCTAGCGGGAGTTCTTTGAAGGACGACGGAGGAGAAGCCATAAAAGTGCAGGGTTGAACCTGCTTACCAAGGGGAAGCATAGCATCGATTTAGCGATTGGTTAAGTATTATGTGGGGAATGGGGGAAATTGAGGGTTGAATGGCGAGATTCGCGGGGTGAATGGCGCGGGCGGTACGAGACGAACAAGAAAAAGCAATTTAGCCCAACGCACCCTTAAGCCCGAGGTGCGGTACCCCCTTCGTTCCAGAGGTTGTCCACTCGCAGCATGGCGGGACGAGCAGGCTCAAGATGAATGGGGTACCCGTCCAACCTTCGCGAATTCTAGAATAACTTCTCGGCGCATCCGTGAGTCTAGGGCGGACCCTGTGGATTTTCGCGATGGAGGTGGTAGATACCGGCGACTGGGCTTGAGCATTCGCGTACGCTGTCGCTGCAACCTAAGACCAGATAGATGAGCTACTGCTATTGCTATAGCCGAATTCCGAATATACGTGCCCTTAATGGTATTTTCCCCGATGACGTACACCGCTTTACCTTTTGGGGCCAGAGTTCGAGAAACCTCGCGCATCGACCGATGCATGTCCTCAATGTAACGTCCAAGCACGACATGGTGTCTGCGTTCTAACGCGGGGCGAAGCTTCAGTCTGGCAATGATGTCAGAAGTGTATGGGGAGCTGCGTGGTGCGGCCTTGACCGACTCCGTTCCTATGCTCTCGCTCCTGAGTCGGCGGAGTTTGGCAATACTGTAGCCCATCCAAACGAGTGAAAATTTGCTGCACCGCATGTAGTCGATGGCGTTTAAGTACGGTGGGGACGTTAGGACTATGTCAATCGAACCGTCAATTAAGGGCAGTTGCCGCGCGTCACCTAAATGAATGATGGGTGACGGTCCTCTGGCAGAGCTTTTCCTATCAATGCAATTCTCGACGACACGGTCCAAGGCGCGTAGGAATTTGCGAAACGGCTTTATTGGTGCGCGCCGGAATGTCTTGTGAGGACGACTGTGCGAGAGATCCATCGCCAGCGACGCGCCGGATTGTTTCGTAATGATTAGTCGCGAAAAGCCGCACCACAGAACTTCTCGGGTCGTAGCGTCCCGAACCCGGTTGATTGCTACAGCCAAAGAAGCAAGTTGTCGGCGAGCGTAGTCATCAAACCAGTACGCAACGAACTGACGCGTTTCTTGATCGGCGGAGGTCGGATACGCGTTACGGATAGCTAGCTTGGAAAAGATTTGTCGAGCACGACGCAAGACTTCCCCAGCCGTGTGCCGTACGCGTTCTCTGTCTATTGCCGTCGTCCAAACTTTGGCAATTAGCACTGCGAGGGGATCGATATCCACGCCAATCGCTTTGTGCCGTTTGGAGCGGGCGAGAGCGAGAACAGTGCCCGACCCCATCATTGGGTCAAGTACACGTAGCGGTTTCGCGCTGTTAGACATCACCTGAAGCGCGATGCCGGGCGCCATTCGCGCTGGAAACGGGTGAACCGACTCGCGGCCCAAAGCCTCGTAGACCGTCTTCCTATGAAGCTTCATCCAGTCGTCACTTTCGCGGCAGAGTCTCTCAAGTTCTGCACGAACTGAAGGCTGCCGACGAACTTGTAAAACAATTTGGCCTTGCCTGCCGCATTGTAGAGCACCTTAACATGGTGGACAGCGTTCGGAAACTTTTTCAGCTCGAGTTGCGGGTTGCCCATAAATCCCTTGTCGCGGGAGATAGCCGTCTGGTTCGCGCTTGAGCCGTATCCCGCAATCGAGGAGGCCGTGTGAATTGCGAGCGAGGCCGGACCGTTTGGCGATGCCGCCTTTATGTATTCGATGAGGAACTCTGGCAGTGCGTCATTGCCGATTTTGGCTCTGAGTTTCTTCAGAGTTTCAACGCTACTTTGGTTCGCGGTCACAATCGCATCGAGCTCGTCGGAATAGTCAAACATCCCGAAAGACATCTCACCTTTATCGAAGGCCACAGTCGCCTTATTAATGCTGGATGACGCCGCGACTGAGATGCGGCTATCGCCAAGCCAAACGGGAGAGCCGAGATTATTCTTGATGGTAGCGAGCGCGAGCTTGTGAAAGACGAAGCACCTGTGCCAGTCCGCGAATAGCTGAGATGGGATGGTCAGCTCGAAGTGCTTTAGGTATTCTCCTCTAGCACCGAACATTCTTGCGCGCTGGATGTACGTATCCTGCTGCAATTTGTGCCGAACGTTGCGTGTGAAGAACATGGAAAGTAGGTTGGGAAACGTGACTCCGCGGGAAACGATGTTACCTCCGATTATGATGGTTAAGGGCGATGAAGGCGTGGTTGCGCTATCACCCACGGCACGGCGTTCCCGCTCACTGTTGAGCACGATGAGCGTGGCCCGCGATGCGTTCGCAACAACGTATTCCGTCAGGAGGTCGGGGTCCGCATCGGGGGAAAGCTTCTGGGCTGCTTGGTACACGCGTGTGACCAAAGCATCGAACTCGGGGCTCTCGCTATCTATGAGCGCTTTAACGGAATCCTGGATTGTAGTCCGGTCGGCTTCGTGATCCTGAGTTTTGCCGCTCGTATGGACGAGCATTGTGTAGTTTTTCTCCCCGCCGTTCTCGTAGGAGTTCAAATAGGCGACCGTGACTAGGAACCGCACTAATGCATCCTGGGCTTCCTTTGGGCTGCCTCCTTCCTCGAGCAGCGTCAGTCGGTAGGGAACCTTCTTGTCCAGGGGAAAGAAGACGTCTTGGCCCGTATACTTGGAGTGCGGGGGGAAGTTGACCCATTTTTCAGCGTCGTTTTGGAAAGTGTTGTTTAAATCCAGTCGCGCGGGTGTTGCTGTCACACCGATGTAGTAGCCGTCGTCACCAATGAGCTTGCCCACCAGCTCATTGATCTTCGTCTTCGTGCCCTGATTTATCTTCGAGTTTGGCGTTGCGTAATCGGCCTCATCATCGACCACGACAACCCTTCCCTTGTCCTTTAGCCAGTCGATCAGCTTTTCCAGATCGCGAGCATTTTTTTTGCAGAAAACGACCAGTTCTTTAGGAATGTGATCAGTAGAGGATTGGAGCAGTTCCGAGGAGCTTCTGGCGGCGGGGGCCAGCCCAGAAGCCGTAAACCTCTTCAGGTTCTGGGTAAACAGGTCGATACTATCGTTCATTAAATGCGCGATGATGGGGTGTCCGGCGTCCAGTAGTTTGGCGGTAAGACAGATCATCATTTCTGTCTTGCCACTTTGTGGCTCGCCGTAAATTACAAGGGAGGAGGTTTTGGCCACGGCGAGATTGGCGATGGCTCCATTCACAGCCTCCTCGATGCAGGCGGCCGCGATCCCCTCTGCCTGCAGTCTCTGAAGTTGCTTCAAGTATCTGTCCTTCAGGTTCGCCTTCGTCTTGAATCTCGCCAGATCAATTTCCGTTGCCATTTCTCGGCCTGCTTTTCTAAGTATGAAGCATAACGAGCGTGATCGAAATCGGCAACTCCATGAGTGCTTTCGCAGTGGCTTTGCCCACGACGACGAGGGCGGCTAGCAAGAATGCCTGCGCCACAAAGAAGGTTCCGGGCCTCCCGACAAGAACCGCCGCCCCCCCACAAACCCGGAAAGCCCGGCGGTACATGAAGCGAAGAGCAGGCCAACAAAATGAAAAGCAGATCCCTCACCGTCGGTCGCAGAGAAAATTCCGTGTAGCAATGAGAGGCTTGGGCAGTTCCACTACCCGCTCGTTGTCAAGAAAGGGCGCGGCCCTGTGCCCGACAAGGAGAGAGAGGGCGACGGTCAGAGCGACAGTACAAAACCGAAGATGCCGGGCTAAAGCCCGGCGCTACATGAGGAATTCACCCAAGCCGAACTGCAGAAAACCGAGGCGGACATCGCCGACACCGACGCCACCTACCAATACCGCATGTCTCAGATGGTCCTTGCCTTTGCCACCGCCGCACCGAAATAGCTGGCGCGAGCGGAATGGCCTGGCCACTTCGAGAAATGTAAATCGGCAACGTCCGCGGAAAAACAAATCGCTTGCATTCAAATCTGTGGCTTGACGCAACTATCCGTTCCCCTTACGATGGCCTCACCGAAATAGCGCATACACCCCGCGGAACAAAAGTAAAGTCGTCTTTGGGAGTTGCGGATGGCTCGGTTCTTCTTACAACTGACGCACGGCCGAAACTTTTCCCGGACTGCATTTGCTTCCGCCTGTTTTGGCCTCGCCCGTTGTTTTTGAATCCTCTAACAATTCGCAACTCCTTGTGTGTCAACGGCTTGCTGTGAATTCCTCCTCCCTGTTACAGGATATTCACAATCGGTTGACGCAATTGTAAAAAGGCCTCTTTACCTTCTCCAGCGGGGTGGCTCGCACTTTTTCGGTAGCACGTCGAATTTTTGCTCTAAAGAGAGAGGAAATGAAAAAACTAGCTGCACTCACACTGTCGTTGTTCCTCACTACAGGAATGGCTCTCGCTGGTACTCCAAAGGACGCCGATCCAAAACCGTCCAAACCCGCTGCGCCCGCAAAGGCAAAAGCGGCCACGAAAGCGGAGAAAGCCGATTCCGCCATTGCTGCCGAGATCGAAGAACTCCGGCAGGCTCTCCAGTCCCAGCAGGAACAGCTTCAATTGCTGAAGGAAGAACTGGCCAAGCGCGACCGCCAGATTGACGAGGCGCGCGAAGCCGCTGCCGCTGCCAACGCCCGCGCCGCCGAAGCCAGCACCAAAGCGGTCGAGGCGGTCAATTCCTCGGCGGAAGTGAAAACCACCGCGGCGACCCTCAACTCCGCCGTCAGCGACCTGAAAAGCAGCAACGAAGTCCTCAAGACCACGGTAGCTAAAGAGCAAGCCGACGCCAAGAAGGCTGAGGAGACCGGCCCGACTACGATCAAGTACAAGGGCATCAGTATTACGCCCGGAGGCTTCCTCGACGCAGCGGGAGTCTTCCGCAGCCGCGCTACCAGCGCCGACATTAACACTCCGTTTACAAGCATTCCTTTCCCTGGGAATTCGCTGGCGAAAGTCTCTGAGCTCAACTTTACCGGACGACACTCGCGCATCAGTTTGCTGGCCGAAGGCGCGATTGGGAACGTTAAGGCCACCGGCTATTACGAAATAGATTGGTTGGGCGCCTGCACCACGTCCAATAATCGCCAGAGCAACAGCTACTGCCAGCGCCAGAGGCAGATCTGGGGCCAGGTGGCGGGGGGCGGCTGGGCGTTTACCGCCGGACAGATGTGGACGCTGGCGACGGAAAACCGGAAAGGCATCCAGAATCGTAACGAAATTCAGCCGATGGTGCCCGACCCACAATACGAAGTAGGCTACACGTGGGCACGCCAGCCGAGTTTCCGCATAACCAAAGACTTTGGCGGCAAGGTTGCTCTCGGCCTTTCCGTGGAGGCTCCCCAGACCACCTTCGGTGGGCGCGGCTTCTCAACATTTACTCCCGCAACCGGCAATCCCTCACAGAACTTCTTTATCAACGCTCCCGGCGCGGGCGGCGGTTTGTACAACGCATTCGACGCCACGGGTTATACCACCAACAAAGCGCCGGATTTACTGGTCAAAGCCGCCTTTGATCCGGGCTATGGACACTACGAAGTGTTTGGCATTGTGAGCACGTTCCGCAACCGCGTTTTTCCTTGCGCGGTGATTAGCTATACCGCCGACGGCACGGTCGTCACTGCCGCGAACGGTTCGACGACAACCTTTGCCGGCGCCCCTATCACTTGCGGGGCCTTGGCGGCCGGCGAATCCCCGAGCACGGCGGGGGCTTTCAATGACACGCGAACCGGCGGCGGTGGGGGAGCAAGCGTGCGCTTACCGCTGGTTGGGAAGAAGGTGGAGTTTGCCGTTCAAGGACTGGTCGGCGACGGCGTTGGCCGGTATGGCTCCGCGCAGCTTGCCGACGTCACTTTCCGTCCAGACGGCACCGCCGCGCTGATCCGCACGGCCCACGGACTGGGAGCCTTGGAGTTCCATCCGACCCCGAAACTGGATGTCTATCTCTACGGTGGTTCCGAGTACGGCTGGCGCGCCGCCTACACCGGTTATCAGAGCGTAAAGATTACCACCACATCGATCAGCAACCCTAGCGGTACTCCCGGGGATCCCATCTTGACCAATACAAAAGTAACGCGCTCCTCAAGTGGAATCGGTGGCTATGGCTCGCCCTTTGCCAATAACAGCGGCTGCTCCACGGAAACGTCGCCCACGGGGAGTTCCGCTCCTGGAACAGGTGGCACTTGCGCTGGCGACATCCGTGTCATTACCGAGGGAACCGCCGGATTCTGGTACAAGTTTTACAACGGACCAAAGGGCGGCGTTCGCTGGGGCGTTCAATACTCCTATTTCACGAAGAGCGGCTGGTCCGGGAACAACAACAATCCCGCGGCCATTGGTATTTCCCCCAAGGCCGTGGACAACATGGTGTTGACCTCTTTCCGCTATTACCTGCCTTAGTCCCCCTTGGACTAAAGCCAGGCAATCGCGCCCGTCCCTCCCCTGGGGATGGGACCAAGGGCGGCTCCTCACCGAGCCGCCCTTTCTGTTTCTACGCCCCTTCAACGCCGACCCCAACGCCCCATCACAAGACGCTTCATTCCGAGACGCCTTGCATACGCCTCTTCCGCCTTCTACAATTTCAAAATGTTCGACGCGCACCGCTTGCTGCTCTTTCTCGCCGCCGCACTGCTCCTGGCCATTACGCCCGGCCCGGGCATTTTCTACGTTCTGGCGCGCAGCCTTGCCGGAGGAAAGCGCGAAGGCATTCTTTCTTCCCTCGGCACTTTCGTCGGCGGACTCTTCCACGTCTTTGCCGCCGCCCTCGGCCTTTCCGCGATTCTCGCCGCTTCCGCCGTCGCGTTTCACACCGTCAAATACGCTGGCGCAGCCTATCTCGTTTGGCTCGGCATCCGCATGATCCGCACGCGCGACGCCGAAATGGCCGTGGCCGCATCGGGGCCATCCAACGGCGCGTTTCGTCAAGGCATCCTCACCGAAGTGCTGAATCCCAAAACCGCGTTGTTCTTCCTCTCCTTCATCCCGCAGTTCGTCGCCCCGGCCCACGGACACGTCTTCTTTCAATTCGCCCTGCTCGGTTGCGTCTCCGTCAGTCTGAATACCGCTGCCGACCTCCTGGTCGTCACGATGGCCTCTCCCCTCGAACGCAAGCTGAAGAACAGCGTCCGCTTCCGTCGCCGCCAGCGCACCGCCTCCGGCCTCGGCATGATTGGCCTCGGCGCCTACCTCGCCCTCGCCGACTCCAAGTAGCCGCGCGCTCTTCGCTTCATGTAGCGCCGGGCTTGGCTATCTAATTCTCTCGAAGCAACTCTTCGAGCCGCCCGACCAATTGTTCCGGCTTACGAGTCCAGCACTCCCAAATCGTTACGACTCGCCATCCATTCCTCCGCAACGCACGGCGGTTTCGTCTGTCCCTCAGAACATTTCCCAGGCGCTTGTTTTTCCAGAATCTTCGGTTTGTTGCTGGAACGACTGCACCGAAGCGGCAACGATGCGAATGCCAGAAGCATCCGTGTACAAAGATGACCATCTTCCGGTTGGGAAGAACGATATCGGGCTTGCCTGGGAGCGCGGTGGGATGCAGTCGGTAGCTATAACCGAGCTTGCGGACAAGCAGTCTTACCAAAAGTTCGGGCTTGGTATTTTTACCCTTGATAGCCGCCATGCAACGGCTGCGCTGCTTCGGCGTCAGTACGTCCATAAGAGCTCATTGCGCCTCGACGGGGTCAGGCATTGCTAGAGCTATCTCTGCGCCACAATCCAATATTAATGGGGAAACACTAACACCATCAGAACTAACACCATTAGGAAGGGAAAGAAGGATTTTCAAAATAGCCTTTGCTATAGTTCGCATCTCAACCGAAATACGGAGCTTCGCCTTACCGTCTTCGACTTCATAGACCCTGTAGACATGGTACGGTTCGCCAGAGTCCTGCATTGTCTGAAGCTCCGGAAGAGAAATATGGATACTGCGCTCAAAACCTCCGCTAGTCGCCTTGACGTCCAACAAGAATTTGCGTCCGCCTTGTTCGTACCAGAAGTCATAAGGGGAAACCGCATTGTCTTGCGATTCCCACTGGAAGTTCGAAATCTTGCCCTGTGATTTCAACCCTTCAAGGTAAGAGTTCACAAATTCTTCACCAACCTGTCCGAGCTCCTCAACCCTTCGAAGGGCTTGGGCTAGCTCAACTTTTGATAGTCGTCGTCCCGACCTCCTCTTGTATAGACGAGTGAGGCCTGCCGGCCCTGCCTTCGCTGCATCCTCCAGATCCGACTCCAGGAGCAGCTCGAAGATCGGGTGTCGCTCGTCAGGTGTAGCCTGTCTGATGCGGGCTTCAATCTCGCGATATAGCATGGAGATCATGCCCCGCGCGCCCAGCCTTTCGCTCAGATTGGCATATAAAGTCTTATCCTCTGTAGTCGCTTGCGAGATGAAAAACGATTTCACGGTATGAGGCTCTACCTCCCCGACGAATTCAAATAAGGCGAGGTCACTAGGCTTTAATACATGAAACCGGGCAGGATTCGCGGGGGGATCATAGATAAACTCTCCATCCAGTCTCCAATTCTTATAGGAACCAAACTTTATAATCTTCCGCTGCAGATTATGCTCTTGTTCGAGTCCCGGACCGTACAAATACAGGTCGATGGGCAGCCTTCCACTTTTTGAAAGCGCAAGACCCGGGAGGCCGGGGTAAAGTTGGTCTACGAAAACATCTGCATTCAAATTGATCGCCTTTTGATTCCCGGCGTTATGATTCCGAAAATGCCACTCGAAAAATGTTAGGTCAGAAGCAGTGAGACGCTTGAGTGCGAACTTTCTCAGCATGCAGACTCTCCCCCCAAGGCTTTCAATACTTGTCGAGCGATTGCTCTAGCTATCAAAGGAGGGACAGCGTTACCGATTTGCCTGAAGGCGGGATTCATCGTACCGGCGAACAGAAAGCCATCGGGAAACGACTGGAGGCGCGCAGCCTCACGAACCGAGATCGTCCTTGCTTGCCTACTGTCGTAATGAATATGAGAGTATGAATCTTTCCCGAGGTGCGCCATAAGTGTGCGCGCCGGCAAATCCGCCTCCATTTTGCGCCACTTGTTCGGGAACTTAGAAGGATCATAGGGAGGAACGAACTCCGATTTCAACCTGTCGTACCTGCTCGTTCCGGGCCGAATGTGATTCCCAGAAGCTGCTTCCTTGCCCAAGTGTTCTTCGAAGAGCTTCGAAGCATGAAGGAACGCCTCCGGGTATTGATCCCCGGCATTCATACGGCGAAAGATTTTGTAGTCCCTCGGCAGCGACCTGATGACGTGATCTCTAAGGCCCTGTGGGCTGTCGAAGCCAGGCCACTCACGCATTGACCTTGTATATTCGCCAAGTGGAGAACCATTCGAATAGGGCATCCATGAATCGAATCTGCGAGCACCTCGCTTAAGGCCGCCGTTGAGATGGACGGTAATCGATGGCAAGTCCTGAAGTGCTTGGCGTGCCGTGACAGCCGGGTGGCCGTTCCTTGTTGGCTGCGGCGCGTCCGTGTAGTAAGAGTCGTTAAAGAGTGTTGCGCCGATGGTTTTTAGTGCTACGCTGCGTGATCCTTCGTAACCCCTCGGTAGAGCTATCCAGTGAGTAGGCTGCGGAAAGCAAACATCAACCTCGAGTTCCTTCGCATAGGCGATGAGAAACATACGCTCTCGCATTTGGGGTACACCGTAAAAAACAGAATTCAGCAGGGTATACCTAGGGACGTACCCCATTTCATCCAATACTTCGCAAGTCTCCTCTGCGATATTGTGGCCTCCATAGTTCAGAGCGTCCGGAACATTTTCCATGACTAGTGCTAGCGGTTGGAGTTTCTCTACATACCTGAGAAAACGCAGATAGAGGTTGCTCCGGGGATCTTTGAGGAATGCCCTGGGGTGACTGGCAAGCTCGCGAAGTTTTGCCCGACCCACCCTGGCGAAGGCTTGGCAGGGTGGCCCGCCAATAATCACGTCAACCGCATCGACTGGTCTGCCCAGGGAAAGGTCCTGAACGAGTTCCTCGGGCTCCACTCTGGTTATATCTCTGGGCTTAGCATGCATTTCGAGCTGCTTCGCAGTGAGGCCCTTGCAGAAGTTCAGGGCGTGAGACTTTGCGGCAAGCGGGTCTAACTCGACTGCTCCGACTACACGAAATCCCGCACCGACAAACCCAAGCGAAAAACCTCCGCAACCCGAAAAGAGGTCCAAGACCCTGGGGGGACGGTTTTCCTGGATTCGCCTTATCTTGGACAACCGCGCGCGCTGATTCATGCTAGGTGGAGTCCTCTGGCAATCAGCACAATGTGGGGAGCATAACACTTCCGACGCGCTACCACCAAAGTCAGACATATCCATGAGTTTCAGCCAATCCGGAATTTGATTCTCTGGTTTCTCTTCGGAACGACACAAATGCCATTCTGGAACGGCAACGGAGCCGCCCACGAGTAGAATCCTCAGAAATATCCCCAGCTAAACTTACGATGGTCCCGCACCTTGTCATAGCTAACAGCAAGTTCCTGACCTCGCCGCATCCCTATGGCAACGATGGGTTCGGAATCGAGTTCACCAAACACAAGTCCTTGCTCGTCATCACTGTAGTCGACGAGGAGCCAATCCACTCCGTTTCTCCAGAACGCGCTTCAACCACTTCGATCTTGACCTGCTCGCTCTTTTGATACCTTCCCATCAAGTGCTCCTGCTCAATTCTACAATTCGGACTCTGCAAGTCCAGGCAGAGCAATCCGTCCGCCAATATCAGACTTCCTTGCTAAACAACCGTGCAGGCGAGCCTCGCGGAGATGTCGCGTGATTCCTGTCGCCACTTTATTCCCTTTACCTCGAAACCGGTTGCTAAATCCCTGCGGGTTTCCGGGTGCGCGTTTTGAATTACTCTTTCATTTTTGTCTTGGGTCCGCCAGCGCCCGTTCACCCCGCCATTCTCACCATTCAACCCTCAATTTCGCCTGTTCCCGGAATAATATTTTACCAATCTCTAAACCTATGCTATGTTCCCCCAAGCTTAGCAAGCTCAACCCTGCTTTATGCGTCCCCGTCAGGGAGTCCCTAAGAATCCTCGGCTAGACGTCTATCCGAGTCATCTACCTTCGTTCCCCGCGTCCGCATCAGGCGCGTGCGGGGATTCTTCGCCTTTCCGCGAGTCACGAGTCACCAACCACGTGTCACGCAACTTACCCCCTCTTTCTTTTCAATCACTTACAACAGTCAAATTGAACTATCCGACCAGGATAGTTCATCCCGAGCGGAGCGAGGGATCTCTCTGCGAGGGTGAGGTGGGTACTTACCAAAACCCTTTCAGGCTCTATTCTTTTCAACGACTTACAACAATCAATTTTAGTAAGCACTTTGTTTTGATAACGATACGAATTGCCGGGGGGTGGGGGTACCCGCGCCTGTCTGGCACTTCAAGAAGAACTTTAACTCCCCCGCTTCGCCATGCGGGCTTGCACGGCTTTGCGGGTGGCCACCAACGTCGCGCTCAGCGTCTCTTTCGGCACGCTGGTGACAAACGGCTTGATCATCCAGCTCAGCACCACGGGAATGTCCCGCGTCAGGGAGGCCACTTCGCTTTGCACGTACACGCCGCCGTCGCGCTCTTCCATCCTCCACCACGTTTCCATGCGCCACAGGAACCCGCCGTCGTCGCCCGGCGGCTTTTCGCGCTCGTCGCTCTTGCCGGCGTTTTCCACTTCCGCGATGCGCACCGCGGAGCTTCGGCTATGCGCGCGCCCCAGCCCGTCGTGGAAATACTGAATGTCATGCTCGGTGTTCAGCACCACGGTGATCACCTTGTGCCGGCGAAAACGCAGGAACACGCGGAAGTGGTCCCCGTCCCGGGATTCGATTTTCGAGCGCTCCTCATCCGGCCCGTAGTACAGCGAATGGTGGTCGTAATCTTCGAGCATGCCGAGCACATCGTCGAGTTTCGCGCCCGGGATGAACACCACACCGGCCCAGTGGTGGATAAGGCCCGCCGGGCACGCGATTTCTTTTCCGCCGTCGCGCATTTCGAGCTTCTTCATTTGCACTTCGCCGCGTTTCAGGGCCGCGTAGGCTTCCGCGCGCTCCGCGGCAGGCAGCTCGTCAATCCACAGAAGGTTCGTGCCGCGCTTCAATTCCGCGGCGTTGCGCGCTTCAGTGAGTTTCACGTAGCGGTCGAAAGCCTCCAGCGTGTTCGCGTGCAACTTGGCCGGCTCGGGCTCCGCGCCTTGCGCGAAGTCCGCCACCGCCGCGCACAGTGCCGCTGCCGCCAGCAGGACGGCTCGCGCTACACCGCGGTTGTCGCGCGCACCCTTCACCTGTCGCACCATCCTGTCATTGTGCACCCGCAGCCCTTTGCCAACGCACTGATTTGGCGGCGCTTCTATGCCCCGTCCCTTGGCCACGGCACTTCCGGTTGCACGCCGCGCGCCGATGCAAACAGCGCAGTTGAACGGTTCGCTTACCCGGACTGGGCTGGACTCCTGGGCGCCTGTAACTGCTTTCTTGAGCGGGAGCCGAATCAGACTTGGATGCGGAGAGAGGGAAGAGAGGGAAAACTGAAAGTGGCGGGTTGGGAAGCTCGCACACGGCCTCTTTCGAGGCCGCTGTCCCCGCGCGGCCCCCAACCCGTTCTTAGCAAGTTACGCGGGCACTCTGCGAGCGACAATGGTTCGGCGGAGCCAGAGTACAGGGTACCCCGGTCGTAGTACGAAACCTCAATTTCCAAGGAGCGCGTATACTTCAGTGAGGCTCATTAACCTACGCAGAATCAGTCAGATACGGAGAATGAAGCCAGTTTTGCTGAGCGGTTGAGACGTCGCTAGTACTGCCCTGGGTGGCAATGCTTGGCCCGAGGATTTAGCGAAAAAGATTCGGGACATACCAGCGTGCATACGTGGCGAATCCCAAGAAAAGCACCAGCCACCAGAGCGCGAGGACGGTTCGCATCCACAGCTTGTAACGCTGGATCCGCAATCTTTCCGGCAAGAGGCGCGTGCCCGCTGCAAAGAGGATGTACAGAGCCAGGATTTCCGCCACGCTTCCGAGCGTTGCGTGCGCAGTTGCCAGCGCGAAGTAGGACCTCGTCAGTTTGGCCGGAATTCGCGGAAGCACGTGCATGCGAAAAGAAGGCACCATGGTCACGGCGATCACTGCCAGGTTCAGGAGCACGACGGAGGATTGACACCACGCGTGTTGCCGATAACGCTTGGCGCGCGCGAGCCACGCGCCGACGAGAAGGGCTGCTCCCATGGCGATTTCCAGCAGCAGGACGGCGTCGGCGGTCATTGGCGCTGCCGTTGCAAAAAATCCGCCACTCAATGGATTCTCCACGTCGGCCATCGGAAGTTACTGGACGACGGCCTTACCGGTAGTTGCACTGTGACCTTGCCGGTCGTTGCACTGTGACCTTACCGGTCACTATTGAACGATGACCTTGCCGGTCATTGAACTGTGACCTTGCCGGTCATCTTCGGGTGGATTGAGCAGAAGTAAGCGTAGGTGCCCGCCTTGGTGAAGGTGAAAGAGAATTTTTCGTCCGTGTCGAGCACTTTGGACTTAAAAGCCTTGGGATCATCGGTGCTCACCACGGTGTGAGGAATATCGTCGCGGTTGGTCCAGGTCACGGTGCTTCCTACGGGAACTGTTAGCGCGGCTGGGCCGAAGCTGAAATTGTCAATTTTCACTTCGGCGTTTTGGGTTTTTTCCTGCGCGGCCAAAGCGGAGTTCTTCGCTCCTAATGCGGCGACTCCCAGAACAGCGGCCGCAATGAAAACTGCCACGGATACACTTCTCCTCATGATTCTTCGTCTCCTTTGTTTATTTCGAAACCTTCAGGTTTTTCAGGTGCTCTGGAAAAGGGACAGTCATTCGAGCGTCGCATCCACAACGCCGAGTGCTTCCTCCGTACTTAGAGACACCAGTAGCAATGCTGTTTTCGTCGCCGTTCCCCGCCAATGTTCTTGGAGGGCGGCGCGGGTGAGAGAGTCCAGGGAGCCCGCGCCGCGTATGGGACGTGTTTCGTTTGTGCAGACCGCCAGGGGCGCCAAGTTATTCCCGGTACTGGTTGCTGCCCCGATAGCCCGGTTCGGGCGCTAACCAACCAGTTGCCAGATTCGTCACTCTAAAGGGACAATAGGGAATAAAATGGCTTCACAGGCGGTTTGTGCCCATGAGTGGGATTAACCAGGGGAGTGGGTCGGACGTGTTGGATGTGCACGAGCGGGCGCGCTTCGAGCAGCTCGTTATGCCTCACCTCGACGCCGCCTTTAACCTTGCGCGCTGGCTTTTGAGAAGCCGCGAGGATTCAGAAGACGTAGCGCAAGAAGCGATGCTCCGCGCCTATCGTTTCTTCCGCGGTTTCCATGGCGGAGACGCGCGCGCATGGCTGTTACAAATTGTGCGAAATACCTGTTATACCTGGTTGGAGAAGAATCGCCCTGTGGAACTTATGACTGAATTCGACGAGGAACTGCACCCGCAGCCGAGTGTTTCGCCGGAGTCCCTGGCCATCGCCGGAGACAACCGGGAGCGCTTGGGCCGGGCGCTGGAAACGTTGCCGCCGCGATTCCGGGAAGTGCTGGTTTTGCGCGAATTGGAAGGATGCTCTTATAAGGAGATTGCTGCGATTACCGCGATTCCCATCGGCACGGTGATGTCCGCGCTGGCCCGCGCGCGCCAACGGCTGCAACGCGCCCTTACACAACCTCCGGTGCAGGAGGCTTCCCGTGAGCTGTGATT
>Ga0075436_100000186_pt1 | contig 38845 bp, 29 predicted proteins | sample RhiMethybrSRZTD5_FD_75303 | JGI IMG/M metagenome (GOLD analysis project Ga0075436, IMG submission 75303) | Populus rhizosphere microbial communities from Tennessee, USA - Rhizosphere MetaG P. TD hybrid SRZTD5 | ecosystem: Host-associated > Plants > Roots > Rhizosphere > Soil | place: USA...
GTTTCACCGCAAGAAGAGCGTGCTTCGATCGACCTAATGCTCGCTCAACCAGAAGAAGTTATCCTACATCACGACAGGCGGGAAATGCGAATTCGGGCTCGCCGTCGCTCTATTCATTGGGCGACAAGACGTGCGCGATTCTCTCGAGGTCTTCAATGAAGCGATGCATTTCTTGATGGCGGGTTCGCTCGTCGGGCGCGCGCAGTATCGACGAAGGATGAACCGTCGCCATTACAAATTGAGCGAGCGGTGAGGGAATGAATTCTCCGCGTTGTCTTGTAACGCGAAACTGCTTACCGAGCAGAGCCTGCGCGGCGGTAGCTCCGAGGCAAACAATCACCGCGGGTTTCACCGTCGCGATCTCGGCTTCGAGCCACGGTCTGCAAGCTTCGATCTCCGTCGAGTTCGGTTTCTTGTGAATGCGGCGTTTCCCTCGAGCTTCCCATTTGAAATGCTTGACGATGTTCGTGACATAGGTCTGCCGGCGGTCGATGCCTGCCTGCTCGAGCGCTTCATCGAGTAATCTTCCAGCGGGCCCGACAAAAGGCTTGCCCTGAAGATCCTCTTCATTGCCCGGCTGCTCGCCGATGAGCATGACTTTGGCGCGACGCCGACCTTCACCGAAGACAGTCTGCGTCCCGCGTTCCCACAAATCACAGGCCCGGCAATCGGCGGCAGCTTCCTGCAGCGAAGGAATGGTTGGCTTGTCGGGAATCAGATCTTCTGCTGAGCCGGGAGATTTTCGCCTGGTCACGTCTGTGCCCCAATCAGCGTCTTGGTTTATTGATATCACGCATTGACAACGAGGCGCGAGCAGGAGAGAATGATTTTCGTTAATTTATGAGAAATTTTCGAGAATGATCGAGAGAATAAATCTTGGCGTCTTTGCGGGGTTTTGCGTCTTTGCGCGAAACCATGCTCGCTGAAGAAACGCGCTCGAATACTGGCCAGTTTCGCGCAAAGACGCAAGGTTCCCGCAAAGACGCAAAAGATCATGAGGCTTGCAATTTCGAAAGCCGAAATCGAGTCCGAGTTGGAGCGTCGCTTTGGCTCGCCGCTCAAGCTGCGTGAGAGACCGGTCGTTGAAGTAGTTTCCACCGGCATTCCGGAAGTCGACCGCATAACGGGCGGCATTCCTCGAGGGGCGATCACTGAAATTCTTGGGCCCGCATCATCGGGCCGAACGAGTCTGCTTCACTCCATAATGGCTGCCTCCACTAAACGCCAGGAAGTGTGCGCGCTGGTGGATTCGAGCGATTCATTCGATACGGCTTCAGCGGCCAGCGTCGGATCGGATTTTGACTGGCTGCTCTGGATACGCTGCGCGTCAAAGGTCGAGCGCGCGATCAAAGCTACGGACCTTCTATTGCAGAGCGGCGGCTTCGGTCTGGTGGCTCTGGATCTCGGAGACGTGCCGGCTGCGCAGTCGCGACGCATTCAATTAAGTTGGTGGTTTCGATTTCGCCGCGCAATTGAGAACACTCCAACGGCGATGCTGGTTATCAGCCACGACCCAAACGCAAAGTCGTGCGCGTCGTTGGTGTTGGAGATGAGCAAAGAAACCACATTTTGGTCGCGGCCATCGGAGGCGATTGGGCCAAAGGAGTTTCCCACTTGCGCTAATCTGCTCGACGGGCTTCTACTACACGTCGAGCGCTGCAAGCCAGTTTGTCTGGATGAAAGAGAAATCAGCTTCGAAGCGAAGGCTTGCGGCCAGTTTGATTCGCTGAAAAGGTTTCCAACATAAAGGTGCCGTATGAAAGCTCTCAAAACAATTGCCGTCTTGCTCCTTCTCGTATTCACAGCACACGCGCAATCTCAAGCTCAGCAGCCAAAAGTGTCTTCAAGCTGGGATTCATTTCGCTTTCTGTTAGGCGAGTGGATTGGTGAAGGCACAGGGGCGCCCGGTGAAGGAACAGGCAGCTTCTCATTCAACTTCGACCTTCAGGAAAAAATCATCGTAAGAAAGAATCGCGCCGACTATCCGGCTGTAAAAAACAAGCCGCCTTATTCACACACCGACCTAATGATTATCTATCGAGAGGCGGATGATTCGTTAAAGGCAATTTACTTCGACAACGAAGGACACGTGATTCACTATGCGGTCAGCTTTTCTAAAGATCAAAACACATTGACGTTCCTCAGCGATCTTTCGCCTTCATCGCCTCGATTTCGATTCACCTATAGCAAAGCGACGTCAGATAGATTGAAGTTGGAATTTGATATCGCACCACCAGGAAAGCCGGAAGCTTTTTCCAAGTACATCGAAGGCTCGGCGCATAGGAAGCCTGCGTCCAGGTAATCCACAGATGGTGTCTTTCTTTTCACTAGCCCAGGCGTTTAACGCCTGGGTTGTATTAGGCCGATCGTCTCAGCCTTGTTCACGGGGCTTCCGCGCGGCTTTAGCTCCTCAGTATTCATCTTTTGATGAAGTTCGCGTGAAGGTCAAATGAAAGACCGGTGAACCGGGCTATATGATCAACTGCGGGCCCGACCAGGCGTGAACGCCTGGGCTAATGGAAACCTCACGGCGATGTCATTTCGTGCTCCGGGTGAGCTGCAAGTTTAGGCTTATGAATTCCTGGTCCTGAGTTTTTCGACGGCTGCTTCGTTGATGTGCTTGTGAAGAATCGCGACCAGTTGTGAGGCTTCGACCACTGAGAGAGTAAGCGACACTGTGTTATCGCCCGCATCGATAGTTAAGTTGATAGCTCCGCCGCGATGATCGATTTCAAACGAACTGCCTTTGGCTTGAAAAGTGTCCATTAGGTTCTCCCGGCGATCACTCCGCCATCTCGAATAATTTCTTCTCAGTTATCTCCGCTACTCCCAGCTTTCGTGCTTTAGCGACCTTAGAGCCGGGATCCTCACCGACTACTAAGTAGTCTAGCTTTTTGGTGACAGACGACAAGACAGTGCCGCCGCGTTCTTCGATCCATTTCTCTGCGGCACTTCGTGGCATCCTCTCGAGCTTGCCGGTGATGATGAAAGTCTTTCCGGTTAATGGCCCGCTCTTTATTGCACGCTTCTCGCGTTCCATCTTAAGGCCCGCTCGTCTCAGTCTCTCAACCAGCTTTCGGTTCTGCGCATCGTTGAGGTATTCGAAAATGCTGTGCGCGATTCGCGGCCCGATTCCCATTATCCCTGAGATGTCTTCTTCTTTCGCGTTCAAGAGATCATCAATGTCATGAAAGTTTTCAGTGAGCAGCGAAGCCACGCCTTCGCCGATGTGTCGAATGCCGAGCGCGAAGAGTACGTTCTCAAACGGCCGCTTCTTGCTGTCCTGGATCGCCGAGTGCAGATTCTTGATCGACTTGTCTTTGAATCCCGGAAGCTGAGCCAGTTGTTCTTCCGTGAGCGAATAAAGATCCGCTGCGTTCCGAATAAAACCGAGCTCGAGCAGCTTGAAAATAGTCGACGGACCCAGTCCGCGAATGTCCATCGCTCCGCGGCTGACGAAATGGTTCAAGCCTTCGAAGATTTGAGCCGGGCACTCGCGATTGACGCAATAGGCCATCGCTTCGCCCTCTACGTGCGTAACGGGCTGTGAGCATGACGGGCATTTGTCGGGATACTGAAACGCCTGTTCCTTACCGGTTCGCTGTTCGAGCACCGGGCCGACGACCTGGGGTATCACGTCGCCCGCTCGCTTTACTACAACCATGTCGCCGACGCGAATGTCCTTGCGGCGAATGTCGTCTTCGTTGTGCAACGTTGCGAGCTTTATCGTCACGCCGCCCAATTTCACCGGATCGAGAATCGCATAAGGATTCATCGACCCGGTCCGGCCGACGTTGATGCCGATTTCTTTTAGTCTTGTCGTTGCGACTTGTCCGGGAAACTTGTAAGCGATTGCCCATCGCGGATCGCGGCTGACGGTGCCCAGCACTCGTTGATCCTCGAGATCATCGACTTTGACTACTACTCCGTCGATCTCGTAATCTAGCGATTCTCGTTTCGGCTCCCAGCTATTGCAAAAGTCGATCACGCCATCGATCGATTCGTGCCATCGAAAATTCGTGTTAACCGGGAAACCCCACTCCTGAAGCGACTCGAGCGTCTCCTTCTGACTCTTGAGCTCGGCGTTCTCGATGTAGCCGATCGCATAGCCAAAGAAAGACAAGGGCCGCGCAGCGGTCATCTTAGGATCGAGCTGGCGAATCGCGCCGGCAGCAGCGTTGCGTGGGTTTGCGAAGAGTGCCAGGCCCTTGTCGGCGCGTTCTTCGTTGAGCGCGTTGAAAGTCGACAGCGGCAGGTAGACTTCGCCGCGCACTTCGATTTCAGGAATGCGCTCGCCGCCCCCTTTGAGCCGCAACGGAATCTGCTTTACGGTTTTCAGATTCGCGGTGACGTCTTCTCCTACGACGCCGTTGCCGCGAGTCGCGCCGCGCACGAAGCGCCCGTTCTGATACGTGAGCGCGATTGCAACGCCGTCAATCTTCAACTCCGTTACGTAAGAAACCTCCTCGCGTTCGAGCAGGCCGCTCACTCGTTTATTGAAAGCTCGCAGCTCATCTTCGCTGAAAGCGTTTGCCAAAGAGAGCATCGGCGCATGATGCTCGACCTTGTTGAATCGCTCGAGCGGCTCGCCTCCTACGCGTTGAGTGGGAGAGTCGGGAGACGCGAGTTCGGGATGCGCGGTCTCGAGCTCGAGCAGCTCTCGAAACATTCGATCGTATTCGGCGTCCGAGATTTCGGGCGAATCTTTAACGTAATAAAGGTAGTTATGATATTCGAGTTTCTGCCGCAGATCGGCTATGCGGGCAGCTACGCGGTCGATGTCGATTTGAGCGGTCATTAGTTCTGTAGGCGAAGACCCTGGTCGCGAATCTAATCTCGTCCGAAACCTTCCATGTGTTTCTTGTTGTATGAGAGATCGGGTGGGCCGCCAGGAGCAATGCCGAGGAGGTCCTTGGCGAGCGCCGCGACGGACTTGGAGTGAGGCTCAGCCTGCCGCGCGAGATATTGCTCGAGCGCAGCGCGCGCAATTGCAGATTTCGTGGTCCCCAGTCGCTTGGCCGCGGAGGCGAGTTTTGCATCGAGCGTCTTGGACAATTTCAGGGATAGGGTTTCCATCTTTGTTCCAGTGTCGTCAGAGGTTCATCGTATGACAGACTCTTAGCCTTATCAACCGGTCAATAAATGCCTGCGAGGCTACATAAGTAATCAGGCGCAATCCCACCAGCGCAGTTGGTGCTACTAAGGCCTGTTAATCAGTGAAAATCATGTGAGGCTGCCGCCGCCATCGCATAAGACAACGGCTCGATGCGGCGTGCTCGCACGTGAATCACGTTGTCCTGATTTTGCAACGGGCCTTCAATAAGCAGCAGCGGCTGATTCGTCAGCACCGAGCGATTGCGGTCGAATATATCCGGAGTGATGATCACGTTTGCTACGCCTGTTTCGTCTTCCATGGTCAAAAACATGAAGCCCTTTGCCGTGCCCGGACGCTGCCGAACGATCACCCAACCTGCGATCTTCACCCAAACGCCATTGCGAATCTCGAGCAGATCGGTTGAGCGTTTGATGCCCAGCTTGTTCAATTCCTCGCGCCGATAGGCCATCGGGTGACGGCCTATCGTAACTCCCGTGCCGCGAAAGTCCGCGTTCACTCGTTCTTCGATGGTCATCGGCTTGAGAGGTGACGGGGAACAGGGGACAGGGGACAAGTATTCGGATTTGGTTTCCGCCACCTGTTCCCTTTGGTCTTTGAGTAAAGGCCCGACCTCACGCGCAGCGCGGTCGACCTGCCACAGCGCGCTGCGACGATGAAGGAATTGAGGATTTCCGATTTCCGATTTCCAATTGCCGACTTCTCTGCGTTCCTCTGCGTCCTCTGCGGATGAAAAACAAACCGCGAAGGACGCAGAGGAACGCAGAGACGAACCCCCAATGAAGTTCAGCGCGCCGACTTCCGCAAGCTTTCTCATTTCATCTTTGCGAAGCTCGGGCACGCGATTGTGCAGATCATCGATATCAATGAATGGTAACCTCATTCGTTCAAGCACAATCGCCCGCCCCGTTTCTTCTCGAAGTCCTTTCACGTATCGCAACCCAAGCCTGAGGTGGGGGATGGAGGATGGGGGATAGGGGTTGGTCACCTCGTTATTGGTTGAGTACATCATTTGTGATTCATGAATCGAAGACGGTCGTTCACGGACCGCTTCCCCAACCCCCTGCTCCGCCCCAACCCCCAACCCCCAACCCCCATCTCCCTCCTCAATCGTGCACAGCCAATCGGATCGAGTCACGTCAATCGGGTTGATCTTCAAGCCATGCCGCTGAGCATCTTTGATTATTGTCGCCGGGTGATAAAAACCCATCGGCTGATTGTTCAACAACGCAGCGGTGAACGCCGCGAGATAGTGGCACTTCAAATAAGCGCTCGCATAAGCGATCAACGCGAAGCTCGCGGCGTGAGATTCGGGAAAGCCATAAAGCGCAAACGAAGTGATCGCCTGAACGATTTTGTCCTGGGTTTCGCCGGTGATTCCGTTGTCGTCCATCCCGCGACGGAGTTTGATCTCGATTTCGCGCATTCGCGCCTCGGACCTTTTGAAACCCATTGCCCGGCGCAGCTCTTCTGCTTCGCCGCCGGTGAAGTTCGAGCAAATCATCGCAATGCGCAGCAACTGCTCCTGAAACAACGGCACGCCCAGAGTCCGCCTCAGCACCGGCTCGAGCGAAGGATGCAAACACGTAGCTTCTTCGCGGCCCAGCCTGCGATTCAAATAAGGATGAACCATGTTGCCGACGATAGGACCGGGCCTGATGATCGCGACTTGGACAACTATGTCATAGAACTTCTCTGGCCTCAGCCGAGGAAGACAGGACATCTGCGCGCGGCTCTCGATTTGAAACAGCCCGATGGTGTCGGCCTTTTGTAATGCGGCGTACACCGCAGGATCGTCCTGCGGAAGATGAGCGAGATCGACTTCTTGGTGGTAATGATCGCGAATCAGTATCAGGCATTCTTCGATCGCGGCCATCATTCCGAGGCCGAGCAGATCGACTTTAATGATGCCCATATCGGCGCAGTCTTCCTTGTCCCACTGAACCACTACGCGGCCGGGCATCGTCGCCGGTTCGAGCGGAACAACCGAATCGAGTTGGCCCTGACAAATCACCATCCCACCCGAGTGCTGACCCAAATGCCGGGGCAAATCCTGCGCGGCAATGTACAGCTCGAAGAATTTCTTGATGCGCGGATTCGTCAGATCGAGCCCGGCGTCGCGAAACTGGCGCTCGGTTGTGTCATTGGGATCCTGCCACTCCCACGTCCTGACCAGACTCGAAAGCCGTGTGATGGTTTCTTCATCAAAGCCGAGCGCCTTGCCCACTTCGCGCGCCGCCGAACGTCCGCGATAAGTAATCACGTTCGCAGTCATCGCAGCGCCGCGCGTCCCGTAGTGCTGATAGACGTATTGAATCACTCGTTCGCGCTGATCGCCGCTCGGCAAATCGAGATCGATGTCCGGCCATTCGCCTCGCTCTTCAGAAAGAAAGCGCTCGAACAATAATTCCATCCCAACCGGATCGACCGCAGTTATCCCAAGCGAGTAACACACCGCGCTGTTCGCGGCCGACCCGCGGCCCTGGACCAGGATTCCGTTATCACGGCAGAAGTTGATGATGTCCCAGACGATCAGAAAGTAACCCGCAAGTTGAAGCTTTTCGATCAACGCAAGCTCGCGATCGATCTGCTTGATCGCGCGTTCGTAAGGAGGCATACCGTGAGCGCCGTTGTAGCGCCGGCGCGCGCCTTCATAGGTTCGCTTGTGAAGAAACGAGTCCATCGTCTCGCCGTCCGGAACGAGATACTTAGGGAACTCATAGCCGAGATCTTCAAGCGTGAATCCAAGTCGTGAAGACAGCTCGACGGTGTTGGCGATTGCTTCGGGCAGGTCGGCGAAGAGTTTGTGAATCACGGAAGCCGGCTTAAGAAACCGTTCTGAGTTTTTAGCCAGCAATCGCCCGGCAGTCTCAAGCCGCACGTGATTGCGAATGCAGGTCAATACATCGGCAAGCTGGCGGCGAGGGGCGCTCGCATAACAAACACCGTTCGTGGCAAGCAGCGGCAAGCGGGCTCGCCTGGCTATTTCAACAACCGCCTGGTTCCGCGCTTCTTCCTCGCGATTGAAGTGACGCTGAAGCTCTGCATAGACGTTGTTCCTCCCGAATATGTCGACGAGCCTTTCAGTGAGGGCCATCGCTTCATCGGCTGCATGGGATCGATTTCGAAGCGCGCGCGCCAACGGACCGTCGTCGCCGCCGGTCAAACAGATCAATCCTTCGGCGTGAGCGGCCAGCTCATCGAGAGTCGCTGCTACTTCGCCGGGCTTTGCGTGCTTCGGAGCGCGAAGCTTCATCAAGGTAATCAGCCGGCAGAGGTTCTGATAACCGGCGCGGGTCTCGACTAAAAGAGGAATAGTGCTGAGTCCTGAGTGCTGAGTGCTGAGGGTGATCTCGGCGCCGATGTGAGCTTTCATTTCATGTTTTTTCGCCGCTAGATGAAACCGAGGCGCGCCGTAGACTCCATCGCGATCGAGCAACGCCATCGCCGAGCCTTCGAGTTCCTTGCACACCGATATCAACTCTTCAGGAAGCGACGCGCCTTCGAGAAAGCTGAAGGAGGAACGGGCATGGAGTTCAACGTAATCTTTACTCATACACAGCCAGCTCTTGGCGGGTCTTTGCGTCTGAGGCGAAAATATATTCGTCGAGACAGCGTTTCGCGCAAAACGCTAAAGATTCGCCAAGACGCTAAGAGTTGTTAATCAGTCATATATTCCCTCAACAAACCAGCCGTCACTGCACCGGTCGTGATAAATGCGATAAAGCGTTCCTTTCTCGCGTGAAGTTTCGGACGCAACAACCGTCACATCCCATTCGTCGCGAGCCCAGCCGTCTTCGCTCCACCAATCACCTGAAGTTCGCCATGGTCCCGCAAGCCTCACAATCTTGCCGCGTATGCTTCGACCTGATTCGGCTCGAGCTGTTATTCGAGCCGGCCAGCCATTTGGCGATTCGACTTTCGCGCACAGCGGCGGACGAAAAACTCTGAAGCCAAGAAGAGGCGAGGCGACGGAGCGAGGATTGAGGATCGAAGATTGAGTATTGTTTCGCCGCGTCGCCGCGTCACCGCGTCGCCGCGTCACTCTTTTTCGTTCTCTCTTCACGATGAAGCGCTTGATGCGAAACGCGTCCGGGCGATGAGTGTCAATCAACTCGGGCGAGCCGACATTGTTTTCGCCAACCAATCTGATGAGTCGCGCTAAGGTCAGCTCCAGCTTTTCAGGTTCAGGCGCGAGCGGCTGAAACAAACCGTTCTGTATCGAACGAGGCTTCGCCGGCTGGCAATTGACCGACGCAGCGACGATCCCAGAACCAGGTGGATGTGATTCGATGTCGAGCAGCAACAGCTTCAAAAAGATTCTGCTGTCGCGCATTGGGAACGGCAGCCGAATCGCTCGCTCGTGTTCGGTTTTATCTTCCAGCTTCAATCGAAGCTTCAGTTCATCCACCGCAAGCCCGTGCGCTTGCAGGTTTGCGCAGAGTTGATTCAGAAGCCGTGCGAAGATGAACGAAAGCGGTTCGAGCAACTCTATCGGATCGTCAAGTTCAATAAACTGCTCGAATCCGGGCGCTGGCGTCGAGAGCAACAATGGGCGATCGCTTTCACCGCGACCGAGCTTCTGAAGCCGCACTCCTTCAGGACCAAGCCGTTCAGAAACTCCCGCTTCGGGAAGCGCCGCGAATTCGTGAAAGCTTCGAATTCCCCACAGCTCGAGTGTTTCTAAAATCTCCGCCGCGCGATCGGCATCGACGCAAGCGAGAGCCGCGTCCAGTGATTTGAGCGGCAACCCTCCAAGACGTTTTGCCTCGCAACCTGAGGGAATGATTGTTAAGCCCGGGAAATTCTTTGCAGCGTGAATGGCGGCATCGGGATTCCCGGCTACAGCTACGTTTACTTTGAGTCCAAGCTTCGCAGCGTGACTCGCTATTTCTTTGGCAATCTCGCGTGGCGAACCAAACAACAACTCGCAACCTTCAATGTCCAGTACAACAATACCGCCAGATCTTTCTTCGACCAGCGGCGAGAACGCGTAAGCGCAGTCCTTCAGCGACGCGCCACAATCTCGCCGCTTACTATGAACGCACGCGAACATACTCGACCAATCTCACAGGGTTCTGAAAATCTATCGAAGATATACGAAAATAATTAGAGTGTTGTCAAGCTAGGTGACTGCGCCTCTTCCAGAGTAAGCTCTTGATCGTTGTCCCACTGTGTCGGATAATCAATCGGTGAGCGCGAAGGGGCCAGTTCTTTACACGTTTGTGGAATCGGTGGTCTTTACTAAGCAGCTGCAAGAGCTGGCTTCGATCGAGACTTATATGCAATTCAGGCAGACTTGTTGGTTGATCCAGAACGATGGCCAGTGATTCCGGGAACCAGAGGCGCGCGCAAGGGGCCGCGTTGCCGATCCACGGAGCTCCCGCGAAAAGCGCGGCAGTTTCCGCTATGTCTACTTGTATCTGAAACATCGAGGACGAATCTATCTTCTTCTGATGTTTGGTAAATCTGATCAAGCCAATCTGACAGCAGAACAGACCCGACAAGTAGCTGAGTTGGTAGAGGTAATCAAGCGAGAGGTAATATGAAATCCGTACGCAACAAGAAGAAACAAAAGACCAAGTATATGAGCGATGCGCTATTTAGTGACTTCAAGGAATCGCTAGGTCAGGCTCTACAACACGCGCGTGGTAAACGAACCGACCTACGAGTCACCGTGTTGCCAGCCCCGCCATCGCCGATGTCGCGATCTGAGATCGTGAAACTGCGCCAGGAACTAAATTGTTCTCAAGCGGTCTTCGCACGTTTGCTCAATGTGAGTCTCAAGACGGTGCAGTCGTGGGAGCAAGGTGTTCGCGAGCCTGGAGACGCCGCTTTGAAACTTCTGACCATCGCGAGAAAGAATCCTGAGGCTTTGTTGTTCTGATATCCGTTAGAAGAAACAGAAATACAATATCTGACGATCAAAGACTATGCGTCCAAACTTCGTGCCTCGCCGGTTTTGGCGCGCCCTCACTGAAGGCTGTCATTTCTCCGAAAATGTCATGCCGAGAGCTCGAAAGTCATTCAAGAAGATCGTAGATGAGCTTAAGGAATTCTACGGCCAGCCTGAACCGCCTAAGGTCATCGATCCGTTCGGTCTAATTCTGCTCGAAAACGTCGCTTACCTTCTGAGCGACGAGCGCCGAGAGCAAGCCTTCAATGCTCTTCGTGAGCGAGCCGGCCTGTCGCCGCCTGAAATCATGATGGCTCGCGAAGAAACCCTGCTCGACGTCGCGCAGCTTGGTGGAATGCGTCCTGTCGCGCGAGTCGAAAAGCTCCGCCGCATTGCGCAAATCGCGTTGCAAGAGTTCGATGGCGATCTCGACAAGATACTGAAGCAACCGCTCGCGCAAGCAAAGAAATCGCTGAAGAGGTTTCCCGGAATTGGAGATCCCGGCGCCGAGAAGATACTTCTTTTCTCTCGAACTCATCCGATTTTAGCGCTGGATTCAAACGGACTGCGCGTGCTGCTGCGCCTCGGGTATGGTGAAGAGCGAAAGAGCTACTCGTCGACCTATCGGTCGGCGCAAGAGTCGGTAGATGATGAATTGAATAAAGACTTCGATTGGTTGATTGCGACTCATCAGCTTCTGCGGCGTCACGGCCAACAGCTTTGCAAAACCAACGAGCCCATGTGTCTATCGTGCCCGGTAAGATCCGATTGCAGCTACTATCAAGAAAGTTCGCGCCCGAGATGATGGTGAAATGAGAAGGGCACGAAGCGTAAGCGCTCAGTCAGCAGTCGGAAGCTTAGACCGTAGAAGCTCGAATGCCTTGTGACGCACTTTACCTTTCGGCGATATCAGTCCCTCGGCTTCGAGCCTGGTTAAGATTCGCGTTGCGCGATTGAAATCGATCGAGAGCCACATCTGAAGAATCTCAGGAGTTGCTTCTCCGAATTCGGTGATGACAACAAGAGCGTCGTTTAGCAACTCGGTATCAGTCTGTTCACTCGCCGGCTTGTCGAAGGTGTCGGAAGATGCGCGCTCGAAGAATTGGTTCGCCGTGAAAGTCGAATCGGATGCCAACATCGCGAGTATTTCTTCAAGCTCGCGGCGAAGCTCTGATAAACGAAGCTCAATCGCTGACGAATCCATCAACGCCTCGGTAGAAGCGCTCGCAGCAGGGGTTGCTCGCGACAGACTATAGCACATGAGCTCGCGCGACAGTTGGTGATTTTTGCCAACGCGCCGGACGGTTGCCCACCTTGACACTTGTCGGGACGCGACGGGTACAATGAAATGTTCTCGACTCAGGCAATTTCTTGTCTATCAGTGTCCGGGTTTCAATGGCGATAGAAAAGATAACAGTCCGCGGCGCGCGTCAACACAACCTGAAAGACGTGAGTCTGGAATTGCCGCGCAATCGGTTGACTGTGGTGACCGGGCTTTCGGGCTCGGGCAAATCGAGCCTCGCGTTTGATACGATCTACGCGGAAGGCCAGCGCCGCTACGTAGAATCGCTTTCGGCCTACGCTCGCCAGTTCCTGGATCAACTCGAAAAGCCCGATGTCGATGCTATCGAAGGCCTCTCGCCTGCAATCTCGATCGAGCAAAAAACAACGATGCGCAGTCCTCGCTCGACCGTGGGCACGGTGACCGAGGTCTACGATTATCTACGGCTGCTTTTCTCATCAATCGGTATACCGCACTGTCCGAAATGTGGCCGGCCGATCTCTCGTCAATCGATCGATCAAATAGTTCAGCAAATGGCGGGACTCGCGGAAGGCGAGCGAGTGATGATCCTGGCTCCGATCGTTCGCGGGCGCAAAGGCGAGTTCAAAAAAGAGCTCGAGAAACTCGCGCGTTCGGGCTTCAATCGCGCTCGCATAGATGGTGAGATTCGACAACTCGACGAAGACATCAAGCTCGACAAGCGTCGGAATCACACGATCGAAGTAGTGGTCGATCGGCTGCTGATCAAGAAGGGCGTTCAAAAGCGCCTCGACGATTCGGTGCATCTCGCGGCGAAGCTCACCGACGGCCTGGTGCTGGTTTCGATCGTCGATGGCGAGGAGCGGCTTTATTCCGAGAAGATGGCTTGTCCCGAATGCGGCATCTCGGTGCCCGCGCTTGAGCCGCGATCGTTTTCATTCAACAGCGTCTACGGCGCGTGCCGGGAATGTCACGGGCTTGGGAGCCGCGCCGAAATTGATCCCGCGAAAATCGTGCCCGATCCACAGCTTCCGATCAGCGAGCAGGATCCTTTCCCCGCCGACGCAAGCATCAGCAACTACCTTCGCGACGTTATGAAATCCCTGGCGAAGAGCGCGGGGATGACGCCGGACAAAACCTTCGCCGAGTTGCCGACAAAAGTTCAGGATGCCTTTTTCCACGGCTCGAAAGAAAGATTGTCGCTGCGCTACGGCGCTTACGAATACAAGACTGATTGGAAGGGCGCGGTGCCTTATCTGATGGCTCGCGCCGAAGATATGAAGAGCGAGAGCGGCATCGCTGCCTTCGAGGGATTGATCTCGCCAATCGTTTGCGCGGCGTGCAACGGACGGCGGCTTCAACCTGCGTCACTCGCGGTGCGAGTTGGAGGTAAGGCTATCGGTGAATACACGGGCATCCCAATCTCGCAGGCGGTCAGAGTTTTTAATCAGATCAAATTGAACGACAGGGAGGAACAGATCGCCGGCTTGATCCTGCGAGAGATTCGACAGCGAATGAGTTTCCTGGAAACGGTCGGGCTTGGATACATCACCCTCGACCGGCCTTCTTCGACGTTGTCGGGCGGTGAAGGTCAGCGCATAAGGCTCGCTACTCAGATTGGCTCTCAACTGCGAGGCGTGCTTTACGTGTTAGATGAGCCGTCGATCGGACTTCACCCGCGCGACAACCGAAAGTTACTGGACACGCTCGAACATCTGCGCGATCTCGGAAACACCGTTCTGGTTGTCGAGCACGATGAAGAAACAATACGTCGAGCCGATCACGTCGTTGATCTTGGACCGGGCGCCGGAGCTCACGGCGGATTTGTAGTGGCCGAGGGAACTCCCGAAGACATCGCACAAAATCCGGCGTCTCTCACCGGCCGCTACATTGCCGGTGATCTGTCGATCCCGATTCCACAGGATCGTCATCACTCGAACGGCAAAGCGATATCGGTGCTTGGCGCGCGCGCGAATAATCTGAAAAACATCGACGTTACTTTTCCGCTAGGGCTGTTCATAGTAGTCACCGGCGTTTCCGGTTCGGGCAAGTCAACTCTCGTCGACGATATCCTTTATCGAAGCCTCGCTCGCAAGCTCTATCGCAGCATGCTAGATCCCGGTGCGCATCGCGAAGTAACCGGCCTCGAATACATCGATAAGATCATCGAGATCGACCAGTCTCCGATCGGTCGAACACCGCGTTCCAATCCTGCTACTTATACCGGCGTTTTTACTCCAATCCGCGAATTGTACTCGATGTTACCCGAGTCGCGGGAGCGCGGGTACAAGCCCGGACGTTTTTCATTCAACGTCAAGGGCGGCCGCTGCGAGGCTTGCCAGGGCGACGGCATGAAGCGCATCGAGATGAATTTTCTCCCCGACGTTTACGTTATGTGCGACGTTTGCCGCGGCGCTCGCTACAATCGCGAAACTCTTTCGGTGAAATACAAAGGCTATTCGATCGCCGATCTGCTGAACACAACAGTCGAAGAGGCGCTGCCGCTTCTCGAGAACATCCCGCAGATAAGAGTGAAGCTTCAAACATTGATCGACGTTGGTCTCGGCTACATCAAGCTCGGTCAATCGGCGACGACGCTTTCGGGCGGCGAAGCGCAGCGCATCAAGCTTGCGAAAGAACTTTCGAAACGGGCAACAGGCCGGACGCTCTACATTCTCGATGAGCCGACAACCGGATTACATTTCGAAGACGTGCGCAAGTTGCTCGACGTGCTTCATCAGTTGGTGTCGCTCGGCAACACGGTGCTTGTAGTCGAGCACAACCTCGATGTGATCAAGAGCGCCGATTGGATAATCGACCTCGGTCCGGAAGGAGGTGAAGAGGGCGGAAGGGTCGTCGCGGAAGGCGCTCCGGAAGAAGTCGCGCGGGTCAAGCGTTCGTATACCGGGCAAGCGCTTCGACCGCTGCTGAATGGTCACCGCCAACGTACATAAGGCTCAATCGCGAACTCGATTCCAACCGGCTGGGCCATCAGAATCCACAGTTAATCATCTCCGAGCGGTACGACTTGTACCGTCGCGCCGCGGACCTCGCTCAGAAAGCGATTGATCACCGAGCCGCGAAGTAAGATGTCCCAGCGTGAACGTGCCGATTGACCGAATACAACATGGGTGATTCCTTCGCGGCGCGCGAAATCAATCAAAGCATCCGCGACTCGCCGCCCCTTGAGCTTCAGGACTTCCGCACCGAGCTCTTTGGCGAATCGAATGTTCTCTTCAAGCGCGACATAATCATCCGGCTTGATTCGGCCTGGTTCTTCGCGAGGTGTTTCGACATAAACCGCAAACCAGTCCGACGCAAGCCTGCCCGCGATTCGCGAACCCGTTCGCAACAGCTTCTTGGCGCTGCCTCGAGAGGACATGCACACCATTACTTTTTCAGGTATGGCCGCCTGCTCCAGCCCTTCTCGCTCGCGATAGTCGTGACCGCGCACAGCCTGATCTTCGGCGATTTGCCGCAACGTCAGCTCGCGCAGCGCGGATAGATTGCCTTTGCGAAAAAAGTTCGCGAGGGCCTGCTGAATTTTTTCTACGCTGTAAATCTTCCCTTGCCGAAGACGCGTCCGCAGCGTGTCTACCGATACATCCACGTTCACGACTTCGTCGGCGCGACGAAGGAAATAATCGGGAATTGTTTCGCGGACTCGGACGCCCGTTATGCGCGCGATTGCATCATTGAGCGATTCGATATGCTGCACATTGAAAGCAGTGATGACCGGGATTCCGGCATCGAGAATTTCAAGAACGTCTTCGAAGCGCTTTCGATTTCTTGAGCCGGGGACGTTGGTATGTGCGAGTTCATCGACCAGAACTACTGCAGGCTTGCGGGCGATGATCGCTTCCGTATCCATCTCTTCGAGCGTCACGCCGCGATATATGATGTGACGCAGCGGTACCCGGTCGAGTTCGCCTACAAGAGTTTCGGTATCCACTCGACCGTGCGGCTCGATTAACCCTATCACGATGTCCACACCCTGACTCTTGAGCAGGTGCGCCTCTTCGAGCATTTGATAAGTCTTGCCTACGCCCGGCGCGGCGCCGAGATAGACGCGCAACCGCGCATGGGCAGTTTGCTGCTGTCTTGCCAACAACGACTCTGCGCTCAGTCGAGCTTCAGCTGAGTGCTCTACTCTTGTTTCGGACGAAACCATCGCGTTCCGAGCTCAATCAAGGAACCACAGATAAACACAGATGAACACTGATCGGCGCACATCTAAGTTCATCCGTGCTCATCTGTGTTTATCTGTGGTTCCATCTCGATTGACAACCGTTTAAGCTGTATGCCTGATGCTCGCCGGACCACCAGTGATCAGGGCGAAGGTAAAGGTTGATCCTTCCCCCGCACGACTTTCGGCGCTGACCTGTCCTCCTTGAGCCTCCACCAGCCGTTTCACCAGCGCAAGCCCCAGTCCCGTTCCCTCCGAATTGTCGCCAACACGATTGAAGCGGCTGAAGATTGTCGCGAGATACTGCTCGGGTATTCCCTCGCCCGTATCACGAACGCTGAAATAGATTCGCCCGACGTGCTCGTTTGCGGAGATCGTTATCAAACCGTTTCGATCGGTGTGACGAATGGCATTCGAGAGCAGGTTGTCGAGTATGCGTGCGATTGCCAGGCGGTCTCCGACGACCCAGGACACGTCCGGCCAGATTTTGTTCTCGAGCTTGATTGACTTTGCGTCTGCTATCGCTCGAAAGCGCTCTATTGCTTCGCGCGCCAGATCAACAGGGCGCAATCGTTCGCTTGAGAGTCGACGCGTGCCTGATTCTATCTCGGATAATTCGAGAAGATCGCCGATCAATTCGTCAAGCTTGTTTGCGTTTTCGCGGGCGTCAGCAAGTATCTGGTCCTGCTCTTGATTCAACTCACCGACGAAGCCTTCGGTTACCGCGTGGAGCGCAAGCCGCAGCGAATGAAGCGGCTCGCGCAGCTTGCTCGACGCGAGAGAGATGAATTCAGTCTTGAGCTTATCAACTTCTGTGATGGCGGTGATGTCTTCAAGCAGAGTTACGGCGCCCAGGAGCCGGCCCTGTGAATCGCGCATCGGTGTCGCACGCAGCCGAAAATCACGCTCCCCTCCTCCGAGTTTGATGGGAACGGTTGCAGCTTCGCCGTTCACGGCCACTGGCTTATGCATTGAAACGGCGTCCCGCACCGCGCTGAGAATTCTCTCTCCGCCTTCCACGCCATCGAGTGCTACGCCACCGTTACCACCGCCCAGAGACGGACCGAACAATTGCGTAGCCGCGCGATTGATTTTGATAACGCGATCATGCGAATCGGTTACAATCACCGGCTCGCAAATTGAATCGATCACCGCGTCTGACTTCTTTCGCTCGATCAACAACCGGCCGTAATCGGACTTACGTAAATCACGCAGTCGAACAAGCATTTTGTCGAACTCGATTGCAAGCATACCGATTTCGTCTTTGGAAATAATGCTTATGTTTTGATCGAAGTCGCCTTCGCCGATTCGTTTAGCCTTTCGGGCAAGCATTGAAATCGGATTTACAACGTAGCGCGTGAATCTCCAGGCGAAGAGCACGGCCAACGCAAGGGCCAATGCGGTGGTCAGAGCCGTTGAAATCTCCGCTCGCCGTGATTCGGAAATCGCTCGATCATTAGCGGCCACCATCGCCTGCTGATTCAAATGAAGCAGATCGTCCAGACTGTTCTTCAAAGAGACAAACTGAGGCTCGAGCCGTTGGAAGTAGATGTTGGACTTGTCCGCAGCGGTCGAGGGTGCGTTGAGAATTCGCTCAAGCTCTGATTTGTATGATCGATACTTTGCGTTTATGTCTGCGACGACTTCAGATTCGCCAGGCTCCGTAATGTTATGCGATGCGACTTCGTATCCCTGACTAAAAGCGGCGCCGCAGGTAGCGAGCTGAGAGCGTGCCTCGCCGGAGTGACCGGCGATGAAAAACATCGCGGCGGATTCCTGACGCTCGAGGGCCTCCTTCATGTTCTCGGCGGCAGTGATACTCTTGTAGTTGTTAACGAGAATTACGTCGATAGCTCGGCCAAGCCGCACCACGTGGTAGATGCTCCACGCGCTGACGGCGAGGATTATGGCGATCAGCAAACCATAACTGAATCCCAGTTTTCGCTTCAGACTGCTCATGAGCGCGTCACTTTCCCGTGAGTTGATCGAGCGCGAGGTTCAGGCTGAGGACGTTGACTCGCGGCTCGCCCAGGAAACCGAACTGCCGGCCTTCTGTATGCTCCAGTACAAAACGGCGAAGCTCATTTTCATTGAGCCCTCGTTCTTTTGCGACACGAGGAAGTTGAAACTCGGCGGCCGCCGGCGTGATGTCAGGATCGAGCCCGGATGCCGACGACGTGACGAGATCAACGGGTATCAGAGACTGAGCATTCTCTTCGCGTAAGCTATCAGCCGCGGACTTCACACTTTCGAACAACTTTTGATTTGTCGGACCCAGATTTGTCCCGCCCGAAGCTGTCGCGTCGTATCCATTGCCTGCCGCGGAAGGTCTCGAATGAAAATACCCGCGCCCCGAGAACGGCTGTCCAATCAAGCTCGACCCGATCACTCTGCCGTCTCTTTCGATGAGGCTGCCCGCTGCCTGTCGTGGAAAAATCAACTGCGCGATACCCGTGATGATAACCGGATAAATGATTCCCAATAGCACAGTCAGCACAATGGTTATCGCGAATGCCGGATAGAGTTGTTTGAACAGTTGCATATTGCGTCGTGAGAGATCATGCAAGCCCGATGGCTGTGATCAGCAAATCAATAATCTTGATTCCGACGAATGGAATGACGATACCGCCGAACCCATAGATCAGCAGGTTTCGTCTCAGCACTGCCGCCGCACCCATCGGCCGATACTTGATGCCGCGCAGTGCGAGCGGGATCAGGGCTACGATTATCAGAGCGTTGAAGATGACGGCTGATAGAATCGCAGACTCCGGAGTTGCCAGTCGCATTATGTTCAGCGCAGCCAGCGGACCGCTCTTCGAGCCGGCGATCATATACAAAGTCGAAAACATCGCCGGAATGATCGCGAAGTATTTTGCTACGTCGTTAGCGATCGAAAACGTCGTCAGCGCGCCTCGGGTCATCAGCAACTGTTTGCCTATCTCGACGATCTCGATGAGCTTGGTCGGATTCGAATCGAGATCGACCATGTTGCCGGCTTCTTTGGCGGCCATCGTTCCGGTATTCATCGCAACGCCGACATCAGCCTGAGCCAGAGCAGGCGCATCGTTTGTTCCATCACCGGTCATTGCAACCAGCTTACCTTCGCCCTGCTCGCGTTTGATCAACGACATTTTGTCTTCCGGTCTGGCTTCTGCAAGGAAGTCATCGACGCCGGCTTCGCGCGCAATTGCTGCCGCCGTCAGCGGATTGTCGCCGGTTATCATCACGGTCTTGATGCCCATCCTCCTGAGCTGATCGAACCGCTCCTTCATTCCGCCTTTGACGATATCCTTCAAGTGAATGACGCCCATCGCGCGAGTCCGATCCGCGACTGCCAGCGGTGTTCCGCCGGACCTCGCGATGCGCTCGACAATTGCGCTTACCTCCGGAGGAATGCAGCCGCCTTCCGAGCCGATGAAGCTGGCTATCGAATCGACGGCTCCCTTGCGAATCACCCGGCCATCGATGTCGACGCCCGACATTCGAGTCTGTGCGGTGAATGGAACAAAGCGCGCTTCGTGCTCGGCCAGGTCGCGGCCTCTTAGACTGTACTTTGACTTCGCGAGCACGACGATCGAACGGCCTTCCGGCGTTTCATCGGACAGGCTCGATAGCTGAGCGGCGTCTGCAAGGTCGGCCTCCGCAACCCCGTCGACTGGTATGAACTCGACCGCCTGCCGATTCCCTAGCGTGATAGTTCCAGTCTTGTCGAGTAGCAACGTGTTGACATCACCGGCTGCTTCGACCGCTCGGCCCGACATCGCCAGCACGTTGTGCTGAATCAAGCGGTCCATTCCCGCGATGCCGATTGCCGAAAGCAATCCGCCGATGGTTGTCGGAATCAGGCAGACGAGCAATGCAACGAGGACGGTAATCGAAGGCGGGGAAGCCGGAGCAAATCCGCTTGCCGGGTCTGCCGCACCGACGCTGTAGATCGCGTAGGGCAGCAGAGTCACGACAGCAAGCAGGAAAATGATCGTCAAGCCGGCCAGCAGGATGTTCAACGCGATTTCGTTTGGAGTCTTCTGCCGTTCAGCTCCTTCGACAAGCGCGATCATTCGATCGAGAAAAGTTTCTCCGGGGTTGGAAGTAATCCGCACCTTGATCCAGTCTGAAATAACCTTTGTGCCTCCGGTGACCGCCGATCTATCGCCTCCGGACTCGCGAATCACCGGAGCGCTCTCGCCGGTAATTGCCGATTCGTCTACGGACGCGACGCCTTCGATGACCTCGCCGTCGCCCGGTATGAACTCGCCGGCTTTGACTAACACAACGTCGTCCTTACGCAACCTGGGCGCTGGAACCGGTTCTGTTTTCACACGCTCTACGCCGGTTCCTTTGTCCCCAAGAATGCGATTAGCCATCGTTTCTGTTTTTGCTTTGCGAAGCGTGTCGGCCTGGGCTTTGCCTCGCCCTTCGGCCATCGCTTCGGCAAAGTTTGCGAACAGCACTGTGAACCAGAGCCAGAGCGTTACCTGCACGGTGAAAAGCAGGTGACTTGTGTTCCCCCGCGCAAGATCGCGAATGATGAGGGCCGTGGTGAGGACGCTTCCCACTTCGACAACGAACATCACCGGATTGCGGGCGACCTGGCGCGGATCAAGTTTTATGAATGCATCTTTGATCGCGCGCCTGACTATCGGCGGATCAAACAGCGGTCCCTTTTGGGCTCTTTCTGACATAAGTCTTCGTGATGCGTGATGCGTGAAACGTAAAGAAGTCACGAATCACGCTTCACGGATCACTTCCTTAGAACGTCGTTCCTGAATTCATCAGGTAGTGCTCGACGACCGGCCCAAGCGACAGCACGGGGAAAAAAGTCAAAGCACCCACGATCAATATCACTCCGATCAACAGCACGACAAAAAGCGGGGTGTAAACCGGAAAAGTTCCCGCTGACGGAGGCACGATTTTCTTCGTAGCCAGATTCCCCGCGATCGCCATCATCGGAATAATCATCAGGAATCGGCCTACCAGCATCGCAACTCCAATCGTTGTGTTGTACCAGTACGTGTTGACATTGATTCCGGCGAATGCCGAACCGTTGTTGCCGGTAGCCGAAGTGTAGGCGTAAACGATTTCGGAAAGACCGTGCGGGCCGCCGTTGTTAATTTTCGATGCCCCGTAAGGGACAACGCTCGCCCATGCTGAAAAACACAGAATCGAAAGAGCGAAGACCAGCACGTACAGCATCGCCATCTTCACATCTTTCGATTCTATTTTTTTGCCGAGATATTCGGGCGTGCGCCCGACCATCAGCCCTGCGATGAAGACCGTCAACACTATCATCACCAGCATTCCGTACAATCCTGAACCGACTCCGCCGAAGATTATTTCGCCGAGCATTATGTTGATCAGCGGAACCAGTCCGGCAATCGGAGTGAATGAGTCGTGCCATGAATTGATCGCGCCGCACGAGGCATCCGTGGTGATTGTGGCGAACAGCGCGGAGTTAACGATGCCGAAGCGCACCTCTTTGCCTTCCATATTTCCGCCCGCCTGCTCGCTTCCTTTAGTTTCGACGGACGCTTGAGTGACTCCGTAGCTGTCAAAATTCGGATTGCCGCGACCCTCGTAGTGGTACGCTACGAAGAAGCCGCTCAAGAAAAGGATCGACATGGCGGCGAACACCGCCCAGCCGTGTTTCTGATTTCCGACCATTCGGCCAAGCGTGTAGGTTAGTCCCGATCCAAGGCTGAAGATCGCGACCATCTCGAAGAAGTTTGTGAATGGAGTCGGGTTCTCAAACGGATGAGAAGAGTTCGCATTAAAGAACCCGCCGCCGTTTGTGCCCAGCTCCTTGATGATTTCCTGAGAAGCAACTGGACCCTGAGCGATGCTCTGTTCAGTTACGGATTCTGTAATCTCAGCTCCGGTGTCTTCATCAGTCCTGACGACTTGTTGCGGCTCAACGAGCACAGCTTGAGTGTAAGGCTTGAAGTTTTGAACGACGCCCTGCGAGACAAGCACGAGAGCTCCGACTACACAAATCGGCAGCAGCACATAGAGAGAGCATCGCGTGAGATCGACCCAGAAATTACCAATTGTTTTTCTCTCGCGGCGCGCGATGCCGCGGATGAAAGCGATCGCCAACACGATGCCCGTTGCCGCGGATGTGAAGTTGTGAAATGCAAGCCCGGCCATCTGTACAAAATAGCTCATCGTCGATTCGCCGGAATAAGCTTGCCAGTCTGTGTTGCTTGTGAAACTCGCTGCGGTATTGAAGGCAAGATCCGGCTTGACCCCCGCGAACTGTTGCGGGTTCAGAGGCAGGTAGTATTGAATGCGTTGAAGAAAGTAGAGCAGAAGGAGTGAGACAACGCTGAACATCAACATCGCCGCGGTGTACGTGGTCCAGTGTTGTTCGACTTCCGAATTGATTCGGCACAAGCGATAGACCAATCGCTCAACAGGGCCAACCAATCTCGATAAAAATGTCTTCTCGCCGGCAAATACTTTGGTCATGAAAACGCCGAGCGGTTTAGTCACCGCCAACAGCACCAGAAAGTAAACGGCAAGCTGTAAGAGTCCGTTGAACGTCATGTTGGTTTCTAGTTTCTGGTTTCTGGTTTCTGGTTTCTAGTTTTTCTTGGCTTCTAGTTCATCCGGACTTATCGGGAGTCACGCGTGAACTCGAGACCAGAAACTAGAAACTAGAAACCATATCCCCTCAGAATCTCTCCGGTCTGAGGAGCGCGTACATCAGATAGATCAGCAAGAGCACCGCGATGATTCCGCTGATTATATATTCGGCGTTCATTTCCCCCTTCAAACGCGCTGACAAAAGCGCACATACCAAAACGAAATCGCAAAGAAAGCGATCACTAGCAAAATAAAAATGATGTCCAACATCACGACTCCCTCGCAGTTGTCATCGGTCAAAAGTGAATATGAGACCGAAAGTCAAAAGGTGCTGCGTTGGCGTCAAGCCTACGACGCCCGGTGCTATTTCGGCGCCTCTGAAGAAGCCGCCCTCCGGCCCGCGCGAATCGTCCCACCGGTGCTCAACGCGAAGAATCGTATTAGTGAGGTGGAACGGTATTCGATATTCAAGCGTGCTTGTGATCGCTTTGACTGTTTGCCTGGCCAGGGTCCAGCGACCGTCGCGATCCCAAAAAACTTCGGGCCTAACGGTTGCGCTCCATCGGTTGTTTATCGACCAGTGCATCGGAAGCTGAGCAGCCATGATCAATGCGCGAGGGATCCCGGCTACGTCGACACGTTCCCAGGAGGCTATGTATTCGAGCGCGACAGTAACTCGATCGCTTTTCCATTCGGCGATGTTATCCGACAAGTATCGCCAAAACCTCGAGGAAGTATTCGACTGATGAGGACCGGAGAGAACGGTCTCTTTCACGGTCACGCGTTCAGTCGCCTTGTAGGCAAGCTGTCCGCCAAAGCTAGGAACACCGTTGGCATTCGCAAGATGCCAATATCCATTGATCGCGTACAGCGATCCGGTCAGTTTTTTCGTGAACGGGTAACTTGCATTGATACCCATCATCAAGTACGGCGTGAAATCCGCTCCCCAAGGGCGTGTGTAATTGAAATTATCTTTAGCGTAGAGCGAATCGTAGCCGATCAAGCTGTTGAAGATTCCGCCTTGCAACGTGAGTCCGTTGCCCACCGGCGCCAGATACGACACATTGGTCGGGCCGAGATGACGCAGCCATTCGAATCCCTCGATGTTGGGCGCGGTAGCGGAGAATCCAAAGACCTCAGAATCCTTGCCCCCTTGAACGGTGACCTGAGCTCCCCATCTTGAAGACTCGGAAGGGTCCTTCTTCACGTATGCCGCAGCCATGTTGATGTACACATTATCGACGTGCCACGTCGTGCCACGACTGCGGAAGACATCGTTTGAAGGATGGTTGAAATCCAGCAAGTACCCGGCATCAAGGAAGCCGCCATAGTTCCAATTCGGTTTTTTCTGATGCTTCTCCGGTTGCACGTTTGACTCGTTTTGCGGATCAACACTGTTCGCAAGCGCAGCTTTCGCTTGAGACGACCAAATTGTATTTGCTTGTTGAGCCTCAACGTTGCTTGAAAACAGAATCATGATGAGCAGCGCAGGCAGCGCCCTGATGAAACGGCGAACGGTCATTCGAGTCGGGCACCCCCTCGTCTCTTGGCTTGTGAGCGCAGTTCACTAGCGTCATCGAACAGGCTAGAATCAGAATCGTCTGTCTTCGGCGTCCAGAGAAGCCATGCATCATCGGCCGACTCGTCATTCAAGTTCTTATTCGCTACAGCCGCGGGTCTCACTTGACGACTCTTGTCGCGTCGCCCGATCGAAAGATACAAATGACGCAGCAGGAATAAGAAAAAAGTAAGTGCGAAGACGCAGCCGATTCCAATCGCTTCATTGTTCACCGCTGTGCCCTCCTCGCTGGTAAGACTTTCGCAAGCGAGAAAACTCGTCAAATTCCAGCCTAGCAGCGCGGGCATAAACGTGGAGTCAAATCTTCATAAAAGGTTTGTAAAGGATTAGAACTTGCCTTGCCGTGCCGACCGTCCTGTAACAACATAGGATTTTGTTTTCGGGGGGAGGCACCTTGATTGCAGCCCAATCTCTTGCCGCGCTTCTTCAAACGGCGCCGCACGCGCAAGTATTGCTGGCGCTTTTCATTGTGCTGTTCGCGGCGAAGCTTTCAGCCGAACTCTTTGAGAGGCTTCATCAGCCTGCGGTCGTCGGCGAGATCATCGCTGGAATCATCATTGGTCCGGCTGTTCTGAATTTGGTTCAGCCGACAGAAATCCTCGAAGCCCTCGCAGAGCTTGGAATTATTTTTCTGCTCTTCACGATCGGACTCGAGACTCGTCCAAGCGACATCTTCAAAGTTGGTGGTAAAGCAACCGTCGTCGCGGTTCTGGGAGTGGTCGTTCCATTCGTCGCTGGCTGGGCACTTCTCTTCATCTGGCCCGGACATTCGTGGATCGAAGCCGTTTTCATGGGCGCTGCGATGGTGGCAACGTCGGTCGGCATAACCGCTCGCGTACTTTCGTCGATGGGGCTGATCAACGCCGACGCAAGCCGCGTGATACTGGCCGCCGCAGTCATTGATGACGTGATAGGTTTGCTGGTCCTCGCAGTGGCAACCAGTCTGGCAACCGGAAAGGTGAACTATGTTCATTTGGGTCTGATCGCAGGTCTCGCCATCGGCTTCACTCTGTTGGTGGTCGTTTTCGGCGCTCGATTCGTGAACCGCGTCAAGGAACCTGTTCGAAGCCTGAAGATCGATCACTCGCTTTTCATATTCGCGCTGGTCTTATGCTTTGGATTGGCGGCGCTGGCAAGCGTGATTGGAATCGCGGGAATAGTCGGCGCGTTCCTTGCGGGAGTCGCCCTCTCTGAAGCTACCGACGGAACCAGGTTACACAATCAGTCTCAAGCACTGACGGAGTTCTCAACGCCGTTCTTTCTTGCAATGATCGGAATGAAACTCCACCTCGCGATATTTCAATCGCCCGATGCAATATCGCTCACAGTAGTTGTAGTCTTACTCGCGATTGCTACGAAGTTCATCGGCTGTGCCCTGGGCGCGATGCGGATGGGAAAGCGGCGAGCACTTCAAGTGGGGGTTGGGATGATCCCGCGCGGGGAGGTCGGAATCGTAGTCGCCCAAATCGGACTCGCGATGTCAGTAATAGGCGATCAAGTTTATGGCGCGGTGGTTATGATGGCAGTGTTGACTACACTCGCGGCGCCGCCGTTAATCAAGCTTGCTTTTGCATCCGAGAGGCCAGAACGAGCAAAGCTCTCACCCGACGAAGGAACATGGATTGGCTGAGCGGAACAGGCTTAAGCTCCAGGATCGAAACGGTACCCAATCCACGGCTCAGTGAGAATGTAGCGGGGCGAAGCGGAGTCGACCTCGATCTTCTTTCTTAATTGCCCAATGAACACACGAAGATATTCAGTCTGCTCCACGTAGTTCCCGCCCCACACCGCAGTTAACAGCGCTCGATGCGTGAGTACTTTTCCGGGATGGCGAATCAGGTATATCAACAGATCGTATTCCTTCGGCGTCAAGTGAAGCGAGCGGTCCTGAACAGTTACATTCCGAAGCTCGAGATCGACGTGAAAGTCTCCGGCTTCCAAAACAGTTTGAGCCGATTCTTCGTCCTGTGTCTCTGGCGCGCGTCGAAGTGCTGCGCGAATTCGAGCGAGAAGCTCATCCATACCGAACGGCTTGGTAACATAATCGTCAGCCCCTGCGTCGAGCGCTTCAACTTTTGTCTGCTCTTCGCCTTTGACTGAAAGCACGACGATCGGAACGGAAGAGATCTTGCGCAAACGCCGGCACAGCTCGATGCCATCAAGATTTGGCATCGACAAATCGGTGATCACAAGATCGGGACCCCAATCGCCGTAAGTCTCGAGCGCTGATTCACCATCGGCGGCGCTTCGCACATCGTAGCCGTGACCGGTCAGGCTCGTCCGCAGCACTCGCGTTATCTGCGGTTCATCGTCGACAATCAGGATTCGCTTCTTTTCGTTCATTGAACTTCAAACGGCGTTCGCTTCCGCTTGTTCAATCTCGACGCCGCTCTCTTCATCGCCCAGCGGAAGCGTCAGCGCGACGCGAGTGCCTCGCCCTCGGCTTGTACTTTCGATCCAGATGCGCCCGCCGTGCGCTTCGACAATACCACGCGCGATCGCGAGCCCCATCCCCATCCCGGAACGCATTGAAGCGGGATTCATATGCGTCGCACGGAAAAACTTATCGAAGACTCGCTCGCGCAATGCTGTCGGTATGCCCTCACCTTCGTCTTCGACTGCCAGCTTCAATGTCGCATCGTCGAACTGACCGGCCGTGACTTTGATGCTTGTTGCCGCAGGGGAATACTTCGCGGCGTTGTCTAACAAAGTGTAAACGACTTCGGCGACGGCCCTCGCGTCGACGCGAACGACTGGCAGATCTTTGTCAATTGAAACTATGACCTGATGGCTGCGAGTCAGTGGTTCGGCTCGAGCAAGAGCAGCCGCTACAATTTCTTCAATAGTTCCCCAACGGCGACGCAGTTCGAGCTGGCCCGCTTCGATGCGCGCAAGCTCAACCAGACTTTCGACGAAGCGGTTCAAGCGATCGGCCTCTTCGTCGATCACCTCGAGCATCTCGCGCCGGCCTTCCGCGTTCAGCGTTACCTCCTTGTTTTTCTCTGTGCGAGACTCGTCAAGAAGCGTAGTGACCGAAGCCTTGATCGACGTGAGCGGCGTGCGAATGTCATGAGTCACCGCATCAAGCAGCGCGGACTTCAAACGCTCACTTCGGCGCAGCGCTTCGGCCTCGCTGGCGCGTTCGAATGCGTCTCGAAGCTCAGTGTACAAGCGCTCGATCTCTTTGCGTCCTGCTTCGGCCTCTTCAGCGCGATGGCGAGCTCGGGCTGACAGCTCACCGGCCGTGACGGCGGTAATGAGAAATACCAAGAGAGCAATCCAGTTGTCTGGATCAGCAATCGTCAAGGTGCCGACCGGCGGCAGAAAGAAAAAGTTGAAGCAGAACACTCCTGCAACTGAAGCGAGAACGGCAGGACGTGAACCGAATCGAGTAGCAACGAACAGAATGACAAGCAACAGCGCGAGGGCTACAGTGGTGGGATTGATGTGACTGCGAAAAAGCTTGAGCGCGCCCGTGGCTGCGCTGATGGCGAGCACGGCCGTGACATATCCCCCGGCCCTGTGAAACGCTGATGACATATCGCGATTATATGACGAGCGGCACTCAAGGGATAGACAGCCACTATTACCGAGCTGACGGGTGTAATTGGTCGGTCACTGCCCTCTGCAAGATGGAACAGTTCTTCGAATACCCAATCGCCGGAGGAAGCTGCCGGTGTGATTCAGAGATAACCAATCGCAAATGCGCGAGCGCCGACGGCTCCATACTGTCATACCTTAGCCGCCTTTCCAGTGTTCGTTGATCAATGCTGTAAGTACATGGTCTTGCCATCTTCCCGCGATTTGTAAGTACTCTCGCGCGCATCCTTCGACGGTGAACCCCAGTCGACGCAGTAACCTCGCGCTTCGTTCGTTCGTCGGGATGTAGTTAGCCATTACCCTGTGCAGATTCATCTTCTCGAAGACGTAAGAGATTGCCGCCGTCAGCGCTTCATACATCAACCCGTTGCCCACTGCGTCTTTATCCAAACTGTATCCAAGGTAACTTGCTTGAAAAGGTCCGCGGACTATGTTGCTAAACGTGCACTGGCCTTGAATGGAGCCGGATTGTTTCTCTCGATAGACAAGGATCAATCGAAGCGATTCCCCCCTTTTGAATTCCTCGACTGCCGAAGACAAGTGTTCCGACCAATGCTCGAGCGTGTAGTAATCATTCGCTCTTGTTTGTTCCCAAGGGGCCAGATGCTCTCTGTTTTTTAGGACGTAGCTAAGCATCCGACTAGCGTCGTCGCGTGCGGGAATGGTCAGCACTAATCTGGCGGTCTCAATAACAGGAAGCTCAAGGATTTCGCTCATAGGCCCGGCGTGCTACCTCATCCGCCACAGCGCCTTCAGGTAATCGCGATTCATTCGCGAGATGAAATCCAAACTGATCTCTTTCGGACAAACAGCTTCGCACGAACCCATCACCGTGCAGTTGCCGAAGCCTTCCTGGTCCATCGCGCGGACCATATTCAAAACGCGGCGTTCTTTTTCGGGTTTTCCTTGCGGAAGTATGTTCAGATGAGAAACCTTCGCAGCAACGAACAACATCGCCGATGCGTTTTTGCAAGCCGCCACGCATGCGCCGCATCCGATGCAAGCCGCGGCATCCATCGCAAGATCCGCATCGGGCTTCGGAATCGGAATGGCGTTGCCGTCGGGCGTGCCTCCGGTGCGAGCGGAAATGAATCCGCCGGCTTGAACGACTCGATCGAAGGCGCTGCGATCGACTACTAGATCTTTGATCACCGGGAAAGGCCGCGCTCGCCACGGTTCTATCGTGAGCACCTGGCCGTCTCTGAAATGACGCATGTGAAGCTGGCAGGTAGTAGTAGCGCCGAGCGGTCCGTGAGCGACTCCATTGATGACCATTCCGCAAGTTCCGCAGATACCTTCACGGCAATCGTGATCGAAAGCAATCGGATCTTCTCCGCTCTTGATCAAGCCTTCGTTTACGATGTCCAGCATCTCCAGAAAAGACATGTCCGGCGAGATGTCGGCGGCTTTGTACTCGACAAAATTGCCGGGCGCATCGCTGTTCTTTTGTCGCCAGACCTTCAGCGTCAGATTCATCAAAGTCTCCCGAGTCTTCCGAATCTTCCGAGTCTATCGAGTCTTCTGAGTCGTCGGACTCTGCCGAGTCGATCGAGTCTCGCGAGCCTGACTCGGCAACTCGAGCGACTCGGTAGACTCGGTAGACTATTTGTAGCTCCTTTGCGCCAGATGCACCTCTTCGTAAGCCAGCGGCTCCTTGTGCAGAATTGGATTACTGTCGAGGCCTTGATACTCCCAAGCCGAGACATAAGAAAAATGCTCGTCGTCACGTTTCGCTTCGCCGTCCGGGGTCTGATGCTCTTCGCGGAAGTGAGCGCCGCACGACTCGTCTCTCGTCAAAGCGTCGTAAACCAGCAGCTCGCCGAATTCCATGAAGTCCGCCACGCGGCCCGCGTATTCGAGCGACTGGTTCAACTCATTGCCATCGCCGAGCACACTGACGTCTTCCCAAAATTCCTGTCTGAGCGCGGGAATCTTTTCGAGAGCTTCCTTCAGCCCGGCTTCGTTGCGAGCCATTCCGCATTTGTCCCACATCAGCTTACCGAGTTGGCGATGAAACTCGGTTACCGTCCGACGGCCCTTGATCGATAAAAACTTCTTCGTGCGCGCGGCTACTTCCTCTTCCACTCTCTTGAACTCCGGATGATCGACGGACGGCCTCTGAGGCCGCTCGGTGCCAAAGTAATCACCAATCGTATAAGGCAAAACGAAGTAGCCGTCCGCCAACCCCTGCATCAGCGCGCTTGCGCCGAGGCGGTTCGCGCCGTGGTCGGAGAAGTTCGCTTCGCCGATCACGTACAATCCGGGAATGTTGCTCATCAGGTTGTAATCGACCCACAGCCCGCCCATCGTGTAGTGGCTCGCGGGATAGATTCGCATCGGGGTGTTGTACGCATCCTCACCTGTTATGCGTTCGTACATCTCGAACAGATTTCCGTAACGCTCTCGAATGACGTTCAGGCCAAGCCGGTTGATCGCATCTCGAAAATCCAGATACACCCCGCGGCCTCCGGGTCCGACTCCGCGGCCTTCGTCGCAGACTTCTTTGGCGGCGCGCGATGAAATATCGCGAGGCGCGAGATTGCCGTAAGCCGGATACTTGCGCTCTAGATAGTAGTCGCGATCTTCTTCGGGAATGTCACCGGGCGCGCGATTATCGTCTTTGCTTTTGGGCACCCACACGCGGCCGTCGTTACGCAGCGATTCGGACATCAACGTCAGCTTCGATTGATGATCACCGCTCACTGGAATACAAGTCGGGTGAATCTGCGTGTAACATGGATTAGCCATCAGCGCGCCGCGTTTGTAAGCTCGCCAGATCGCGGTCACGTTGCAGCCCTTCGCATTTGTCGAAAGGAAGAAAACGTTTCCGTAGCCGCCAGTCGCAAGCACTACCGCGTCCGCCGCGTGCGAGCGGATTTCGCCAGTCACAAGATCGCGAACCACAATTCCTTTTGCGTGACCGTCGATCAGCACGAGGTCGAGCATCTCGGAGCGCGGATACATCTTCACGCCATCCGCCGCGACCTGTTTCTCCAAAGCCTGATACGCGCCGAGAAGCAACTGCTGGCCCGTCTGACCTCGCGCATAAAAGGTTCGTGATACTTGCGCGCCGCCGAACGAGCGATTCGCAAGATAGCCCGAATACTCACGCGCGAACGGAACACCTTGCGCTACACATTGATCGATTATGTTGACGCTGACTTCGGCAAGGCGATAGACGTTCGCTTCACGTGAGCGGAAGTCGCCGCCTTTGATAGTGTCGTAGAAAAGGCGATAGACGCTATCGCCGTCGTTCTGATAATTCTTCGCCGCGTTGATTCCGCCTTGCGCGGCTATCGAATGCGCGCGGCGGGGACTGTCCTGAAAGCAAAAGCATTTGACCTTGTAGCCAAGCTCGGAAAGAGTTGCCGCTGCAGAGCCGCCTGCGAGACCCGAACCTACCACGATCACGTCGTACTTGCGCTTGTTCGCAGGATTGACCAGCTTGATGTTGTTGCGATGCCTGCTCCATTTTTGAGCCAGTGGTCCGGAAGGAATTTTCGCATCGAGTTTCATACTCAATTGTCTCTCTGACACTTTGCGTCTTCGCGGTTCTTAGGGTCTTTACGCGAAACAAGTACGAAAAATCGTGCCGCTTCTTTTCGCGCAAAGACGCAAAGTCATCCGAAGACGCAAAGATTCCCTTCTCATTTCACAACTCCCGCAAGGATTGATATCGGAATCGAACAATTGCCGATGAAGATCACCCCGGCAGAGATCTGCGCGAAGCGATTGAACGCCGCGACTGTTGATTTTCGTCTGATGCCAAGCGACTGAAAGAGGCTCGACACACCGTGACTCAAGTGCAAACACAGCAGCCCCATCGAAATGATGTAGAAAGCTGACACCCACCCGTTGCTGAATCCCTCGACTGTCATGCCGTAGACGTCGTGATGCCCGAGCGGATCGCGAAGATCGAGGAATTCCGGATTCGTCACGCCAAGGGTGAAGTGCATCAAGTGATAAACAATGAAGGCGAAAACGATCAAGCCGCTGACCAATATCGTTCGTGACGCGAATGTCGCGATGGGTTTGCCCTCGGCATAAGGTTGAGGCCGCGCGTTTCGATTCTCGGCGGCGAGCTGAAGCGCCGATATGATGTGCGTCACTGCGATGATGAACAGACTCACTCGAGCGGTCCACAGCAGCGCCGGCTTCGATTTGAGCAGAGCCGCGTACGCATTCATTGCGTCTCGCCCGATGTACACCTGAAGGTTGCCAAGCATGTGAACGATCACAAACAGGAACAACAGGAATCCCGTGATCGCCATGATGTATTTCTTTCCGAGTGAAGAACGGTAAGCCCGCGAGATGAGGTTCATCGAGATCCCTTAACAAAAGCGCGGCCGAGCGCTTTCAGCGTGGTGGTTCCGTTAGAATTGAGACAATAACAAGCAGGGCTCAAGATGTAAAATTCAAAAGAATCATCTCTTTCATAAGCGCCGCTTCACCGGCGCGCGTTCAGTGGCGGCGTTCGTCGGGCGCGCGCAAGTATGACAACACGACCGCATCAGGCCGTAATGTCGTTAGCTATGAGTTATGGTCGGCGTAGCGAACGACTCAATGGCTCAAGAGTATTTGCAAGGAATACTTCCTTGCTGATCAACGCTTGATCTATCATCTCGATACGTCATGAAATACTGTCCCGCATGCCAACAGCGGTATTCCCGCAATCACCGTTTTTGCCGCGCTGACGGCAGCAAGCTCTTGCCCGTTGCTTATGAGCACGGTGATGAGGACTTCGATACAAATCCCACCCTTCAAATGCCAGGCGACTTACTCGACGAGCCTCAAGAAGAAATTACCGACTCGGAAAAAGACGGGCTAACTGAGCTGGAGCCTTTCGGCGAAGCGGATTGCGAGTCCGAACTCAAGGTGATGGGGTCAAGCGAATACAGTAAATACTATTTCGATCATACCCGCTTCAATCGCGAGGCCTTGAGCCCAAAGGTGTTTCTGATTATCGGTCGAAGAGGCGCGGGCAAAACTGCTCTCTCACAATTCTTTTCGTTTCAGCAACTGATGCCCAACGTGACCACGATTGAAGTCGATGAGCCGGCGGTGTTTCAGCAGTTGATGTCGAAGATCGCCGATAGCGCCGCAAGCACTCGCGAGGTTGCCATCCCACGACTCGTAAAGATATGGGAATTCGTCATCTGGTCGACCATCTTCTGGCAGCTCCAGGAGAGGGACTCCAGAATCAAGGCCGCGGTTTTATTTACAGAACAAACTGACCACGTCTCCACCTTCATTCGACAGGTGTTGAAGTTCCTGGTCTCGAAATTCCTCGAAGCTGATAACGATCTCGCCGACGAGCTGGAAGATTTCATCAGTAATGAAAGGGTTCAGCGTGCTAAGAAGGCAGTACTGGAGGTGGTCAAGGGAAACAAAATCATCATCGCATTAGACACGATGGAGAATTACGCGGTGAGAGACGAGTCGATGATGCGATCGATGGGCGCGTTGATACAGTGCGCGTCACGGTTCAGCAGAAATTACGCAAGACATGGTATTTATCTGAAGGTCTTTATCATGGCTGAGATCTTCCCGCACCTGAAAGAGGAAGTCTCGCTGAATCCGCTCAAGTTCATTCACGATGAAATATATTTGCAGTGGCGGCCCAAGGATTTGATGAGACTCATAAGCTGGCGCTACGACCGATACCTGAAGCAAAACAACTTGTTGATGCCTACGACCGGCAAACTCGACTGGGACAATCATCACGACGTGCTGAGAGAAAAATGGGAACCCTACTGGGGCAAGAAGCTGCTGACCAGGCAAGGCTTGATCGAAGAGACTTTTCCTTATGTGCTTCGGCACACACAGCTCCGCCCTCGTCAGTTGATCGTCTTGTGCAACTCGATCGCGAGCCGGGCTCAGGACGGAGAGACATTTCCGAAGTTTGAAGCTGACAACATCATCGAAGGCATACAGCGCGCAGAGAAACGACTAGCGGAAGAGGTGATGAACTCATACAGCTCTGTGTATCCGGGCGCGGCCCGAATCGCCGAAGCGCTATCCGGCCTGCCATTAATCTTCAAAGGCAATGAACTCGACAAGCGCGCTCCACAAACTGCGTCGCAGTGGCCTGCGGGTGAATACTCGTCTTACGCGTTTAGACAATTCGTATCTGAGCTTGGGATCGTGGGCAGGGTCAGAAACGTTAGTGAGAAGACGGGAATCGTTGAAGCGGATTTTGAATACGCCGGCGAAAGCCGGATCTCATTATTGGTCAACGATCAATGCGTTATACATCCAATGTTTTACAAGAAGCTGAACATCAGGATGACCAAGAACTTATGCGTGTATCCTTTTCCTGATCATGAAGAATTCAAGTTCGAGGTTTCTCAGGCGCTATGATTGTCCTCATGCGATTCGCTTAAGCTTCTCGTCGCGACAGAACGTTTTCGATCCGCCGGTCAGGAATCAGCCAGATCAAAGCCACTGCCACGAAGATCGCCTCGGAGACCGTCGTCGAAAACGGTGTGGCCGCGATCGCAAGGATATAAAGCAATGGCGACAACTTACCCTTCAAGTCGCGCCCGACCGCTTTTTTCAGAATCGAGTCTGGCCCTTGCGCGCGAATGATCGTCTGCTCGAGCACGTAGTACGCGATCGCTGCCATCAGCAGCACCACACCATAGAGCGCGGTGGGCATCGCGGCGAAATGATTCTCGCCCATCCATCCGGTGGCAAACGGAAACAACGACAGCCAGAACAACAGGTGCAGGTTGGCCCACAGCATCGCGCCCGTGACCGTGGTGGAGGCATGCAGCATGTGATGATGGTTGTTCCAGTAGATGCCTACATAAACAAAGCTCAGGACGTAGCTGAGGAACACCGGCAGCAGCGGCAACAGGTCGTGCAGGCCGGGGCTGTGCGGAACCTTTAGCTCCAGCACCATAATCGTGATGATGATCGCGAGCACGCCGTCGCTGAATGCCTCTAACCGTCCCTTGCCCATCTCACCTCTGTTGAACTTCGTACAGACGCTTCACCTCAAGACAAAACAACCTTTCATCCAAGTGCCTGAGTGTCGGGGATCGTCACGCCCTGGTATGCTTCGAAGCCTGCGCATCGCGCGAGCGTAGGGACTAGCTCCTGCGCGACCTCAGGCGCTGAGCCATAGCGATCCCGAGGATCCTTTGCCAGACAGCGTTGTACAGCCGCATCAAGCGCTCGAATCTCGGTCGAGTCCCCCGGCAAATGGTATTCGCTGTTCAACAGGGTCGTTAGAATCTCGTGATGTGTCTCACCGACAAAAGGACGAGTGCCGACCAGCGTCTCGACCAGCATCACTCCGATCGCGAAGATGTCAGCCCGCTCGTCAACGAGCCCGCCGGTGAAAACCTCAGGCGCGATGTACCCAAACGTGCCCATCACCGCTCCGGCCTGTGTTAGCGACTCACTGACGCCCACTTCCGCAGTTAGAACTTTAGCTAACCCGAAATCCATGATCTTCAACTCTTCTCCACCTTCTGCCGTCACTACTATCATCACATTCTCGGGTTTCAAGTCACGGTGAATGACGCCCATCTTGTGAGCGAACGCGAGACCTTCGAGCAATTGACGAAACCACTCAGCGGCGCGCGCCGGCGCAATCACACCGGATCGCTTTAGTTCTTCCCGCCACGTACCGCCAGCAACAAGCTCCATGATCAGGTAAGCCCCACCCGAGCCGATAGCGCCGTAGTCGTGCACTCGCGTGATGTGGCGATGATCGATCCTCGCAGCGGCCCGAGCTTCACGTTCGAAGCGACGGATTGCCGTCACATCGCCGAACGACGATCCCATCATCACCTTAGCCGCCACCCGCCGCTGCAGCCTGAGGTCAGTCGCTTCGTACACGACGCCAAAGCCGCCGCGCCCCAGCGCTCGTTCAAGCCTGTACTTGTGATCAAGCGTCCGTTCGATTGGCAAGGTCAGCATCAGCTCTGCGCCATCGTGTTCGCAGCGATCAGTAGTGCTGTCGTAGCAGGCGCTGCACTTTGGGCATTCCTTTAACAGGTTGACGCCCTGGTCCTCGAGCCGCCCGAGCACATCGCGCCGCACGTCGGCATCCAGTCTCACGCGTTCTCGCAGATGCTGATTTTCATAAACCAGACCGATCTGCGCGGCGATGCCTTCAAGCAAGCGCCTGTCTGTTGTTGAATACGGCTCGTCTGACATCCGCGCTCCCAGCAGCAGCACTCCGACAAGCCGGTCGCGAGTCCCGGTGATTGGCACAATCAGGCGGACGCTCAAGTTCTCCAACCAGGCGCGCTCCTCATCTGGAAGCTCATTGCAGTCGGAGGGAAAATCGCGTATCGCCTTGGAGCCATCGAGCATCCGCAGCAGCATCTCTTGCTGAGATAGGTGCTGCTGCGTCGGCGCGTCATCCAATACGCGCGCGAGTGTTTGCTGCTCCGACAAAACTTGTTGACTCGACGGTGGTGTAGCAGACTGCGAAGCAGATCGGCCTGAAACGAACTCGCTATCTTCCTTCGCGCGATAGAAAATGTGCAGTGCCGTGGGGTGCAGCACCGAATCGATGCGGGCCGTCACAAGCTGAGCGATCTCCGCGACTGAATCACGCTGCCGGATTTCATCGATGAGGTGCACCAGCACTTGCTCTTGCTGATAGTCCTCGCGGAAGAAACGCCGGTCGAGCCACGTCTGAACGCGCCGCCTCCAGTAGAGTGTGGCGCCGATGCCTCCGATCAAGACGAGGTTCAGCCAGCCCGATCCCTGCGTGAGTATCTGAGCGATGGTTCGGTTGGGATTCAGCAAGATCGAAAAAACCAGCAACGCAATCGGAAGTGCGAGAAGCGCGCGGAGCGCGACCTTTGCAAACAAATACTGAAGTCCGCGGCGGACGAGCACTCGGATATCGAACAGCTGGTCCTTCCATACCGCGGCCCCGATCGAACCCGGAATGCAAAGCATCGCGAGAAAGCTGAGCGGTGAGTAGGTATTGTACGTCTGCGGACTCCCCCACTCGGCGATGTTAAACGCGAGTTGCATTCCAACGAACGGGACGACGGCGGTCATCACTCCCGCGATAACCCACTTGATTCGTCGCCGGCTGTCGGGATCGGGCAGGCGCTGGTAGTTGCGCGCGGTCACAACCACCGAAAGCACAAAGCAGACAACTGTATAAACATAAAACGGGCGAGTCGAAATCTGGCAGGCGGTCAGATAGAGCGAGGGATGCGCGACCATAAATCGCGTGGCGCTCTCGGAGAAGCCGAGTCCGAGAAAAATAATGATGCCAAATGCGGGCCACATCACCAGGACAAAGATTGCATAAAGCAGCCACTGAATGATCCGCCAAAGCGGACCCGGACTTCTCCAGACAGGAAAGCGGCTGAGGAAGTGATAAGCCAACGGCAGTGTCCATATCGACAGCGGGGCTACAAGAAAATGGACTTTCAGCTCCCACCCTACGAGAAAGGTGAAGGTGGACTGCTGCGTCATCAGAAGGGTGACGAACCCGACAGACATCAGGAATGCGCCAGCCAGCCGAACTTGAGGATCTTGCGGTCGAAGGAGCGCCAACGACGCCCCGCATATAAAGAAGGCCAAACCAACCAACGCGTAAATCGGAGTCAGCCGCTGGCCTGATACGAGAGCCATCGGCAACTCGACTAACACTCGTTCACCGCTGCGGTCAAGATCAACAGTGTAGGTTTTGCCTCCGTCCACAGAAAGCCATTGGTACCAACCGATCACCGCGCGACGCTCGTCCCCGTTTATCGCCAGCAATCGATCCCCGACTTCGATGCGCCCAGCCGCCGGGCCCGCGTCGTCGACTTCCGAAACATACCAAGCATGGCCGTCGTTTCGAGTCGCGCTCCAGCCGGCAGCTTTCTCGAAACCGTAGTAATGTGCGACGGCGTAGACGGTGAACGCGAACAATCCTGCGTACACCACACAGGTCAGAAGCACGAGCCAGAAGAATACCGGTCGACGGGGCTGATCACTCATTAAGCTCACCACAGTGCGAGAAAGGGCCGTCGCTGAGGATTATGTTACCAAGCTGTAAGTTGCTCTTCCCGCGCTTTGATCTAGTCTACTGAGCGGCGTTCAAAGTTGCGCAGTCCCAGATACGTAAACAGCGCGCAGAAGAACATGAGCCCGCCGAATATCAACCACAACGACATATGTTCCAACTGAGGAGTCAGCGCCGCGCGAAAACCCTCGCTCGCGTAGACAAGCGGATTTATCATCACGAACTTTTGAAACCATGGCAGCACATGCAGAGACGCCCATGGATAATAAGCGCAACCGAAAAAGATCATCGGTCCGAGCAGTACATTGAACATCAGCCCGATCTGCTGCGGCTCGACTATCGTGCCCATCACCATCCCGAAGGCCGCAAACAACCAGCCGGTTATGACAGCGACTGAAATCAACAAAAGAAAATTGCGCGGCTGAAGATCAAGATGCGTGCCCATCATCAGCCAGGCCAGCGGCAGCACGAACAGTCCGGCGATGATCGCCTGAATAATCCCGACGATTATTTTTTCAACGGCAACTCCAGTGATGCTGATCGGCGCGAGAAGCCGGTCTTCAATTTCCTTTGTCCAGCCGAATTCCACTACCAGCGGAAGCGCGACCGCCTGCATTCCCGAAAGAGTCATGCTCAA
>Ga0075436_100000188_pt1 | contig 38355 bp, 30 predicted proteins | sample RhiMethybrSRZTD5_FD_75303 | JGI IMG/M metagenome (GOLD analysis project Ga0075436, IMG submission 75303) | Populus rhizosphere microbial communities from Tennessee, USA - Rhizosphere MetaG P. TD hybrid SRZTD5 | ecosystem: Host-associated > Plants > Roots > Rhizosphere > Soil | place: USA...
CAATCGTCAGTGTGAATGAGATGGCAATCCGTCGTGCGTATGTTCTCCCATATGATGATAAGCTTCGCCCGATGCGGTCACTGGGTCGATGTGAATGGTGACGCCCGAGAGATACCGCAGATGATGCATAAGGGTATGTCGTACTTCCATCGCGATTTCGTGTCCCTCTTCCACTGTGACGGCGGGATTGATTGCGATATTTAATTCAGCCCGTAAGCGGTGGCCTAGCCATCGAACCCTAACCTCGCTGACGGCTTCAACGCCCTTCGCGTGACTGACCGCGTGTCTTATTTCTTCGACTACTTCCGGGTCAACTCCGTCCAGCAATCTGCTGAATATGGATTTGCCGGAGTCCCACACAACCCTCAAGATCACAATCGTAATGAGCAGACCAACAATCGGGTCAGCGAGCGGATAACCCAAGTAGATGCCGATTGCGCCGACCAGTACCGCTAGGCTTGCGAGCCCATCCACGCGAGCGTGATAACCGTCGGCAACCAGCGCCGCGCTGCCGATATCTCTACCAATCCTGATTCGGAAGACTGCCACAGCTTCATTGCCAACGAAGCCGACGATCGAGGCAACACCGACTGCCCAAAGATGCTCGACATTTTTGGGATGCATCAAGCGTGAGATGGATTCATAACCGGCGATGGCGGCGCTCGCCAGAATGATCAGCACAATAGTAATTCCAGCCAGATCTTCAACTCGACCGTAGCCGTAGGTGAATCGCTTGCTCGGCTTCTTCCGCTCCAGTTTGAAAGCGATCCAGAGAGGGATTGCAGTAGCGGCGTCGCCGAAGTTGTGAATCGTGTCGGCAAGCAGAGCCACGCTACCGGAAAGTAAGGCTATCGCTACCTGAATCATTGCCGTCGCAAACAGTCCGGCGAATGACCACTTGATCGCCCAGATTCCCCGTTCGGTTGAAATGATGCGCGGGTCTACTATGCCATGACTGTGACTGTGACTATGTGAGTGGTGATCACCGTGATCCTTGCGGCGGAGGCGCATAGATGAATCATATAGCGTCACCGGATGCGTAACAATCGGGGCTTCAGAGGCACAGTTCATTTGAATTTCGAACGATCTAATAGCTACCTGAATCGACCGTGCCGCACTGCGGCTACCTCGAGTTTAATGAAACTGGGCAGTCCTGAAAATCAGAGGAGCCTCAGCTAGCCCCGATGCGGCGCCACTCTCTCGCAGGGTTAAAATTGTATCCCTATTTGAAGGAATTGTTACCCTGCCTTTCGCTTGTCTCGTGCGTATTCTGTGATACACTCCGCGCGACAGACAAATAGCGAGTCGCCGTGAGAGCGACGGTCATCTTCTAGGTTTTCGAGTTTGCTTACGCTTTGTATCTGAGCACTAGAAATAGCGCCGCAAGCATAAACAATGTCTCTGAACCAGGATCGATAGGTGCACCTTGGGTCGATCCTTTCGATGTGTTATGACGCACGGTGGCTTTGTTACCCAGCGGTGTTTCGCCTGGATCGCAACCACAACCAAGGCTGCCGCATTCACACCACCCGCCACCCACGATCACGTGCCCCGCAAACAACGGGGCACAGAAGAGGGACGTGATGAACACGGACGCGATTAAACGTTTTCTCACGGCCTTATCCTCCGCAGTTGAAATCGAACGCGGACAATTGTATCAACTCATACAGTCGGCAGAGACAAGTTACTACCTGCGAGACATACAATCCCAACGAGACATTGGACTATTGCTGCAATCGTTCGGGTATCCGTTCAATCAGGTGGGTAAGTTTTACGAGAGCATTTATCTTTATCGAAGCGGACAGTATGACAAAGCAAGAAAGCTTCTGGAGTGTGTAGCGCAGTCTGCGCCGGCTCATTACAGGTCCAGAGCTTTACTGTCCTTAAGCGCGGTTGAGGAACGCATCGGACGCTTTGAAGAATCGCTCAGACTGCGATTGCAAATATCATCGGTTGATGACCCGGTAACTCTGCTTGAAGCTCAGCAGGGCATAGCCGTGTTGCGAAGCCTAGAGGGAGAGCATCGGACTGCGCTTCGAGACCTTGAGCGGCTCATGCCGCTGGCTCATCTCATCGGCAAGCGTAGCCATCCCGCGCATCTCACGTTCTTGAACAGCTATGCTTCCGAGCTTTCCGAAACCAACCGAACCGAAGAGGCTGAGCAGGTGGCGAACGTCGTCGCCGCCAGTCCCTTCATCAGCCGCTATCCGGAATGGCAAGAAACAGTTTCGGAAATCAGAGAGCGGAGCAAGCGCCCCAGTATGATTGCGGTTCCGCGCGAACAACCCGTATCCAGTGATCCAAGGGTTCAGGCCGCAATTGATTTTATGAATGCCAATTTTCATCGGAAGATTACAATGGATGATCTGGCAGAAGTGGCCAATGCCTCGACCGCGCACTTTAGCCGTTTGTTCAAACTTGAAACAGGGCTCACGTCATCGAGCTATTTAATAGGATTGAGACTCGGAAAGGCTCGCCAGTTTCTAAGGACAACGCTTCTCAGCGTGAAGGAAGTGATGGCAGCGGTAGGCTACAACAGCAAAGGTCACTTCGCGCGCCACTTCAAAAGGCAGTTTGGTGTAAGCCCTTCGGAATACAGAAGCCGCGTCCTTCGCCGGCGTTAACTCCGTGCGTCGAATCTGGTAGTTAGTCACGTTTCTATTGATTGACGTTTCGTAGTCCCGGCTTCAGCGGGAAGTTGGTAACGGATTTACAAACTTCCGCCTGAAGGCTGGACTACAAACAGTTCAGAGTTTCAGGCTCAGAGCACCAATCGAGCGAAGATCGTTCCTCGTCTAATTGTTATGGAGTTTTCCAGCAATTCGCATTTTGTTGATCGTTGATGTGAACCCAAAAGCGAGTGGACGGTACGGTGGGGGCGCTAACAGTGCCGCCGTAAGCCTGGAAGTTCCAACCTCCGCCATCGTGAAATTCCGCGACACGCCAGCCAGGGCCGAATTGTTTAGCGCAATAGGAGTTGGCATCCTTATGAGTGCCAGTAGGGTCCGCGCTAATGTTCGGAAACTGGTTGCCAGGAACGGGCGGAGTCGTCGCAACAACGCCTCCCGACCAATAGGGATAGGTCCCGCTCGTTGGCGCTGAAAAGGGAGGTGACGGCGGTGACGGCTTGTAGATGCAAAGAACCGGGCGTAGCTGGTTGCATGCCGTATCGCCATTGTAGGCGTCACAACCGCCGGGACCGCTGCCGCAACCGACAGTAATCGTTCCGTTCTGGGCGTCGGAAGTCGAATGAAACCACGTCATACCCTTGCCGCCACTTGCGCAGTTCGGCACTGTGAACTTGTAGATGGCCGATGCCGCACCCCATAAGTTGGGGGAGGGCGAGTCCGTCAACTGCAATGAGTGCGAACCGGGGGGAAGGCTCGTCCCAATAGTGTACGTCTGTGGATTGCCAACAGGGGGAACCCATCCAGCGGATCCCCATTGTATCCCGGGTGTCTGCGGGGGTGGCGCAGTCGATACCGGATCGAAGTGAACGTAAAGGCCGGGATTGCCAATCGTGAGCCAGAATCCGGCCGTCGTGTTGTCCAGAGTGATAGTAATGGTCGGCCCGGGGCATTGCGTCGTTATGTTCGTGACGATGATTTTAGGGCCAGCCGAACCCTCGCTAGGCAGCATAAAGAGCGATAGCAGAGCGAGCAAGACGAATGATAAGTAACGCATTACATATCCTCCGTGGTCTATTGATGTGATCCCTGATACGGTGAGGAGAGGAATGCATCATACGGTGCGGATGATCTCGTGTCAAGCAGAAAAGGGCAGGCGATACAATGCTTCGAACAAGATTGTCTGTCAGATCACCGACAAGAATATATCAAACAATATGTGTCAGTGTTCGGCTGCTCCGCCGATAAATCCTAAGAAGCCGCCAAAGGCAAGAACCTCCTAGCGGAGCTTCTTGCGAGCCTGATTTTAGCTTTCCGAAACAGCGCAATGCTGGGTGCTGTTCCCAGCATAGAACTGTCCCTTTGCTCCCCGCTAACTAATGACTCTGTACCAGGTTTCCCCAGTGCTTGAGGTGATTCCGGCATCTCTCGATTCGTTTCGAACCGATTTAAATTCCGTGCTGGCAAGGATTGTCACGCTCGCCATGGAATCGACTCGACGGCACTTAGGTTGCCAATTACCGGGCGGGCAAGCTGTCTTCGCGCTTGCCGAGAGGGCGACTGCGTTACGGAGGCAGCGGGGATGGGATTCACATATTCAGGCGACGATCATTCACCTAATAACTTCGGATTGGCGTTCAACCCGGGGCCGCTAAGGCGAGCACGGTTCTTCTTAGTCTTGTTCAGACTGCGAGCTTGCGCGGCGATGGGAGTATTACTTCTTCTGGCAACCGTCCTCGTTTCAAGCGTCGCGAGCGCTCAACAAAAGGCTCCAGACCAAACGCCTCCCGATCTTGCGGATCTCAGTCTCGAAGAGCTGATGAACGTCAACATCTACACCGCCTCGAAGCGCTGGCAGAAAATTGTCGACGCGCCCGCTTCGATCAGCATCGTCACCGCAGATGAGATTGAGAAATATGGCTACCGCACACTCGCGGAGATTCTGCGCAGCATGCGAGGCGTCTACATCGGGTACGACCGGAATTACAGCTACATCGGCGTGCGCGGATTTTCGCGGCCCGGTGATTACAACACTCGGGTACTGCTGCTGGTGGATGGCCATCGAATCAACGACAACGTCTTCGACCAGGCTTATCTCGGCACTGAATTTCCAATTGATGTCGATTTAATCGAGCGCGTCGAGTTTATCCGCGGACCGAGCTCTTCGCTTTACGGAGGCAGCGCGTTCTTCGGAGTGATCAACGTGATAACCAAGCGCGCACGTAACAACTCCGGAGTTTCAGTTTCGTTTGAAGGTGCAAGCTTCGGCACTTACAAAGGCCGTGTAAGCTACGGCGCGAATCTTAAGGACGGTCTGGAAATGTTGTTGTCCGCGTCGTTCTACAACAGTGCCGGTCAACGCCTGTTCTATCCGGAATTCAACACGCCCGAAACTAACAACGGCTTTGCCGATAACGGCGACTATGACGAATCGCACAGCTTCCTGGCGAACATTTTATATCGCGACTTTCGAGTGCAAGCCGTTTACAGCTCGAGGGAGAAAGGCATTCCCACCGCGTCGTTTGGAACGGTCTTCAACGATCCTCGCACACGCACGATAGACGCGGACTCATATGTCGACCTCCAGTATCAACGCACGTTTCGCGGCGGGCTCGACGTAACCGGGCGCTTGTTCTATGACCGGTACAATTACGATGGAACTTACATCGTTGATTATGCGGGAACCGGAGTCCCGCCCTACGTCGAGAACAAAGACTTCACGCGCGGCAGGTGGTGGGGCGTTGAGCTGAACGCTTCAAAGAATCTTCAGAAGCATCGTCTCACTGCGGGCATGGAGTACCGCGACAATCCACAGCAGGACCAGGGCAACTACGACGCCAATCCATATTTTAGTTATCTCGACGACAAGCGCAGCTCGAAGATTTGGGCGTTGTACGCACAGGACGAGTTTCGAATCAGAGACAACCTGATTCTAAACGCCGGCCTGCGCTACGATCATTACGACACGTTTGGCGGAACCGCGAATCCTCGCGTAGCGCTGATCTACAAGCCCGACGAGCACGGAGCGGTGAAGCTTCTGTACGGCGAGGCGTTTCGAGCACCTAACTATTTCGAGATGTTCTACGGCGCAAGCATCATCAACAAGCCTAACCCGGCACTAGAGCCTGAGCGAATAAAGACAACTGAACTCATAGTCGAGCGATACAGCAAGCATTTTCGTTTCGCCCTGTCTGGCTTCTACAACGTCATCGATTCGCTGATCAGTCAACAAATCGATCCAATCGACGGCAGGATTCAATTTCAAAACCACGACGACGATAATGGCAAGGGAATAGAAGGCGCAGTCGAAGGAAAGTTCTCAAACGGTATCGAAGGAAGACTCGCCTATACGGTGCAGAGCTCACGGAGCGAACGCACCGGAGACTCTTTGACGAACTCGCCGAAGCACCTGGCAAAGATAAACGTTTCTATTCCGCTGGCAAACCGAAGACTCTTCGCCAGTGTGCAGGGACTTTACACGAGCGAACGTCGGACACTTGCGGGCAGCAATGTGCCGGAGGCCTTCATCACCAACGCGACGCTTGTCAGCAAGAGCCTGTTCAAGGGATTCGATGTTTCGGCGAGCATCTACAACTTATTCGATGTGCGCTATTGGGACCCCGGCGCGGAAGAACACCGGCAGGACTCGGTCCAGCAAGACGGCCGGAGCTTCCGGTTGAAGCTGACGTACACGTTCGATCGGGGCAAATGAAGCTAACCACCGCGGCCACGCTATCACGAGATTCCTACACGATGAGCAGAGTAAACAAAACTATTTTGGCGTCGATCAATAGCGCGACTCGCTTGCGGCATTTCAATTCGATCGCTCGCTACTCTGCTGTAGCGTTGTTAGGAACGATGTTTCTCTTGTGCGCGAGCGCAAGCGCTCAAGAGGCGAGCGAGTATCAAGTCAAGGCCGCCTTTCTCTACAACTTCGCAAAGTTCGTCGAGTGGCCGGCTAACGTCGGCGCCGGTAGCGATGTGCCACTGGTTATCGGTGTTCTCGGCAAGGACCCATTTGGCAGAGAGATCGATCGAGCGGTCGAAGGCAAGACAGTCAATGGCAGACGTTTGATGATCAAGCGATTCTCATCACTCGAAGCTTACGAGTATTGCCACATTCTGTTCGTCAGCTCGTCGGAGAGAAACAATCTGCCGCAAATCATTGCGGCCGTCCGTAACAGCAGCGTCTTGACCGTAAGCGAGACAGACAGATTCGCTCACATCGGCGGGATCATAAATTTCGTCACGATCGAAAACCGAATCCGCTTCGAGATCAATCAGGCTGCCGCCGAGCGAGCCGGATTAAAGATCAGCTCGAAGTTGCTCAGCCTCGGTCGAGTAGTCAGAACTTAGAGTATCAAAGGTGAACATGAAGCGTTCATTTGGCGATTTATCAATAAGCCTAAAGCTCAAGTTGATAATCATGGCAACGAGCGGCGTTGCGTTGCTGCTCGCGTGCGCGGCATTCGTTGCATACGATCAGGTATCAACTCGCCGGTGGCTTGCGAGCGATCTAACTTCCCAGGCAAGAATGGTTGCCACTTCGGTGGAGGCCTCTATCGCATTCAACGATCGGGACTCCGCGCGCGACATTCTTTCATCGCTCCACATCGATCAGGACATCGCGCAGGCTTACATTTGCATGCAGACTGGCGAGCGCTTCGCGGAGTACAGTCGCAGCGGTGAGGTGTACCAGCAGGCGGAAGACGAACAGCTAATCGAAACCAGATTCGTAAACGGCAATCTAAGGGCAACTCAGCCCGTGATCCTTGATGGTGAAATGTTGGGCACGGTGAGTCTTGTCTCTTCGGTAGAGGCACATCTCGCAACGCGCTTGCGTAAGCAGATCATCACTGTGATTGTAGTCGTTCTTGGTTCGCTGCTAGTCGCATTCTTGATCTCTGCCCGGCTTCAGCGAGTGATCTCCGGACCGATTCTGCATCTTGCCGACACCGCTCGAGCGGTTTCGACTCAAAAGGACTTTTCCATCCGCGCTGCCAGTCAGAGACGTGACGAAACCGGAACGCTCATTGATGGCTTCAATGAGATGCTCGAACAAATTCAAGCGCGCGATCAGCAGCTTCAACAACGCAACAACTCGCTTCAATCGGAGATTGAAAAGAGACGGTCCATTGAACGGGCACTACGGGAGAGCGAGGAACGATATCGCGCGCTCATTGCCGAAAGCTCTGAAGCAATCTGGCGACTGGAACTCGAGCACCCTTTGGCGACGACAATTCCCGAAGAGGAACAAATCACACATTTCTTTCAACATGGCTATCTCGCGGAATGCAATGACGTGATGGCGCGCATCTACGACCGGGACTGCGCGGACGAGATGGTCGGAACCCGTCTCGCTGCGATGATGGTTCCCTCGGAGGAACACAGTCTTGAGAGCCTGCGTGCTTTCATCCGGTCCGAATACCGATTGATCGATAAAGAAATGCACCGGACGGATCAAGACGGAAACGACCGTTATTTTCTTTATAACCTCTCAGGAATCGTCGAAAACAATCATCTGGTTCGTGCGTGGGGAATCCATCGCGAAATCACCGAGCGAAAGCAAGCGGGGGCGATGCAGGCAAAGCTCGAAGCACAGTTACGACAAGCTCAAAAAATGGAAGCCATCGGCACGTTGGCCGGCGGAATCGCGCACGACTTCAACAACATACTTGGCGCGATCATCGGATACACCGAATTGGCTGCGCTTGATTTGGCGGAAGAAGCCCCATCGCGAGCAAACCTTGCCGAAGTCTTAAAGGCGGGCAATCGCGCGAAGGCACTGGTCCGTCAGATCCTTTCGTTCAGCCGTCAGGAGGAACACGAGCGCAAGCCGGTTCAACTTCAGCCGGTGATTGAGGAGGCGTTAAAATTACTCCGCGCCACGCTTCCTTCGACAATCGAGATTCGAGCCACGCTCGATCCTCGGTCTTCTACGATCCTCGGCGACCCGACCCAGATTCATCAGGTGATGATGAATCTCGGCACGAATGCATCGCATGCGATGAGTGAACACGGCGGCACTCTCGAAGTAAAACTGACTTCAATCGATGTCGATTCAATTTTCGCTCAAACTCATGCGGACCTCGAGCCTGGCAGATATCTTCGATTGATGGTCAGCGACACGGGTTGCGGAATCGACAACTCCGCGCTCGACCGGATCTTTGAGCCTTTCTTTACTACAAAAGCGCCAGGAGCCGGCACAGGTTTAGGGCTGGCCGTCGTCCACGGAGTAGTAAAGAGACATCAAGGCGCGATCTCGGTCTATAGCGAGCAAGGCAAGGGTACGACTTTCAACGTCTATTTACCCGTTCACAAAGTTGAAGACCAGCAGGTTGTTGACGAACCGAAAGCAATCGTAATAGGGAACGGCGAACGCATTCTTTTTGTCGACGACGAAGCTCCGCTTGCCGCTTTAGGAAAATCGATGCTCGAACGACTCGGCTATCGAGTCACGGCGCACACAGACAGCCTCCAGGCGCTTAACACTTTCAGCGCACACGCAAACGAGTTTGACCTCGTTATCACCGATCAGACGATGCCCAGCTTAAGCGGCGCCGAGCTGGCGAAGCTGATGTTGAAAATTCGGCCGGACTTGCCGGTGATCCTTGCCACGGGTTACAGCACCACGATCAACCCGGAGAAAGCGAAATCGATCGGCATCCGAGAGCTGCTCCTGAAACCAAACACGACGCAGACACTCGGCGAAGCAATTCGGCGAGCGCTCGGTCCCAACGGGAAGAATAACTGATGACTACTATCTTACTTGTAGACGATGATGACCAGTTTCGATCGATGCTCGCCGAGGTCTTAAGGCGCGCGGGATATGAAGTGCAACCAGCCTGCAACGGAAGCGAAGCGACCGTGATCTACCGCAACCATCAGACTGACCTCGTTATTACAGACTTGATCATGCCGGAAAAGGAAGGACTGGAAACGATCAGAGAAATTCGTCATATCAATCCCGCCGTGAGGATCATCGCTATGTCCGGGGGAGGCCGAAATGGATTTGAAGACTACCTGAAAGTGGCCAAGGTGTTCGGCGCGCGCCTCGTGATCGACAAGCCTTTTTCACATGCGGAAATCCTGGGCGCCATTCGCAAAGCGCTGGCGGCATAGGCGGCGCGAGTTGAATTAAGAAATGAGGATACGGAAAAAACTAACACTCGGATACTTGTTGGTGGCCGCATTGGTTGCCGTCGTGGGATTCCTGGGACTTCAGGCCGTTCGCGCAATCTCAATGCCGTTCGATGATGTGTCCAGAAACAGCGTGCCGATGGTTCAGGTCGTTGATGGCTTGAAATTCGCCGGAACGAGAATCGTTTCCGCGACCAGCGAGTGGGCGCTGATGGAATCCGAAAGGGCCGCGACGGCGGCGGCTAAAAATGTCAAGGCACAACTCTATGGAGCAGAAGCGGGGGAAGAGAGTGAAATTCGGTCCGGCCAACTGCTATATGAAACTCAGTTGAAACAGTACGAAGCGCTCTTAAAAGATGAAGCGACTCCAGAGGCAGAAAGACTATTCGAACGACTTCGATCTTCCGGCGAAGAACTTCAGATAATCGCGAATCAAATGGTCGAGTTAAAAAAGGCGAGCGTCTCGGGGCGAACGATACTGGCGAAGAAAGAGGAACTTGAAATCGCCGAGACAAACTTCCTGGAAGCCGCCGACTCCGCGATCGAGCTCGAGAACGCGGAGGTTAAGAGCGACATAGCCTCGGTCGATAACAAAATAACTGCCGCGATAAGAATTGTCGCAGCCTGCGTTGTTTTGACGCTGGTTGTCGCACTGGTCATCGGAGTGTTTTCTGCGAGGTCAATCGCAGAGCCGTTAACAAGGATGAAACACGCCAGCGCGCAAATCGGGAAAGGAAACCTGGATTCGAGATTGGAAGTCAATTCCAGGGATGAGCTTGGCGACCTGGCGGATTCTTTTAACAGAATGGCTGATGATCTGAAGCAGTCATACATCGAGCGCAAAAAACAGGAACATGATCTCATTGTCGCAAACACTCTTCTTAGCACTCAGCAGGAAACTTCGCTCGATGGGATTCTTGTAGTAGGCGAAAACCAGGAGATGATTTCTTTCAACAGTAGATTTGTTGAAATGTGGCAGATACCGGACGCAATACTAGAAACAAGATCAGACAAACTCGCTCTTCAATCCGTGCTCGACACGCTGGAATCGCCGGAAGAATTTCTGAATGGAGTGAAGTATCTTTACGCAAACAAGGAGATCAAACTCCGCGACGAGTTGAAGCTGAAGGACGGCAGAACCTTTGATCGTTACTCGGCGCCGATGTTGGGAGCTGACGACAATTATTACGGGCGAGTCTTTTATTTCCGGGACGTCTCCGAGCGCAAGAATGCCGAAGACGAACTCAGAAAGCAGAAGGAACTCTTGCAGAAGATCTTCGACCATGTTCCAGCAATGATCAATTTTTTCGACGCAGAAGGCCGCACAAAGCTGGTCAATCGTGAATGGGAACGCACTCGCGGCTGGTCGCTGGAAGAAATCCTCAAAGACGACTTCGATATCCTCGCAGAGAGCTATCCCGAACCGGCAGCGCGTGAGAAGGTCAGGCTCGCGATCAGCGAAGCGAACAATGGGTGGGCCGAGTTCAAGACCAGGAACAAGGATGGCAGCGTGATAGACACGATGTGGGCGATCGTGCCTTTGTCGGATGGAACGCGTGTTGGCATCGGACAGGACATCACCGAACGCAAGCGAGCTGAAGAGGAGAAATTCCGATTAGCCAACCACGTGCAGTTGCTGATGGACTCAACTGGAGAAGGAATCTACGGAATCGATCTACAGGGAAAGTGCACGTTCATGAATCGGGCGTCGCTCGAGATGATCGGCTATGAGGCTGAAGAAGCACTGGGCAAGAATATGCACGATCTCATTCACCATAGCCTTCCAGATGGCTCTCCATACCCGGTCGAAGAGTGCTTCATCTTTCGAACGTTTCGCAATGCAATGCCATGCCGCGTGGACAACGAAGTCATGTGGAGGCGCGATGGTACTTCGTTCCCCACTGAGTATTCATCGTTCCCGATCATAACCGATGGAGTCACTCAGGGAGCGGTAGTGACGTTTACCGACATAACCGGGCGTAAGCAGTCCGAACAATCGCTGCGTGAATCTGAATCGCGGTACCGGCTTCTGTTTGAGACCAACCCGCAGCCGATGTGGGTTTACGACGTCGAGACGTTTTCCTTCCTCGCGGTCAATGAAGCGGCGATTCACCATTACGGATACTCTCGCGAGGAGTTCCTGTCGATGACCATTCGCGACATTCGGCCTCCCGAAGACGTGCCGGCGCTTATTGAAGCGATCTCCAACATGAATAGTGAATCGGAGCTTACGGCGAGCAGTTGGCGTCACTGCAGGAGAGATGGGTCGATCATCGATGTTGAAATCACCGCGCACACCTTGAACTTCGCGGGAAGACGCGCCGAGTTGGTGCTTTCAACTGACATCACCGAGCGAAAGCGTGCGGAGCAAGCGTTGCGTGAGAGCGAATCGCGCTACAAAACTCTGTTCGATGGTGCTACCGACTCGATCATGATTTTGGATACCGAGAGGGGCAAGGCCGGAAACATAGTTGCAGCGAACCAGGCTGCAGCAAAGACGACCGGGTACACGAGCGAGGAGTTGTTGAAGCTAAACATCGCCGGTTTGCGGACGCCTTTGCAGGCCAGCCTGGTTGAAGATGATTTTGAGCGTGTAGCCAACGGCGAAAGGTTAACGTTTGAGATATTGCGAAGACGTAAGGACGGAACGACCTTCCCCATTGAAATCAACGCGAGCGTTTTATCCATCGAAGGCAAGCGCTACATTCTCGATTTTGCCCGCGACCTTACCCAGCGTAAGCAAACTGAGACGGAAGTCACGATGCTGGCGAAAGCGATCCGCAGTATTCACGAGGGAGTTGTAGTAACCGACCCGAGTGGGACGATCATTTTTGTCAACGATGCAAGCGTCGGCATGTTTGGTTACGAACGCGATGAGATTGTCGGCAAACACGTTACGACTCTTGTTTGGGCGAATGATGCGGAGTTTGTGCACGAAGTAATAGCGAGATCAAAGATCGAGGGTTGGGAAGGGGAAGCCCTTAGCCGGAGAAAAGACGGAACCATATTTCCTGCCTACGTTTCCGCTTCAGATATTCATGACGAGAACGGCAATTCCGTGGCCATTATCGGAGTGTGTCAGGATATCACCGAGCGAAGGCGTTCAATGGAAGAGCTGCAGAACGCCAAAGAAGAAGCCGAAGCGGCGAGCCGCGCCAAGAGCGAATTCCTCGCGAATATGAGTCATGAAATTCGAACTCCGATGAACGGCATTGTCGGGATGACTGAGCTTGCGCTTGATACTGACCTGACTGCTGAGCAGCGCGAATACCTTAAACTGGTCAAGCTTTCCGCAGACTCGTTGCTGCGGGTCATCAACGACATACTCGACTTCTCAAAGATTGAAGCCGGTAAGCTCGAGTTGGAACTTGCAGAGTTCAGCCTGCAAGACACCGTTGATACTGTGATGAAAGCGATGGGTGTGCGCGCCGATCAAAAAGGACTCGAGCTGGCTTATTACATGCGTCCGGGCGTTCCTGAGCTAATTGTAGGCGACGAGGGGAGGCTACGGCAGATCCTTGTTAATCTGGTCGGCAATGCCATTAAGTTCACCGACACGGGCGAGGTAGTTATGAGAGTCGACGTCGATGCTGGCGACGACGAGCAGGTCGTTCTTCATTTTTGTGTCCGGGACACGGGCATCGGAGTGCCGATCGAAAAGCAAGCGCTTATTTTCGACTCGTTCACTCAGGCCGACGGCTCAACCACGAGAAAGTATGGCGGTACAGGATTGGGGTTGGCGATTTCGGCTCAATTGGTGCGCGCGATGAACGGAGAAATCTGGATTGACAGTCCGGCACTTGTTGGACCACCGGATGAACAAATAAACGAAGCAAATCCTGGAAGTATGTTTCACTTCACCGCGTGCTTCGGTGTCGCGCAAACATCGACAGCTCTTCGGACTCTACTGGACCTATCGACTGTGATGGCTCTGCCGGTGCTTGTGGTCGACGACAACGCTACCAATCGTCGAATTCTGGAGGTGCAACTCAAAAACTGGAATATGAAACCTGTCACTGCCGCAAGTGCCAGTGAAGCTGTGAATGCGATACGTGAAGCCTGTCAAGCTCGCCAACCGTTCGAGCTGGTGCTGATGGATTTGCACATGCCTGAAGTAGATGGAGTCGAGCTCACCGCGATTATCAGACAAATACCCGAAGCAGCAGGTGTCAAGATAATAATGATGTCTTCCGCTGTGAGCGAAAACTACAGCAATCAGGATTTTGGCGTTGATGCCTATTTGTTAAAGCCGGTCAAGGCTTCCGATCTTCTTGGTGTGATTCGATCGGTGCTGGGCAAGACTGCCGCTACGCAAGACGGTTCGAAACCGCTGCGCTCGATCACCAGCACACACCCTGCGCGCGTACTGGTTGCTGAAGACAGCCCGGTTAATCAGGAGCTGATCAGAAGGCTGCTGGCGAAGTGGGGCCACTCGGCCGTCATCGCCTGCAATGGCAAACAAGCTCTTTCATTCCTTGAAGCCGAGAATTTTGATGTAGTGCTGATGGATGTGCAGATGCCCGAGATGAACGGCTTCGAAGCTACCGCGTTGATACGAGAAAGAGATCTCGCAACCGGCGGACACACCCCAATAATTGCGTTGACTGCTCATGCGCTGAAAGGCGACCGCGAGCGGTGCACCGCCGCCGGAATGGACGACTACCTCTCGAAGCCCATCGAGGCGCAGGCACTTTTTGAAGTTATCGATCGAGTGACCACCTCCGAAGTCTCAGTGAACCGAAATGACCAGTCACGCAAGCCGGCGTTCGACGCGAGCTGGCTTCTTGCGAATTTTGAAGACGACTTCGATCTGATTCGCAGGCTTGCCGACGTTTTTGTCGAAGCTTCTGTCGGTCAATTAAATCAGATCGGCGAAGCGATCGTGATCGGCGATTTTCAGACGGTTGAGCTTATCGCCCATTCGTTGAAAGGCGCCGTCGCGAACTTCCGGGCGCCCGCAGCGGTCGAGGCTGCGGCCAGACTGGAGAGCATCGGCCGCGGTGCAAATTTGTCGAATGCCGAGGCTTCCTTTGAAGTTCTGAAAAGAGAGGTCGAAAGCCTCAATAAGGACCTGGCGACGCTCCGCGAGGTAACCGTCCAATGAAGATTCTGATTGCAGAAGACGATCCGGTTTCCCGCTGCTACCTTGAAGTGACGCTCGTCAAGTGGGGTTACGAAGTGTCGGCGGTTTGCGATGGTGATCAAGCGTGGCAAGCACTACAAGAGGATTCGCCGTCGATCGCGATACTCGATTGGATGATGCCGGGAATCGATGGGGCGGAAATATGCCGACGCCTTCGCGCGATCCAGACTCAAACTACGACATACGTGATAATGCTCACGGCAAAGACCGAGAAGAAAGACGTGGTGCAGGGACTTGAGGCCGGCGCGGACGATTACCTGATCAAGCCGTTCGACCGGCAGGAGCTTCGCGCACGCATCGGAGTCGGAATTCGGATCGTCGATCTCCAAAGAAGTCTTGCGGATCGCGTTGTTGAGTTGGAGTCCGCGCTCTCGCGCGTCAAACAACTTCAAGGGTTGTTACCGATTTGTTCTTACTGCAAGAAAGTTCGCGACGATCAGAATTATTGGACGCAGGTTGACAGCTACATCAGCAAGCACGCCGAAGTAGAATTCAGTCACAGCATTTGTCCCAGTTGCTACGATCAATTTGTCAAACCGCAGTTGAATCGAGTGAATCGCGAATCGTGAATTATGTATCGTGAATCGTGATTCGTGAATCGTAATTTGTGTCCGGCGTTGTTAGGATTGGCATCCTCCTTGATCCGTAACATTCTGCCGTGCTAACGGTGACCCGGGTTTTGAGATGGGGGCAATCACCCCATCTCGATCGAGCCATCCGGTTATTTTAGCCACAATAAGTCGCGGCCTTCGCCATCAAATTCACACAGCGATAGAGTCAATGCGCGCTCAACTCCTTTGATTATGGTATTTCGTAAAACAACCATGAATAGGCACAGAGCTTGCAAGAAGGCGCGTGTCCCCAATCTCCACGAAGGTGCTTAACGAAATGAAAATTCTTGTAGTCGATGATGAAGAACCTATTCGCGAGCTGGTTAAGGACGCGATGGAAGCGCGCGGTTATCGAGTATGGTGTGCAGCCAATGGCCGCGAAGCTCTGGCACTCGGCGACGAAATAGTTTTCGATCTGGTCTTCAGCGACGTCGTTATGGACGGGATGAACGGCTTTGATCTGCTCAAGGCTTTCCGGTCGAGCATGCGCTCGCAAGCTGAAATCGTTCTGATGACCGGTCAGGCTTCGGTCGAATCTGCTATCGAGGCTGTTCAACGTGGCGCGAACGACTACATTTGCAAACCGTTTTCGATTGGAGTGCTTCAGGCTATCGCTTCGGCGGTCGAGCAGCGCCGCTATCCCAGCAAACTGGTACCGATCGAGAGTTTGAGCATGCCTCAGCAGGAGATACTCGGCAACAGTCCGGTGATGATCGACCTTGTTAAGACTGCGGCGCGAGTCGCGCTCACGGAGCTGCCGGTAATGATTCGAGGCGAATCGGGAACCGGTAAGGAATTGATCGCGCGCTTGATCCATCGAAGGAGCCATCGCTCGGAGCGGCCATTTGTCGCGGTCAACTGTGGAGCGCTGCCGGACACGTTGCTCGAATCGGAATTGTTCGGCCATACTCGCGGCGCGTTTACGGGAGCGGATAGCGCGCGTAGAGGATTGTTTGAAGAGGCCGACGGCGGAACGCTGCTTCTGGATGAAGTCACGGAGACCAGTCCGGCGTTTCAAGTAAAGCTGTTGCGCGTGCTTCAAGAGGGCGAATTCCGCCCGCTAGGTACGAATTCAAAGAAGCGTGTGAATGTACGAGTACTCTCAGCAACAAACCGTGATCCGCAGGTCTTCGTCGAGCAGGGTCTCTTTCGCCAGGATTTGCTCTATCGGCTTCAAGGCGTGTCAATCATCGTCCCACCGCTTAGAGATCGTCGCGAAGACGTGAGGCCAATGGCGCTTTCATTCCTCGCGCAATACCGTACAGCGGCCCGACAGTTATCGATCGCCAAGGACGCTTTGCTGGCTCTTGAACGCTACAGTTGGCCAGGCAACATTCGCGAATTAAAACACCTCATGCAAAGGCTTGCAGCGTTGAGCAGTGGAATAATCGGAATCGGAGATTTGCCTACCGAGATCGTTTCGACGCCGCGAGTTGCGTCCGTTATGAACGAGGTGATCCCGGAGGGCGACCTTCCTACCCTCGAGCAGCTTGAATCAGATTATCTTGTTCGCGTGCTTGGCGCGGTTGGCGGAAACAAATCGCGCGCAGCGCTTGTGATGGGTGTAGATCGCAAGACTCTGTACAGGATGATCGACCGCCAGGTGAATTTGACTGGCGAAAAGCGAAAGGCGACTCAGGTATAGCTGGCTCACAAGCTACGGAGCATAGGTATATTGGGGTGACAAAGCGCCCGTCGAGGTTCGTACTTGAAGATTATCCCCTGGCAGCGCCCACTTGCCGAGCTTCTTGCCAATCACCAGCGTTCTGATGTTGTTCGGGTCGTGAATAGTCTTCTGCGTTTCGCCATTGAGAAGAATCACCGAACCCGCATCGAAGTTGATTCCGGAAACTAATAATTGTTTGCCGCTGCGCACTGCGCTTGTGATCACCGGCATAGAATTGTTGCCGTCCTGAAAGACGGTGAAGGTTTGGCCCTGCACCGTCACGGTTCCGCTTCTCGAGCTGTTGTCTGTATTCATCGCTACCGAATACCGGATGGTCCCGCTATCGCTTCCGGAACCGCCTGACGTTATCGCGATCCAATTAACGTTGCTGCTTGCAGACCAGCTGCAACTGCTGCTCGAGGTTACCTTGATGCTTCCGCTGCCGCCGCCGGCATCGAAGGACTGACTCTGCGGGGAAAGAGAATAGTTGCAAACGCCCGTTTGCCGGACTTGGCAAATCAAGTCGACGTAATTTTGGTCGCCGCCGCCGAACTGATCTTCAAATCCCAGATTGGACCTCCCGTTTCCGAAACAGGTGACATTCGCGTGAGGAAGTCCGTCCGGGTTGCCGGAGCCCGGACCCGATACGAAGGTTCTCTGCGTCTCACGTACGAAGATGCTGAAGATCAACTCGACGCCGGCCGGTATGGTTCCGAGCTGTACAATCGTACCCGCATCTCGATTGGTGCCTATTAAGCGCGCTGGTCCCGGAGAGAGGAAGGTGAGCTCGCTGGTAAAGCCCGCAAGGCTGGGAAGTATCTCGACTTCAACATTCCCACCCGTTGAAAAAATTCGTCCGCCGACTCCGCTTTGACAGTCGGGTGTTTGCGGCGCCGCAAGAACTCGCGGCTGAACTGGAGTTGTGGAAAGCACCACTCCAACCAGCGTCAGGACGAGACCAAACATTGTCGGCCGAATGCGTTTTGAATTGTTCGAGGTGATCATATTCCTCTCAGTAGCTACTGTCCGAGAATATTCTTAGCTTATAAATAGTTCGAACGGCCTCCGCTTTCCAGAATCGCGAACCCCCTGCACTAATGAAGCAACTATTGCCCGCCGACCTTTGGTCAAGTAGAATCCGAAAGTCCCCGCGATTTCGCTCAAACATTGTCTCCGCAGTAATTAGCCCAGACCCGAAGGTCTTCTTTAGAAGTGCGAATTATGACGAAACTCAAGCTCAACGCGGTGACGCTGATGCTCAGCGTCGTGACTTTATGTGCGGCTCAAACCAGGACAGCGGCGCCTGGGGCCTCGGGCCGGGCCCCCACGCTGGTAACCGATCGTCGAATCTTAAGCGAAGGCACGGCGCCCGCTTTGCCGAAAGCCGGAGGGACATTCATCGATCCTGCGTTTGGCACGACGATAATGCGAGTCACTGATGAATCGGACGGATCGCAATGCAATAACTTCTATTCGTACTGGCCCACTTTCAATCTGGACAGCACGCGGTTTTTTCTGGCTTGCGACAACACACCGAAGCTCTACCGATTCGATCCAAACAGTTTTCAAATCGTCAGCAAGAGTCCGTTTGATCGACTGCCCGGTGGTGGATACATCTCAGCCGAAGATGCAATTTGGAGCGGCAGCAACGCCAATGTGCTGTACGGCTACAACGAGCTCAAGCTTTATGCGTACGACGTCGCGGCGAAGACATTCGCATTGGTGAAGGACTTTGCTTACGAGCTTCCTCCAGGGTATCTCGGCCAAATGAGCAAGAGCCTCGATGACAATGTGTTTGCTTTTACGAGGAAGGACAAGAGCTATAAGCCGGTGGGCTATGTCGTATGGCGTCGAGATCAAAACAGAATCCTTCGTAACGCCGAGCCGGGGAACTTTGATGAAGTGCAAGTAGACAAATCCGGCCGCTACGTTGCAGTCAAAGCAAAGTTCGATCGCACCGTGAACGTACAAGTCATAGATTTGCAGACGGGCAAAACAGAAAGCCTGACCAATCCGGCGCCGGATTTTTCACCAGGACACAGCGACAACGGCCGGGCGATTGTGGTCGGCTACGACAATTGGAATAACCAATACACTGTGCGGAGTCTCGCCACTCCTCATCAATTCAAGACTGTTATCGCCTTGGGCAACGATTGGTCTCAAGCCAATCACGTTTCGATGCTTGCCGACAATGAGGGCTGGTGCGTAATAAGCAACTACACGATCAGCAACGGGGGCACGCCCGGTCCGTTTCGCAATGAAATATTTCAAGTCTCGACCGATGGAAGTCAGCGGGTCAGGAGGCTGGCGCATCATCACTCGGTGTATCGCGACTACTGGGACACGCCTCGCGCGAACATCAGTCGCGATGGGCGCTTCGTCGCCTTCACGAGTAACTGGGGAAGCACGACAAGAAGAGACGTCTTCCTGATCAAAGTTCCGCAAGCCTCTCCTTGATTTCGCGAAGAAAGCGGCTGCATTCGATAATCGGCCCGGCTTGATCTAGAATCCAATAAGCTCGATGGAAGGCTACTTTAGAACAACTTCCTACGCACTGGTCACGACGGCGTTTGTTGCTATAGCGCTGACGGGCACGCTTGACGGCATATCGATCGTCCTCTACGCACTCAGCGTTGTCATTTGTTTCTACCGCGACTCGCGTGGCGTGAAGCGATTGCGAATGCGGGAATGGATGTGGCGCGCGCTCAGCATCGCCTATGTGCCGTTCGTCTTTGTTGACGCGGCATTCATCAGCAATCGTGTGCTTGCTCTTGTTCACATGACGCTGTTTGTCTCCGCGGCTAAGCTTTTTCAAAACAAACGGGATCGCGACTGGGTGTTTCTGTATTTGATCGCGTTCTTTCAAATGCTGCTGGCCGCGGGGCTCACGTTCAATGCGATATTCGTTGCTTCGCTCGCTCTCTTCCTCTTTTTCTTCATCTCGACTCTCGCAGCTTTCGAAATACGTCGCGCGCGACGCGAGGTCGGCACACTCGAAGAAGAAACGATTGCGCCGATCAAACAACCGCAACGAATCAAGTATCGGATGAACGAGCCGCGCGGTCAGGCGAAAAAGAAAAACCGCGTTCGGTATTTGTTCGGCGCGTCTTTCGCTCAGATCGTAATCGTAGCCGCGCTCACGCTGCCGTTCTTTTTTTTGATTCCACGATTCGGCGGAGGCGGCGTGGCTCAAGGTTTCGGCGAGGGAGACGCCGTGACCGGATTCTCTGACCGGGTTGAACTAGGTCAGGTCGCCGCGATCAAAAGGAATCCTCGCGTCGTCATGCGGATTCATCTCGATCACCGTCCGCCTCGCTATCTTCGATGGCGGGGAGTCGCTTTGGAGACCTACGACGGCCGCGCCTGGAGCGTAGCGAGCTCCGAACGTCGCGATCCCTTCGGACAGGAAATGAACTCCGGGCGTGGGCCTATCGCGGACTCGCGCTTCATTCGCGATCACGTTCTCGATCCCAAGCGCGTGGATCACGACGTCGAGGCAAATCTACGCGCGACGGGCTCGGCAATAGAGCAAACGATCGTTCTCGAGCCTCTTTCAACCGATACTCTCTTCGCGGCACAGAGAGCATACAGATTACGAGGTCCGCTGGGCACGATTTTCAAAGATCGATTGACCGGCGCGCTTTCCGCGCAGGGAATAAGAAACCGAATCACGTATCAGGTCTCATCTGACATAAGTGTTCCGAGCGAACAAGAGCTTCGGCTTGATTCACCTGCTTTGTCTCCGGAAGATAAAAAGCGCGTTTGTCTTCAGGGTGTTCACAAGCTCGATCCGCGGATATCACAACTCACTCATGAAATCGCCCGCAACGCCGCGACGCCTTACGATAAAGCTCGCGCGATAGAACACTATCTGAAGACTGAGTTTCGGTACACGCTCGATCTGAAGCCTACAGATGCCGATCCGCTTGCGGAGTTTCTGTTTAAAACGCGTGAAGGTCACTGCGAGTACTTCGCGACCGCTATGGTGATGATGCTGCGCACGCTCGAGATTCCCGCGCGGATCGTGAATGGATTTCAGATGGGTGAGTATAACGAGTTGAACGATATGTACACAGTGCGTGAGAGTGACGCGCACTCGTGGGTCGAAGCGTACTTTCCGCGAACAGACTCCTGGATCGAATTCGATCCGACGCCGTCGGCGGGAATCAACGACTATTCGCAGGGTGGGTTGTGGTCGCAGCTGAGAAAGTACGCTGACGCAATGGAAGTCTTTTGGCTCGACTACATCGTAACGCTCGACAGCGATGAGCAAGCTTCGATCATGGTCGACGTCCAGCATCGGTTACTAACCGTGAAAGATCGTCTGCTCGGCTACTATCTTTTTGCCAGGCTGTGGGTGAGAAACCTGCTGAATCGAATAATCGTTGAGAGGAGATGGACTCCGAATGAGTTGTTCGCGTTAACGGCAGCTTTCGTCCTGATGATTTCGTCAGTGATGGGGCTGTACATAATACTCGCGCACCGCAAGCGACGAGGCCGCGCGCCGACGGGTTACGGCCCGTGGTGGTACCGGCTTTTCATATTGCCGGCGTGGCGGCGACCGCTGAGGCGGCACGACTACCGGCAGTCGGCGGTGCTGTTCTACGAGCAGATGCTGGCGATCGCGCGGCGAGCCGGCATGGTAAAGCAGCCTTTCGAAACTCCGGTTGAGTTCGCAGTTGCTTCGGGGCTCGCTCCGGTTCGCGAGTTAACAACGCTTTACAATCGCGTTCGCTTCGGCGGCGGACAGTTGAACGACGGTGAGACCCGGCGAGTGATCGAGCTTCTCGCGGAACTAAAAGGCAATGTCCGCGGACGAAGGTCCCAGCCTTGAAACAGGCTGCCAGAGCCACTTCCAAGCCAAGCGTCGCGACCTTCAACGCAATCGCGTCTCAGATAACTCTCCTCCTGTTGCGGCCGCTCAATTTGACAACTGCGTCTACGCCGAAATAGCATGCGCCGGTGACAAGGAAAGGCCAGTGGGTATGAAAATCTATGATGTGACGGTTCCCCTCTCAAAGGAATTGGTTGTTTATCCCGGCGATCCGCATGTAAAGATCAACAGAAGAACAAAGGTTAACGAAGACGATGGGAAATATAACCTGAGCCGTTACTCGTTCGGTTCACACGCCGGCACGCACGTCGATCCTCCGTTTCATCTCATCGAAAACGGACTCACCGTCGACCGGCTTCCGCTCGAACTTCTTCTGGGCCGCGCTCGAGTTGTCGAAGTTACAGCTCCAGTCATCGATGAAGCGGTTCTCGAAGAATTCGACTTCACGGTCGATGCGCGAGTTTTGTTCAAGACCAGAAACTCGTATCTCTGGAGCCAGAAAAACTTTGTGAAGGACTACGTTCACATCACGCCAGGAGCGGCCCGGTCGCTGATCAGCGACGGCATCAAGGTCGTTGGCATCGATTATTTGTCGGTGGACAAGTTCGACGCCGAGCCTGAAACTCATATGGCCTTTCTCCAGGCTGGCACGATTATCGTCGAGGGCCTGGATCTTCGTGAGGTCGAGGCCGGAGACTATGAAATGTTATGCCTTCCGCTTAAGGTGAAAGATGGTGACGGCGCGCCGGCTCGCGTGGTCTTGAGACAGAACTAGCCGGTTCATCGATTCGCAACAACTTTGCGAACCGCCAATTGCTCATGAAGGATTCGGAACTAGTTGAATTGGTCGCTGCCAACCGTGTAATCGGCGTTGTGCGAGCGCGTTCTGCCGAAAACGCATTGCGCGGCGCGGAAGCTGCTATCGTCGGCGGAGTCAAACTGATCGAGGTCACACTCGCGACTCCGGGAAGCTTCAGAGTGATTCACGACTTGCGTCATCGCTACGGGGACCGGGTTTGTGTTGGAGGCGGCGCAGTAACAAACGATGAACAGATGGACCGCGCGATCAAGAGCGGCGCGCAATTCATATCGATGCCTCACACAAGTTTGCCTCTGCTGGAAGCTTGCCGGCGCTCGATGGTCGCGCCGATTGTCGGCGCACTCACGCCAACCGAAGTGGCGAACGCATGGTCGTTTGGCGTACCGATGGTGAACTTGTTCCCGGCTGTTTCGCTCGGCGGTTCCGACTATGTGGCGGCACTGACTTCCAGAATCAACGACGTTCGTCTTGTAATCGCGGGCGGAGTGAGCTCTGAGAACATCGTTGATTACTTCAACGCGGGCGCTTTTGGGATAGCGGTTGGAGGACGGCTCTTCACAAGCGGCGACATGAAGAACGAGAATTACGCTGCGATCGCCGAGCGCGCTCGGGGAATCATTCGACTTGCCGGAGTCGCATAGCCATCGTCATTGCGTTAGCATCATCACCCGTCAGCTAGACAATAAGCGTTCTCATTAACACCAAAAAGTAGACTCACCGCCGGACAACCTTTTTACTTCGGCTCATAACGAGTTGTAACGTCTTCTACTTCGAAGGCACGAACACCAGCGCTCAACAGGCACGCTCTTTGCGCTACAGATGCGCGCGGCCAAAGAGCCGCAGAGTTTTCAGAGAGAATGGGAGGGCATGAGATGCTCACAATAAGCAGGAGAGTTTGCAGTGCTGTTCTAGGATTGGCCCTGTTGTTTGTAGCAATGGCGTCGACGACTAACGCTCAATCATTCGGAAGATTGTCGAATGGAGAAAAGGCAGGCTATATCGCGGGCGGCGCGGCAGCGGGAGCCGTAATCGGGGGACTGTTGGGTGGAACGAAGGGCGCTGTCATTGGCGGGTTGCTTGGAGCGGGCGGCGGCACCGGCTATGTCTATTACAAGAATCAGCGAGATAATGACCGCTACTTCGGCTACCGCGGGCATCGAGACTACGATTACCGGCGAGTTGATCGTGACGATCGGTTCGGACGTTACTATGGTGATCGACGTTGGGATCACCGCGACAGAGAAGGCGATCGAGATGATCGATTCCGTTGGAATCGCGATAGAGACGACTATTACCGAAGCTTCCATCGCTGAGGTGTCGTGCGGGAGCAGGATTCGGATCTGGTAAAATCATGTGCGTGAATAGCACAGACCATCCAAGGATCAGTTCTTCCGCGAAGTTATTTCGAGTCTCTGGGCCGCTGATGATATTAGCGCTTTGCCTCGCAGTGTCATCAGCGGCAATTGCCTCGACCAAACCTCAGGCAATTGCCTCGACAAAACCTCAAACGAGCGCACTTCAAAAAAGACGCGTGATTCAAATCGGGCACTTTTCGGGCGGCCGCGAGCTCCAGCGAATAATCACCTGGCAGACAGCGGATCCTTCGGGACGCAGTGTTCGGTACGCGACAGCTCATTTGGCAATCGAAAGTGTCGAGCCTCATCCTCGAATCCTCTGGCAAGCGGACGGCGAATCGGAATATCTGGTGGACTCGATTCGCGTAGTTGATCTGGACCGCGATGGCGCCCCGGAAATCATAAGCTTATGGTGGAAAGGCGCAGCGCTGAACGCCGTACCGCGAGTGTTTCATTGGGACCGCGCAGCTCGCTCTTTTGTGGAGCTGAAGTTTCAAAATGAATGCAACGGGGTGCATTCATTCAGAGTGATTCGCAGCGCCGGTTCCACCAGTCGCCTGGAGATATTCGTCGGTAGTGAATCAAGCAGAACAAGACGAATAGTCCTTTGCGGCGAATATGAGCTTCGAGGCGCGATGTTCGTTCGTTCGCGAGGAGGTGATTCCGTGGCTCAAGCCGAATCAGGAATCGAGGGACAAGCAATCATATCTCCGGCGCGGCCCGGTCCGATAAGACAAGGCGAGTCGGGGTCGGCCCCGTACAAGACTACCCTTGCGATTCGGGCGATAACTGACGGCGCTGAGATCAAAAGACTTGAAACAGGCTCTGATGGCCGCTTTCGTGTCGTGCTGCCGCCGGGAACCTACAGGATTGGACCAGCCGCGCGAGCAGGTCGTTTCCCGCGGGGGGACGAACAAACAGTGACCGTGATGCAGGGAAAGTTCGCGCATGTAACGATCGAATTCGACAGCGGGATGAGGTAGACAAGACCACGCTTCCACCGCCTCAATCTGGCCTCTCATTTCTTGCTATTACTAACCGTTCTCAACAACAGGCTCTTCAATCTGATTTCGTCATCGCTCTGGAGCTCGAGCTGAGCCGCATAGAGTGGAATGTCTCCGAATCGAAGTCGCTCCAATCGGACCGCATCTTTTTCAGTTGTGAGGATCGCATCCGCTCCGGCATCCTGGGCGGCGCGAGTGATTTGATCGAGATCCTGCTGTGTGAAAGGGTGGTGATCGGCGAAAACACTCTCACTCACAATGTTAATGCCTGCTTGCAAAACATTCTCGCTGAACGCATCAGGATTGCCGATACCGCAAGCTACAGCGACATGCCAGCCTGCGAAGCGCCTGACTTCATAAGTCTCATCGGTCTCCAAATGACGCAAGGCAGTAATCGTTGAAGCAAAGTAAAAAATCGGGACTCGGTCGCCGCAAAAGATCTTTATGATCGCTTGCAGTTGCGCTTGATCGAAAGGCCTATCGGCGCGGTTCACGATCACAGCGTCAGCTCGCTTGATTCCGTAAAGAGGCTCGCGCAATCGACCGAATGGCGGCATTTCAAAACCGCCAAAAGGATCGGTCGCATCCAGCAACAGAATGTTCAAGTCGCGGGCCAACCGCAGATGCTGATAAGCGTCGTCGAGCACAAGCACATCCGAGCCCAACTCATTTTCGGCCCATATCCCTGCTGCATACCGGTCCTTGTCGATTACGATCGGGATGTTTGGAATTGAGCGAGCCAGCATCACCGGTTCGTCGCCGAACTCCTTGTAAGAAGCTGGTGGGTTTGTTTGATCCGTTGAGAGATGATTGAGCACTCGCCTGCCTGACGATGAACGCTTGTAACCTCGCGTAAGCACCGCAACATTGTGATCTTCAGACTTCAAATAGCGGGCGAGGTACTGCACGAAAGGCGTCTTGCCCACCCCGCCCAGTGTGAGATTGCCCACGCTGATTACAGTCGCATCAAGGCGCCTTTGTCTTAGATGTTCGGTCTCGTACGCAGCTACGCGCAGGCGAACTCCGAGCTCGTATGCTTTCGCGGGAAGCCACAAAAGCGCGCGCTTTATTTTTTCGTCTTTGCCGAACATCGTGAACGCGCGATCCGAATTAATCAATCAAATCAGCGATAGCGCGAATCGTGCATTCGGTCGCGCCCTGGTTTTTGAGAAAAATATTTCTAGCCCGCGCGCCCATTGCGCAGGCCTCTTCTGTGTTTAACAAGAGTCTTGCGAGTTCTCCTGTGAGCGCGGAAGTAACGGTTTGCACGACCGCATGGTCCCTGGCGAAATCGGAAATGATCTGACGAAAGTTCTCGGTGTGAGGCCCGACCACAATCGGTTTAGCAAACGCAGCGGGCTCGATGATGTTGTGTCCGCCGCTTGGAACGAAACTGCCTCCGACGAAAACAACAGCCGCAAATCGGTACACAAGCGCTAGCTCGCCAATCGTGTCCAGCAATATCACGTCGTGCGTATTCCCAGACGACAGATCGCTATTTGTCAGCTTGCCTTCGAGCGCTCGGAACTCGGAACGTCGCGCGAAGGAAAATTCGGAACGACTGAGTAGTCCCGAAACTTCATCGAAGCGCTCGGGACGACGAGGCGCGATGAGAAGACGCGTGTCTTCGAGACCTCTCTGCGAACGCAGCTCGCGAAACGAGTTCAGCAGCACCGCTTCTTCTCCGGCGGCTGTACTGCCCGCGACTATAAGATGCGCTGATCGCGACAGCTCAAAGAGACGATCGAGATCGAGTTGAACGTCACGGCTCGCTTCAGAATCAGCAAGCGCCGATTGATCGTATTTCAAATTGCCGCAAACTCGAGTGCGATTGGCCGGCGCGCCGAGTTGAAGTGCGCGATCGGCGTCCGCTTGCGATTGCATGATGAGGAGCGAAAAGTCCTCGAGTGTACGCCGCATAAAGGAACGCACGCGGCGGTATCGCGCGAAAGACCGTGACGAGATGCGGCCGTTAACAAGAATTGTAGTGACATCGCGCAGCCGGCACTCACGAAGGAAGTTCGGCCACAATTCTGTTTCGAGAATGACGACGACCGATGGCTTAATCCAGGTGAGAGCGCGCCGAACCGAGAACCGCCAGTCGAATGGGAAATAAAAAGTTGCGTCGATTGATTCCGTTTGAGACCGGACCAGTCGTTGTCCCGTGGCGGTCGCGGTCGAGACGACTACTCGATGGTTGGGCAATTGATGCTTGAGCCGTCTGATCAAGGACCGCGCGGCCAGAAATTCGCCGACTGAAACCGTGTGCACCCAAATCGTCTTGCGGCCATCGCTTCGAGCGACGGCCGGCATTGATCCCAACCGTTCTCTTAAGCTTCCGGCGTATTTACCGTGACGAAGAGCCTGATAGAGGAAATACGGAAGCAGTGCGAGGAACAGCAGCGAGAGGGCGAGGCTGTAAAGCAAGTACATTGCTGAGCGGCTCGAATTGCCGGCTGAGTCACGAAATCGGCTCCCAGAGCCAGGTTCGTGCCGAGACTCAAGCGAAGATCGCGTTTGCCTGCTACTTCACGCGTTCAAGATACACGCCTTTGGTCGGATCGACCCGGATGCGATCGCCTTCCTTGACGAAAGGCGGCACCTGCACCGTTACGCCGGTTTCGAGCTTCGCGGGCTTCGGACTGTTGGAAGCTGTCGCGCCTTTGAGTTCCGGAGATGTTTCGACCACGGTCAACTCGACTGCAGGAGGCAATTCAACTCCGATGGGCGAGCCGTCAAAGAACTCGACTTCAATCTTGGTGCCCGGAGTCAGGTAGTTCCTGGCATCTCCCAACGATTCGGCGTCCAGCGCGATCTGGTCATAAGTCTCGGTGTTCATGAAATGGTGCATATCGCCGTCGGAGTAAAGATATTCCATCTCGTGTTCTTCAAGGGCGGCGCGCTCGATGTTTTCAGTCGAGCTGAACCTGACTTCAGTAGACGAGCCGTTCTTTAAGCTCCGCAGCTTCGCTTGCACGAATGCGCGAAGATTGCCGGGCGTGCGATGTTGAAAGTCGAGCACGCGATGCGGCGCGCCGTTGTACATTATTATCATCCCGCGTCGGATGTCGTTTGCGTTCATCTCAGCTTGATTCCCTTCGGGTGTCAGTATGTCACGAATAAGGCCCACGGGCCAACTTTGAAGAATAAGGGATTCACGTCGACTGCTGCAAGCGGGTCAGTTAGTCTCTCCGCGCAAGAGACCGGGCCGTGACGGTTCACGAGACGGTCTGGCTACCGGAGACCCTACAAGGTCTTTTCTAGTCGCGAATTTGTTGAACCGCTACGAACTATGTGTTATATACTGCATAATACAGAAGCGAGCTGACAGGCCACTGTGAAGAGACTGGGTGCAACCTACAGGAGAATACCAGCCGCGTAGATCAGTTCTTTCACCGGTTTGTTAGCCGTTCGCAGAATTAGAAACCTCTGTTATCGTGCTCTTGAAGAGTCGAGAACTGAGCGGATTCACCCCAATATGAATACGAGGTGATAACTATATGACAAACGGAAGATATGGCGGCGGTCCTCAAGATCCAGTCGGTGGTGGCGCTGGTGGCAGGAAACCCCGTCCTAAGCCCGTCAAGAAGGGCGGCAAGAAGGGTGGGGGCGGCAAAAAGGGCGGCGCAAAGAGGAGATAAGCTAGGTCCTTCGGCCCAATCCTTGGTTGATAGGGGGTTCTTGATCGCTGCCGTCAAGACGTACTGTCTTAAATGGGTTTTACCATAATAGGTATTAACGGGTAGAAAGTGCGGATTATAGCAAGACAAATGGCTCAGAATCGGCCATGAATCGAGGTATCAAAGCGAGATACAAAACGTCGAGTAATTCCACGAGGACAAATGAAGGACGTAACTTCGACATCGTTCGGATTGATTATTGCCTACCTCCTGCCTGGCATAGCAGCTCTATACGGCACAACCTTCTGGTTTGGGAAGGCAGATGAAGTATTGCAGACGGTGTTGACCGGAAAGTCGGATATCAGTCTTTCTTTATTTATCGCCGGAACGGCGGTTCTTGTAGGGCTTTTGGTTAATGTTCTCCGTTGGCTTTTCTTCGAGTGCTTAATATACAGGTGCATCAAGTTATCTCCTTCGGCATTTGCCGCGATGAAAGATGAGCACAAGCTTCAAGCTTTTATCGCGGTCATAGAAGAGACTTTTAGATATCATCAGTTTCTGGGCAACATTGCTCTTCTAACGCCGTTTCTCTACCTGTGCTGGCTCAAGTGGTATGATGACGGGTCTCTACAAAACACCTCTTTTCTTATTTGCACAAGCCTTTTCATCCTGTTAGAAGTCACGTTGGGAATATTGTCCTCTGACCTGCGGGACAGCGGCACGGGGATGAAAGCATACCTTCGTAGTGTGTGGTTAGCAGGATTCGTGAAGGACTACATTTTTCACGGTGTTGTCTGGGCGCGCCGCGTTTTCATGGCTTCGATCATTGTAATAATACCCTTATCATATCTGGAAACACTAAAGCTTCTCTTTGGTAATTTGAAGGGCAGGTACCTACTGTACTTCGCTACCGTTGGCTTCATTTTGTTCGGCTTGGCCATAGGCGCCAATTCTATAGCTGCATTACAACGCTACATAAAACGAGCTGAAAGCCTGCGTACATAAAATGAAAGACCTGAAAGGAGACTGACATGACTAACGGAACTGACATGACTAACGGAGGTCTCGCAGAACATACTGGAAAGAAAAGTAACCCAAAAAATGCCAAAGGCAAAGGTAACCGTAAGAGTGAACGAAAAGCAGAACCGGGAAAAAAGCAACGGGAGTTCCCAGTCAGATAAGAGGCGGATTAGTCTGAAGAAAGGCGTGAATTTATCAGGTGGCGAGAGAATCTCTTAGCTTGCCTTGCTACGTGTTTGTAGGTACGCTCAGACGATTTCACCTTAAACCCCAAGGCTGCTTTGCCCAGCCCGAGTGAACTTGGCGGTTAAGTAAGGAATCAAAATCGTCTAGAAGGGGGGCATATGGCTAAGGGAATTGTGTTTGGACTTCTCTATCAGGTAACTTCCGCTATAGGATTCATACTTATTTCAAATGTCACTGTCGTAAAGAGCAATGTTCTAAAGGCGAGTTTAGCTCTCTGTTCCGCCGGGATTCTTGCTTCGGTACTAGCCCTTTATTTTTTTTCGTCGGGGACCGAACACCTATCAGTACTCACTAAGAGGAACCTACTATATCTTATCCTAGGCGCAATATTTTCTCTGTTTCTTGGTCAGATCCTTTACATTACAGGATTGTTTGCCTCTAATCTCACCACAATTGCATATACAGCATTAGCATATCCAGCCGTTGCTCTAATCATGGAGCTAACGCTTGGGCGGGTAAGACTCGCAACGTTGACGGTGCGAGATTTTGGTGGACTCGCGCTCCTAATCGCTGGTTTTCTGCTTTTGATGTCTCGCAGGTAAACCCCGGAGCGCAAGGTAAGGTGCCGTCCAAAACGGCACCGGAGGGCGCTCGCACGAGCTTTTCGTCTGCAGGTCGCAAGATAGATCTCAGATCGAGAACTCGGTTTCGCGAGCTGGATCTTGTGAGTTCGAAGCGGCGCGCGCGACGTAGTCAAGAGACTTCTAGAGAAAAAGCTACCAGGCTTGTAATATGATTCTTCTACGGAGTAGATTCGAATGATAACAACGAACTCGACACAAAGGAGATTTTGCGATGCCGACACGGAATGGCAGCGCCGTTTGGGAAGGAACGCTCAGAGAAGGCAAAGGCACAGTTAAACTTGGCAGCGGAGCCTTCGAAGGACCTTACTCTTTTACCTCTCGCTTTGAAGATGGCGCGGGCACAAATCCTGAAGAACTGATCGGCGCGGCCCACGCGGGGTGTTTTTCGATGGCTCTTTCAGCGGGCCTTTCGAAGGCGGGTATCTCACCTAAGCGAATCGAGACCACGGCGAAGGTTCATCTGGGACAAGTAGAAGGCGGCTTTGCGATTACGTTGATCGAGCTCGACACAACCGCCGATGTCCCCGGGATCGATGAGAAGACTTTTCTCGAACACGCCGAAAGCGCAAAGAAGAACTGTCCGGTATCAAAGGCGCTTGCGGGAACAGAGATCAATCTCAATGCGAAGCTTGTAAGCTAGACATTGCCAAAACCCCATCAACTTCGAGGGGCTTTTTTTTGGGTTCTTGTCGTCATTGTGCCCGAATTCCGGCTTGATGCCTCGAGGCATTCCGCTCAAAAACTTGACCGCTGACGGAGGGCCGTCAAGAACTTTTAGCCGAGTCGTTTAATTGACAATTGGAACGCCCCACGCTAAATTCTCAGTCACTTCGATACGTAGGTTAAACCACCTCGTCCGAAAGTCGATTAGAAATCGATTCCGGCTAAATAACAGTCGTTCGCGTAGTCGCACCAACAAGGAGGCTGTTCAAATGACCTATAAGAATTCGTCGACACTAAGAAGACTAGGTTTGATTATCGCGGCGGGTGGATGCTTGTTGGCGATGTCCCAGTCAAATTCCGCGGTGAATGCTCAATCACTAGATTTTCTGCGCCAGCAAGGCCGGGCGATGCTTAGTGCGATTCAGGTTGATATCAAGAGGAATTACTATGACGCCTCTTTCCATGGAGCCGACATTGAAGCTCGTTTCGGCGAAGCAGATGTAAAGATGAAACAAGCTGCTTCAATCAACGAGATACTCGAGATCATTGCCACCGTAGTGGACTCGATTGAAGACTCACATACCTTTTTCCTTCCGCCGAGTCGCACCGTGCGGATCGAACACGGTTGGCAAATGCAAATGATCGGCGACGGTTGTTACGTGACGGCGGTGCAACCGGGCAGCAACGCCGAGGCTGTAGGGTTGACTCCCGGCGATAAGATTCTCGTCCTTGAAGGGGCGAGGGTTACTCGCGCGAATCTGCTTAGGCTGGAATATAACGTTTACCTTCTGGGTCCAAGAGCCAGCATGAAGATGCTTATCGAAAGACCAAATGGCAACAAGAAACAGATGGAAGTGATGGCAAAGGTGACCGAGGGCAAGACGCTGATTAACCTGCAAACTGGAATGAGCAGCGATACATTGAATGTCATTCGAGATGCGCAAACCGAAGCACGGCTGCACCGCCACCGCTACTACGAGATTGGTGATAGCCATATTATCTGGAAGATGCCCGGCTTTGACCTCGCGGACAGACAAGTGGACGCGATCATCGACAAGGCGCGCGACCGCAAAGCAGTCATAATCGATTTGCGCGGCAATGGCGGAGGCTCTGAAGAAACGTTGTTGCGGCTGATCGGAAATTTCTTCGACCACGATGTGAAGGTAGGCGACTTGAAGCGACGCAAAGAAACCAAGGCTTTGATCGCAAAAACACGCGGCGATCGCTCCTTCAAAGGACAACTCGTCGTGCTGGTGGACAGCGATTCCGGTTCAGCGTCGGAGCTCTTTGCGCGCGTAATTCAAATCGAGAAACGTGGCATCGTCATCGGAGACCGCACCGCAGGCAAAGTTATGCGTGCCAGGTATTATGATCACATTGTGGGCGCCGGGCCGGTGATTCCTTACGGAGTCAGCATTACAGACGCCGATATCATAATGACCGACGGCAAGAGCCTTGAGCGCGCGGGTGTAACTCCGGATGAGTTATTGATTCCGAAAGCGTCCGACCTGGCAACCAAACTCGATCCTGTTTTGTCACGCGCGGCGAAGGTTGCCGGCTTGGATCTTAGTCCCGAGAAGGCGGGTGCACTTTTTCCTGTCGAGTGGCGGAAATGACTCCAGGCATTCTTGTGTGGTTCAATGGGAGACCGCGGCCGAATGAATCTAAGCGTCCTATGCTAGGATTGCTCGCAAGGTCGAATCGATGAGTGTTCCCAAGAGACTTCATAGGTTGAGCGTCGATGAATATCTCGACGCAGAGAAGGACAGCCCCGTCCGGCACGAGTTCATCGACGGTCAGATCTACGCGATTGCGGGCGCAAGCGATCGGCATAATCGAATTGCGGGAAATTCTTACAATCGGCTCGACGACCACCTGGGCGACGGACCTTGCGAACCATTCATCTCGGACATGAAGGTGTGGGTGAGCGAGACTGTTTTCTACTATCCAGACGTCGTTGTTGCCTGCGACGGACCGGGCGCGGATTCATACTATCGCAAGCAACCCAGGTTGATTGTCGAAGTCAGCTCGCCGAGCACCGAACGCATTGACCGGTCAGAGAAGCTCCTGGCTTACAAGCAGGTGAAGAGCCTTAAAGAATACATAATCGTTTTTCAGGATCGCATCAAGATCGAGGTGTTTCGTCGCGGACGAGGCGACCGATGGAACTGGCAATTGTTGACGGAACTCGACGAGGAGTTGCGGCTCGAATCGGTGGGCTTGACTTTGACGGTCAGCCAGATCTATCGACGCGTCAAACTCCCTCAACGCGTTCGCCGTCGATGATGCCGAATGAGCCGAGCCGAACAACGTGGCCAAGCAAGCCTCAACAAAAGAACAACTCACCGAACTCGCCAAACTTAGCAAGCAGCCCGACACGGGCGAGACTCGCATTCAAATACGCAAGCACCTGTCGAGCAAAGCGTCGGTGATAGTTGCGCGCGCCGCCGAAATCGTTGCGCATCTCGAAACTGGTGAATTCATTCCCGATCTGGTTTCCGCGTTTCATCGATTCATGCGCGACCCGGCGAAAACCGACAAAGGTTGCGCGGCGAAGATCGCCATCGCTAAAGCGCTTCTGGCTGCCGACTCCGATGACGACGAGATTTTTAGAATCGGCATTCGTCACGTTCAGCTTGAACCGACATGGGGAGGCAGTTCCGATACGGCCGCGGCGTTGAGAGCGCTTTGCGGGTTGGGCTTGGTTCAGGTTGGAGCCACCGATGTACTGGATCAATTGTCAGAGCTGCTCGCCGACAAACAGGCCGATGCTCGCATCGGAGCGGCGCGAGCTCTCGCTCACTGCGGCGCGACGGCGACGCCGCTGTTGAAGTTCAAGGTGCTGACCGGTGATGAAGAGCCCGCTGTGATCGCCGAATGTTTGAGCGGGCTTATGAGAACGTCACATCGAGCGTCGTTCGAATTCGTGGCGAAGTTCGTCGATCCCAACTGCTTAGAACTATACGAACACGCCGCGCTTGCGCTTGCGGAGTCACGATTACCCGAAGTTTTCGAATTCTTGAAAGAGAAATGGACTTCAACGTTTGATCGAGAGTTCAAGCAGAGCTTGCTGCTTCCTATAGCGCTGACTCGATGTGAGGCGGCGCGCGATTTTCTGTTGTCAGTTTTAGAATCGGGTGAGGTTCGACTGGCGACAGCCGCAATCGCTGCGCTGACAATCTATCGCGACGACCCGACTGTTCAAGCGCGCGCTGAAGCTGCTATCGATGGACCAAAGCGTGCGGAATTACTTGTTGCCTTGCGACGCGCGTTCGAGTGACATTGTGGAAGCGACTTGAGGACCCAGTCGCGAGTGACACCGGGTTCTCCGGCGTCACTCGTGCTGGAATCCAGCAGATCAGTAGGTCCTCAGCTTCGGCGGTTTCGTTGGCGCCGCTGAAGGCCCACTCGAACACTGGCAAGTGTTGTTTGACATGTTCTTGTCGGTGATCTGACAAACGATCTTGCCCGAAGTGGACTTCTGCACGAAAGCCGTCCCCGCGCCCAGACTGTTATTGGCGGCCGTATCCCATTGAATGTGGATCTGTCGATCAGCTTTGATTTGATCGATGGTGCCAATGCATGCTCTGGTAGTCAGCGTTCCTCTTCCACTTGCTATGGGAACTCCGCCGCAGCAGAAAGCAAAGTCACCTGTTTGCGCATTGACTAAGACGACGTTGCCGGCGTTGCTATCGTCCTGCAGGCAGAAACTGAAGACGTTGATGTTGAAGCTGCAACTCGCGGTATTGCCCGTTGTATCAGTCGCAGTGCAAGTCACTGTCGTCGTGCCGGTCGGGAACGGCTGACCTGATACTACGACATGATTGTTTTGATCCTTGCATACCACTGTTACGCCCGGGCAGTTATCGCTTGCGGTGACGTTGAAGGTCACTGGGGCACTTGTTGCGATCGGACACGACGCCATAGCTGCCGCGTTGATGTCCGCAGGACAAGTGATCGCCGGAGGTTGCATATCGTTTACCGTGACCGTGAAGCTGCAGCTTTGCGGTTGCTCGGTTGTGCAGGTGACGGTAGTCGTGCCGACTGGGAAGAAAGAGCCCGAAGCAGGCGAACAAGTCACCGTGCCGCAGCTCACTGCCGTTGGCGGCGGATAGTTGACTACGGCGCCGCACTGGTTAGGATCATTCGACTGAGTGATGCTAGCCGGGCAAGTGATCGTGCACACGGCTTGCACCTTAAAGAAGATTGGATCGTGGTTCGAGAAGGGCCGCCCAAACGGAGCGCCGTTCCCGGTGAACACACCGTAGAACGTGTTTCCCACGGCCTTAACCTGCTGGTAGTCTCCCAGCACTCGCTGCCTGCAGGCGCCGCTGTCGTTTGCGGAAGACAAGAAGCTTTCCAAAACGAAGTCGCTAAAGGTTGCCGCTTGGTCTTCGCTCAAAGCCAGATGTGTTGAAAACATCGGCGTCCCGCCTCCGGATACTCCGTCGAATTGAGTGTAAAGGACGCCGACAACTCCGTTCGAAGTCACGGCGACCGACGGCAAAGCCGCCTGCACCTGACCGGTCACAAAAGTCGAGGAGCCGACGTTCAAGCCGCCGGAGCCGTTGTCGGTTAACCGAATGATGCTCAACCGGTTGTTTCCGGTCCCGGAGTCGCGATTTCCAAAAACGTAATACACATCACCATTGCTTGGATCGACTGCGGCGTGATCGACGCCGCCGAGCAGAGCGTTGACTGTGCCGAACTTGTACGTGTTATTAGAGGTGCAGTTTCCCATCGAGAAGGTCGCACCCGGATTGATACCTTGTTTGCTGTCCGCGTTGGCGACTTGTATGCCGCCGCTGTTGCCGTTGAGGCTCCAGGTTTGACCGCCATCCGTCGAGCGGTTAAGAAAGTATTTGATGTTGTAAGAGCCTCCACTGCTGTCGACGGTTCCAGCGCCGTTGCCGTTTCCTTGTTGAAACAGGTCATAGACGAAGCCGTTTCTCGGATCGACAGCGAGGCGATTACCCGGGTTGATGATTCCGCTTCCACCCGACGTGCCGGATTGGTTGTCCCTAACGAAGTTTGGAGGGTTCGTACCGAGCGCCACCGCAACTCGCATGTCGGGAGCGCCGCCGAAGTCATCATAAGCCACGTAGACGTTGTCCTGGCTTGCGGTAGCCGTGTCGCGATTAACCAGCAGCCACGGCTGATCGACATTGCCCGGTCCCACCGAATTTGTCCTCACTGCATTGCCACCCGAAAGGAACCAATTCCATGACGCGGCATTCGCCGGGTTCGTTGTCGTCCCACTGAAGATGTCCGAGACCAGAAATGTTCCCGATGTAGTGTTAGCTCGTCCGAAATCAACCGCTTGATCGCAGGGGCAATTGCCAGTCGTTACGCCTGGAGGCGGAGGTATTGTGAATCGCTCAGTCCAAGTGCTCCCGCCGTCGAGCGAGTGCCAGAGAGGCGCATTCGGATTCCAATTGCCGGAGAACGCGGTTATAACGATCTCGTTTGTGTTGGAGGGATTAATCGCGATGCTTGGCTCGCCATCGTTCGAGGTGTCAGTATTGGTCAGGTTCGCATTGGTGTTGCTGACCACGACGTCTCGCACGAAAAGATCCGGAGTTAGCGTGTTGAAACCACCCGGCGCGAAGTCTTCCGGTACCAGAGCTCGAGCGTAAGGCGTCGTGTCTGGAGGCGAGTCCTTGACCATTTGCAATGTAGCGGACTGCGCGCCGGCAGAAGACGACGCGTAAAGTGTTTGGGGATGCACGGCATTCATTGTCAATGGCAGAGTGCTGACCACGACTGCCACAGAAATGTAGAGTATTCGTCTCATCGTAACTTGCTCCTTTCGGATGATGGCTGGAACAGCCTGTTAGAGACACTGCACAAGCCCGGCCTCTGACTCCGGGTTATTGTCGTTGTGTTTAAACGCAAGCCAACTGGGGGCGAAGTCACTTGCGGTTTTTAGAGTCGATTGCGTTAAACGAAACGACTCGTGCCTTGTACCAAGGCAGGTGATACCGTCGAAGACGATATCACCTGCCCGGAAAAGTTTATTGCGCCTTCTGCTTGGGAGGTTTCGTCGGCGCGCCAGGCGTGGGGCTGGAACACTGGCAATTGTTGTTGGACATGTTCTTGTCGGTGATCTGACAAATGACCTTGCCGCTCGTAGTCTTCTGCACGAACGCCGTGCCTGCGCCGGTATTGTTGTTTGCTGAAGTATCCCACTGAATATGAACCTTGCGATCTCCTTTGATGTGATCGATGCTACCAATACAGCCGTGGGTTACCAGCGTGCCAATACCGCTGGCAAGCGGCACTCCGTTGCAACAGAAGAAGTACTCTCCCGTTTGCGCATTGACCAACACCACGTTGCCGGAAAGGCTGTCGTCTTGCAGGCAGAAACTGAATTCCGTCACCGTGAAAGTGCACATCGAAGGATTGCCGGCAACATCGGTGGCCGTGCAAGTGATTGTCGTAGAGCCAACGGGAAGGGACTGGCCGGGCGTTACGACCTGACCGCTTTGGTTGGTGCAAACAATATTCACAGTTCCAGGACAGTTGTCCGTCGCGGTTACTGTAAAGCTGGCGGGGACGCTTGTCGCTATCGGGCACGAGGCACCCCCAGCACCGTTGACGGCGGGCAAACAGTTGATCGTCGGAGGCTGGCAATCGTTGACCGTTACCGTAAAACTGCAGGGAGGAGCTGGATTGCCTGCCGCGTCCATTCCATTGCAGGTTACCGTCGTCGTTCCAACAGGGAAGAATGAACCCGACGGAGGTGAGCACGTCGAGGACCCGCCCGGGCAATTGTCGTTCACGGTCGGAGCCGGATAATTGACAACAGCCCCGCACTGGTTAGGGTCATTACACTGAACTTGATTGGACGGGCACGTCAGAGTCGGGTTTTGCTTATCTTGAACCGTCACCGTAAACGAACAACTCACGATCTCTTCGCAACCGTTTACGTTCATCACGAAGTGCATATCGTGCATATCGGGGTTAACGCTAGGATCGGACGTAGGGGTCGGATCGCTGATTTCACAATTCGGAGCGCTCAC
>Ga0075436_100000189_pt1 | contig 38226 bp, 39 predicted proteins | sample RhiMethybrSRZTD5_FD_75303 | JGI IMG/M metagenome (GOLD analysis project Ga0075436, IMG submission 75303) | Populus rhizosphere microbial communities from Tennessee, USA - Rhizosphere MetaG P. TD hybrid SRZTD5 | ecosystem: Host-associated > Plants > Roots > Rhizosphere > Soil | place: USA...
ATGCTGTTGTCTGCGATGATCCGCTCGATCACCTGGTCGGCCTCGGCGTCGATCGAGTTGAATGCCTGCGTCTCGTAGGCGGGCTTGTCGCGCGCGAGGCGCTGCAGGCGCTCGCCCGAGCGCTGGTGCGTGTCGACGTCGACGCGCATCGAGAGGCCGATCTGCAGCGGATGCGCCTCGAGCTCCTTCGGGTCGAGGGCGACGCGCACCGGGATGCGCTGCACCACCTTGATCCAGTTGCCGGTGGCGTTCTGCGCCGGCAGGAGCGCGAACGCGCTTCCGGTGCCCGCGCTGAAGCCCGCGACCTTGCCGTGGAACTCGACCGAGGAGCCGTAGGCGTCGGCGACCAGCGTGACCGGCTGCCCCGGCCGCAGGTCGGCGAGCTGGTTCTCCTTGAAATTGGCGTCGACCCAGACGCCCTCGAGCGGCACCACGGTCATGAGCACGTTGCCCGGCGCGACGCGCTGGCCCACCTGCACCGAGCGGCGCGCCACGAACCCCCCGATGGGCGCGGGAAGATCGGTGCGCGAGTAGGCGAGCAGCGCCTCGCGCACGCGAGCGGCGGCGTTCTTGACGTCGGGATGGTCGTGCACGTCGGTGCGATCGACCTGGGCGCGCTGCGCCTCGAGCTGCTTCCGGGCAGCGTCCAGCGCGGCGCGCGCCGAGCTGACGGCATCGATCGCGTGCTGCAGCTCTTCGCCCGACACCGCGCCGCTCGACTCGATCGAGCGCCGCCGCGCGAGATCCTGCTCGGCCCTGCGCAGCTCGGCCTCACGCATCACCACGTTCGCTTCGCCCTCGGTGCTCGTGGCGCGCAGCCCCCTCACCGAGCGCACCGTCTTCGCGAGCTGCGCCTCGGCCTGCTCGAGCGCCACGCGCGCATCGGACTTGTCCAGCTCGATCAGCCGCTGGCCGCTCTGCACGTAATCGGTGTCGTCGGCGTAGATCGAGCGCACGCTGCCGGCGACCTGCGGCGTGATCTGCACCAGGTTCCCGCCGACGTAGGCGTCGTCGGTGGTCTCGTGGTACTGCCCGTGCAGGAAATACCAGAGCGCGACCGCGCCGCCGGCGACGAGGAACACGGCGAGGACCGAGACCAGCAGGATTCGTCGCTTCATTGCATCGCCACCTTCGCTTCGTAGCCGCCGCCGAGGGCGCGCACCAGGTTCACGGAGAGCGCCAGCTCGCGCGATTGCAGGTCGGCGTGGAGGTTGCGCTGCTCGAGCACTGCCATCTCGGCGGTCAGAACCTGAAGCAGGCTGCCGAGGCCGGCCTTGTAGCGCGTTACGGCGAGCGAATAGGCCTCTTCCGCCGAGGCGAGCGCGCTCTCGACCTCGGTGCGCTGCGCGTTCACCGAGCGCAGCGACGTGAGCTGGTCGACCACCTCGCGCAGCGCGTCGGCGAGGGTCTGGTTGTACTGCTCCACCGCCGCGTCGTACTCCGCGTTGCGCTGTGCGAGCGCGCCGCGCAGGCGCCCGCCGTCGAAGATCGGCAGGCGAACCGCCGCGCCGACGCTCGGCACCGCGCTTGCCGGGTCGAGCAGCTTGGAGAGCGGAATCGACTGCAGACCGACGAGCGCCGAGAGGTTCACATCCGGATAGAACTCGGCCTTCTGCGAGGCGACGTCGCGCGACGCGGCTTGGGCGCGCAGGCGGCTCGCCACCACGTCGGGCCGGCGGCCGAGCAGGTCGGCCGGCACGCGCGAAGGCAGCGCGAAGCTGGCCATCTGCAGCTTCGGCCGTTCGAGGGCGAGCCCGCGGTCCGGTCCCTTGCCGAGGAGCGCCGCGATCTGGCTGCGCGCGAGCGCGATCTCTTCCTCGACCTGCGCCACGCGCGCCCGCGCAGCCGGGATCGACGTCTCGACCTGCTTCAGCTCCAGGCGCGAGTCGAGGCCGGCGCGCACCCGGTCGTTGGTGAGCGACTGGACTTTCTCGCGATCCTCGAGATTGCGATGCGCGAGGTCGAGCTGCTCGTAGGCGCGCGCGAGCTGCACGTACGCGCCGGCGAGCGCGGCGGAGAGCACCAGCCGCGAGGTGAAGGCGTCGGCCTCGGCCGCCTCCGAGCGCCCAAGCGCCGCCTCGTGGGCCGCGCGGTTCTTGCCCCAGAGGTCGAGCTCGTAGCCCGCGTTCAGCGCGACCTCGGTCGTCGTGAACGTCGAGCCGCCGATCGGCGGCGGGAAGATCGCGTTCTCGGAAAAGCGCTGGCGCGTCACGTCACCGCTCGCGCTGACCTGGGGCTTGCGGGCGGCGCCGGCGACCTGCGCCGCGGCGAGCGCCTGGTCGACGCGCGCGCGCGCGAGGCGGATTCCCGGGCTGCCGGCGAGCGCTTCCTCCTCGAGCGCGTCGAGCTGCGGGTCGCCGAAGCGCTTCCACCAGTCGAGCTCGGGCCACGCCGCCTGGGTATTTTCTTTACTCAATGCTTTCCCGGCTTCGAGCGCCGCTGGATCGGTTATAGCGCTGCGGTGCGTGATGCCGCCCGGGTCGGCGCACGCCGCGAGGAACGCGAAGGCGAGAAAGGCAACGCGCCTCATTCGCCCGCCACGTTGTGGAGCACGCGCCTGAGGAGGCCCTCCAGGGTCCGCGCCTCGGCGCTCGAGAAGCCGCGCAGCGCGCGGTTCAGCATGTCGATCTGCACGCGCGTCATGTCGGCGTGCACCTGCCGGCCGCGCGCCGTGATCTCCAGGCGGGCGCTCCTGCGGTCGTCGCGCGCGCGCACCCGGCGCACCAGGCCCATCGCCTCCAGCTTGTCGATGAGGCGCGTCATCGCGCCCGGGTCGTGCGAGAGGTGCTTGCACACCTCGGCGGCGGTGCCGGCGCGCTCGTCGACCAGGAACACGAGCACCAGCGCCTGCGCGGTGTTGAGGCCGAGCGGCGCGAGCCCGCGGTCGAAGTCCTCGACCAGCGCCTTGCGCGTCAGCCCGATCAGCGCGCCGACCGAGTCGCGGCTGCGGAAGCTGGCGCTGCGATAGATCTGGCCACGCGCGCGGGGAATTCGTTTAATTGCCTCGGCAACCATTGCTGGAGCAATCTACGCCTCCTGCTGCGGCGCGTCAAGGCCGCCGGGCGGACCGGGTTGGAAAGCCGGGAGCGAAGCAACCGTCATGCCGCCCCGATGTTCTGTTATGGTTCTACACAACAAAGGAGAGGAAACCGTCATGGTTCGCTACGCCGCCGCTGCGCTTGCCTTGCTGTGCCTTGCATCGTCCAACCAGGCTTTCGCTCAGGCGCAGCCGCTCAGGATCGGGTTCCTGACCGTCCGCACCGGACCCCTCGCCGCCGGCGGGCGGCAGATGGAGGAAGGGATCAACCTCTTCCTGAAGGAGCGCAACAGCACGCTTTCCGGAAGGAAGGTCGAGATCGTCTTTGCCGACACCGCCGGCCAGCCGGCGCAGGCGAAGTCCAAGGCGCAGGAGCTGGTCGAGCGCGAGAAGGTGCACGTCCTCGTCGGACCGCTCGCCACCTTCGAGGCGCTGGCGCTCGACGACTACGTGCTGCAAGCCAAGGTGCCGCTCCTCCCGCCCATGTCGGCGGCGCAGGTCGACCTCGCGCAGCAGAAGAAGAGCGACTACGTCATCCATACCTACGGCACCGCCGCGCAGGCGATGTACGTGATGGGCGACTACGCGGCGAAGAAGCTCGGCATGAAGCGCGTGGCGATGGTCGCCGACGACTTCACCTACGGACACGAGGGCGCCGCGGGCTTCCAGAAGACCTTCGAGGACGCCGGCGGGCGCATCGTGCAGAAGCTCTGGCCGCCGCTCAACGCGCCCGACTACGGCTCGTTCATCGGCCAGCTCAAAGGCAACGTCGACGGCGTCTACGCCGGGTTCGCCGGCTCCAACCCGCTGCGCTTCCTGCGCGCCTACCGCGAGTACGGGATGAAGCCGGTGGTCATGGGTAACCCGACGCTCACCGACGAGGGCATCCTCAAGAACATGGGCGACGAGGCGATCGGCGTCTACACCGCGAGCTGGTACACGGTCGACCGCGATGCGCCCGACAACAAGCGCTTCGTCGACGCGATCCGCAAGGAATACAAGGTGACGCCCGGCTTCTACACCGCCGCCACCTATACCTCGGGCCTATGGATCGAGGAGGCGATGAAGCTCGTCAAGGGCAAGTTCGAGGACAAGGCGGCGTTCGTAAAGGCGCTGCACAACGTCAAGCTCGATCACGGCCCGATGGGGCCGCTGCGCCTCGACGAGTACGGCAAGCCGATCCTCAACGTCTACGTGCGCAAGGTCGAGCGGCGAAACGGCGAGCTGGTGAACGTCACCGTCGCGACCTACCCGAACGTGAGCCAGTTCTGGACCTACGACCCGAAGGCGTTCATCGCCGGGCCGCAGTTCAGCCGCGACTATCCGCCGGCCAAGTACGCGGAATAGCCGTCAGGTTGGCGAAAGTTGTTCTGCGTACGATCGGGACGAAGAACAATTCACTTCGACCGCAAAGGAGCTCAGTAACCGTGATGGCCCGAACCCTGTTGGTCCTGACCGCCCTGTCTCTCTCGTCCGCTATGGCATTCGCACAAGCCAAGAAGGGCGATCACCCACCGGCGGAGTGCAAGCCGATCGAAGACGCCTGCAAGCAGGCGGGTTTTATCCAGGGTGACTGGAAAAAGGGAGACGGGCTCTGGAGGGACTGCGTCAATCCGCTCGTACAGGGCAAGACGAGCGTTCCCGGGGCGACCAAGCCGCTGCCGAGCGTCGACGGAAAGCTGGTCGCCGACTGCAAGGCGAAGCATCCCAAGTTCGGCCGCGGGAAGGTCGGCTCTACCTAGCGGATTCGGGGTCAGACCCCGAATTCCTCTATTTTCCCGTGTAGTCGATGCGGTAGACCGCTCCGGCCTTGTCGTCGCTGACGAGCAACGCGCCGTCGGGCGCGACGATCACGTCCACCGGCCGCCCCCATGAGTCGTTGCCCTGAAGCCAGCCCTGCGCGAAGGGCTCGTAGCTCGCCGCGCGTCCGCCTTTCACCCTCACGACGCTGACGCGATACCCGGACTTCGGGTCGCGGTTCCACGACCCGTGCTCGGCGATGAAGACGGCGCCGCGGTATTCCTCCGGAAACTTGCTTGCGGTGTAGAACCGCATGCCGAGCGAGGCGACGTGCGCGCCGAGCTTCTGCGCGGGCGGCGTGAATTCCTTGCACGCTCGCGCGGTGCCGAACTTCGGATCGGCGAGGTCGCCGCCGTGGCAGTAGGGGAAGCCGAAATCCATGCCGGCCTTCGGCGCGTGGTTGAGCTCGTCGGGCGGCACGTCGTTGCCGAGGTTGTCGCGGCCGTTGTCCGTGAACCAGAGCTCGCGCGTGGCCGGGTCCCAGTCGAAGCCGACGCTGTTCCTCACGCCGCGCGCGAAGACCTCGCGCTTCCCGCCGCCGGCGGCGTCGAGGCGGCTGATCGTGCCGTACTCGCCCTTCGGCTCGCACACGTTGCACGGCGCGCCGATGCCGATGTAGAGCATGCCGTCGGGCCCGAAGCGCAGCGTCTTCAGACCGTGGTGGCGCTCGCGCGGCAGGTCGTCGGCTACGACCGCGGGCTTCGGCGGGCTCTCGAGGCTCGCCTCGATGTTGTCGTAGCGCAGGATGCGCTGGATCTCGCCGACGTACAGCGCGCCGCCGCGGAACGCGACGCCGTGCGGCGACTGGAGGTTGCGCGCCACCGCCACCGCACGCCCGCCTCCCGGCGGCACCGCGTACACCGTGCCGGCGCTCGTGCCCACGAAGAGCGTGCCGCGCTCGCCCAGCGCGAGCGAGCGCGCCTGCTCGAGCCCCTCGGCATAGACGCTGATGCGGAATCCGGGCGGCAGCCGGATGTCCTCGAGACGGGGCGCTGCCACGCACGTGCTGGAGATGAAAAGAGCGAGGCAGGCGACGTGCTTTCGCATTTGGCTCCCTGCGACGCAAGCAAGAATCATTCTGACGAGAAGCACTATAGGCTGGGCTTACGCTCCTGCGCATCGATCCACGCATCCATGCGCTGCCCGAGCATGCTCAGCGGTAGCGGGCCTTCTTCGAGGATGGCGTCGTGGAAAGCGCGCAGATCGAAACGCTTGCCGAGCCGCTTCTGCGCCTTCGCGCGCAGCTCGAGGATCGCTAGCTCGCCGATCTTGTAGCCGAGCGCCTGCCCGGGCCAGACCATGTAGCGCAGCACCTCGTTGGTCGCGCCCGCCTCGCTCTGGCCGCATTCGTCGACGAAATAGCGGATCGCCTGCTCGCGGGTCCAGCCCTTGGCGTGCAGGCCGGTATCGACCACCAGCCGCCCGGCGCGGAACAGCTCGTACGAGTAGCGGCCCATCAGCTCGAGCGGATCGCCGTACAGGCCGAGCTCGTGGCCGAGCGACTCGGCGTACAGCCCCCAGCCCTCGCCGTACGCGTTGAACCCCATGCGGCGGCGGAATTCCGGCACCTTCCTCTCGAGCTTGAGGGCGATCTCGAGATGGTGGCCCGGCATGCCCTCGTGGGCGAGCAGCGCCGCCAGGCCGACCGTGGAGACCCGCCGTGCATCGGTGACCGGCATGGCGAAGATCCCCGGCCGGCCGTCGTCGGTCGGACTGTAGTACTGCGCGGGTGCCGAGGCCGCGATCGCCGGATCGGTGAGCTGGATTTCGAGGCGTGCCTTCGGCAGCCGGCCGAACAGCTGCGGCAGCTGCGGCACGATGCGCTCGTTGATGCGGTTCAGGTGCTCGATCACCTGCTCGCCCGAGGTGAAGGGATAGGTGTCGCGCTTGCCCTGCACCCAGGCGCGCGCCTCGCTCACCGTCCCGCGGAAGCCGGCCTTCGCCGCAGCGGCGAGATACAGTGCCTGCACGCGCTTCACTTCGCGCAGGCCGAGCTCGTGGACCTCCTCGGGCGTAAGCTCGGTCGTGGTGCTGCTGCGCACGGCGTGGCGATACATCTTGTCGCCGCCGGGCAGCGCGCCGAACCCGTCCGTGGTGCGCGCCTTCGCCAGGTAGTCGTTGCGCACGTACGCCGCCAGGCGCCGCACGGAGGGGAACATCTCGTCGGCGAGGAGACGACGGTACTCCGTCGCGAGCCGTGCCCGGGCCTCAGCCTCGATCGATGGCGGAAGCTCGGTCATCGGCTTCCAGAGCGCGCTCCTCGTCATGTCCTCGGGGGCCAGGCCTTCGAGCTGCGCAAGCGCTCGCTCCACGATCACGCGCGGCGTGACAACGCCGGCGGCGGCTCCTTCGCGCATCACCGCCTCCACGCTCTCCAGGTACGCCGGATAGCGCTGCAGGCGCCGGAACCAGGCACGATAGTCGGCCTCGTTGCGGAAAGGCTGCCGGCCGACGACTCGCACCAGGCCGAAGGCCACACCGCCGTCGAGCTGCGAGAACACCGAGTGCTGGTGGAACGGATAGGCCAGCCACTCGAGCGAATCGCGCGCACGCCAGGCGAGCAGCTCGTGCGTGATTTTCTCGCTTCCGTTCAGTTCGGCGGTCGGGATCCCTTCGAGCTCGCTCAGAATCCAGCGATAGTGCGCGCGCTGCCGCGCGCGGTGCTCGTCGGTGTAGACGAGCTCGACCTTGTCCTGCCGCGGGCCGGCGCCGCGGCTGAAGATTTCGCTGACCGGATAGAGGTCGAGCGCGCGCTCGTAGGATTCCGCCCCCAAGCGCTCGAGGCGCTGCGACGCCGTCTGCGCCGCGCCCAGCGCCGGCGCGAGCAGCATCAGCACCAAAACAGGGACAGACCCCGGCCTATTCACGCCCATTTTTCTCACTTGAGGGCGCTATTGTCCCCCGGGCGGAGACCGCCGAATACGGTTCCTCGCCTGGGGCGCTCGAGCGCCAGCAGCGCGGCCATGGGCCGCGCGGCTGGTGACGCCTGCTTGCGGTGGGTCTAGAGCGGCTTGATGTTCGACGCCGCCGGGCCCTTCTGGCCCTGCGTCACGTCGAAGGAGACCTTCTGGCCTTCCTTCAGCGACTTATAGCCGGTGCCCTGGATCGAGCTGTGGTGGGCGAACAGATCCTTGCCGCCGCCATCCGGGGTAATGAAGCCGAAGCCTTTGGAGTCGTTGAACCACTTTACGGTGCCTGTAGCCATGTCATTCCATCCCTGGAACTGCAATTTGGGCGCGGGGCTGTCCGAGTCCCGCTGCGGGCACGATGATCAAGGAAGGGAATTGACTGCCTGCGCCGTAGGCGGCCTGGGGACCGCTGTGAGCGGCTTGGAAGGACGAGTATCCACTACCTGTATATCCTGCGGGGCGAACTTTACCATGCCGCGATGACGCCAAGCAGGAACTATCCCATGCGCCGTGGCTTGGTCGCGACAGTCTTGGTTCTCGCGCTCGCGCCGGCGCTCGCCGGCGCGCCGGGCATCTCCGACGCCGACGCACGGGCGGTGCGCGCGGTCATCGAGGCGCAGCTCGACGCCTTCAAGCGCGACGACGCGGCGCGCGCGTTCTCTTACGCCGCCCCCGGCATCCGCAATGCCTTCGGCACGGCGGAGAAATTCATGGCGATGGTGCGCGAGCAGTACGCCGTGGTCTACCGCCCGCGCAGCGTGAGCTTCGAGGCGCCGCTGATGGCGGGCGAGGACCTCGTCCAGCCGGTGCACCTGATCGACGGCGACGGCCACGCGTGGATGGCGATCTACCCGATGGTGAAGCTGCCCGACGGCACCTGGCGGATCAACGGCTGCCACCTCGCGCGCCTCCCCGCCCGGGAGACCTGAAAGGGCCTAATCGCGACGTTCGAGCGAGGCGAGGTTCGACATTTTCTCCCGCAGGAAGCGACGCTCGGCCGGATTGCGCGCGAGCTTGAGCGCTTCGGCGAGCGAATCTCGCGCCTTCGCCGGGCGCCCGAGCCGTGATTCGAACTCGGCGACCGCCGCGTAGTAAAACGGGTAGCGCTCGAGGCGCTTGCGATCCTTGATCCGCGCAATCTCCTCGAGCCCGCGCGCCGCGCCGAAGCGCTGGGCGAGCGCGACGGCGCGGTTGAATGCCACCACCGGCGAGGGCTCGATCCGCATCAGCAGATCGTAAAGGGACACGATCTCGTCCCAGTCGGTCTGCCCGGCGCTGGGCGCGCGCGCGTGCGCGGCGGCGATGGCGGATTCGACGTGATACGGGGTGAGCTCGGCGCCCGCGGCGGACAATTCGAGCTGGCGCAGGCCTTCGGCGATGCGGGCCGCGTCCCAGCGGGATCGATCCTGGTCCACGAGAACGAGCAGGTTGCCGTGCGCATCGAGCCGTCCGGGAAGGCGCGCGGCATGCAGATTCATGAGCGCCGCGAGCGCGTGCGCCGCGGGCGTCGAGGTGAGGCGGTGCTCCAGAAGAAGATAGACGAGGCGCAACGCCTCCTCGCACAGCTCCGCGCGCACCGCCGCCTGCGGCGAGGCGCAGTGGTAACCCTCGTTGAAGAGCAGGTACAAGGCACGCAGCACCGCGGGAAGCCGCGCGGCGACCTCGGCGGGACCGCCGAGGTCGAAGAGACGCTTCGAGGCGGCGAGCGTCTTTTTGGCCCGGGCGATTCGCTTCTCCATCGCCGCGCGTCCCTTGAGAAAGGCCGCCGCGGTCTCATCGATGCCGAAACCGCACAGGAGGTGCAGGACGAGGGCGACCTGCGTTTCCTCGGGCAACCGCGGGTGGATGCAGGAGAACATCATGCGAAGCTGCGCATCGTCGAGGCCGGCCGCGAATGCCTCGTCCACCGCCGGCGCGAGCGTCCACTCCGAGTCGAGCTCGCGTTCGAGTTCGGGCGCGCAGCGCCGCGCGGTGCCCTCGCGCCGCAGGATGTCCAGCGCTCGATGCTTCGCCGTCTTCATCAGCCAGGCCGACGGATTCGCGGGCACGCCGTGGAACTTCCACGTCTCCAGCGCGCGGCAGAAGGCGTCCTGAACGACGTCTTCCGCCAGCGCCAGATTGTGGAGGCCGAACAGGCGCGTGAGAATCGAAACCAGCCGGCCCGCCTCGCGACGGAACAGATGCTCCGGTACGTCCATCAGATGCCGAGCTGCAGGACCGGGCGCACCTCCACCGATCCCCCGAACTCCAGGATCGGGCATCCGGACGCGATCTTCGCCGCCTGCTCGAGATCCCTCGCCTCGATGAGGGAGAAGCCGCCGATCACGTCCTTCGTCTCGGCGTAGGGACCGTCGGTGACCGTCCTCTTCTTCCCGGCCACGACGCTGCCGACCCGCTCCAGGGGTTGACCGATGCTCTTCAGCTGGCCCTGGTCGGCCATCTCCTTGAACCAGGCGCGCCATTTCGTCATCGACTGCTGCGCCTTCTCGGGCGACCCCATGGCCTCGCGGTGGGCTTCCTGGGTGCTGCGGTATAGCAGGGCAAACTCGCTCATGTAAAGCCTCCTTGGGTTGACTACGCCCTAATGACGTTCGGCGTGCGCGCCCGCGGACATTTTATTTGCGTGACCCCATGTTTCTTGCGCCGGGCAACGACGCGGCGCCGAAGATGGGCGCAGCCTACTGGATTCAGGCTTTCTGGGTGCCGGCATTGCTCGTGAGGCATTACATTACATTCGTGTACCTGCTCAAGCACTGGAAAGGGAATAAGTGGCTGCGTTCTTCGCCTTCCTCCACCACCTAGCGGCGTTCGCACTCGTCGGCGCGGTGGCGGTCGAGCTCGTCCTCCTTCGGGGCGAGCTCAGCGTCGCTTCCGCCCGCAAACTCCAGGCAACGGACGCCGTCCTCGGAGCGGCAGCGCTTCTACTGCTGGTCGTCGGCCTGCTGAGGGTGTTCCTGTTCGTGCTCGCCTCGATCTCCCCCACCATCGAGTTCCTGTCGTGGAAGACGGCGCTGAAGCAGGGCGCGGTCCCGGCGGTGGCGCCCGCGAAGCTCCGCACCCTCCGGCGAATCCTCCACCTGGAGCTCGCCGGGGTGGTCGTGATCCTGCTCTGCGCCGCGCTGATGGCGCGCGGCGTCGGGCACTTCGGAACCTGATCGAAAGCCCGCCGATGTACTACCTCTGTCGCCTGATTCCGCCCCGCCCCACCTTCGCCGCCGAGATGACCGCCGCCGAGGGCAAGGTCATCGCCTTCGGCCCGGTGATGGATCCCAAAGGGCCTTGGGGCGTCGGCATCGTCTCGGTGCGCGATGCGCTGGTTCACGAGTGAAAATAGGGACAGTCCGGACAGTCCCTATTTTCGCGCTCGCGGGCATCGGGCTCGTCGGCGCGTCGCTCTGGCTCTTCATCTCGATCGCGGGGGAAGTGATGGAAGGCGAAACCGCGGCATGGGATCGCCGCTTGCTCCTCGCGCTGCGCAGCGCCGCCGATCCGGCGCTGCCGTGGGGACCGGCTTGGGTGCAGGAAATGGCGCGCGACTTCACTGCGCTGGGCGGAGTGGCGGTGCTGACGCTGATGACCGCCGCCGTCATCGGCTATCTCCTGTTCGCCGGAAAGCGCCACGCCGCCATTGCGATTCTCGTCGCGGTCGCGGGCGGCCTCATCCTCAGCAGCCTGCTCAAGCTCGGATTCGACCGGCCGCGCCCGGAGCTCGTGCCGCACGGGAGCTTGGTCTACACGACGAGCTTCCCGAGCGGGCATTCGATGATGGCGGCCGTCACCTATCTCACGCTGGGCGCGCTGCTCGCGCGCGTGGGAGGCTCGATCCGCATCAGGATCTATCTTCTGTCGGTCGCCGTCCTGCTCACGGTACTGGTGGGCGTGAGCCGCGTCTATCTCGGGGTGCACTGGCCGACCGACGTGGCCGCCGGATGGGCCGTCGGCGCGGCGTGGGCGCTTCTCTGCTCGCTCGTCATGAGCCGCCTCCAGAGACGCGGCGAAGTGGAGCCTCCGGACACTACAACGCGCTCGCCACGATGTTGATGCTGAGCGCCAGGATGACGGTGTAGAAGATGAACGACAGGATGCCGTGCCAGAACACGAGGCGGCGCATCGGGCGCGAGGTCACCTGCACGTCCGAGACCTGCGACGTCATCCCGATCACGAACGCGAAGTAGAGAAAGTCCCAGTAGTCGGGCGGCTCGTCGCCGGGGAAATCGAGGCCGCCGGTGGCGTCGGCTTCGGGCGTCCGGGGATCGTCCCGGTAGAAACGGTGCGCGTAGTGCAGCGCGAACATGGTGTGTGTGGCGAACCAGGAGCACACGACCGTGAACACCGCGAGCACCACCTGCGCCGGCGGCGGCCCCTGGTCCTTGGCGTTCTGCATCAGGAGGAAGATCTCGGCGAGGCTGGCGCAGACGGCGAGAAGCACGAGCAGCAGGATACCGACGCGCCCCTGGTCGTTCGCGAGCACCGTCTCCCGCATTTCTTCCGGCGGGCAGTCCGCCACCACCCACCACGTGGTCAGCAGGAACGTCAGGACTGCGCTGTCCCACGCAATGGCGAAGCGCGCCGCCGCCGGCAGGGAGGCCGGCATCAGGAACCCCGCTGCGGCGGCCACGACGAGCCCGATCAGGAGCCGCCGGTGGGCATTGAGCCGGCTGCTCGCCTCGCGGCTCCGGCGGTCGTCTTCCTTCATGCCGGCCAGTTTAGCGGCGGGCGGGAGACCCCGGGAACGTGAAGTGCTTGCAGAGAGGGGCTATGTTAGGAATCGACGCGCGCGCGGCGAAAGCGGCCTGGACCGTCGGCCTGGTCGCGGTCGCGTTTTATGCCGCGTATCTGGTGCGCAAGACGCTCCTCGTCTTCGTGCTCGCGCTCTTCCTCGCCTACCTCATCGCGCCGCTCGTGCGCCTGATCGAGCGCGTCAACTGGCGCCGGCTGCCGCGCGCCGTTTCGGTCGCGGAGGCGTTCCTCATCGTGGTGGCGGTGGCGGCCGTCGCGTTCACGCTCGTCGCTCCGTCCGCCTCCGAGGAAGCGCGCAAGCTCGCCGAGCAGTTGCCTCGGCTCACCGAGAAGGCGACGCTGGTGCGCGAGATGCGGCTCCCCGCCTGGCTCGAGCCCTATCGCGAACGCGTGAGCGGCCTGGCGCAGCAGGGGATGAACGATGCGGCGCAGGCGGTCATCCCGCTCGCCAAGGGCTTCGCCGCCAACATCTTGCACCTCGCCGGAAACCTGGTTTTCGTGGCGCTGATTCCGATCCTTGCGTTCATGTTCGTCAACAGCGGCCCGCAGATGCAGCAGGGGCTGCTGCGCGAGCTCGGGCCGAACGCGCCGCGCCGCAGGCTCGTGCGCATCCTCTCGGACCTTCACGACGCGCTCGGGCGGTACGTGCGCGCGGTGGGCCTGCTCTGCGTCGCCACCCTCGCCGCCTACGGGGTGTTCTTCGGCCTGCTGCAGGTTCCCTACGGCGTCCTCCTCGCCGCGGTGGCCGCCGTGCTGGAAGTCGTGCCGGTGCTCGGCCCGCTCAGCGCCGCCGTGCTCTCGCTCTTCGTCGCCGGCGTGTCCGGGTACGAGCACCTCCTCTGGATGGTGACGTTCTTCATCGCGTATCGGATCTTCCAGGACTACGTTCTAGCCCCCTGGCTCATGGGGGGCGGCATCGGGCTGCACCCCGTGCTGGTCATCTTCGGCCTCCTCGCCGGCGAGCAGCTCGGCGGGATCACCGGGGTGTTCCTGTCCATCCCGGTCATGGCCGCGCTCGCCATCCTCGCGCGGAACCTGCGCGAAACCAGCCCCGACGCAGCCCGGCAGCCGTAGAATCGAAACGAGCGCGAGGAGCCGCAAGGAGGATCCATGACGCTGAAAGACGTGCTGGCGGCCAAGGGCCGCCGCGTTATCACGGTGTCCGCCAAGTCGAGCGTCGCGGACGCGATCCGGGTCATGCACGACAACAATGTCGGCTCCGTGATGGTGCCCGACGCCGACGGCTGCCCGGTCGGCATCTTCACCGAGCGCGACGTGGTGCGCCTGCATGCCGACGGCGACCGCGACTTCGATCAGATCCCGGTCGGCACGCGCATGACCTGCAGCGTGGTGCTCGGCCGGCTTTCGATGGAGGTCGACGAGGCGCTCGGCCTGATGACCCAGCACCGGTTCCGCCATCTTCCGGTGGTCGAGGACGAGAAGCTCATCGGGCTGGTGTCGATCGGCGACCTGGTGAAGATCAAGCTCGAGGAAACGGCGCAGGAAGCGCAGGCGCTGCGGCAGTACATCTCATCCTAGAAAACGAGCCCGTGATCTTCCGGGTTCTCGCCTGCGCGGGCCTCATGGCGCTGTGCCTCGCGTCGCCGCGCGCCTTCGCCGGCCCCGCCGAGATCACCGAAACGCTGAGCGTGGTGTGGGAGGTCTTCTGGCAGCAGCAGGGCTACGTCCAGCCGGTGTCGAAGTGGCGCGACCCGATTCGCATTTCGTTCTCCGGCGTCGCGTTCGAGCGCCACAAGCCGTTCGCGCTCGGCGAGCTGCGAAAAGTGGCGCGCGCGGCCGGGCTCGAGCTCGCCGAGGCAGACCCGGCGGGACCGCCCGCGAACTTCGAAATCCAGTTCGTTCCGGACGACCTGACCCGCGTCGGGTTCTATTTCGCGTGCCGCACCGTGCGCACGCCGGCCGCGGGCGTCATCCGGCGCGTGAAGATCATCGCGGAGGAGCGCTCGCTGCGAGGCTGCATCCTCCACGAAGCGATGCACGCGCTCGGCATGCCTGGTCACCCGCGCGGCAACTCGATCCTGAGCTACTACCGCGGCTCGAGCAGCCTCACGCCGACAGACGAATTCATGCTCAGGGTCTGGTATTCGGACGCAGTGCCGCCGGGGATGTCGCCGCTCGCCGCGCTCGCGGTTTTCGCGCGGCGCCTTGTGGATACGGTTCCCGAAAGTGAACGGCCGCGGGCCGAGCGCACTGCTGCGCAGTTCCAGCGCCAGGCGTTCGCGCAGCTCGAAGCGATCGCGCTCGGCAAAGGTGAGCCGCCGCGGATCCTGTTCCAGTCCTCGACGCTCACCCCGGCCGGCCTGGCGCGCGGCCGCATCGAGGCTCAGCGCTTCGTCGGCATGGCGAAAGCCGAGGCCGCGAGCCCCGAAAAAAGCCTGAGCGCGACTACCCCGGCCGATCGATGAGCTTCGCGACGCGCTCGCGCAGCGCCTGCAGGCCGAACGAGACGTCCTGGATCGAGCCGTTCACGAAGAAGGTCGGCGTGCCGCGCGCGCCGCTCTTCTCGCCGCTCTCGATCTGCTCGCGCACGCGCTGCAGGTAAGCTTGCTCTTCCATGTCGGCCTCGAAGCGCGCGGTGTCGAGCTCGAGGCGCCGCGCGTAGTCGCGCAGGTGGTTCGGCTTGAGATGCGCCTGGTTCTCGAACAGCGCGTCGTGCATCGGCCAGAACCTGCCCTGCGCCCCGGCGGCCTCGGCGGCGAGCGCGGCGTTGAGCGCGTGCGGATGCACACCCTCGAGCGGAAAGTGGCGCCAGACGAGACGGACCTTGCCGCGAAAGTGCTCGAGGATGAGCTTCACCGCGGGCGCCGCCTGCCTGCAGTTGGGGCACTCGAAGTCGCCGTACTCGACGATCGTCACCGGGGCGTGCGCGCCGCCGAGGACGTGGTCCGCCGCGCCCACGGGGACCGCGAGCTCGAACGCGCGGCTCATCCCGTCTTCACGCCCTCGTCGGCGACCACGCGCTGCACCGCCGGGCGCCGCAGCATCCGGTCCTTGAGCGCGGTGTAGTTCCTGAGCTCCGCGACCGGCAGCTCGCGGCGCACACCCCAGGCGTAGAACACGAAGGCGTAGGGATCGAGCACCGAGTAGGCGTCGGAAAGCCACTCGCGCCCGGCGTACAGGCCGTCGATCTGCTTGAGGTAATCGTGGAAGCTCTTCTTGCCCATCGCCTGCAGGCCCGGGAAGGCCGACTTGTCCTCGGTGTAGCGCTCGGGCCGGCCGATGTGCGCGTGCGCGGGATGCACGCTCGAAGCGAAGAAGCCGATGGTCGAGAGCGCTTTCGCCTCCGACACCGGGTCGAGCGGCCACAGGCCGAAGCGCTTGCCGAGGAACGGCAGGATCGCGGTGTTCTCGGACAGCGGCGTGCCATCGTCGAGCTTGAGCGCGGGCACGCGCCCGAGCGGGTGGATCTTCATGTACTCGGGCGTCTTCTGCTCGCCCTTGGCGAGGTCCATCCTCTTCGCCTCGTACTTCTGCCCGCTCTCCTCGAGCACGATATGGGCGGCCATCGAGCAGGCGTTGGGGGCGTAGAAAAGCGTCAGCATCGCGGTGCTCCTCTCGTCGTTGGGGATGGCCCATTCTAGTTCGCCGCGGCGGCGCCGGCCAGCCGCTCGATCTCGACCGCGAGCGCGAGCGCGTCGTTGCTGAAGTAGTGCGTGTGGGCGCCGGCGCCCAGGCAGAACTCGCTGCGGTCGCCGGAACGCTCGGCGCTCACGCGGCCGTCGGCGCCGACGACGGCGACGCCGAATTTCGGCCCGGCGAGCGCCGGGTCGGTGCTCGGCGTCCAGATGAAGCGCCCGACGTAGTCGCCCGAGCGACACGCGTTCACCCATTCGGTCGCGCCGAGCTCGGCCGCGCCCGGGCCCGCACTGGCGAACACCTTCTCCGGCGCGCCCATCCAGCGGTAGAGCAGCGGAAAGCGCTCGGCGTACAGGTCGCGCAGGGGCGAGCCCACGGTGACCAGGGACAGGCGCATGTCGCCGACGAGCTCGCGCAGCCGGCCCTGCGCGTGCAGGTGGCGCAGGAGATCGGCGCTGATCACGGTGCCCTGGCTGTGCGAGACGATGACGACGCGCGCATAGCCCGCGGCGCGCAGGTAGGCAAGGAGCGACGCGTAGCGCGAGAAAATCCGCGCGCGCGGCGGCCGCCGGTTCGGCGGATCGGCGAAGTAGTTGTCGATGTCGAGCACCGCGTCGATCGCGACGCGAAGGCGCCCGAACGTCTGGGTGAAGCGCGCGCCGAGCGCGGCGAGCGTCAGCGCGCCTCCCGCGAGCCACTTGCCGACCGCGACCAGCGTCTCGCCTTCGAAGACATCGAGCACGTCGACGATCCAGACCGTGAGCTCTCCGCCGATACCCATCGTCAGCGTCAACGTGCGCAGCACGAACGCGAGGTAAAGGAAGCTGCCGGCGATCGCCCCGAGCGGCACCAGGTACCGCGCCGCGGTGCCGAGCGAACGCACGCCCGCCGAGAGCCAGCCCCCGAGGCGCCGCGCCCACTCGGGCGCGCCTTGCCTTACGCCGCGCGCATCCACGTTCGGCGTCGGGGCGATCTCCTCGAGCAGCGATGGCAGCAGCACGAGCAGCGCCGCGGCGAACGCAAGCAGCAGCGCGAGCACGAGCGGCGTGAAGAAGGCGCCGAGCGTCTGCACGCGCCCCTCCAGGAAAATCTCGGCCGAGCGCTCGCCGTTGCCGAAAAGGATCGGGTGATAAGGGAGGTTCTGCAGCGCGCGCCCCGCGACATAGCTCACGATCGACCACAGCACGAGGGACAGCACCACGAAGAGCGAGCTCGACCCGATGAGCCCGAGCCGCGCGGTGTGCAGCGACGCCTTCGTAGGGCCGTCGCCGCCGCGGCCGAGCCACCATCCGGCGGCGAGCGCCGCGACCTGCACCAGGACGAACAGCGCCCAGGCCAGCAATTCGCCGGCGAGGAGCCATTCCGTCACGTGCAGCGCCGCAACGACCATCCATTCGAACTGCGTCGTGGCCTCGGCGAGGAACGCCACGCCGTCGATGCAAAGCGCGGCCACTGCGGCGACGATCACCAGGTGGCCGAGCACGCGCACGCCTTGCGTGAGGCCGGAGTAGCGCTCGACCAGGTACGCGCCGAGCAACAGCGCGGCGAGCGCGCACGCGGCGAAGTAGAGCAGCGGCACCCATTCATCGGCCGTGAGCGCGAAGAGCGCCACGCCGACGCTGGCGACGGCGGCCGCGAGGAGCACGACCAGCTTGACCCAGCGCCACGCACCGGAGAAATCGCGCAGCCACGCGAGACCGGCGAGCGCCACCAGTACCACCGCCGTCACGCCGAACGCGGCGGCGAGAAGCTGCCCCTGCAGCTCCGTCGACACCAGCGCCGCCGAGCCGAACGCGAGCATCAGCAGCATGGCGAGCTGGAGCAGCGCGATCGGCCCCTTCATCAGCCACGCCGCCCAGGCATGAAAGCGCTGCAGGAGCCTCCACCCCGCCCCGCCGCGCGCGGCGAGCGAGATCTGGTCGACCACGTCGGCCGCGAGCGTGCTGAGGTGAAAGAAGAGCTGATAGAGCGCCGACAGCGCGCGCAGCCCGCCCTTTCGCAGGCGCGACAGGTCGGCCCAATACATCTCGTACACGTCGAGCGTGCGGTGGTCCCGCCGGCGGCGCAGCGACACGCGCGTCGACTCGTAGAGCGCCTCGTCCTCGGGCAGCACGAGCCGGCCGAGCAGATAGTCGTTCAGCGCCATGCCGAGATCCTTTGGCACCGGCGCTGCGCGCCTCCCTTCCAACTCGTCGGCAACCTGTCCTGGCGCGCGAACCGCGGTTTCGGCGACCGCGGCCTGGTGCGCCTGATAGAAGCCGCTCGGCGTTCCCGGCGCGCGTCTCGCTCGCACCTGCCTGCGCGCCTCCTGCACCATCGGCGCCGGCGCTGCCGCCTCGGCGAGCGGCCCGCCTCCGGGCTCGAGCTTCTCGACCGGCACCACCACGCCCTGGATCTCGCCCTGCTCGTAGGGCAGCGTGCCGTGCTCGTCCTTAGGCGCGCCCTTCTGGCTCAGGCAGAGCAGCCTCGCCACCTCCCTCACCGTCTGGCCCGGCTTCTGGTCCGCGATGCCGTGGACCACGAGGATGGCGACGCGATCGGTTGCGGTCATGCGTTCTTATCGAATCAAGGCCACAGATTGTGACCCTGAAAGGCGGGAAACGCCCCCGGTCGTCCGTGGCCGGGGGCGTTTTCTTACGGTGCGCGCTTACTGCCCGCCGGCGAAGCAGTAGAACTTGCCGGCGCCGCCGGTCTTCACCAGCGCCTCCTGGCTGCAGCCGGCGCTGCCGTGCGAGGAGTTCCACGACTTCATGTGGCGCGTGTCCGCCAGCCCCTGGCGGTCGTGGTGGCCGAGGATCGCCGAGCCGTCGCCGCTCTTGGTCCAGTTGCCGCAGGTCGTGTCGCCGCCCGCCGTGGAGTACATGCCCATGGGGTCGGAGCCGGTCAGCATGTCGTGCTCGTTCGGCTGGTCGCCCCGTCCCTTCACCTGCTCGCCTTTCTCGGTGAGCGCGGTCTCCTTGTTGATCTTGTTGTTCGAGGAGTGCAGGTCATTCACGTTTTTGGCGATCACCACGCCCTTGGCGTTGCGCCACGGGCCCTTGCCGATGCGATCGCGCGCGTTGACGCCGGCCGCGCCCTTGGGCTCGGTGGTGCTGAGATAGGCGTGCCAGTTGGTGAGCTTGGAGCCCGCGGCCTTGGCGAGCGCATTGCAGTGCTCATCGGCGCCCTTCAGGCCGCCGAGATCCGCGCCTTTGCCACTGCCTTCGCTCGTCACGAAGAAGGTCATCTGCCCGCCGCCGCCCTTCTTCGCACTTTCCTTCTTGTCCTGCGCATAGGAAGACGCCGTCATACCCGACGAAACCAGGAACGCTGCTGCAACGATTGCCGAAAGCTTCATGAAACCTCCGAGTGGTGGGGGGAGCCGAAGTCTTGCCGCAATCGGGCCAACAAACAAGGGTTCACTGCTATTCCCGGACGGGCTCGGCGTCATTCCCGACCCGGGTCGCCGCGCCAGCCGGTGTGAAGCGGGAAATAGAGACCGCGGCTCGCGCCGCCGAGCGCGGCGGCATAGGCGTCGAGCTGGGCGGCGTAGCGGGTGCGTTCCTGGTCGAGGAACGCCTCGACCGCCGCGCCTTCGTGCCGGCTGGTCTTGAAGTCGACCACCCAGAGCCGGCTGTCGCTGCCGCGGAACACTCGGTCCATCACGTACGTCCGCCGTCCCTCGGGGGCGTGGACGCGTATACGGTATTCGCTGCGCGCGAGCTCGTGCGGTCCGAGGATCCAGCGCCCGCGCTCGTCGGCGAGCGTGTTGCCGAGCGCCATGGCCACCGCTTCGGCCGAGCGCTCCAGCTCGACCGGATTGACCCCGCGGCGCTGAAGGTCGCGTGCGAATGTCCTCTTGAGCGAGGCAACACGCGCCGCATTCCAGCCGCGCAGCTCGTCCTCGGCGATGCGCTGCAGCCAGCGGTGCACGACCGAGCCGACGTGGCGCGCGGTCTCGCCGGCCCAGGAAAACTCGATCGGCTCGCTTTCGGTTTTCCCTGAAGCTTCACTCCAGCGTACAGGCTCCGGCGCGGCGACGCGCTCGACGTCGAGCGCGAGACGCGTGAGCGTCGTGAAAGGCGAGCGCGGCGCGTGCATGAAATCCATGGCGAGCTGCTCGGGCACCGCGCGCGCGTAGTACGGCTCCGCCACCGGCCACGCACGGGCGAGGAGCGAGCGCGGCGCCGGCGCGCGCGGCGTGCCGTCGTCTTCGCATTTCGTGCAGGCGAGAAGGTGCAGGCGATTCTCGGCGCGCGTCGCGGCGACGTAGAGCAGGCGCGCCGCCTCGAGATCTTCGGCTTCGACCTCGAGGTTACGGAGGTAGCGGTAGGCAAGATCCTCTTCCGCGCCGCTTTCCCTCATCGGGGCGAGAAGCAGACCGCTCGAGCGCTCTCTCCACAGGAAGAGGGGCGTGTCGCTGCGTCCCGGGCCCTTGTCGAGGCCCGGCACGATCACGGTGCCGAACTCGAGGCCCTTCGCCTTGTGGATCGTCATGATCTGGAGGTCGTCGTCGGTGGCCTCCAGGTCGGGCAGCGCGTAAAGCTGGTGCAGGCTCTCGTCGAGCGCGGCGAGGTCCTCGAGCTCGCCCGCGCGCTCGAGGCTCTCCAGCTCGTCGAGGTAGATCTCGGCGTCCTCGAGGTCGGTCGCGCTCGCGACGCAGGCCGGGCCGCCGAGCGCGAGCCATACGCCCTCGACCCGCTCTCGCAGACTCCCGCGGCCGCGGTTCGCGATCGCTTCACCCAAGATCTGGCGGAAGCGCTCGAGCTTTTTGCTTCCCTGGATGAGCTCCCACACGGTGGTATGGCGGTCGCCGCCGGCGATCGCGTGAAGATCGGATAGGGAAAGACCGCACCAAGGCGCGCGCAGGATGGAAAGCCAGGCGATGCGGTCGCCGGGATGCGAGAGCGCGCGCGTGAGCGCGTAGAGGTCCTGCACCACCTGCTTTTCGCCGAGGTGCTCGATCTCGATCGCGCGGAAGCGGATGCCGGCGGCCTTGAGCGCGGGGACGATGTCGGCGAGCGCGTCGCGCTTTCGCACCAGGATCGCGGTGCGGCCCTTCGCCTCGCGCACGAGCTCGACCACGCGCTGCGCCTCGGCCTCGCGGTCGGGCAGCGCGTGCCAGGTGGCGGCTTCGCCGCCTCGGGCTTTGTGTTCGGGATTCGGTGCGGCCGGCGAGTACGGCACCGCGCCCGAGGCCGGGTCGGCTTCGCGCGGCAGGATCCGGGAGAAGGAGGCGTTGAAGAAGGCGATCAGGTTGTTCTGGGAGCGGAAGTTGGTGGAAAGCGTGATCGGCTCGAGCTTCACGCCGCCGAGGCCCTTGTCGCGCGCCTGCAGGAAGAGCGCGACCTGCGCCTCGCGGAAACGGTAGATCGACTGCATCGGGTCGCCGACCAGAAAGAGCGTCCTGCCGTCCCCGGCGGTCCACCCGCTCGTCAGCAGCGTCAGCAGCTCCCACTGCGAGATCGAGGTGTCCTGGAACTCGTCGACCAGAATGTGCTTCACCCGGTAGTCGAGCGCGAGCAGAAGGTCGGTGGGCGCGTCGGGGCTGCCGAGCGCCCTCACCGCGCCTTGCGCGACCTCCGTGAAGTCGGCTTCGCCGCGCTCGCCGAACACCACCTTGAGATGCGCGGCGGCGTAGGGCAGCAGCCTGAGGATCGCCTCGAGCACTTCCCACTGGTAGTCGGTGTAGCGCTCGGGGGGCATCTCCTGCAGCGCGATCAGCGCCTCGCGCAGCCCAGGCGTCGCGACGAGCGCGGCTGGGGCTGCGGGTCTTTTTCGCCACTCCTTTTCCTTGGTGAGGCATTCGTTGGCCATGTCCAAGGACGCGTCCGGATGCACCTTCCTTGCGGCGGCGAGGATGCGCGCGCGCTCGAGCGCGAAGCTCGCCTCGAGCTTCGTCCGGGAATGCGCCACGCCGGCGGTGCGCAGCCACTGGTCGCGCTTCGCGAGCATCGAGGAGAGGAGCCACGCGGCGGTGCCGACGTTGTTGTCGAGGTGCGCGAGGAGCCGCTCGGCGTCGGGCGTCAGATCCTTGAGCGTGCGCAGGGCCGCTTCGCGGTAGTGCGGCCGCGCATCCTCCACGAGGTTCGGCTGGGCGCCGAAGCGCGCGAGCACCGGCATCTGGCGCGTGAGTGAGGCGCAGAGCGCGTCGATCGTCTGGATGCGCAGGCGGTGTCCGAGCTGCTTGGCCTCGGGCGTCGTTTCCAGCACGCGCTTGCGCATCTCGGCGGCCGCCTTGCGCGTGAAAGTGATGGCGAGGATCTCCTCGGGCCGCTCGACCGACCCGAGCAGCTTGAGGAAACGCCGGACCAGCAGCTCGGTCTTACCCGAACCGGCCGGCGCCTGGACGATGAACGAGCGCCTCGGGTCGAGGGCGGCCTCGCGGGCGGCGGCGTCGGGGAGATCGCTCTTTTTCACGGTTTACGGGCAAGAACTTTGCTCATATCCTCTTTTGGGGAAAAACCACGTGACCATCCAGCTCTACGACCTCGCCGCCGCCGAAGACGACCGGCGCTTTTCCCCCTACTGCTGGCGCACGAAGATGGCGCTCAAGCACAAGGGGCTCGAATTCGAGACGCTGCCGTGGCGCTTCACCGAGAAGGAGCGCATCGAGTTCACCGGCTCCACCACCGTGCCGGTGATCGTGGACGGCAAGCGCGCGGTGTACGACTCGTTCGAGATCGCGGTGTACCTCGACGAGGCCTATCCCAGCCGGCCGGGCCTGTTCGAGGGCACCGAGTCGCGCGCGCTTTCGCTTTTCATGCACCACTGGGCGGTTCGCTCCCTCCACGCACCGCTTTTGCGCGCGATCCTGCTCGACCTCCACCGCCATCTCCACGAGAAGGACAAGGCCTACTTCCGGGAGTCTCGCGAGAAGCGGCTTGGCGGTCGCCTGGAGGACGTCGGCGCAGAGCCCAAGAAGTGGCTCGCCGAGTTCCGCGGCGCGCTCGAGCCGCTGCGGCCGGCGCTGGTGCAGAACGCGTTCGTCGCGGGCAAGGGGCCCGGGTTCGCCGATTACATCGTGTTCGGCACGTTCCAGTGGGCGCGCTCGGTGTCGCCTCTGCGCCTGCTGGAGCCCGACGATCCGGTCTTCGCATGGCGCGAGCGCATGCTCGACCTCTTCGGCGGTTACGCACGCGAAACCAAGGGATATCCCGTTTGGGCCTAAGGGGAAAAAAGGGACAGTCCCTATTTTTCTCACTCCGGCCCCTCCTCTTCGTCGACTTCCTCCAGCACGTTGAACTTCTCGTAGACGCGGCATAGCGTCTGCAGGTCGCAGCGCAGGCAGGTCTTGAGGTCGCGCTTCGGGTCGACGGCGGCGTCGCCGGCGGCGAAGCCGGCGCCGAGCGCCTCGGTTCCCTTCTTCCATTCGGCGAGGAGCGCGGGCCAGTTTTTCGCCGCTCTCACATTGGGAACGAGCTCGCGGGTTCTGCCAAAGCCGGTGAAGCGCATAGCGCCGCGCCGCAGCTTCGCGAACGCGACCGCGGCGAGCGCCTCCGGCGCCGCCACCGCATAGAGCGGGAGCTGCGGGTCGTCGGGGCGCGGCGGCTCCCAGTCTTTCGGCGTCACGCGGTAGCCGCTCTTGTAGTCGATGAGCACGTGACCGCCCTCGCCTTCGAGCAGGCGGTCCATGCGATCGATCCGGCCTTCGAATTCCACCTCGGCGAGGCGAAGCGTTCGCTTTTGCTCGACCGCCACGACTTCAAACGCTTTCCGGGTTTTCTCGATCTCGAGCCACTCGCTGGCGAGCCTCGCGAGACGCACGCGCTCGAGCTCGGCGAAGCGGCCCTCGATCCCGGCCTCCTTCACCGCCGCAGCCGCGGCGCGTTCGATCACCGGAGCGAGCGGCTGGCTCCGAAGCGCCGGGCTCGCCTTCAGCTCGGCCCAGATCTCGCGCATCAGCGCGTGCAGCAGCTTTCCGCGATCCGAGGCGTCCGGGCCCGCGAGCGGCGCTGCGAGCGGCTGGGCGGCGAGGCGCCAGCGGGCGAACGCGCGGAACGGGCACGCGGCCTGGTCGGCGAGCACCCGCGTGCCACCCCGCACGGGGCCCGGGGGCACCGCCGGGCCGCTTCCGTCTTCGATGTTGATCAGGTTTTTCCTGGAGAAAAGAGAATCGCGCAAGCGCGGGAATTCCGGAATTTCCAGCTTGCCGTCGGCAACCTGCGCGATGAGCGGGCTCGGCGCGAGGTCGCGGTCCTCTTCCTTGGCCGGCCAGGAGACGACGACCTCTGCCGCCGCGCCGAGCCATTCGTCGGTGAGCCGGCGGTCGAGCGCGGCCGAAGCCTCGGGCGAAGCCTGCGGCACTCCGGCCTTCTTCTGCAGCGCCACCGCGATGAACGGGTTCGGCCGTGCGTCGAGCGGCCAGGCTTCGTCGGTCAGGCCGCTTACCCACAGGCAGTCGAAGCGCAACCCCGCCGACTCGAGCACGCCGAGGATCTGGATCGGCGCGGCCGCGGCCTCCGTGGCGGGCTGGAACAGCGTGTCGGCGCAAAGATGCGCGAGCGAGGCGAAGGCCTGCTGGATCGGCACCGGCTTCGCGATGCGCTCGAGCTTCGCCAGCTCGGCGAGCGTCTCGTGCCATTTGGCGAGCGCCTGGAACTCGTCGGAATCGCTCGTGCGCTCGCCGGGAAAGCCCGCCGCCTCGAGGAGCGCGGAGAAATGCCGCGCCCAGCCGGCGTACGTGCTTTTCGATTCGGTCCTGAGCTGAAAGACCCTCTCCAGCCGTTGCCGCAGGAGCGGACAGGGGCCGACCGAGGCCACGAGCTTGGCGAGCGAGACGCTGGCGCTCAGCTTCTCGCGCAGGTCGCGGTCGAGGCGCGCGCGGCGGGTCATCTCGGTTTCGGCGCCGCCGAGAAACGGCGAGCGCACGATGCGGCTTCCCTCGGCGAAGTCGATTTCCTGGAACGACAGCCGAATGAGGCTCAGTGCGAAGTGAACCGGAGGCGCCTCGGCGAGCGGCTCGCCGAGCGAGACGTTGAACGGCATCGCGCTCTTCGGCATGCCGGGCAGGTTGCAGCCCGGCTGCATGACGCGCGAGAACACCCGCGCCACCTCCTTTCGCCGCCGGGCAAGTTCGGGGACGACGACGCCGATGCGGCTCCGCCCCTCCTCCAGGCGTGCGCGCGCCCACGCCGCGGCGCGCTCGAGCTCCTGGCGCGCCGAGCGGAACGAGAGCTTGATCGCACTGCCGGCGGCGCGCTCGGGAGCGCAGTGCGCGAGCGTAAAGGCGGCGAGCAGCTCGTTGGTCTGGGGCGGAACGATGTCGAATGCGTAAGCCACGAGCAGATTTGGGTTGGATGTTTTTGCCCCCTCTTTCTGCAAACCCAGAATCCAGTCCGGCAGCCGGGCGGAATCGATCTCGCCGCGTGTGCGCGCCTCGTACCTGCGCGCCCAGTCGCGGAACGCCTGCGCGTCGTCGCCGCCGGGACCCGCCGGGATGCGCCAGGCGTGCGCGAGCCGCCACGCGTCGCGGCACTGCGTCGCGGTCTGCGGGATGGAAAGAAGCTCCGAGCCGGCAAGGATCTCCTCCCAGATCGCCTGCTCCTGCGCGCCCGTGAGCAGGAGCGGCAGATCTCGCTCGGAATAGAACGCGTCCTCCCACAGCCGGACCATGAATGCCTCGAGCGGCAGGATGTCGGGCGCTTCCCACGCCGCGAGGCCGCGCGCCGCCTGGTGGGCGTCGAACTCCGCCATGAGGCCCTGCGAGAGGCGGCGATTCGGCGTCACCACCGTGGTGCGTGCGGCGTGGCCTTCTGCGAGGCGCGAGAACAGATCCGCTTTCGAAATTGCCTGCGCCATCGAGCCCCGAGTTTCTTACCTTTCGAGAATCGCCGTCACCCCCATTCCGCCGGCGGCGCAGATGGAGATGAGGCCGCGCCCCGAGCCGCGCTCGGCGAGCTGCTTGGCGAGCGTGGCGAGAATCCGCGCGCCGGTGGCGGCGAAGGGATGGCCGATGGCGACGCTCGAGCCCTTCGGGTTGAGCTTCGCCCGATCGATTTTCCCTAAAGCAGAGTTTCTTTGAAGGCGGGAACGACAGTATTCCTCCGATTCCCAGGCCTTGAGCGTGCAGAGGACTTGCGCGGCGAAGGCCTCGTGGATCTCGTAGATATCGAAGTCCTGGAGCTCGAGGCCCGCGCGGTCGAGCATGCGCGGCACGGCGTAGGCCGGCGCCATGAGCATCCCTTCCTTCGGCCCCGCCATGCCGACGAAGTCCACCGCCGCGGTTTCCGAATAGGTCAGGTAGGCAAGGATCTTCCAGCCGCGAGTTCGGGCAAGTTCCTCTGAAGAAAGAAGCACCGAGGCGGCGCCGTCGGTGAGCGGCGAGCTGTTTCCTGCGGTCAACGTGCCCGCGGCGGAGCGGTCGAACGCGGTCCTGAGCGACGCGAGCTTCTCGAGCGAGGTATCCGGGCGCACGTTGTTGTCGTGGCGCAGGTCGTTGAACGGCACGACCAGGTCCTCGAAGAAGCCGGCCTGCCACGCCGCCGCGGCGTTGCGGTGGCTGGCGAGCGCGAGCTCGTCCTGCTCGGCGCGGCCGACGCGCCATTCCTTCGCCGTCTCCTCGGCGTGCTGGCCCATCGAGAGCCCGGTGCGGGGCTCGGCGATCCCCGGCGCCGAGGGCTTGAGATGGCCTGGTCTCAAGCCCAGCCAGGGGGAAAGGCGTTCTCCGGCGGTGCGCCCGTGCGCGCTCGTGAGGACGATCTTCTGCAGCTGCGGGCCGTAGGTGAGCGGGATGTCGCTCGCCGAGTCGACGCCGCCCGCGATGCCGCATTCGATCTCGCCCGCCGCGATGCGGTGCGCCACCTGCACCGCCGCGGTGAGGCTGGTGCCGCAGGCTCGCTGCACGTCGTAGGCTGGCGTCTCAGGGTGCAGGCCGCTGCCGAGCGCCGACTCGCGCGCGAGGTTCCAGTCGCGCGAGTGCTTGATGACGGCGCCGGCGGCGACCTCGCCGATTTTTTGCCTTTCCAGGTTGAAGCGGGAAACAAGGCTTTTGAGGGCCGCAGTCAGCATCTGCTGGTTGGTCGCCTCGTTGTAAGCGGTGTTGGCGCGCGCGAACGGAATGCGCACGCCGCCGACGATGGCGACCCGGCGCGAGGAGGTGGGCATGGGTTTAAACTAGCGCGAGGAGGAGCGATTGGAATGCACATCATAGCCAAGGTCGTGGCCGCGGCCGCGCTCGCAGCGGCGGCGGCGCCGGCCTGGGCGCAGGACTATCCGGTCCGCGAGATCCGCTCGATCTGCAATTTCGCCGCCGGCTCGGGCGCCGACATCATCGTGCGCTACTACAGCGACCGGCTTTCGAAGCTCGCGGGCAAGCCCGTGCTGGTGGAGAACAAGCCCGGCGTACAGGGCACGCTGGCGAGCGACTTCGTCGCCAAATCGAAGCCCGACGGCTACACCCTCATGATCACCCCGGCGAGCTCGACCCTCGCCACCGCGCCGTACATCTTCAAGAAGCTGCCGTTCGACCCGCTCCGGGACTTCGCCCCGGTGACGAGCGTCGCGTCGCTCAGCTTCGTGCTGGCGGTCGACGCCGCCGGCCCGATCAAGTCGATCGACGACCTGGTGAAGTCGCTGAAGGCGAAGCCCAACAACGGCTTTTACGGCACCGGCTCCAACACCGGGCAGGTCGCCGCGGAGCTCTTCAAGGAGAAGATGGGCCTCAGCACGGTTTACGTTCCGTACAAGGTCACCGTGGACGCGCTCACCGGCGTGGTCGGCGGCAGCGTCGACTTCATCTCCTACGACACCACCTGGGCGGTGACGCAGCATCCGCAGCGCATCCGCATCCTCGCGGTGACCGCGGCGAAGCGCCAGAGCGCGCTCCCGGACATCCCGACGCTCTCCGAGCTGGGCCTCGGCGAGTTCGACATCGCGCCGTGGTTCGGTGTCGTCGTGCCCGCCGGCACGCCGCGCCCTGTCATCGAGCGCCTCGCGGGCTGGTTCAACCAGATCACCAACAGCGACGACGCGAAGCAGTTCCTCGCGCGCGCCGCGCTCGATGCCTTCCCCGGCTCGCCCGAATCGATGGCCGCGCATCTCCAGGCCGAAGCCAAGCGCTGGGAGCGCTGGGTGAAAATGGCGAAGATCGACCCTCAATGATGTATGACCTGCTGATCCGGAACGGACTCGTAGTGGATGGCACCGGCGCGCCCGGGCGCCGGACAGACGTCGGCATTTCAGCCGGAAAGATTCTTTCGATCGAAGATCGAATTTCAGGCCAAGCCGCGAGAACCATCGAAGCGTCCGACTTAGTCGTCGCGCCGGGCTTCATCGACCCCCACACGCACTACGACGCCCAGATCTGCTGGGACGGCGCGCTCACGCCTTCGTCCTGGCACGGCGTCACCTCGGTGGTGATGGGCAACTGCGGCGTCGGCATTGCGCCCTGCCACCCCGGGGCGCGCGAAATTGCGATGCGCGACCTGGTGAACGTCGAGGCGATCCCGTTCGAGGTGCTCGCCGCGGGCATCACCTGGGACTGGGAGAGCTTCCCGCAGTACATGCAGGCCGCGGCGCGCCGCAAATGCGCGCTCAATCTCGCCTTCCTCGCGCCGCTCACGCCGTTCCGGCACTACGTGATGGGCGAGGCTTCGATGGAACGCGCAGCCTTTCCCTCGGAAACGTCCCAAATTACTCATTTGTTGGGTGAAGCGCTCGATGCCGGCGCCTTCGGTTTTTCCAGCACGCTCCTCAACCAGCACATCGGCTACCAGGGCCGACCGCTCGCCTGCCGCAATGCGAGCCGCGAAGAGCTCAAGGCCTACTGCAACGCGCTCAGGGAGCGCGGCAAGGGCGCGATCGAGATCGCGATGACGCGGCAGATCGGCGTGATGGAAGACCCGGAGCTGGAGCTGCTCGACTTCATGCTGGAGGAGTCGCGCCGGCCGATCACCTTCATCGCCATGTTCGACCGCGACGACATCCCGGAGGCGCTGCGCACGTCGCTCAGGAGGGCGCGCCCGATGATCGAGCGCGGCGCGCGGCCGCAGACCTCGCCGCTGCCGCTCACGCGCGAGATCAACATGCGCAATCCGTTCTCGTTCGCGGCGTTTCCCTCCTGGAAGCGCGTGTTCGAGGACAAGTCGAAGCAAGCCCAGGCCGCGGTCTACCGGGACGTCAGCTTCAGGAACCAGTTCAGGGAAGACCTGAAGCGCCCGGCCTCGTTCGGCAACTGGGCGAGGATCCGGGTTCACGAAGTCAAGAACCCCTCTCTCAAGAAGTACGAAAATCGAACTGTCGCAGAGATCGCCGAGTCCCAAGGCAAGGACGGCGTCGACGCGCTTCTCGACCTGACGCTGCAGGACGATCTCGACAACGAGTTCACCATGCAGTCGTTCAACACCCGCGTCGACCGCATGACCGAGGTCCTCAACGACCCGAGCATCCTCATCGGCCTCGGCGATGGCGGCGCGCACCTCGACATGCTGTGCGACTCGGCCTATCCCACCTACGTGCTGGGGACCTGGGTGAGAGAGCGGCAGGCGCTGACGCTCACCGAGGCGGTGCGGCGGATGAGCTCCGACCCGGCGGATTTCTTCGGCATCCGCGACCGCGGCCGCCTGAAGCCCGGGCTCGCGGCCGACATCGTGGTGTTCGATCCGGCGCGCGTCGGCTCGGCCGCGCGGATGGAGCGGCTCTACGACCTGCCCGGCGGAGCGAAGCGCATGGTGATGCGCTCGCAAGGCATCGAGTACACCGTGGTCAACGGCGCGCTCACCTGGGAACGGGGCGCGCTCACCGGCGCAGCCGCCGGTACGGTTCTGCGTTCGTAGAAAACGTCGTCCGTCCCTGATTTCCCGGTTTGAGCAAGGTCATCTATAAGGGCCCCGGTGGCACGGTCATCGTGCCGAGCGCACCGTTCCTCGATCGCGCCGACGGCGGACACGTGATCGTCAATCCGCCGCGCACGGTGTGGGAGCAGAGCGAGCTCACCCCGACCGAGCTCGCGCACTGGTGCTTCCTCGTGGGCGCGATGGGCCGCGCGATGATCGACGTTCTGCCTCAGCTTGAAGGCGGCTGCGTCAATTACTTCGAGGCGGGCAACTGGGCGCTGAACGACGCCGCGCCGCCGAAAGGACCCAAGCGCGCCCGCGACCACCGCCGCGTCCACATGCATGTCTTCGGAAGAAGCCGGAGCGCGCGGCATCCCTCGTGGCACTGGGGCGAGGCGCCGAAGCTGCCCGATTACAAGGACCGCAAGGGGTTCACGGCCGGTCTTGCGCCGCTCAACGCTAAGGAGTGCGGCGCGGTCGTGAAGCGCGCTCGCGAGATCCTCAGGAAGCGCTACGAGAAATAAGCTATTTTTCCAGCGGCACGTTGCGCTTGGCCCTATTTGTCGGCCCAGGGCATGTCTTTCCACATGGCTCGGTACATCGCGTCGGCGTCGCGAACCAGCGCTTGGTACTCGGCCGGCGCGAGGTAGCGCAGCGGCGCGAAGAACTGCGCCGACTTCGCCTGGAACTCGGGATCGGCGACCGAGACCGCCACGGCGTTCACCAGGCGCTCGCGCACGTCCTGCGGCAAACCCTTCGGGCCGACCAGGCCGCGCAGCGAGGACATCTCGATGTCGTATCCCTGCTCGCGCGCGGTCGCAAGGCCTGGCGCGAGGTTGGTGCGCGCCGGGCTCATCTGCACGAGGTTACGCAGCGGCGAGCCGCCCTTCTGGTACTGCAGCGCCTCGCCGATGTTGATCGCCGCCACCATGATCTGCTTGCCGAGGATCGCCGAGCGCACCTCGGCCGAGCCCTTGAACGGGATGTGGCGCATCTTCACGCCCGCGGCGCGCTCGAACTTGAGCATCGCGAGATGGTCGTCCGAGCGATGCCGGTGGTGCCGACCGTCACCGCGCCGGGATGCGCCCGCGCGATGAGGTCGGTGCCGCCGCCGGGCGGGTACGCGACGATCATGGTGATCGGGCGCTCGGGGTAGGCTGCAGCCGCCGCTTGCGCCAGCAGCGCGAGCAGCACCGAAATCAGAGGCCGTCTCATCGTTCCTCCTTTGAATTGAACATCAACGTGGCGATGCTCGCGGCGTCGGAGAGACTCTCGAGGCCGAGGACCGCGTCGCGCAGCTCGGCGACGCGTCCCTCCGGCAGGGCGTGGCGCGCGAGCTGCTCGTACTTGTGCGTGATCTCGGCGGCTGAGGCGAAGTCACGCTCGCTCCCGCGCGGCGCCTCTTTCGTGCACTCCAGACGCTCGCCGCCGCGCAGACGCACCGTCACGCGCACCAGGTGGCGAAAGCTGGCGCCCTTCGCCGTGATCTGCGGCTCGGCAATGACCTCCACCCTGTTCGCGAGCGCGATGCGGGCCGGATCGGCAACGGCGCCCTCGGTGAACTGGTCGACCGAGCAGTCGCCTTCGAGCAGCAGGGTCGCCGCGCAGAAAGGCAGGTTGAGCTGTGCGGCGGTGAGGCTCCTGGGTTCGTATTTCCAGCCGACGTGGTCGGCGGTCGCCTGCGAGCCGTGGACTACGATTTTCTCCACCTGGCCGGCTTCGAAGGGCCGCCTTCTTCTGATCTCTTGCAAGGCATCCAGCGTGGTGTGGTTGCTGCCCACGCAGGCGTAGAACTTGAGCGCCACGCCCATCGTCTGCCAGATCTCGCCGAGCCCCGCGGTGAGCTGCCCGAGGTCGAAGCGGTCGCGCGAGCGCGAGAACGTGGTGCAGAAGCCGCCGTACTCGCTCTCGAACACGTCTTCGATGCCGGTGAATCCCTGCTCCGCCAGGAGCGCGCCGTAGAGGCCGCTCTGCGAAGCACGGCCGGCGTGCATCCGCTTCACCATCGCGCCGTACTGCGCCGCCATCAGGCCAGCCGCCTGCGTGCCGGCGATGCCCAGCGCATGGATGGTTCTTTCTGAATTCAGGTTCAAACCCCGAGAAGCCGCGGCAGCGGCGGAAAAGACGCCCACGGTCGCGCCGGAGTGCCAGCCCTGCCCGATGTGCTCGGGGCCCATGCACAGACCCACCCGCGGACCGATCTCGTAGCCGGCGACCGCGGCGGCCAGGAACTCGCTGCCGCTCAGGTTGCGGCGCAGCTCGGCGACCGCGATGAGCGCCGGCAGCACCACCGCGCCGACGTGCAGCACGCCGGCGCGGTGCACGTCGTCGAGCTCGAAGCCCTGCACCTGCGTGCCGTTCGCGAGCGCCGCGTGCGGAGCCGTGAGCCGTCGGCCGGTTCCCCACACTACGCATGACTCACCGCCGTCCACCTGGGAAAGAGTGCCGTGGAGAATCCGGCACCACTCCAGCCGCGCCCCGTAGAGCGCGCAGCCGAGCGCATCGAGAATCAGGAGCTTGATGCGCTCGCGGACCTCGGACGGAATCGCGCGGTATTGCAGCCCCGCGACGAACTCGGCCATGGCGCGCGTGTAGGCGTTAGCCATCGCTACTCCACCTTCAGCCCGCCGTCGCGCACAAGCTTCTTCATCCGGGAAAGCTCTGCTTTTATGTGGGAAGCAAAATCACCCGGCGTACCGCCGAGCACCTCTGCGCCTTCGGCAGCGAGGCGCTCGCGCACCTCGGGCTGATGGATCGCGTTGTTGATCTCCGCATTGAGACGCGCCACGATCGCGCCCGGCGTGCCGGCCGGCGCGAGGATTCCGTACCAGGAGCCCGCCTCGTAGCCCGGCAGCCCCGATTCGGCGAGCGTCGGGACGTCGGGCAGCAACGGCGAGCGCTGCCTGCCGGTCACCGCGAGCGCACGCAGCCGCCCTGCCCTGATGTGCGGAATGATGGCGACCAGCGTGCCGAACATGAGCTGCACTTCGCCGCTCATGACGTCGACGAGCGCCGCAGCGACCCCTTTGTACGGGACGTGCATCATGCGCACGCCCGCCATCGACTCGTAAAGCACCGCGGCGAGCTGCGCCGAGCTGCCGTTTCCGTTGGAGGCGTAGTTGAGCTTGCCTGGATTGGCTTTCGCCAGCGCCGTGAACTCAGCGACGGTCGTGGCCTGCAGCGCCGGGTTGACCACCAGGACCGACGGCGCCGAAGCGATGAGCGTGACCGGCGCGAAGTCGCGGACCGGGTCGTAGGAGAGCTTGGCGTGCAGGCTCGGGTTCACCACGTGGCTGCCGACGCCGCCGAGGAACAGCGTGTAGCCGTCGGCCGGCGAGCGCGCCGCGAGCTCCGCGCCGATGGCGCCGCCGGCGCCGGCGCGGTTGTCGACCACGAACTGCTGGCCGAGGCTCTTCGCCAGCTCCTGCGCCACCGCGCGCGCCACGATGTCGTTGCCGCCGCCCGGAGGAAACGGCACGATCAGCCGCACCGGCCGTTTCGGATAGTCCTGCGCAAAGAGCGGTAGCGCGGCAAGGAGACATGCCAGGGCGATGAACCGGCGCAGCATGGGCGGAGTATGATCCTCGTCGCACTCGCGCGGTGAGCAGAGGAGATCCACCATGCGGAACACGTCCCGAATCATCCTTGGCATCGTTGTCCTTGCCGCGCTCTCTTTGGTAGCCGAGACGGCGGCAGCGCAGACCTCGCGCGTCTACGTCACCAACAGCGCCGGCGACAACATCCACGTCATCGACCCCGCCACCAACAAGGTGGTGCAGGTGATCGACGGCATCGAGGCGGCGCACGGCATCGACTTCTCGCCCGACGGAACGCGCGTCTATGTCAGCAACGAGTCCGATTCCACGCTCGACGTGTTCGACGCGAAGAGCGGCCGCCTCGCCTCCAAGGTGAGGCTCTCGGGGCATCCCAACAACATCGCAGCCACGAAGGACGGCGGCCGCGTCGTCGTCGGCATCGCGCAAGACCCGGGCGCGCTCGACGTCATCGACACGAAGACGCTGAAGGTGGCGAAGAGCATCCCGGTGAACGGCCGCCTGCACAACGTCTACGTCACGCCCGACAACAAGTACGTCGTCACCGGCTCCATCCGCACCAAGATCCTCACCGTGATCGACCTCGCGACCGAGAAGGTCGCCTGGGAGCTCAAGCTGGAGGAAGGCGTGCGCCCGATGGCGCTCGAGGCGGGGCCCGACGGCGCGGTGCGCCGCATCTTCGCGCAGCTCTCGAACCTGAACGGCTTCGCCGTGATCGATTTCGCCGCGCGCAAGGAGGTCGCGACGATCAGGCTGCCCGACCACGGCTTCGGCGTCGAAGAGCGACGCCTGGACTCGCCCTCGCACGGCATCGGCGTCGCGCCCGATGGCGGGAAGCTCTGGGTGACGAGCATCGCCGCCAATGCGGTCTACGCCTACTCGCTGCCCGAGCTGAAGCTGCTGGGCGAGGCGCGCCTCCCGGAGATCAAGGCCGGCGGGCGCAAGCCCACCAGCGCGGTGCCGAACTGGGTCACCTTTACGCCCGACAGCAAGCGGCTCTACATCTCCAACGCCGCGGCGAGGTCGGTGTCGGTCATCGACACCGACGCCATCAAGCTCATCGCGACCGTGCCGGTTGGCGAGGTACCCAAGCGCATCAACACTTTGGTCCTGCGCTAGCTGCCGCCCACCCAGCGCGCGATCGCCTTCCAGTCGGGGTCGTCCCGGTTCTCGAACTGCCTGCCGCCGGAGTGGTAGGCGTCGCCGCCGGCTTCGGGCGCCAGTGGGTGCAGCAGTAACAGGCTCGATCCGGGTTTGCCTGCCACGACGAGGCGCGACACCGTCTCGAAATTTTTCCGCGACTGCTCCTCGCTCCAGCCCTTGGCTCCCGGCGCGAGCTTCTCCAGCTTGAGGAGGTTGTTGCTCCGGTCCGAGTGGCATACGACGCAGCGCGTGTGCCCCGCCCGCTTCTTCAGGAAGATCGGCTCCACGCTGGACTTGAACCGGGCGTAGTCGAGCGCTTGCGCGCCTGCGCTTGTTGCCGACACGAGCAGGAGAAGCGGCAGCACGAGCGCGAATGGCAAGCGGATGATGGTATTCATGATGCGCCGAACAGCCGGTTGAGTTCCTTTGATGGGATGGTCTCGCGTACCCATGTAAAGCCGCCCTGTTCCTTCATTTCATGCGCCGCCTTGAGGAACGACGCCAGCGCCAATCTGTTGAGCGCGCCGCCGACGCTGATGCGCTTGACGCCGGCCTTGGCCAGTTGAGCAGCGGTGAGCGCCGGGTCCGCGGCGCTCATGACGACATTGAGCGGCTTCGTGACGGACGAGGCCACGGTGCCGATGGTGGCGAGATCCCGCAGACCGGGCGCGTAGAGAACGTCGGCGCCCGCTTTTTCGAACGCCTGGAGCCTGCGGATCGTGTCGTCGAGATCGCGGCGGCCGTGCAGAAAATTCTCGGCCCGTGCCACCAGCGTGAATGGAAACGGCAGCGAGCGCGCCACCTCGACGGCGGCGTGCACCCGCTCGACCGCGAGCTCGAAGTCGTAGATGGGCTGCTGCGCGTCGCCGGTCGCGTCCTCGATCGAGCCGCCGACCACGCCGGCCTCGGCGGCGAGGCGGATCATCTCCGCGGCGGCGCGAGGCTCGTGGGCATAGCAGTTCTCCAGGTCGGCGCTCACCGGAAGCTGCGTTGCCGCGGCGATCTGCGCGCAGTTGTCGAGGACCTCCCGGCGGCTGACGGCGCCGGCGCCGTCCGCGCGGCCAAGCGTGTTGGCGAGGCCGAGGCTCGTCGTCGCCAGGGCTTCGAACCCGAGCGCGGTCAGGAGCCGCGCCGTGCCCGCGTCCCACGGATTCGGAATGATGAACACGCCCTCGCGCTCGTGGAGCGCGCGGAAAGCAGCCGCTTTCTGTGCCTGGGTATTCATCGCAGGAGAAGTGGAATCGCGCAGACCACCAGTATCGCGCAGACCAGGCCCTTGAACAGCCCCTCGCTCATCCTGGCGTGGATGCGGCCGCCGAGGTAGATGCCGAGCCCCATCGCCGGAAGCGCCGCGGCGAAGACGAGGAGCGCCTCCGCGCTCAGCTCGCCGACCGCCGCGTAGGCCGCGAGGCGGATCAGGCTGAGCGCGAGCAGCATCGCCGAGATCGTGGCGCGGAAGGCCTGCTTCTCGAGCGCGCAGGCGTTCAGGTACAGCGCGAAGAAAATCGAGGCCATCGCGCCGAACATGGTGCCCACCGCGCCGGAGAGCACGCCCGCCGCCGGCCGCACGGCCCCCGGCGGCAGCGGGTCGCGCGATGCCGGGTGCGCGATCAGCCACGCCATGTAGCCGGCGTAGAGCAGGACGAGCACGCCCAGCGCACGGGCAAGCATCAGGGCGTCCAGGGCCTTGAAGAGGTAAAGGCCGGCGCCGATTCCGACGATGCACCAGGGAAGAAAGGAAACGAACGCGCGCTTGTCCACGTAGGCCCGGTCGCCGCCGAGGATGGTCGCCGACGAGGCGATACCGAGCAGCGTCCACGCCGGCGCAAGCACCTTCACCGGGATCACCAGCGCGAGCAGCGGCATCCCGACGAGGCCGCCGAACCCCGTGCTGCCGCGCAGCGAGTACGCGACGAGCAGGACCGCACCGCAGTACGCGATCTCCCACGGGGTCAAAGAGCTCAGCCCTGCCAGACGCCGTAGCCCTTCTCGCGCAGGCCGATCGCGAGCTCGACCTCCATGTCGCGCGCGCCGTCGTAGGGCATCGGGTTGTACACCTCGTAAAGGCGCGGCATGAGGCGCAGCCCGTAGAGGCGGACGAACTTGTTCGACTGGATGCCGGCCTTGTGCTTGTCGAAGCGCACGTCGGGCGGGAGGCCCGTCATGCCGACATAGACGCACGGAAAGCCCAGGCGGTACTCCTGGTTTGCCTTCCTGAAGCGCGGCTCGTTCAGCACTTCCTTGGAGAGCTCGACGACGTAGACCGAGTGGTGGTGAGGTCGGCGGCGCCGGGCTGCCATGCGCTCAGTCCAGATTGAACTCCCGTCGCGTCTGCTCGATCACGCGCCGCACGATGCGCCGCTCGCGCCGATCGAGAGAATGATCGGATTTAACGCGCGCGTAGCTCCAGTTGCATGCCGAAGGATCCGGGCGCTCGATCGACTTGATCGAGGTAAAGCGGGTGCCGTCGCACTTGTCGTAGGCGGCCAGCTCCCAGTTCAACAGTTGGACCAGATCGTGCTGATTCAGCGCTTGGTGGATCACCTGCTTTTTCATTCGCGCTCTCTTTGTCAATAAATAACTTCAGACTTCAGTCGAGCGGCTCGAGCTTGACGATCGAGGCGCCATGGTTCGAGCCGACCCAGAAGGTCACCGGCGTGGTCGAGTTGTCGACGTGCACGCGCCGGATGTTGGTCTCGCGCGGCAGCAGGTACTGGACCGCCGTCCCGGTCTTGGTGTCGAGGCGCGTCACCTGGTCGTCGATCATCGAGCCGGTCCAGGCCTCCGCGTTCTTGTCGAAGGCGACGTCGTAGGGCGCCGACCAGCGCGGGCCTACCGCCCAGTCCTTGAACTCGCCGGTCTTGGTGTCGAGCATGCCGATCTTGTCGCCGCGGTACTGCGCGAACCACAGGCGATCCTGCGCATCCATCTGCCCGCGGCGCGGTGCGGTCACGGCAACGCTCGCCGGCATTTCGAAGATCCGGATCTCGCCGGTTTTCGCGTCGATGCGGCCGATGTGCTTGCGGCGGAAGTCGGTGAACCAGGCGTTGTTCTTGGAGTCCGGAACGACGTCGTAGATGTTGTGCGGCTCGCCTTTCGGCGCGTCCTTGAACGGCTCCCAGGTCTCGATCTTGCCGGTGGCGATGTCGAGCCGGTGCACGCCGGCGAAGCCGTTGTTCTGCGTCCACACCTTGCCGTCGACGTGCGCGGACTGCGGGCTCACCATGTTCAGCTGGGCCGCGTCGATGTTCTGCTCCTTCGGCAGCTGCCAATAGGTGAACTTCTGCGTCTTCTTGTCGAACTTCACGATGGCGGCCTGGTACATGTTGCCGAGCCACAGGTTGCCGTCGCGGTCCTCGCGCAGGCCGAGCAGCCCCGTCGGGAAGCCGGGCTTGTGCTGCTTGATCGCATATTCCGTGACCTTGCCGGTCTTCGGATCGAGGCGCCCGAGATTCTGCTCGCCGAAGCTCGAGTACCAGGCGATCCCCTGCTTGTCGACGATCACGTCGTGCGGCTCGATGGTCTCGCGCGGCAGGTCGTACTCCGTATAGATCACGCGCGTCGCACGGCCCTTCGGGCGCGGATAGGTCTTCAGCTCGTAGCCCCACTTGGGCGACTCGGCGAGGTTGACCGTCGAGAGGTACTCGGCGGTCGAGCGGTACACCTGCACGCGCTGGTCGCCGCGCTCCTCC